>Ga0187765_10000111_pt1 | contig 28048 bp, 24 predicted proteins | sample 0216_QUI02_MP05__3_FD_133018 | JGI IMG/M metagenome (GOLD analysis project Ga0187765, IMG submission 133018) | Tropical peat soil microbial communities from peatlands in Department of Meta, Colombia - 0216_QUI02_MP05_10_MG | ecosystem: Environmental > Terrestrial > Soil > Wetlands > Peat ...
CCTCGCGGCGTCGCTGCCGCCGACCGACGCGCTGTTCGGATGGTCGAACGGCCAGTCGAGCATCGCGGCGGTCGCCTTCACGTCGCCGCCCGACTCCCCCAACAAGATCGTCTGGTCGGGCAAGGTCACGGCCGGCACGGCCGGTGTCGGTTCCGGCGCGCATTTTTCGGGCGTCTATTTCGGGCAGCAGATCGGCAGCAAGCTGCAATTCGTGCCCTATCGCGGCACTGGGCCCGCGCTGCTCGACCTTGTCGCGGGACAGATCGACTTAATTGTCGACCAGGCGTCCAATTCTTTGGCGCAGGTCAAGGCGGGCAAAATTCGCGCCTATGCCGTCACGTCCGCGAGACGCCTCGCTGCCGCGCCCGACATTCCGACGGTGGATGAAGCCGGCCTTCCCGGTTTTCACGTTGAATTGTGGTCCGGAATCTGGGTTCCGAAGGGAACGCCGAAAAATGTCGTGGGTAAGCTCAACGACGCCATCGTGGGCGCGCTTGCCGACCCTGCGGTGCGCAGGCGGATGGAGGAAGCGGGCCTGGATATTCCATCGCGCGACAAGCAAACGCCGGAAGGCCTTGCCGCCTATCAGCGGGCCGAGATCAGTAAATGGTGGCCGATGATCAGGGACGCCAACATCAAGGTCGAGTAGCGCCCTAGCCGCCGATACCCGCTTCGAGCTTGGCGTACAGCGGGTTATCGCGCGAGAACACGTAGTCGAGTTCGGCCACGGCGACGGCCTCCGCGCCGTTTTCGCGCAGGAAACTGGTCAGCGCATAGACCTGATCGGGCGGGCAGTGCAGCGTGAGCAAGCCCGTCGCGCTGGGTCCGCCGAACGGTGCCTCTATGCCAAATCGCCGCTTGGCATTTTCGACCAGCATATCCGTGCCGGCCGCAAATCGCGCACGCACCTCGCGAAAAGCGCGCGCGCGCGCCTGCGCCGCCACGCGATCAAGAATGACGCGCGCAAGGTCGCGTTCCGCCTTGTCCCATGTCGCGGTGCGCGAGGCGACAAGATTGGCCTGCGAGCGCAGGATGGTTCCGTCCTCCACCACTTTCAGACCATTGGCCGCAAGCGTTGTGCCTGTCGTCGTGATGTCGACGATCATTTCGGCTGTACCGGCAGCAGGCGCGCCTTCGGTCGCGCCCGAGCTCTCGACGATGCGATAGTCGATGATGCCGTGGGCGGAAAAGAAATCGCGCGTCAGATTTATGTATTTAGTTGCGACCCGCATCTTGCGGTCGTGATGATGCCGGAAGGCGGTGGCCACATCATCGATGTCGGCCATGGTGCGCACGTCGATCCAGGCCTGCGGCACCGCCACAACGACATTGGCAAAGCCAAAGCCAAGACCTTCGATCAGAACGACGCGCTTGTCGGCATCGTTGATCATCTCGCGAATCAGATCCTCGCCGGTGACACCGAGATGCACGGCGCCGGCGGCGAGCTGGCTGGTGATCTCGGAAGCTGACAAATAGGCAATTTCCACGCCGTCGAGACCGGCGATAGTTCCGCGATAGTCGCGGGCGCCGCGTGGTTTGACGAGCGTGAGACCCGCACGCGCGAAAAATGCTTCCGCGTTTTCCTGCAAGCGGCCCTTGGCCGGAACGGCGAGCACCAGAGGCGCCGTCATGATGCGCCTCCATAGACGGTGAGCCGTTCGATCCAGATTGCGAAGCCGACCGCGGGAATGGGCCCGGCGGCGCCCAGCCGCGCCAGCAACTCGTCGTAGCGGCCACCCGCGACGAGTGGATCGCCCGTGCGATCGGGATCGGTCAATTCAAAAACGAGACCCGTGTAATAGTCGAAGCCGCGGCCGAAGGCAGTTGAAAAGCGCACGCGCCTTACGTCGATGCCGCGCGCGTCGAGAAAGCCGGTACGGCTTTCAAATTGATCGAGTGCCGGCGCAAGAGCCGACGTCATTTTGGCCTCTTCCGCCAAAGCACGAAGCGCGGCAGCGCCTTCGTCGGGATTGCCCTGAATGGCGAGGAAGCGCTCGATCAGCCCGCGAATGTCGCGCGGCAGCTTCGCGCTGGCGCCGAGCGCAGACTGCTCAAGAAAACGCTCCGCGATTTCCGCCACCGAACGTCCGCCGACCGCATTGATGCCGGCAATCGACAGCAAATCGGTGACGAGCGCACGTGCGCCCTTCGGATCCGAGCCCGCGAGGGCCGCCAACACGCCCTGGTACTCGGGACGCGCATTGTTGCCGCCGAGCACGAGACGGTCGAGGTCCTGCGCCAGATTGCTCTTGCGGTTGAAATCCTTGACCAGCCTTCGCTTCCAGGCCGGTGGCAAGTCGAGGCCTGCAATCAACGCTGCAAACAATGCGACGTCGCCAATCTGGATGTCGGGCGCGGGCAGGCCGTAATGCGCGGTTGCCTCGAGGCCGAGCGACAGCATTTCCGCGTCGGCCGCTGCTTTGTCCGCGCGTCCGAATGACTCAATGCCGGCTTGCAGGAACTCCGCCGGAGCATCGCTGCGGTGGCGGAAGACGGGTCCCAGATAGCAAAAGCCGGCTGCCTTGCCTGCGAGCGGCGAGGCAAGATAGTCGCGCGAGACCGGAATGGTGAGATCCGGGCGCAGACAGAACTCGCCGCCGTCCGGCGCGGTCGTGAGATACATCCGGCGGCGAATGTCCTCACCCGAAAGGTCGAGGAATGGCTCCGCCGGTTGCAACATGGCGGGCGCAACGCGCGCGTACCCGGCGCGCTCGTAAGAGGCGACCAATGCCTCCGCCCGCGCATCGGGGCCTTGCTTCTGTGCTGGTACGCTCGCGTTCATTCCTGTTCCAAAACGGCTGCAAATACGGGTGTCCGCGGGCGGGCCTTTAGCATAGCGGCCTTAAGGATTCGACGACGTTTGCCCGCTGGCCTTAACGGCTGGGGCCCTCAAATGTTTGTCGTCGTTAATAAATTTTGCGCGCTGCCGAGGCGGGTGATTGGCGGCCCGCGATTACGGTTGCCTTACCATATTCCGTAGAGCGTGTAAGGGAATCTCAATACAGCCGGGGTTGACCGACCCCTTCGGAAGTGAAAGCGCCGAACAATCCGGTGCCGCGCGCCGTTGTCGAGGCATTTTACCGGGCCCTCGCGAACCGCGACATGGATACGGCGAAATATCTGGGGCCCCGTGCCAATGGCCAAAAGCCCGGCGACGTGATGATGGGCAACGGGATGAAGATGAACGTGCTCGAAATCCAGAAAATGGGTGGCGCCCCGCCGCAGCGGCCGTAACTTCCTCCGTTCATTCCCGCGAAAGCGGGAATCCAGAGGCACACCAAAACGTACGAATTTTATGCTGGATCCCCGCTGGAGTTTGCCCTCGCGAAGGCGGGGGCGGGGGACGAGCGGAATCGGCTACGCGAGTTTGTGTCGGGCGAGCAGCTTGCGCACGGCGCCGACCAGCGCATCTTCCTTCACCGCGAACTGCGCCTCGGCCTGTTTCTTCAGGTATTCTTCGCGGTCCTTAGTGCCGGCGAGTGTCGCGCCCAGGATCAGATCCTTGATCTGCACCTCGCCGCGCGCCTTCTCGTCGCCGCCCTGGATGATGGCGCAGGGTGAACCGCGTTTGTCGGCATACTTGAGTTGCGCGCCGAGATTGTTCTTTGGATTGCCGAGATAAAGTTCGGCGCGAATGCCCGCATTGCGCAACGTGGCGGCCATCTTCTGGTAGTCGTCAATGCGATCGCGGTCGAATATCGTGACGACGACCGGGCCAGGCTCGGGCTTTGCGCTGATCTTGCCGAGTGCGGTCAATGCGGCCTGCAGGCGCGAAACGCCGATGGAAAAGCCGGTGGCGGGAACCGGCTCGCCGCGGAAACGCGACACAAGTCCGTCATAGCGTCCACCGCCGCCGACCGAGCCAAAGCGGACGGGCCGGCCTTTCTCGTCCTTGATTTCGAAAGTCAATTCAACTTCGTAGACCGGGCCGGTGTAGTATTCGAGGCCGCGCACGACGGTCTTGTCGATCCGCACCCGGTCGCTGTAGCCGGCAGTCGCGATGAGCGCCGCAATCTCTGACAGCTCCTGATCGCCGACATCGGTCGGCGCCGCTGTACCTTTGCCGCCGATGATTGCCACGATGCCTTCAATTTGTGGATCGGTCAGTTCGGCGCCTTTGGTGAAATCACCGCTTTCGTCCTTGCGGCCTTTACCAAGCAGCATCCTGACGCCGTCGATCCCGAGCCGATCGAGTTTGTCAATCGCACGCATTGTGGTGAGATGTTTCTCGGCAGAAATTTGCAGCGCGTCCATCGCGCTGTCCAATATCTTTCGGTTATTCACCTTCACGGCATATTGGCCGCGCGGAATTCCCAGCGCTTCCATCGTGTCGGCGGCAAGCATGCACATCTCGGCATCGGCGGCCATGGACGCCGCGCCGACGGTATCGGCATCAAATTGCATGAACTGGCGATAGCGCCCCGGTCCAGGCTTCTCGTTCCTGAACACCCAGCCGTAGCGGTAGCTGCGATAGGGCATTGCAAGATTCTGGAAATTTTCCGCGACGTAACGGGCGAGCGGCGCCGTGAGGTCGTAACGCAGCGACAGCCACTGTTCATCGTCATCCTGGAACGAAAACACCCCTTCGTTCGGGCGGTCCTGATCAGGCAGGAACTTGCCGAGCGCGTCGGTGTACTCGATGGCCGGCGTTTCGACCGGCTCGAAGCCGTAGCGCTCGAACACAAGGCGGATTGCTTCTACCATGTGGCGGGTGGCGGCGATCTCGGCCGGCCCGCGGTCGGCGAGGCCGCGGGGCAGGCGGGCTTTGAGCTTGCTCGGCTTGTTGGGCTTTTCGGCCATCGGCGAGTCGCACAATTGAATATAACGGCGTGGTAGCAGCCGATTTCCGCTTTGTCATTATCGGAGAAAGTGTCTAATGCAGTCGCAGTTCATTTCCCGCCCTCATCCTGAGGAGCGGGCGAAGCCCGCGTCTCGAAGGATGGGGCGGCCCCATGGTTCGAGACGCGCGGCTATGCCGCGCTCCTCACCATGAGGCCAAATTTAGAGTGAGGCTCCAAATGGCCTTGGCAGCATCGTCGGTCCCCAACGATCTCGAACCCTATTGGATGCCGTTCACGGCCAACCGCGCCTTCAAGAAGCGGCCGCGGATCGTCGTCGGCGCCAAGGACATGCACTACATCGCCAGCGACGGCCGCAAGCTGATCGACGGGGCGGCCGGGCTCTGGTGCACGAATGCCGGGCATAACCGCGAGCCGATCGTGGCGGCGATCCAGAAAGAAGCCGCAACGCTCGATTACGCGCCGGCTTTCCAGTTCGGTCATCCAAAGGCATTTGAGCTGGCAGCTCGCGTCGCTGCGCTCGCCCCCGGCGATCTCGACCACGTCTTCTTCTGCAATTCCGGTTCCGAAGCGGTCGACACGGCGCTCAAGATTGCGCTCGCCTATCACAATGTCCGGGGCAATGCGTCGCGCGTGCGGCTCATCGGCCGCGAGCGCGGCTATCACGGCGTCGGCTTTGGCGGCATCGCGGTGGGCGGCATCGTCAATAACCGCAAGCAGTTTGGCGCATTGATGGCAGGCGTCGATCATTTGCAGATGACCTACAATCGCGAGAAGCAGGCCTTCACTGTCGGCGAGCCCGAGTGGGGCGCGCACCTTGCCGACGATCTCGATCGTCTCGTGGCGTTGCACGATGCTTCAACGATCGCCGCCGTCATCGTCGAGCCGCTCGCGGCATCGACCGGCGTGCTGCCGCCGCCGAAAGGTTATCTCGAGCGCCTGCGCGCGATCTGCGACAAGCACGGTATTCTTCTGATTTTCGACGAAGTGATCACGGGCTATGGCCGCATGGGTTACGCCTTTGCCGCCGAACGTTACGGTGTCGTACCCGACATGGTTACCTTCGCGAAAGGCATCACGTCTGGCAGCGTGCCAATGGGCGGCGTGCTCGTGCGCAAGGGTATCTACGATGCCTTCATGAAGGGGCCCGAGCACGTCATTGAGCTTTTCCACGGGTATACATATTCGGCGCATCCGCTCGCATGCGCGGCCGGTCTCGCCACGCTTGATCTATACCGCGAGGAGGGCCTGTTCGAACGGGCGCGCAAGCTGGAAAAACCATGGGCGCAGGCCGCCATGGGCCTTAAGGGCCTCCCGAACGTGCTCGACATCCGTCCCGTCGGCCTGACGGTCGGCATCGATCTCGCCAGCAAGCCTGATGGCGTCGGAAAACGCGGCATGGAAGCGCTGGAGCTGGGCTTCTTTGAGCACGATGTGATGTTCCGCGCGGTCGGCGATACGTTGGCGCTCAGCCCGCCGCTGATCGTCAGTGAAGCCCAGATCGGCGAGATGTTCGACAAGCTGGCGCGTATCATCAAGGCGGTCGCGTGAACCATCCGCTGTCAGGGAATTTTCCGCTCGTCCCCGCGAAAGCGGGGACCCACTCCAACAAGACGCTCGCTTTCTAGATTCTGGATTCCCGCATAGGCGTGCGAAGCACGCCGTCCTAGGGACGGCTATGTGCGGGAATGAGCGGAGTTTGAGCCTAACGACCCACTTTCGCATAGGACGGCCGCGGCTGCAGGATCGCCCAGCCGACATTGAGCATCGAGTCCCCACGCTGGTAGTGCAGCTGGATTGGCGGCTGCACCGCCGCTTCCACCGCAGTGGTCCGGAGGGCCGGCGGTACCGCGGTCAGGTCGCCGGCCGTCCAAACGACCAGCGCACCTTTCGATTTCAGATCGGCGAGATCGATCCATGGCGCGCGTTCGGGATTGCCATCGATAAGAACGCGCGGATGGTCGGGCGCATAGTGCGCGATATTACCGCCGTCCCACATGCTGCCGATCACATAGATGATCGGCTTGCCGGTGACGGCGCGATAGCGTTGTGACAATTCGCGTGCGAGCTCATCGCCCGGAAAGAAGACCGCTCGATAACGGTGATCGTAATTTGGCAGGATCGCGTAGTTCGCAATGAATGCGAGCGCCAGGCAGCCAAACACCGCCGCCCACGTCATCGCCACGCGCGCGAGACGTGTTTCGTCGAGCACGCGACGCGCGACCAGCACGGCCCATACGCCGGCGAACAACCAGAGCGGATAGCCCCACATCGCGACGGTGCCGCGGCCGCTCAGCGCGGACATTGCCAGTACTGTCGCGATCGGGCCGAAGGCAAGCCACGTCACGATGCGCATATCGAATGTGTTCGATGCGAGGATATCGGCGGCACGCCGTGGACCAAACAGCGGCAGCGCGATCAGCGCGGAGGGAATGAGGAAAAAAGCCTGGCCCACCACGAACTGGAGCGGATGCCAGATGTGGTCGATCAGGCCGCGCGACGGCAAAGCGCGATGTTCGGCGTAGGTGAAGGGCAGGAAATCGTTCTGCACCAGCCATACGAGATGCGGCGCCATTGTCACAAGCGCGACGGCGGCGGCCACATAAGGTCCGGGTGTTGCCAGCATCTTGCGCGCGTCGCGGTCAATCAGAACAAACAGCGCAAGCGGCGCCGCCAGCACTACCACGAAATATTTCGCCCACAGTGACATTCCGATCGCGACACCCAGCAGCAACCAGTGCCCGAGCCATCCGCCGCGTAGCGCGCGATGAAAAGCGAAACCTGCCAATGCCCAGAACGGAAGCTGAATGACGTCGTGATTGAATTTCGCTGCGGTGTAATTGAAGTAATGCAAACCATCGACGATCAGCACGGCCACCAATGCGCCGACCGGGCCGGTGAGGGGCCGCGCGGTCAGCCAGACGAGCCAAAGAGCGGCCACCACCGCGACCTGCGCGAGCAGGTAATAGGCGAAGTCGTGACCAGCCAATCGGTAGACGATTTCGACAAGCCACCACGGCAAGGGCGGCAGCTTGTCATAGCCAAGCTGCCATTCCCGCCCGTAGATGAGGGCCTCGATCAGGTCGAGCGGGAGATTGGGGTAAAGCAGTGTCGGCAGGGCCGTCCACACTGCCGCGTGCAAGAGCAGGATTGCAGCCAAAGCCCGCCCCGGCGCGGCCGCGATCAGGGCCGCGAGGGGAAAACGGGACGGCGCCGGCATCGGCTTGGCGGTCGACAAGGGCTTAGGTTCCTGGGCCTTAAGTTCCTGCGAATAAGGGGTGAATTCGCGCTACCATAGCAAGAGTTCGAGTTGCGCGCGGCCGTGGCGTCATGGACATTGGTGCCTGGCCGCGCGAATCAGCCGCTCTGGCGGCATTGCACCGGCCGCGGGGGTTGGCCCAGGATAAACCGCATGCGTCGTATCAGCGCTATCTTCATTGCGGTCTGCGTGGTCCTCATCGCCGCCTCGGTTGGCGCCGTGCTCTATCTCGGTTTCGGTGTTGATGCCAGCACGTCGGCCATCGTGGCACTGGCCGCTCTTACCGCGATGGCGCTGTTCAATACCGTCAGCAACCGTCTGCGCGACCGCGGCGACCTCGGCGATCAGATCGGCGATCTGTCGCGCGGCACAGCCGATCTTGCGCGGCAGGTGGCCGAGATTTCGCGCCGCCTCAACGCTGTGGAGATCAAGATCGCGACGCCCGCGCGGGCGCGAAGCGGGACCGATCCGCTCGCCACCGAAATCGGCGAGCTCGGCGGGCTGGTGAAACAGATTGCTGAAACCGTTGCGGCCCACGCGGCTGCCTTGCAGAAGCAAGGAGCCCTGACGGCGCGCGTCGCCCCCAGCCCGCCAAAACCCGAACCGGCACTACCCGCCGGAGGATCGCTCGCGCGCAGCGAAAATGATTCCGTGAGCAATATCGAGCGCTTCCGCGCGCTGTCGCGCGAAAGCATCGCCGACCTGCTGTCCAGGGCCTGCGATGCCAACCGTATCGATCTTTACCTGCAGCCCATCGTCACGCTGCCGCAGCGCAAGGTGCGCTACTACGAGGCCATGTCCCGTTTGCGCAGCGAAGATGGCGACATCATCCCGGCGATCGATTTCATTGACGTTGCTGAAAGCGTCGGCCTGATGCCGAAGATCGACAATCTTGCGGTGTTCCGTTGTGTCCAGGTGACGCGCCGTTTGCTGCTGAAAAACCGTGACGTCGGTCTGTTCTGCAATATCAGCGCCGCGACCCTCACCGACGCTGTCATGTTCCAGCAATTTCTCGATTTCATGGATGCCAATCGCGCGTTGGCATCCTCGCTGGTGTTCGAGTTCACGCAAGAGGCTTATCGCGCCTTCGGGCCGATCGAGCAGGAAAGTCTGGCGGCGCTCGCCGAACGCGGCTTCCGTTTCTCCATGGACCATGTCACCGATCTGCACATTGCGCCGAACGAGCTTGCGGAACGCTCGTTCCGTTTCGTCAAGGTGCCGGCGAAGTTGCTGCTCAACAAGGTTGCCGGGGTGCAGACGGATATTGATCCGGAAGATCTCGCGGATCTGCTCGCGCGCTCCGGGATCGACCTGATTGCCGAACGGGTAGAAACCGAAACCACCGTTGTCGATCTGCTCGACTACGATGTACGGTTCGGCCAGGGCTTCCTGTTCTCGCCGCCACGACCGGTACGCGCCGAGGCGCTGCAGGGTTCAACGTCCGGAGCCGCAAAGTCAGGCGCGGTCGAAAATGACGGCCCGGGCGCGCTTCTGGCGGCCAGCTGACATCCTCCCGAGATGAAATATTGTTGCACCGACATTGCGATTTTGCTCGTTCCGTATAGCGACGAAGAAAGTCTTTCATGAGCACCGCACGGCCGTCTTTGATCCCCAATTTTTCCGAGTTGGCGGCCGACTATGACGCAGTGTTGAGCGATGTGTGGGGCGTCATCCATAACGGCATCGCTACATTCCCGCACGCCTGCGACGCGTTGATGCGCATGCGCGCGCGCGGCGGCGTGGTTGTCCTCATTACCAATGCGCCGCGCCCGAGCGAGCAGGTTGCGCGCCAGCTTGAGCGGTTGCATGTGCCACGCGAAACCTATGACGCCATCGTTTCTTCAGGTGATCTCACGCGCGCCACGGTCAAGCAGCGCCACGGCCAATCGCTCCATCACATCGGGCCCGAGCGCGATCGCTCGATCTTCACGGGGCTGGATGTGCATTTTGCTCCGCTGGACACTGCCGACTACGTGGTCTGTACAGGGCTTGAAGATGATGAAGCCGAGACACCGGACGACTATCGCGGGCGGCTCGAGGTCATGCTGGCGCGCAAGCTGTTCATGGTCTGCGGCAACCCCGATGTCGTGGTGGAGCGGGGGTCAGTGCTGGTCTATTGCGCCGGCGCGCTCGCCGATCTTTATGCCACGATGGGCGGCGAGGTCCTTTACGCGGGCAAGCCGTATCATCCGATCTACGAGATGGCGCTCGCAAAGGCGGATGTGGCGGCCGGCCGCAAGATCGCGCGCAGCCGCGTGCTTGCAGTGGGTGACTCGGTGCGCACCGATCTCAAGGGCGCACGCACCGCCGGAGTCGATTTCCTGTTTGTCACTTCGGGCATTCACGCCGAGGAGTTGGGCGGACGCGAGCGGCCGGACGATGCGGCATTGGCGACGACATTTGCCGTTGCCGGCGGCGCGCCGAAAGCTGTCATGCGGGTGTTGCGGTGGTAGCGCTCAGGCCGCGGGCGCCGAGACTTCGGCTTCGCCGAAGACCGCGTCGATCTTGCTCTTGAGCGTCTGCGCGTTGAACGGCTTCACGATATAATTGGAGACGCCGGCCTTCTTCGCCGCGATCACGTTATCGGTTTTAGATTCGGCCGTGACCATGATGAACGGGATTTCCGAGAGCAAGGGATCGGCGCGCATTTCCTGGAGAAGAGCAAAGCCGGTCATCGGCTCCATGTTCCAGTCGGAAATGACAAGACCATATTTGCCCTTGCGTAGTTTATTGAGCGCGGTTGAGCCGTCATTGGCATCGTCGACATGTTCGAAGCCAAGCTGCTTGAGCAGGTTGTGCATGATGCGAATCATAGTGTTGTAGTCGTCCACGACGAGTACCGGCTTGTTCAGGTCGACAGCCATGGCGCATCTGCCCGCACGCGGGCGCTCCCCGGAATGGTGGCGTTAAATAGCAGTGGGCCTTGAATAACCCGTTAATTTGAAAGTTTGTTAACGGCGCGCTAACCGTAGCGGCGCCCGGAATGTTCCGGCGATGAAAAAATATGCACGTTCCCGACGGTAATTTCCTGCAATTGCGCGGCATCCCGAGATGACCAGGCCCAAACGTCCATGAAACAGTTCGATGTCATACGCGGCGACGCGCGGGGGATGGCCGGCGGGCCGCTGGCCGGGGCTGTGGTGGCCATCGGCAATTTCGACGGCGTGCATCGCGGCCATCGCACGGTGATCAGTGCTGCGCTCAAGCGCGCCCGATCGCTTGGGCGCAAGGCGGCGGCATTGACGTTCACGCCGCACCCGCGGCTGTTCTTGCGGCCGCAGGACACTTTGTTCCAGCTATCGAGCGAGCGCGACAAATTGCGTCTGCTCGCCGCAACCGGCCTCGACGGCGCCATTGTCATGACATTCGACGCGGCTTTGGCGGCAACTCCGGCGGAGGATTTCGTTACAAAAATTCTTGCGCAGGCACTCGGTATCGGCGGCGCGGCCATCGGCTTTGATTTTCATTTCGGGAAGAATCGCGGCGGCTCGCCGGCATTCCTGACGGCGCAGGGCGAACACCTTGGCTTTGCCGTCGACATTGTGCCGCCGCTGGAAGACGAGGGCACGCCGGTTTCGTCGGGCTCCGTGCGCGCGGCGCTCGCGGCCGGACGGGTGGTTGAGGCGGCCGAGCTCCTTGGCGCGCCGTGGTTTGTGTCCGGAGAGGTTATTCACGGCGACAAGCGCGGGCGTGAGCTTGGCTTTCCGACCGCCAATCTCAAGCTCGATCCCGCCTGCGGCCTCAAGCATGGCATTTACGCGGTGCGTGCCGACATCGCCGGCAAACGGCATGACGGCGTGGCAAGCTTCGGCCGCCGGCCGATGTTCGATGACGGCGCGCCGTTACTGGAGATCTTCCTGTTCGACTTTGCAGGCGACCTTTACGGCCGCACGATTGATGTCGCTTTCATCGGCTGGATCCGCCACGAGCAGAAATTCGAATCGATTGACGCGCTCAAGCAGCACATGACCGCGGACGCCGCCCAGGCGCGCGACGCGCTCAAGCGCGCCGGCAAGGCCTTCCCGCTGCTGGGGGAGGTGTAGTCCTCGGCCGTCGTCCCCGCGAAAGCGGGGACCCATACGCCGTGTCGTCTCGATAGACTGCGGCGTATGGGTCCCGGGCCTCGCTTTGCTCACCCGGGACGACAACCTCGGCCTTTCCGCAGCCGAATCCGCCTGCTAGTAAGCGCACCATGTCGAAGTCTGAGCGCGATTATTCCGAGACTCTGTTCCTGCCGCAGACCGATTTCCCGATGCGCGCCGGCCTGCCGCAGAAGGAGCCGGAGATCCTCGCGCGCTGGGAGAAGGGCGACCTCTATCGCCAGCTTCGTGACGCCGCGAAGGGCCGCGAGAAATTCATCCTGCATGACGGCCCGCCTTACGCGAACGGCAATATCCATATCGGGCACGCGCTCAACAAGATCCTCAAGGACGTGGTGACGCGCAGCCAGCAGATGCTCGGCTATGACAGCAATTACGTGCCCGGCTGGGACTGTCACGGCCTGCCGATCGAATGGAAGATCGAGGAAGAGAACTACCGTTCGAAGAACAAGAAGAAGCCTAATTTGTCGGATCCTGCCGCAATGGTCGCGTTCCGGCAGGAGTGCCGCGCCTATGCCGGGCACTGGCTCAACGTGCAGCGCGAGGAGTTCAAGCGGCTGGGCGTCGAGGGCGACTGGGCACATCCCTACACGACGATGGATTTCTTCGCGGAAGCGCAGATCGCGCGCGAGCTGATGAAGTTCGCTGCCAATGGCACGTTGTATCGCGGCTCGAAGCCCGTGATGTGGAGCGTCGTCGAAAAGACCGCGTTGGCGGAGGCGGAAGTCGAGTACGAGGACTACACCTCGGATACGGTGTGGGTGAAGTTTCCGGTTGCGCAAACCGATGATCCGAAGCTGAAAAACGCATCCGTCGTAATCTGGACCACGACACCGTGGACGCTGCCTGGCAATCGCGCCGTGTCGTTTTCATCAAGGATCAATTACGGCCTGTATCGGGTCACCGAAGCCGCGCCGGAAAACTGGGCCAAGGTCGGAGATGAATTTATAATCGCGGACAAGCTTTCCGCCGACGTTTTCAAGCATGCGAAAGTGACGGCATTCGAAAGAGTTGCTGACGCTTCGGCAAAAACGCTGGAGCACATGACACTCAAGCACCCACTTCGCGGCAAGGGATATGATTTCATCGTGCCGCTGCTTGATGGCGACCACGTCACCGATGAAGATGGCACCGGTTTCGTGCATACCGCGCCCGGCCATGGCCGCGACGACTTTGAAATCTGGATGAGCAAGAAACCTTTGCTCGACGCGGCAAAGATCGAAACAGCCATCCCCTACACCGTCGACGAATACGGCGCCTTCACGGAAGCTGCGCCGGGCTTCACCGGCAAGCGAGTCATCAATGACAAGGGCGAAAAGGGCGATGCCAATGAGGCTGTGATCAAGGCGCTGGCCGAGGCCGGCAATATTATCGCGCGTGGCCGCCTCAAGCATCAGTATCCGCATTCCTGGCGCTCGAAAAAGCCGATCATCTTCCGCAATACCCCGCAGTGGTTCATCGCGATGGATAAGGCGATTACTAGCGGCCATATCCGCTGGTCGCCCAGTTCAGGTGTGGTTTCGTCTGACACCCTTAGAAACCGCGCACTGAAGGCAATTTCCGACACCCGCTGGGTCCCGCCACAGGGCGAGAACCGCATCACCGGCATGATCGAGTCACGGCCTGACTGGGTGATCTCGCGCCAGCGCGCCTGGGGCGTGCCGATCGCTGTGTTCGTCAAGGAAAAGCCGGATGGCTCGGTCGACATCCTGCAAGACCCGGATGTCGAACTGCGCATCATCGAGGCCTTCGAGAAAGAGGGCGCCGACGCCTGGTACAAGGACGGCGCGCGCGAGCGCTTCCTCGGCAAGCTCGCCAATGACAGCTGGAAGAAGGTCGACGACATCTGCGACGTCTGGTTCGACTCCGGCTCCACGCATGCCTTCGTGCTGGAAGATCCAAAGCATTTCCCGACGCTGGCCGGCATCAAGCGCAAGATCGATGGCGGCAAGGATACCGTGATGTATCTGGAAGGCAGCGATCAGCATCGCGGCTGGTTCCATTCCTCGTTGCTGGAAAGCTGCGGCACGCGCGGGCGCGCGCCGTTTGACGTGGTGCTCACGCACGGTTTCGTGCTCGACGAAGACGGGCGCAAAATGTCGAAATCGCTCGGCAACGTCACCGCCCCGCAAGACGTCATCAAGCAGTCGGGCGCCGACATCCTGCGCATGTGGGTCTGCGCGTCGGATTATGCGGACGATCTGCGTATCGGACCGGAAATTCTGAAAACCACGGCCGATACCTATCGCAAGCTGCGCAACACCGTGCGCTGGATGCTGGGTTCGCTGGCCCATTTCCAGGAGGAAGACCGCGTCAAGCTCGACAAGATGCCGGAGCTCGAACGGCTGATGCTGCACCGGCTGCAAGAGCTCGACGTGCTTGTCCGCAAGGCTTATGCCGATTTCGACTATAAGCGCATCTTTGCGGCGCTCTCGAGCTTCATGACGTCGGACCTGTCGGCGTTTTATTTCGACATCCGCAAGGACACCCTCTATTGCGATCCGATTTCGTCTGTGAAACGCAAGGCCAGCCTGACCGTCATCGACAACCTGTTTCGCTGCACGGTCATATGGCTCGCACCGATGCTCTGCTTCACCGCCGAAGAGTCCTGGCTGTCGCGCTACGGCACGGCGGCAAAATCCGTGCATCTGGAAACCTTCCCCGACGTTCCGGCCGCCTGGCGCGACGACAGGCTTGCGGAAAAGTGGCGCAAGGTGCGCATCGTGCGCGGAGTCGTCACCGGTGCGCTTGAGATCGAGCGCGCGCAAAAGCGCATCGGTTCCTCGCTCGAGGCACACCCGATCGTGCATGTTTCGAATGCGGAGCTTTACGAAGCGGTGGTCGACTGCGATCTCGCCGAGGTGTGCATCACCTCGGCGGCAACGCTGGTGCAGGACGATGGGCCCGGCAGCGCATTTCGTCTGCCGGACGTCGCCGGCGTTGCGGTTGTGCCCAATCTCGCCGAGGGCACTAAATGCGCGCGCTCGTGGAAAATTCTCACCACTATCGGCGCCGACCCTCAATATCCGGACGTTTCGCCCCGCGACGCCCAAGCGTTGCGTGAATGGGAAGCCACGCGCAAGGCGGCGGAGTGAGTTGCAGGTCGCACCATATACTCAGTGTCATGCCCGGGCTTGACCCGGGCATCCATGATGAAGTTCAGCAATTGGTAGCGTTTCGTAAGTCAGTCGGCGTTTGACGGCTTCATGGATTGCCGGGTCAAGCCCGGCAATGACGGTTTGAGAGACAAGTCAGAAGATCAGGCGCCTGACCCATGCAACGCAGTTATTTCATCGGCCCATTCACCCGCTTCGGACTCGCGGTTGCTGCCATCGCGTGCGTCCTCGACCAGGCCAGCAAAGTTTACCTACTCTCTGTATTTGACCTCGCGGCCAATGGACCGGTGCGGCTTGGGCCATTTTTCGATTTCGTTCTCACCCGCAACACCGGCATCAGCTACGGATTATTCCAGACACAGGGCCCGGTGGGACAATGGATCCTGCTGGCATTCAAGGCGATCGCCGTGCTGCTGCTGTGCCTCTGGCTGGCGCACGCCAGGGATCGACTCACCGCGCTTTCCCTCGGCCTGATTGTGGGCGGCGCAGTCGGCAATGCCATCGACCGGTTGGCCTATGGCTGGGTCGCGGATTTCGTGTTTTTTCACATTTCTACGCCGAATTGGCGGTTCAACTGGTATGTTTTTAACCTAGCTGACGTAGCTATCGTTGCCGGGGTTATAGGGCTGCTGTATGAGTCGCTGGCAGGGGACCGCGCCGCAAAAGCGCCCTGATCCCCCGCAAGAGTTGCGCCAATTCGCTGGTTTTGGGGTCCGGTTCCGGATGAATACGATGCGTCTGACGAAAACCTTCTCCGCGCGCGCCTCCGTCGGGCTGGCGCTCGGCCTGGCTATGCTGTTCGGCTCGACGGCTGCCCGCGCAGCCGATGACGAACCGGGGATCGACGAAAAATTCATCAACAGCATCATGACAGGCTTCGGCTTCAAGAAGGACGGCGAGGCGGACATCAACTATCAGGAACGCGCGCCACTCGTTATCCCGCCCGGCCGCAATTTGCCGCCACCGGAAAATCCCGATGCGGTGACGGCCAACAACCCGGCATGGCCGAAGGATCCCGACGTGCAACGCCGCAAGAAAGAAGCGGCCATGGCGCGCAATCGCAACGTCAGCGACGAGCGCGAGCGCGAGCAGAATCCGCTGCGTCCGGACCAGCTCACCCCCGGCGGCAAACCTCCGAAGCGCCAGCAGGCCAGCACGGACAACGGTTACGACGCGCCCGCCTCGGGCTTCGGCAATCCATTGTCGCCCTCGCAGCTTGGCACGCCGAAGTACGGGATGTTCAGCGCCATGTTCGACAACAAAAAAGATGACGACAGGGCGAAATTCACCGGCGAACCGCCGCGCGTCTCGTTGACCGATCCCCCTCCCGGTTATCAAACGCCATCACCGGAGCAACCCTATGGCGTCGGCAAGACTGTAGCGAAGCCGACCGATGACTACACGACGCGCAGCGAACTTAAGCGCTGAACCGAACGGTCATCGAACAACCTGAGTGGCGTGGGCGACGTCGTCATCCGATCACGTGCAGTGGCACGATCGCAACATAGCCAGGTCAGACATCGTGCTTGCCAATAAATACGTCCCCACCCTCGCGCTTGTTACCGCGTTTGCGACCTCAACCTTTGCAGCGGAGCCGACCGGGCCCGAGATCGCTGACTTTACATTGGCCAACGGCCTGGAGCTGGTCGTCATTCCCGATCACCGCGCGCCGGTAGTCACGCATATGATCTGGTACAAGGTCGGCGCGGCCGACGAGACGCCCGGCAAATCGGGTCTGGCGCATTTCCTCGAACACCTGATGTTCAAGGGCACCGCCAAAAATCCGACGGGAAAATTCTCGCAAGTCGTTGCCCGCATCGGCGGGCAGGAAAACGCTTTCACCTCGCAGGATTACACCGGCTACTTCCAGCGTGTGCCGAGCGATCAGCTCAAGACAGTCATGGAATTCGAAGCCGACCGCATGACGGGCTTGCAGCTCACCGATGATGTCGTGCTGCCGGAACGAAATGTCATTCTTGAAGAGCAGAACCAGCGGGTGGGAAACAATCCGCCCGCGCGCTTGACCGAGCAGGTCGACGCCGCGCTTTTCCTCAATCATCCCTACGGCAAGCCGGTCATCGGCTGGCGTCACGAAATGGAAGAATTGACGCGCGACGACGCTATCGGGTTCTACCGGCGCTTTTACGCGCCCAACAATGCGATCGTCGTCATCGCAGGCGACGTTGACCCGGCGCAAGCGCGCGCGATTGCGGAGGATACTTACGGCAAGGTTGCGCGCCATGCCTCGATAACGGCGCGCGTACGCGCGCAAGAACCTCCGCCGGTCGCGGTGCGCTCGCTCACGCTGGCGGATCCGCGCGTGGAAATTCCCTCGATGCAGCGCGAATATCTGGTGCCATCATTCAGAACTGCCAAGCGCGGCGAGTCGGAGGCGCTTGAAGTTCTCTCGCACATTCTCGGAAGCGGCTCCAACAGCCGGCTTTATCGGGCGCTTGTTGTCGACAAGCAGGCCGCGGTCATGGCCAGTGCCTGGTACGATTCCAGCGCGATCGACCAGTCCAAGTTCGGAATTCAGGGTTCGCCCCGGCCTGGCGTCACGCTGCCGCAATTGGAAGCGGAAATCGATGCGGTCATCGCCCAGGTCATCGAGAATGGCGTTACCGACGAGGAATTGGAACGGACGAAAACGCGGCTGATCGCGGATACTGTTTATGCGCAGGACAATCAGGCCAGCATGGCGCGTTGGTATGGTGCGTCCCTGACGACGGGCGCCACCGTGAATGATGTATTGCACTGGCCGGATCGTATCCGCGCCGTTACCGCCGATCAGGTGCGCAATGCCGCACGGCAGTGGCTCGACAAGCGACGTTCGGTCACCGGCTATTTGATCAAGGATGCGAGCCCGCAAGCGGAGAAGCGTTCATGAGAAAGCTTGCCGGATGGATTCTTTTCCTTGCAGCCGCGCTGGCTGCCGGTCCGCATCCCGCTACGGCAATGACAATCGAAAAGATCGTCAGCCCGGCCGGTATCGAGGCGTGGCTGGTGCGCGAAAAGGCCGTGCCGCTGATTACGCTCAACTATGCTTTCCATGGCGGCGCCACGCAGGACGATGCGGACAAATCCGGCGCCGCTCATCTGACGGCCGACATGCTCGACGAGGGCGCCGGCGATCTCGACGGCAAGGCCTTTCACGAACGGCTGGAAAATCATGCGATTGAAATGGGATTTCAGGTCGGGCGCGACTATCTGCACGGCTCGCTGCGCTCGCTGAATGAGCACCGCGACGAAGCCTTCGACCTGCTGCGTCTGGCGCTTACAAAGCCGCGATTCGATGCTGACGCGCTCGAACGGGTGCGCGGCCAGGAGCTCGCATCGCTTCGGCGTGACACGACCAATCCAAACACTCTCGCCAGCCGCCGTTGGTGGGAGACAGCCTTTCCGGATCATCCCTACGGGCGCGAGACCAAGGGCACGCTCGAATCGATGGCACGCATCGGCGCCGATGATCTGCGCACTTACGTGCGGCGCGTGTTCGCGCGCAATGAATTGAAAGTTTCGATTGTCGGCGATGTCGATGCCAAGACGGCCGGCGAACTGATCGATCGTGCATTTGCGGGATTGCCGGAGAAAAACGACCTCAAGCCGGTCGCGAACGCGACGCCGAGCGGACTTGGACGGCGGATCGTTATCAATGTCGATGTGCCACAAGCAGTCGTTACTTTCGGTGGGCAGGGCATCGCGCGTCATGACCCTGATTTCATGGCCGCTTATATCGTGAACCACATCCTGGGCGGCGGTAGCTTCTCCTCGCGGCTTTACCGGGAGGTGCGTGAAAAACGCGGTTTAGCCTACGGAGTGTCCGATAGCCTGGTCTGGTTTCAGCGTGCGGCCGTCGTGCTCGGCGGAACCGCAACCCGTGCGGACCGTACTGCCGACGCCCTCGCTGTGATCGAGGAAGAAATCAAGCGCATGGCGCAGGACGGCCCGACGCCGGACGAACTTGCCGCAGCAAAGTCGTTTCTGAAAGGCTCCTACGCGTTGACCCTCGACACGTCTGCCAAAATCGGGGCACAGCTCACCCAAATCCAGATCGACAAGCTTGGCATCGATTATATCGACCGCCGCTCCACCCTGATCGACGCCGTTACGATTGAAGACGCCAGGCGAGTGGCCAGGCGGCTTTACAGTGGCGGGCTGCTGGTAACTGTAGCGGGCAGGCCAAAAGGGCTTACGTCGAGCGGAACCACCGAATAATTGATATTGGCGTTGGCTCGGTCATTACGACGCATGACGCCGGAGGAGCTATGGCAATCGGTCAATCCATTGATGCGGCACTCGAAAAGAACGTCGGTCCGCATGGCATCTCCGAAAAGGCGCTGGCCGCCGCGTTTGACCGCGCCAATGCCGCGCTCGAGTGGGTGCGCGCCCGCCGTGCGGACCGCAGCCTGCCGCTGCTGCGGCTGCCGGAGACGCACGGTGATCTGGAAACAATCAAGGATACCGCGCGCCGGCTTGCGGGTGAGGCAACCGATATCGTTATTCTCGGCACCGGCGGATCGAGCCTCGGCGGCCAGACGCTCGCGCAGCTTGCCGGCTTCGCGGTGCCGGGCGTGGGCGCATTGCGGACGCCGCCGCAACTTCATTTCGTCGACAATCTCGATGCTGACAGTTTTGGCACGATGCTCGCCAGGCTGCCGCATGCGACAACACGCTTCGTTGCAATCTCGAAATCCGGCGGGACCGCTGAAACTTTGATGCAGACCATTGCCGCCTTGTCGGCGGTGAAAGGCGAGGGATTGCAGACGCGGATCCCCGACATCTTTCTGGGAATCAGCGAGCCAGCCAAATCCGGCAAACCGAATGGTCTGCGCGATCTGCTCGGAAAATTTAACGTGCCGATCCTCGATCACGATCCGGGTGTTGGCGGCCGTTTTTCGGCGCTCACCAATGTCGGCCTGCTTCCGGCCGCGTTGCTTGGGCTCGATATTGCAGCGATACGCGAGGGCGCCGGTCTTGCGCTGGCGCCAATTCTCGCGAAGAAGCCGGCGGCGCAAGTGCCGGCCGCGGTCGGTGCGGCGCTGGCAGTTGCGCTGGCCGAGAGCAAGGGTAAATCGATCAGCGCGCTCATGGCCTATTGCGATCGCCTCCAACGCTTCACGCACTGGTATGTGCAGCTCTGGGCCGAAAGCCTTGGCAAAAATGGCAAGGGCACCACACCGCTGGCCGCCCTCGGGCCTGTCGACCAGCACAGTCAGTTGCAGCTGTTTATCGGCGGCCCGCGCGACAAATTGTTTACCGTCATCACAGTGGATGGCGCGGGGCGCGGCCCGCGGATCGATGGCGAGCTCGCCAAACTTGCGGGCGAGCCGGGTTTTGCGGGCAAGACAATCGGTGATCTGGTTGCGGTGGAAGGCCGTGCGACAGCCGAGACGCTGGCGAAAAATGGCTGTCCGGTTCGTACAATTCATATCGACAGCTTGGCCGAGGAAAGTATCGGCGAACTGATGATGCATTTCATGCTGGAGACGATCATCGCCGCGCGTCTGCTGGGGATCGACGCGTTCGATCAGCCAGCGGTGGAAGAAGGCAAGGTGCTTGCAAAGAAGTATTTGATGGGCGGTTGACGCTTCGTCATCATGCCGGGCATCCACGTCCTCATGCTGCGAATTAAAGACGTGGGTGACACGCGCAACTCGACCCGCATGATTTGCGCAATATCAATTCCTGCCGCCAGTCAGGTATATACCCGACTGGCGGTGACAAGCCCGGCCACGACGAAAAATGATCCGTATCACCGATACAATCTCCATCGACGAGTCCGAGCTCTTGGAGGCCTTTGTGCGGGCGTCCGGTCCGGGCGGCCAGAACGTCAACAAGGTGTCGTCGGCTGTGCAGCTTCGCTTCGATGCGCGGCAGTCACCTTCCCTTCCGAATGACGTGGCCCTGCGCCTGATGCGGCTGGCTGGCAAGCGCCTGACCAAGGAAGGTGTCATCGTCATCATTGCCCAGCAGCATCGCACCCAGGAACGCAACCGCGCCGATGCGCGCGAGCGGCTGTTCGACATGATCCGGCAGGCGGCGGTCAGGCCCGTGCCGCGCCGTGCGACGAAGGTGCCGAAGGCGCAGCGTCGCGAGCGGCTTGAGGGCAAAAAGCACCGTTCCACGATCAAAAAGCAGCGTAGCGGCAAAGCCTGGGATTGATCCGGCCTAGGGATAACGGGGGCAGATCGCGGCGCTGCCTCGCGGGTTGCGGCCTGCGCCTTTAAAGTCGAGGGCAACCCGAATCAGGCCGCCCATGCCCGTCCGCCAGTTGTCCGAGGCCGTCGTCAATCGTATCGCCGCCGGCGAGGTGGTCGAGCGTCCGGCGAGTGTCGTGAAGGAACTGGTTGAGAATGCACTCGATGCCGGGGCGCGGCGGATCGACGTTCTGACGGATGGTGGCGGCCGTCGTCTTATCCGCGTCACTGATGACGGCGAGGGGATGACCCGTGCCGATCTCGAGCTCGCCGTCGATCGCCACGCGACGTCGAAGCTGGATGGCGATGATCTCCTGTCGATCCGCACGCTTGGATTTCGCGGTGAGGCGCTGCCCTCCATCGGCGCGGTTGCCCGGCTGACCATCACCACGCGGCACGCCGGTGAACCGCATGCCTGGAGCATCACGGTCGATGCCGGACAGAAGTCGGAGGTGAAGCCAGCCGCCCTGTCCCAAGGCACTACCGTCGAGGTGCGCGACCTGTTTTATGCGACGCCGGCGCGGCTGAAATTTCTGAAAACCGATCGCAGCGAGGCCGAAGCGGTCCGCGAAGTTGTCCGCCGTCTCGCCATGACACGTCCCGATGTCGCGTTCACGATTGCCGGAGAGGACCGTGCATCCGTGACTTGGGTGACGGTTGCCGAAGGCGCGCAGCTGCCACGGCTCGGCGATGTGCTGGGAGCCGATTTCCACGCCAATGCCATGGCGATCGACGCCGAACGCGAAGGCGTGCGCGTGATGGGATTTGCGGGCCTGCCGACGCTGTCGCGCGCCAACTCGCTTGCGCAGCATCTGTTTGTCAACGGCCGGCCCGTGCGCGACAAACTCCTGTTCGGCGCCGTACGGGCCGCCTATGCCGACTATCTGCCGCGCGATCGTTATCCAGTGGTGGCCCTGTTCGTCACGCTCGATGCGCGGGAAGTGGACGTCAACGTGCACCCGGCCAAGACCGAAGTACGTTTTCGCGACGGCGCTCTCGTGCGCGGGCTGATCGTGCGCGCGCTCAAGGATGCGCTGGAGCGCGAAGGTCAGCGCGCGGCATCGACAGGTGGCGGCGCCACCATTGCGGCGTTTCGTCCGGCTGCGGTGCCGCGTGCGACCTACGACTGGCGGCGTTCACCGGCGCGGCCGGCAGGTTTTGCGCCCGCGCGTGGCGCACCCGGCTTTGCGCAAGCCGCCCAGGCCGCCTTCGATGTCGGCGAGCCGGCCGCAGACGCGGCGGTCGCGAGCTTCGAACCGGCTGCCGGCCAGATTGACAGGCCGCTCGGCGCCGCGCGTGCGCAATTGCACGAGACTTTTATCGTGGCTCAGACCGCCGACGGCCTCGTGATCGTCGATCAACACGCTGCGCATGAGCGGATTGTTTACGAGCGCATGAAGGCGGCTATCGATAAATCAGGCGTTGCGCGGCAGATCCTCCTGATTCCCGAAATCGTTGAACTCGATGAGGCCGATGCCGCGCGGCTCGCCGCTCGCGCCGAAGATCTTGTACGTTTCGGCCTCGTGATTGAGACGTTCGGTCCGGGTGCTGTGGCGGTGCGCGAAACCCCGTCAATGCTTGGTGAAGTCAACGTCAGGGGGCTGATTACCGATCTCGCCCAACACATGGCCGAATGGGATGACTCACTGCCGCTGGAGCGCCGTCTGATGCACGTGTCGTCGACGATGGCCTGTCATGGATCGGTGCGGGCGGGGCGCAGGCTGAAGCCCGAAGAAATGAATGCGCTGTTGCGCGAAATGGAAGCTGTGCCCAATTCCGGCCAGTGCAATCACGGCCGCCCCACGTATGTGGAACTAAAACTGACGGATATCGAGCGGCTGTTCGGGCGACGGTGAGTTTCCAATGTCCGCTCCCCAGCGGACACATCACAGCTTTCGCGCAGTGCTGCGGAAGGCCGCCGCCAGAATACGGAGGGCGTCAAGGGCGCGACTGTCGGAAGTACGCGAATGTAATAAGACTGATGATTTGCCAAGCGAAGGCAGTGACAGCGCTTCACCGACGTCCACAACGCCTGTTGGAGCAATGCGACGCGCCAGTGGCGCCACGGCAAGCCCAGCGGCTGTCGCGGCGGTAATTGCACTCACGCCACCTCCGGTAAAAGCCTCGACCCACGCAATTTTAGCTTTGTCGAGCGTGCGGATGGCGAGCGCGCGCACTCCACATGGCGCAGCCAGCATGGCGAGTCGCAGCTTTTCATCAGGGCGATGACGGAAGACAGGCGCGGCAAACCATCCAAACTCATCTTCCAGCAGTTTCTCTCCGCCGCGTCTGTGCGGCTCGCGACGAACGATTACGGCATCGAATTTGGCGCGCTCGAACGCATCGAGCAGTTCACTCGAGAGGCCGATCCGGACATCGAGATTGAGACCTGGATCGAATGCGCCCACGCGCGCCAGTACGGTCGGTAGCTCCGGGCCTGCGGCATGGTCGCTGATCCCGAGCGCCAGTCGGCGTGGCGCTACCGCCGCGCCGGCAACAGCCCGATCATGCGCAGCCAAGAGATCGCGGGCGCGATCGAGAAAAATCGCACCTTCGGTCGTGAGTTCGACCGAACGCGGCGTCCGCTCAATCAACCGCGAAGCAAGGTGCGCTTCCAGGCGCTTCAGCTGCAGGCTGATCGCCGATTGGGTCATGCCAACGGCTTGCGCGGCGCGCGTGAAGCTCTTGAAGTCAGCGATCAGGATGAAGGCACGTACCGCGTCGATATCAAGCGCAGATCTATTTTGCATTGTTATCATAGATATCATTAGACATTGCAGAATGCAATGATAGGTAGAAAGCCTCGAATTCATGGAGGAACCTATGCCCTTAATCACTGTGACCCTCGCCAGCCCTAACAAACAGATGCCCAGCAAGGCCCGCATTGCCGCGGAAGTGAGCCGCCTGTCATCGACAATCCTGCACAAGGATCCGAAGGTCACGGCCGTTATTGTGACCACCGTGCCGCCCGGCGACTGGTTTTGCGGCGGCCGCTCGCTTGCCGAAGCTGGTCTTGCGAGCTTCTGGCTCGATATTCACATCACTGACGGGAGCAACACCAAGGACGAGAAGGCAGCATTTATCGCTGCTGCCTACAGTTCTATGAAAACATTGATCGGCCCACTGCACGAAGAAAGCTATGTGCATGTCCATGACGTGCGCGATGATGCCTATGGTTTCGGCGGCCTGACGCAGGGGCGCCGGTATATCGAACGTCAGCTTTTGGCGCGGGCGTCCTCAGCCGCATGAGCGCCCGATCGCTCCCTTAGCCGACATCGCATCTCAGGCTCATCTGATAGGTGCTTACGTATGCCGTTAGTAAGAATCGACTTGAACAAGAGCGCGCCAGCCGACCGGGTCTTGCTTCAGGCTACGCGTTTCGCGTCAGGCGCTTCGCAAAAACACAAATTCCGTAGCGTCATATTGGCGTCGCTCCAGCTCGCTAAATCCGTCCGGCGCCTTGAATGCGGCCTCCGCCGCCTCCTCGACGACGATCAGTGCGTCCGGTTCGAGCCAGCCTCCTTCGCGGGCCGACGTCAGAGCCTTTTCTGCCAGGCCTTTGCCGTAAGGCGGGTCGAGGAACACCAGTGAAAACGGCTCGAGCGGGTGGACCGGCCCCAGTTTTGCGGCGTCGCGCCGGAAGATTCGCGTGACCCCGCCGAGTCCGAGGGACTCGATATTATCGCGCAGGAGTGCGCGCGCCTCGACGCCTTCATCAACGAATAGTGCATAGGCCGCGCCGCGCGAGATCGCCTCGATGCCCAGCGCACCGGTGCCAGCGAATAAATCGAGGACACGCGCGCCGGTTACGGGGTCGCCGTAGGAATGTGTGAGAATGTTGAATAGCGCTTCACGCAAGCGGTCAGAGGTCGGCCGTACTGTGTCCGATTTAGGACCGGCGAGCGGCCGCGAGCGAAGTCTGCCTCCAACAACTCGCATTATTTGGACCTCGGCCGCGACGGGCGCGGACCGCCGGTACGGTCACGGCGACGACGTTCGCGTTTTTCCCAGCGTCGTTGCGATGGCCGTTCCTTTCTCTCATCCCGTTTACGGGGAGGGGCGCCGTGTCGCGGAGCGGAGGGCGGTTTGGTCTTCCCGCGAAGTTTGTCGTCGGCCGGTTCGGCAATCGGCGCAATGAAATCGGCATTCGCGGCCGCTGCGATGTCCGCTCCGAGGGTCTCGCGCAACTTTTCGGTTTCGATTTCCCGCACCGCGCCATCATTCAGCTCGCCCAGCTCGAAAGGCCCGAACGCCACGCGGATCAGCCGGTTGACCTTCAATCCGAGAGTTTCGAGAACCTTGCGGACCTCGCGATTCTTGCCCTCGCGAATCCCGACCGTGAGCCAGACGTTGGCGCCCTGTTCGCGGTCGAGCGTGGCTTCGATTGGCCCATAACGGATACCGTCGATGGTAATGCCGCTGCGCAGCCGATCGAGCGCGTCCTGCTGGACGCGGCCGAGGGCGCGGACACGGTAGCGGCGCAGCCAGCCGGTTGCCGGCAATTCCAGCACGCGCGCCAGCCCGCCGTCATTGGTGAGAAGCAGCAGGCCCTCGGTATTGATGTCGAGCCTGCCGACGCTGATCAATCGCGGCAGCCCCTTTGGCAGCGCACGGAATATCGTGTCGCGCCCCTGCGGATCGGAATGGGTCGTCACCAGGCCGCGCGGCTTGTGGTAGAGAAACAGGCGCGTCCGCTCGCGCGATCGCAATGGCGTGCCGTCGACGACGATATTGTCGGAGGGTGTCACGTTGAGTGCGGGTGAGGAAATCACAGCGCCATTGACCGAGACGCGCCCGGCCGCAATCCAGGCTTCGGCTTCGCGCCGCGAGGCGAGCCCGGCACGCGCCATCACCTTGGCGATCCGCTCGCCGGAAAGGCCGTTATCGGTTTTTATGGCCATTGATGATCTTTGTCATGGCCGGGCTTGTCCCGGCCATCCACGTCTTCTATGTCGCACTGTGTATAAAGACGTGGATGCCCGGCACAAGGTTTATGCCCGGGCCGGCCGGAGGCCGGACCCGGGTGCCGGGCATGACGGGAAACATGGCATCACTTTCATTCATGGCGACAGCGTTGGAGGATGCCCGCGCCGCCGAAGCGCGCGGCGAGGTACCGATCGGCTGCGTCATTGTCCGCAATGGCGAAGTCATTGTGCGGGCCGGCAACCGGACGGTCGCCGACCGCGATCCGACGGCGCATGCCGAGCTCATCGCCATTCGGGCGGCGGCGAAGGCGCTCGGCAGCGAGCGGCTTACCGACTGCGATCTGTACGTAACGCTGGAGCCGTGCGCCATGTGCGCCGCGGCGATCTCGTTCGCGCGCATCCGCAGACTCTATTTCGGCGCGTCCGATCCCAAGGGTGGCGCGGTTGAACATGGCGTGCGCTTTTTCGCCGCGCCGACATGCCACCACAGGCCGGAGGTTTACAGCGGGATCAATGAAAGCGAATGCGCGGCGCTGCTGAAAGATTTCTTTCAGGCGCGGCGGCCATGACATGAAACCAGTTTGACTACGCCGTCTTGTCGACGAACTTGCCCATGCCGGGCGGCGGCGGCGCCTGCCGGGTGACGGGCGGAGTCGCGGCTTCGCGCTCATTGGCCTGTTGAGCGGGCGTCGACTTCGGTGATGTTCCGGTTTTCGGCATGATGATCTGAATGCCAATACTGCAGTCACTCATTCGCACGGCGTCCAATTACCGCGGCAAAATAGGCCGCAGGTCTCAATTTAATGAGTCGCCGAAGCGCTGAATCCGGCTTTATCCGGAAAGGTTTTGTTGACCCTGCGGAAGGCGTCAGGCCTGTTGCGCGAAGTTCCATGCCTTATCGGCAAGCGGCCGGATCATCTCGGCCTTGGCGGGCGCAAATTCGCTGGTCGCGGTGCCGTCGCGCACGCGGCCGATGATGCCCTGCAGGATCGCTGCGATGCGAAAAAAATTATACGCAAGATAGACCGGAAGGGCCGGACGCGGATCAAGACCCGTGCGCGCAACATAGGTGTCGACATAGTCACTCATTGACGGGATGCCGAGCGAGCGCAGATCGTGGCCGACCAGAGATGCGGTGCCCGCCGCGCTTTCCGAATGCGGCATATGCCACGTCATCAGGTGGTAACTGAAGTCGGCAAGCGGATCACCGAGCGTGGATAATTCCCAATCGAGGACGGCAGCGATTTCCGGCCGATGAGCGTCGACAATCATATTGTCGAGTCGATAATCGCCATGCACCAGCCGCACCGGTCCGCCCGCCGGAATATTTTTCGGCAGCCAGTCGATCAGGCGCTCCATGGCGTCGATCTTTTCGGTTTCGGACGCGCGGTACTGTCTCGACCAGCGTTCCACTTGGCGCGCGACGTAATTTTCACCTTTGCCAAAATCGGCGAGCCCGATCTTGGCAGGATCGAGTATGTGAAGCTGAGCGATGGTCGCGTTCATCGAATCGTAGACCGCGGCCCGTTCTGACGGGTTCGACCCCGGCATCTGCGGCTCCCAGAACACGCGGCCATCGACAAAACCCATCACATAGAACGGCGTGCCGGCAACGTACTCGTCGGCGCAATAGACCAGCGGTTCGGCGACAG
>Ga0187765_10000112_pt1 | contig 27849 bp, 25 predicted proteins | sample 0216_QUI02_MP05__3_FD_133018 | JGI IMG/M metagenome (GOLD analysis project Ga0187765, IMG submission 133018) | Tropical peat soil microbial communities from peatlands in Department of Meta, Colombia - 0216_QUI02_MP05_10_MG | ecosystem: Environmental > Terrestrial > Soil > Wetlands > Peat ...
GTTGCGCGCGTCGGCTGGCTCAACCGCATGACCCAGTTCAAGGAGAAAGCCGGCAAGGATCGTGAAAACGCCTCGGTCGGCCTTTACGTCTATCCGAATCTGATGGCCGCCGACATTCTGGTCTATCGCGCAACCCACGTGCCGGTCGGCGAGGATCAGAAGCAGCACCTCGAGCTGTCGCGCGACATTGCGCAGAAATTCAATAATGACTATGCCGCATCCATCCATGCGCGCGGTTACGGCGACGCCTTCTTCCCGCAGCCCGAGCCATTGATACAAGGACCGGCAACGCGGGTCATGTCGCTGCGTGACGGCTCAAAGAAGATGTCGAAGTCGGAGGCCTCCGATTATTCGCGCATCAATCTCACTGACGACGCCGACGCGATCGCGCAGAAAATTCGCAAGGCCAAGACTGATCCGGAACCGCTGCCGAGCGAGGAAAAAGGCCTGGCGCCCCGCCCCGAAGCCGATAACCTGGTCGGCATCTATGCGGCCTTGCAAGGGATAAGCAAAACTGAAGTGCTGGGCCAGTTTGGCGGCGGGCAATTCTCTACCTTCAAAACCGCACTCGTTGATCTCGCGGTCGCCAAGCTCGGACCTATCGGTTCCGAGATGAAAAAGCTGGTGCAGGATCCGGTCTACATCGATTCCGTCCTGGCCGAGGGGTCGCAACGCGCGCAGGCGATCGCCGCCGAAACCATGAAGGCCGTCAAGGATATCGTCGGTTTCGTGCGCCGTTAGTTGCACCGCGGGACACCCGCCTTGTCTGGCCGGCGGCGGCCATGCCACCATTGTCTGCTTGTGCGTGCATTTCCGCGCGTATGATCAGACCGGAGCGTGGCGACCATGAGCAGTAAGCGCCAAAGCTACGAAAAAGGGCACAAGCGCAAATACCTTGTGGTCATCGACGACACCGAGGAATGCGACCGCGCAGTCTATTGGGCGGCCAAACGTGCCGGACGCACAAAGTCACAGATCGTAATGCTCCGCGTGATCGAGCCCGGCGATCGCAACCAGCAATGGCTTGGTGTCGCGGATCTTATGAAGGCGGAGGCACAGGAGGCGGCAAATGCCACGCTCGACAAGTTCGCCGCGCGCGCGAAAAAAATCGCTCGAATTACGCCCGACCGGGTGATCCGCGAAGGCGATACTGCCGAGGAAATCGTCAAGCTGATCGACGAAGACGCAGACATTGGCATCCTGGTGCTTGCCGCTGGCACGGGAAAAGAGGGTCCGGGTCCGCTCGTGAGCAGCCTGGCAAAGACGGCGGGGACGTTTCCGATCCCCGTCGCGGTCGTTCCCGGTCATCTGAGCGATGAGGACATTGACGCCAGTTCGTGAATTCTGCGCGGCTTTACGGTGGTTGACCGGGCCGCGCACAATCGCCATTTATGCGTTATGATAGCAGTGCCCTGCGGGCCTTGAACCCGCATAAGGCAAGGAGACCGCGATGTTCATTCAGACGGAAGCAACGCCGAATCCGGCGACATTAAAATTTCTTCCCGGCCGCGCCGTGCTCGAGAGCGGCACGCTGGATATGCCCAGCAGAGAAGCCGCAGCACAATCGCCGCTCGCAACGCGGCTGTTCGATATCGACAATGTCGGCGGTGTATTCTTCGGATCCGATTTCATCGCGGTGACAAAGACCGGCGGCGATTGGCAAAAGATGAAGCCGGCGATCCTCGGCGCCATCATGGAGCACTTTATGTCGGGCGCCGCGCTGGTTGCGGCCGGCGTCAGTGATGCGGCAACCGACGAATTCTTTGACGCCAAGGATGCCGAAACCGTCGCGACCATCAAGGACCTGATTGAGACACGCGTCAGACCGGCGGTCGCCGGCGACGGTGGCGACATTACATTCCGTGGATACAAGGAGGGTATTGTTTATCTCAACATGAAGGGCGCCTGCTCGGGGTGCCCCTCGTCCACGGCAACCCTCAAGCATGGCATCCAGAATTTGCTGCGCCATTTCGTGCCTGATGTGGTCGAAGTCCGGCCGATGTAAGCTCCGGCACCACGCCAAACCTTGATATTTCGTCATAGCCGGGGATAGCCGTTCAAAAGACGGCGTGCGAAAGCGCACCGTCCGTAGGCCGGCTATGCCCGGCGATGACGCCGTAAAACAATGTTAAGCTAAATCTATGCGCGTCCTTGCCATTGATACAGCGCTGGAAGCCTGCTCCGTCGCCGTGCTCGATACCGAGCGCCCCGATATTTACGCTCATGAATCGCTTGCAATGCAGCGGGGACATGCTGAAGCACTGATGCCGCTGGTCGCGCGCGTACTCGCGCGCAGCAGCCTCGACTTTTCTGCACTCGATCGCGTCGCCGTCACCACCGGACCCGGCAGCTTCACGGGCTTACGCGTCGGCATTGCCGCCGCGCGCGGAATAGCGCTTGCGGCCGGCAAGCCCGCCATCGGGCTCTCGACACTGGCTGCCTTCGCAGCGCCATTGATTGCTGCCGACGACACTTTGCCGGTCGTGGTGGCGATTGATGCGCGACACGATCACGTCTACCTGCAAGTGTTCGGACCCGGCGGTCGCACGCTGGTTGCGCCACGGATTGCCCCGTTGCGCGAAGCGTTGCGCGTGTCGACATCCGGCGCACCGCGCGTGACCGGCAATGCAGCCAATATACTGGGAAAACTTTGGCCGGCAGGCGAACGCGCGCCGACTTCGATTGATCAACGCGCCGCGCCAGATATCGATTGGATAGCGCGGCTTGGCGCGGCCGCAACCGACACTGGAACGCCACCGAAGCCGCTCTATCTGCGCGCGCCCGACGCCCATCCGCAGGACGCTGTTCAATTGGCCCGGCGATGATCGGCTTTATCAGGAGTCTCTTCGCGCGCAGCGAGCCGGCAATATCGGAGGCGGGTCCCCGTGATGCATCCGCTATCGCAACGCTGCACGGCGCTTCCTTCCGGCGCGGCTGGAGCGAACAGGAAGTCGAAGGCCTCTTGCTCGACCGCCATGTCATTGCGCATCGCGCGCTGGCGGGCGGGCGGCTAGCGGGCTTCATCATGTCTCGATTGGTCGAGGACGAAGCGGAGATTTTGTCGGTGGCGGTTGCCGGCCGCCAGCAAGGCCGGGGCCTTGCGCGCCGGCTGCTCGATCTTCATTTGCGCCGGCTGGCGGGACTTGCCGCGCGCATGGTCTTTCTGGAAGTCGACGAGCACAATGTTCCCGCGCAGCGGCTCTACCAGCGCGCGGGTTTTCGCGAGGTTTCACGCCGCCCCAATTACTATCCGGGCGAATCCGGCAGGGGCGCAGCAGCGCTGGTCCTGCGGCGGGATCTCGACTGATGCAATAGACACGTCCCCGAGATGCTCAATATGATATGAATGGCAGCATTCCGACCGAATAGTCGCCAGAGACGACGCCGTGACCAACGCAAGCAAATCCACCCTGGAACGCAAGAACATTGAGGCCCTGTGCGCGGCCAAGGGCATGCGCATGACCGAGCAACGCAGGGTAATCGCGCGCGTCTTGGCAGATTCCGACGATCATCCCGACGTCGAGGAACTTTACCAGCGCTGCGCCAAGGTAGACGATCGTATTTCGATCTCGACCGTATATCGCACGATGCGCCTGTTCGAGGATGCAGGCATCATCGAGCGGCACGATTTTCGTGATGGCCGCGCACGGTACGAGACCAGCTCCGAAGCGCACCACGATCACCTCATCAACCTGCGCAGCGGCGAAGTCATCGAATTCCAGTCGGAGGAAATCGAGCGTTTGCAGGCCGAAGTCGCGCGCAAGCTGGGATACAGGCTGGTCGATCACCGGCTCGAGCTCTATGCGGTGCCGCTAGGTGACAAGACCAAGCCCTGATGGCGCGCGCACTCTTCATTGCAGTATTCTTTTTCACGATGACGCCGCTGCTGATCTCGCTGCAGTGGCTGCTCGGCAAACTCGGTTTACCGGGCTGGGGTTTCATTGCATCGAACTACTATCGTGTGCTCTGTTCGCTCTTGCGCATTCGCGTGCGTGTGAGTGGCGAGGCCGTACGTAGCCGTGCGGTTTTTTTTGTCTCCAATCACGTATCCTGGGCCGATATTCTCGTGATCGGTTCAATCGCTCCTGTCGCTTTTGTCGCCAAGCGCGAAGTCCGCGATTGGCCCTTGGTCGGCGTTACTGCAGAACTGCAGCGCACAGTATTCGTCGACCGCACGCGCCGGCACCAGACATCAGAAGCCGTGGGACAGATTGTGAAGCGCCTGGCCGGCGGAACTTCCGTGGTCCTGTTCGCGGAAGGCACGTCAAGCGATGGAAATCGTGTCTTGCCGTTTCGTTCGGCCCTGCTCGGCGCCGTTGAATATGCCGCCAGCCACGGGGCCACCGGCAGCATCCTGATCCAGCCGATGTCGATCACGTATACCGGTCAGCACGGCATTCCGATGGGGCACCAGCGCCGTCCGCTCGTGGCCTGGTATGGCGATCTGGACTTCATGCCGCACATCAAGACGTTCATCGAGCGCGGGGCGGTTGATGCCATTGTGAGCTTTGGCGAACCGGTGGACGCAACCAGCGCGACGGATCGCAAGACCATGACGAAACAACTGGAAACCGAAGTACGCCGCCTTTTGGCGACCACGCTGCGCGGACGCCCCCTGGTCACGCAGACGGCGGAATGAGCAGCGTTTATTTTTCCGCCGATTGCCGCTAAGAGGTCCGCGTCACGCCCCTGCGGCGTCTTAAACTTGTTGCAAAATCAACTATATAGTCGGGCGGGACAAATCCCGGCGCGACCGCTAGATTGGACCTGCTTCGCACCGGAACGCATGAGCAAAGCCCGCAAAGTCCACGTCAAGTCTTTTGGCTGCCAGATGAACGTCTACGACTCGCATCGTATGGCGGACACGCTGGTGCCCGCCGGTTTCTGCGAAACGGCGAATCCCGAGGATGCCGACCTCGTCATCCTCAACACGTGCCACATCCGCGAAAAGGCAGCCGAGAAGGTCTATTCGGAAATTGGCCGGATACGCGAAATGAAGGAGGCCGCCGCACGTGACGGCCGCAACATGCTGATTGCCGTTGCCGGGTGCGTTGCGCAGGCGGAAGGCAAAGAGATAATCCGGCGCGCCGGTGCCGTTGACCTCGTGGTCGGCTCACAAAACTACCACCGTCTGCCGGAGATGATTGCGCAGGCACAGGCCGGCGAAAAAGTCATCGACACGGAATTTCCGGTCGAGGACAAATTCGATTTACTGGCCGCGCCCAGGCGCGATGCAATTGCCAAACGCGGTATTGCAGCTTTTGTGACCGTGCAAGAAGGTTGCGACAAGTTCTGCACTTTCTGCGTGGTGCCCTATACACGTGGTTCTGAAATTTCGCGCCCGGTGGAGAAGATCGTCGCCGAGGTCGCGCGGTTGGCTGAGGCCGGCGTGCGCGAGGTGGCGCTGATCGGGCAAAACGTGAATGCATATCATGGCATCGGGCAAGATGGCGCCCCCTCGTCACTCGGAAAGTTGCTGCACCGGCTCGCGCAAGTGCCCGGCATTCTGCGACTCCGCTACACGACCAGCCATCCGCGCGACGTGGATGATGACCTCATCGCGGCACATGCCGACATACCGGCAGTGATGCCTTATGTGCATCTGCCGGTGCAGTCAGGCTCGGACCGCATTCTCGCAGCGATGAACCGCAAGCATACGCGTCGGGACTATCTTGACGTGATTGCGCGTTTGCGATCGGGACGAGCCGATCTTGCCTTCACGTCCGACTTCATCGTGGGATTCCCCGGCGAGACCGAAGCAGATTTCCGCGATACGCTCACACTCTTTGAAGAAGTTGGCTTTGCTGGCGCCTATTCCTTCATGTATTCGCCGCGCCCGGGCACACCCGCCGCCGAGATGAAAGGTCAGGTGCCCGAAGAGGAAAAGTCGGAGCGACTGCAGCGGCTACAAGCCGTTATCACACGCGATCAACGCCGCTTCCTCGCGGGGTTTGCCGGTCGCACTTTGGACGTACTGCTCGAAAAGCCCGGCAGGCTCCCTGGGCAACTGGTCGGGCGCTCCCCATATCTACATTCAGTTCAGGTCATGGCGCCGGCGAACATGATCGGGTCGAACGAGCGCGTGACGATTACCGAGATCGGCAGCAACAGTCTATTCGGCATGCTCGCCGAAAACGCCCAGGCACCGATCCTCGCCACAGCAGGAGCTTGATTTACCCTTGCGTACGTCGGATCCCGTGATCCCGCCCGCCGCCGCCTCCGAGGAGACGGCCACCACGCAGACCGTGCTCGCCTTCGAGGACAACAAGCTTGCCTCGATGCTGTTCGGCCAATACGGACAGAATCTTGCACTCATCGAACGTCGGCTCGGCGTGGTCGCCGAGCAGCGTGGAAATCATGTGACCATCGAAGGATCGCGTGGCGGATGCGAGCAGGCACGCCGCGTTCTGGAAGGCCTCTACGAGCAGCTCAAGCGCGGCCATGACCTGAGTCAGGGAGACGTCGAGGGCGCCATTCGTCAGGCAATCGCGCAGGGTTCGCTGTTCGACTATGACCCCGCGGCTCCACGGCCGGCCTTCGAAGAAATCAACTTGCGAAAACGGCCGGTGCGTGCGCGCACGGCAGCGCAAGACGCCTATATCCGCGCGCTCAAGCGTCATTCGCTCGTGTTCGGCACCGGACCTGCGGGCACCGGCAAGACGTGGCTTGCCGTCGCGCAGGCGGTTCAGATGTTCGAACGCAAGGAAGTCGATCGGATTATTCTGTCACGGCCTGCCGTCGAAGCCGGCGAGCGGCTCGGATTTCTTCCGGGGGATATGCGCGAGAAAGTCGATCCTTATCTCCGCCCGATCTATGACGCGCTTTATGATCTGATGGATGCACGCATTGTCGAGCGCGCCTTGCAGGCTGGCGAAATCGAAATCGCGCCGCTCGCCTTCATGCGCGGGCGCACGCTTTCCAACGCCGCCATTATCCTAGACGAGGCGCAGAACACGACCTCAATGCAGATGAAAATGTTTTTGACGCGGCTTGGCGAGAACAGCCGTATGATCGTCACGGGCGATCCAAGTCAGGTCGACCTGCCGCACGGTCAAACGTCCGGACTTGCGGAGGCGGTAAAGTTGCTTGCAGGAATCGAGAATGTCGGTCACGTCGCATTCACGCATGAAGATGTGATCCGCCATGAACTGGTCGCACGCATTGTTGAGGCCTATGACCGTGGCACGCCGTCGCGTGAGGGCAAGGGATGAGGCCGGCGCCAGGGCGGCGCGCATCCTCGCCGCAGATCGACATTCAAAAACAATCGCCGCTTTGGAATGCGCAACCATTGGCCGAAGAAACTGTTCGCGACGCAGTTACCGCGGCGGCTTCCACGCTCTCAACAGCGGACAGTGAAGTGAGTATCTTGCTGACGGACGATTCGGCGATGGCTGTCCTTAATCGTGACTGGCGCGGAATCGACAAGCCCACCAATGTGCTGTCGTTCCCTGCGCCCATTCACAAAGGCGGTGATAGTCCGCGCCTTCTTGGCGATATCGTTATTGCGTACGAGACCCTTGTCCGGGAGTGCGGCGATCAACACCGGCAGTTCCTGCATCATCTTGCCCATCTCACGGTGCATGGTTTTCTTCATCTCGTCGGCTACGATCACGAGACCGATTCACAGGCCGAGGAGATGGAAGGGCTGGAAAGCAAGATCATGATGCACATGAAAATGCCCGACCCCTATAATGTGCACGATCTTGGCGACGCCTGACCGCCATGCCTGACAGCGAGCCACCAAGTTCTGGTCCTGCCGGCGGCGTGCCTTTCGAGCCACGCAATTTGCCGGTGCCGGTGCCTTCGACACAGGAAGGCGCCGAAAACTGGTTCATGCGCGCGCTGCGCTCGCTGTTCGGCTGGAAGCCGAGCACGATGCGTTCGGACCTCACGGACGTCCTTGATGCCATGAGCCCCGGTGAATCCGGCTTTTCGCCGGAAGAGAGCCGGATGCTCAAGAATATACTTGGTTTGCGCGAGCGCCGCGTTGGCGATGTCATGGTTCCTCGCGCCGACATCATTGCCGTCCAGCACGAAATCAAGCTCGGCGAGCTTGTGCGTGTATTTGAAGGCGCAGGTCATTCGCGGCTCGTGGTGTACGACGACACGCTCGATGATCCGGTCGGCATGGTACACATCCGTGACCTGATCGCTTTCATGACCGCTCGCGCGGCGGTCGACCCCGAAAAGAATGCCAAGCGAAAAAAACCGCTGCCCGCCAATCTTGACCTGAAAGCCGTTAATCTCGGCATGCCATTGTCAGCCACCAAGATTGTGCGTGAAATCCTCTTTGTGCCGCCATCCATGCGGGTCATCGATCTGCTGGCGCGCATGCAAGCCACGCGCATTCATCTGTCACTGGTGGTTGATGAATATGGCGGCACTGATGGCCTGGCATCGATCGAAGACATCGTCGAACAGATCGTGGGTGAAATTGCCGATGAGCACGACGAGGACGAGACACCGGCTGTAGCACAGCAGCCCGATGGTTCCTTCATCGCGGACGCGCGCGCCAAAATCGACGATGTCGTCGGGGTCGTCGGCAACGATTTCAACGTTGGCGATGCCGCCGACGATGTCGACACGATCGGGGGTTACCTGGTGACGCGCGCCGGGCGTTTGCCGATTCGCGGGGAAATCGTTCCCGGCCCCGACTTGTTCGAATTCGAAGTGCTTGACGCCGATCCGCGTCGCGTCAAGCGGGTCCGAATTACCCGGCTCAAGGAACGCCGCGACAAGCCACGCGAACCGCGCCGGCGCGGTGAAAATGATAGTTTATTGACCGGACAGACCGCGCATTCCTCTCCGACTGACGACGCAGGCTCCAAGGATTCAGGGCCTCCAACAGGCGCCCGCCGACCGTGACGCTCGCACGATTTTCCCACGCTGTAGTTCTCGCGTTCGGCTGGCGCCGCGCGATGATCGCGCTGGTCGCTGGCGCGGCATCGGCGCTCGCGATGGCTCCGTTCAATGCATGGCCGATCCTCTTCGTAACGTTTCCAGTGCTCGTCTGGCTTGTCGACGGTTCGGCTGCCGGCCGTTGGAGCGGTGCAACAAACGCTGCTTTGGCGGGCTGGTGCTTTGGCTTCGGATATTTCACGGCCGGCCTTTACTGGATTGGCTACGCGTTTCTTGTCGACGCAAAGACGTTCGGCTGGCTCTTGCCCGTCGCGGTCGCCGGGTTGCCGGCCTATCTGGCGATCTACACCGGCTTGGCTTTAGCTGCTGCCCGGCTGATTTGGGTGCGCGGACCGGAACGGATTTTGGCGCTTGCTGCCACGCTCACAATTGCCGAATGGCTGCGCGGCCATCTGCTCAGTGGTTTTCCCTGGAACGCGTTTGGATATGCGTTAACCGAGCCTTTGGTGCTGGCACAAAGCGTGTCGCTCGTCGGCATCTGGACGCTGACCTTTCTTTGCATCGCCATCTGCGCCACCCCGGCGGTGCTCGCGGACGACAAAGCCGATACGCGGCATCCATATCTTCCGCTGTTTCTCGCAGCGGTGGTGCTGGTGGGTCTTGTCGGCTACGGCGCAACAAGGCTGTGGTCGTATCCGACCGATTACGTAAATGGCGTCAAGCTCCGCATCATGCAGCCCAATCTGCCGCAGGATGACAAATTCAATTATTCGGCAAAGGCGCAGGTGATGGATCGCTACTTGCGCCTTTCCGATCGTGCGACCGGACCGCAATCGAATGGCGTTCGCGATGTGACGCATTTGATCTGGCCGGAAGCAGCGTTTCCATTTTTCCTGACGCGCGAGCCGGACGCGCTCGCCCAGATCTCGGCGCTACTGAAGCCATCAACGGAGTTGATCACTGGCGCGGTGCGTGCCGCATCGACCGCCAATGAACGCAATCCCCAAGCCTATAATTCAATCTACGTAATTGAGCCCGATGGCTCGATCCGGGGGATCTACGACAAAGTTCACCTGGTTCCCTTCGGCGAATACCTCCCCTTCCAGCGTCTCCTTGAACATATCGGCCTGAAGCAGCTCACCAAGGTCGTCGGCGGCTTTTTGTCGGGTGACCGCCGGCGCGCCATCGACATAGCCGGCGCCCCAAAAATGTTGCCGTTGATTTGTTACGAGGCGATTTTTCCCGACGCAGCGGTGCCGCGAGGCGAACGGCCGGGCTGGCTGGTCAACGTCACGAATGACGGCTGGTTCGGTATCAGCACCGGCCCCTACCAGCATTTCCAGCAGGCACGCGTACTCGCCATCGCGGAGGGCCTGCCCTTGGTACGCGCGGCCAATACCGGAATATCGGCGGTCATTGATCCGCTCGGCCGGATCGTCAGCGCTTTACCGCTGGGCGTTGAGGGCGTTCTCGATGCTCGCTTGCCGACCGCAATTGGACCGACGCCCTATCTGAGCTACGGCAATTACATTCTTGTTCTCGCATTGCTGCTGAGCTTGCTAATTGTTGGGCGGCGCCGAATTCGCGCATAAATTGAAGCATTTACCAGAATATTGCGAAAGTTGTTCGACGTTGCGAGCATTCCGCAGCGGCAAACTACATTTCCGGACGAATTGTCACGCTGCGAAAACTGCTGAAATCTATCACTTATTTCCCGATTACAGAGAATTCACGGATTGCATTAGCGCCTTCACTTGTGACAACTACGCCTTGCAATGGGGGCATAGGAGAAATCTATGGCTAAGAAAGCACCAAATCCGATCGACAAGCACGTCGGCTCGCGCGTGCGCATGCGACGGATGATGCTGAGCATGAGCCAGGAAAAGCTTGGCGATGCTCTTAGCCTCACCTTCCAGCAAGTCCAGAAATACGAAAAAGGCACAAACCGCATAGGGGCCAGCCGGTTGCAGCAGATTGCGCAAATCCTGCAGGTTCCGGTTTCATTTTTTTTCGAAGGTGCACCACACGCTCTGGGCCATTCCGGCGGAATGAGCGAAGCGCCCTCACCCGCCTATGTGGCCGATTTCCTGGCGACCTCCGACGGGCTTTCGCTCACCAAGGCGTTTATGCGCATCAAGAGCAGCAAGCTGCGCCGCCGCATTGTTGATCTGGTCGAGCAAATCGCCGGCGCGGACTGAATTTAGGGTCCAATCCCATCGTTAACGAGGAATCTGCCCACCGCTGCCCGCATCTTGACCTCGTTCACCGCCGCTGCAAGAACCCTGCCCGACATTACACGATGCGGCGGCGCGGCCGCGCCACGGGAGGAGTTCAGCGGTGGCTCACACCAATTTCTTGTTTACGAGCGAGTCGGTGTCCGAGGGGCATCCCGACAAGGTTTGCGACCAGATTTCTGACGCAGTGCTCGACGCGTTTCTTGAAAATGACGTCAAGCTCGGCATTGCCGATGACAGCCAGGTGAACACACGCCTCGGCTGCGAGACTCTTTCCACCACCAATAAAATCGTCATCGCCGGTGAAGGCCGCGGGCAGGCGCCATTTTTCCGCAAGCACGGAGACAAGACCGTCGTTGATCGCGAACTGATCACCAAGATCGCCCGCGATGTTGTCAGGGATATCGGCTACGATCAGGATGGCTTCTCGAGCTACGGCGCCGATGTCGAGGTGTTGCTGCATGGACAGTCGCCGGACATCGCCATGGGCGTGAACGCCAAGAAGAAAAAAGGCGGCGAGGAAGAAGGCGCCGGCGACCAGGGCATGATGTTCGGCTTCGCCTGCACCGAAAGCGAAGTCTACGAGAAAAACTCGTTCATGCCGGCGCCAATCTACTTCGCGCACAAGATTCTCAAAGTGTTGTCCGAAAAGCGGCGCTCCGGTCAGCTCTATGATCTGCAGCCCGACGCCAAGAGTCAGGTCACCGTAAAATACGTCGACGGGAAACCGGTCGGTTGCACCAAGGTGGTCGTCTCCACGCAGCACAACGCACAAAGCCGTAACGGCAAGAAATATACGCCGGGCTTGATCAAGGAGATGATCTCCGACGCAGTGGAGTCAGCACTGCCCAAGGGCTGGATGCCGCAAAAGTCATCCGACTTCCTGGTCAATCCGACGGGCAATTTCGTGATCGGTGGTCCCGATGGCGATTGCGGCCTTACTGGCCGCAAGATCATCGTTGATACCTACGGCGGCTATGCGCCGCACGGCGGGGGCGCCTTCTCCGGCAAGGATCCGACGAAGGTTGACCGCTCGGCCGCCTACGCTGCGCGCTATCTCGCAAAGAACGTGGTCGCCGCCGGCGTGGCAGAACGGTGCACCATCCAGGTGGCCTACGCCATTGGCGTAGCCGATCCAATGTCGGTGCTGGTCGATACCCATGGTACCGGCAAGGTTGGGGAGAAGAAGCTCGAGAAGGTTTTGCCCGAGCTGTTCCGTCTCACGCCGACCAACATCCGCCGCACCCTCAGGCTCAATCGGCCGATCTACCGCCGCACCGCGGCCTATGGCCATTTTGGCCGCGCACCCGACAAGGACGGCGGCTTCTCGTGGGAAAAGACCGATCTCGCGGCCGCAATCAGAAGCGCCGTGAAGTAGGTCTTACATCCGCTCATCCCCGCGTAAGCGGGGATCCAGTCCTTCGCAACAATTTGCTGGATTCCCGCTTGCGCGGGAATGAGCGGGTTTTTTGCTGCTTGCTCGAATACGATATTGCCTTGACGATATGGGTATGAGTGAAAATTCCCATTCGCATGGTAGTCGCGCCTTTTTCGGCCGGCGCAAGGGGCACCCGCTAAAGCCGCGCCAGGCTGCGCTGTTCGAAACTTTATTGCCGCGATTGGCGCTCGATCTCACGAACCCCGCCCCGGCCGATCTGCGCACGCTTTTTGTACCAGTGGTCGACGACCTTCGGCTCGAAATTGGCTTCGGCGGCGCAGAACATTTGATTGCAGAGGCAAAAGTCAGCCCGCGCGTTGGCTTCATCGGCACTGACGCGTTCGTCAACGCGATTGCCAAGGCGCTGGCTGCGATTGACCAGAACGCGCTGACAAACGTCCGGCTCTATTTTGGCGACGCAAGCGAATTGCTGGACTGGTTGCCCGATGCGGCGGTTTCGCAGATCGACCTGCTCTATCCCGACCCCTGGCCAAAGCGGCGCCACTGGAAGCGCCGATTTATCCAGGACGAGAGCCTCAAGCGGCTGGCGCGTGTATTGAGAAAGGGCGGCGAACTTCGCTTCGCCACCGACATCCCGGATTATACGACCTACGTGCTTGCGCGCGCACTGCGGTCCCCGGATTTCATCTGGACCGCTGAAAGTGCCGATGACTGGCGCCTGCCCTGGCCGGCATTCTCCGGCACGCGTTATGAGGCGAAAGCCAAGCGCGAGGGGCGCATCCCGGCATATTTCATATTCCGCCGTGTTTGATTACTCGCCGGTGCCTTGCCGGACTTGCCAGAATCGCACGACACGTTTCGCGGTGGTTGCCGTCAGCCGATCGAAATTTTCCAGCGCGGCGTCGAGTGTCTGCGCCGACGGCTTGCTGCCGGGACGGCCATTGAGGATCGCTTTCACGGTCGGCCAGCCGAAACCGATAGCACGCGCCAGAATCAAAACAGGATCGGCGCGCTCGCCATTCATCAAGCGGTCCACCACTTCAACCGGTACCGCACACATCGTGGCGAGAGCGGCGATCGTCTCTTCGTATTTTCCGGACTTGGCGAACTCGGCGATATCAGCCTCCCCGAGTTTGTGTTCTTTGTGAAGCGCGCGCACGGCCGCGAGTGCCGCCGCATAATTGCGCGGCGCCGCTTTCGCAGCGACCTCGTCAGTCACTTGTGCAAGAATGCGTCTGATCTCGGCCTGGGTCTCCGGCTTTGCCTTTGACAGGAGACGCCGCTGCACGACCTCGCTTGCCTGAACGAGAAGCTGGCGGAACAAACGCGGCGGTATGTCGGTTCGCATGCCGACTTTCTCGGCCAGTACACCATCTTGCTCCGCGCGCTTCACCAGCTTGGTGAATGCATTGTCGGACAGCTGCGCATGCCGGTTATTCGCGATCGAGCGCGCGACATCCTTGTCTCCGCGCTCGACCAGAATGTCGGATAAAGCTTCACTGATCCCAAGGCGCGTCGACATCGCAAGCAAATGCGCCTGGCTCTTGGTCTCGGCAATGTACATCAGATCCGGATCGGCGAGCCGCGCTTGCTTGAGCACAGGTCCGGCGACATCAATGTTGTCGTTCTTTGCTAGCGCGCTGACGACACCCGGCGGCGCATTTGGAATGGGCGCTACGCGGCGCGCAAGTTCGGCAAGCGCCTTGGCCTCGATTTCGACGACGAGGCAGCCGATGACGTCATCAAACAGTGCAATGTGTTCCGCATTGAAACTCGGCGCATAATCGAGGAACAAGGTGGTGATGCGGCGCAGCGTCTCCGCGCGCTTGTCGGCCGAACCATGCAGCACGACGTCTTCCAGCTCGGGAAGCAGCGAGGCGGGAACACTCATACTAAACCTGCAAAACGCTATGAAATCGGCCGGGCCGGCGCTTTTACGCAAATTTAAGGGCAGATTCTGAAGGAAGAGTTAGTCGTTAACGCCGTTGCCACTCTTGCATGGCTGCGCGAAATCGCTATATTTCCGGCGTTACTAGACACCCTCATAACCGAACGGGTTTTGAGAGTGGGTCCTGCCGGGCCCGCTCTTTTTTGTTACCGAATGGCCGTAAGCGACACGTTGCACAGGAATGCGGCTTCAGGTGCCGCGCCGACCGAACCACGGATCATCATTGAGCCGGGGTTGCCCGCGCGTGTCGCAGCCGTTGCCGAGCCGGTGATTGAACAGCTCGGATACCGGCTGGTGCGCGTCAAAGTATCCGCGGCCGAAGGTTGCACGGTGCAGATCATGGCCGAGCGCCCGGACGGCAGCATGACGGTGGAAGACTGCGAAACGATATCGCGCGCACTCTCGCCGGTCCTCGACATGGCCGATCCGATTGATCGTGCCTATCGTCTGGAAATTTCCTCGCCCGGCCTAGACCGCCCGCTGGTCCGCAAATCTGATTTCAACCGTTTTGCCGACCACCTCGTGAAAATTGAAATGGAAGTTCCGGTCAACGGCCGCAAGCGTTTCCGCGGCGAAATTGTCGGAACCGAGGGTGAGGCGGCCCGCATTCGCCGCGATGACGCGCCAGAAGGCGAAGAGGCCGAGATGCTGCTTCCGATTGAAGACATGAGTGAAGCAAAGCTGGTGCTCACCGACGATCTGGTGGCGCAAGCCTTGCGGCGTGAAAAGGCCGCGAAACGCGAAGCCCGCGAAGCGCGGAAGGAAGAACGACGAGTAGAGAGACAATCACGGCACCGGCCACAAAGGCCTGCCGCCAGAGGAGGAGAGTGAGCTATGGCTGTCAGCGCCAATCGGCTCGAGCTATTGCAAATTGCCGACGCAGTTGCGCGTGAAAAGGCAATCGATCGTGGTATCGTCATCGCTGCGATGGAAGACGCCATCGCCAAGGCCGCCCGCTCGCGTTACGGCGCGGAGACCGATGTACACGCCGAGATCGAACCGAAGACCGGCGATTTGCGTCTCACGCGACATATGTTGGTGACGGAAAGCGTCGAAAACCCGTCCAATCAAATCACCCTCGAAGAGGCACGCAAGCGCCACCCGGCCGCCCAGGTCGGCGACACGATTGCGGATCCGCTGCCGCCACTGGAGTACGGCCGCATCGCCGCGCAGTCGGCTAAACAGGTAATCGTGCAGAAGGTGCGCGAAGCCGAGCGCGACCGGCAATACGCCGAATACAAGGATCGCATCGGCGATATCGTCAACGGCATCGTCAAGCGCGTTGAATACGGCAACGTCGTCGTCGATCTCGGCCGCGGCGAGGCGATCGTGCGCCGCGACGAACTTCTGCCACGCGAAGTGTTCCGCAATGGCGACCGCATCCGCGCCTACATCTACGACGTGCGGCGCGAGCCGCGCGGGCCGCAGATTTTCCTGTCGCGCACGCATCCGCAATTCACCGCCAAGCTGTTCGCGCAGGAAGTGCCGGAAATTTATGACGGCATTGTCGAAGTCAAGGCTGTTGCCCGCGACCCTGGTTCGCGCGCCAAGATCGCCGTGATCTCTCGCGATTCCTCCGTCGATCCGGTTGGCGCCTGCGTCGGTATGCGTGGTTCACGCGTGCAGGCAGTCGTGAACGAACTGCAGGGCGAGAAGATCGACATCATTCCGTGGTCGCCCGACATCGCCACGTTCGTGGTGAACGCGCTGGCACCGGCGGAAGTCGCCAAGGTCGTGCTCGACGAAGACAAGGAGCGCATCGAGGTCGTGGTGCCGGATCAGCAACTGTCGCTGGCCATCGGCCGCCGCGGTCAGAATGTGCGACTCGCTTCCCAGCTGACCGGCTGGGATATCGACATCCTGACCGAGCAGGAAGAATCCGAACGCCGTCAGGCCGAGTTCGAAAACCGCACGAAGATTTTCGTGGAAGCGCTCAATCTCGACGAAGTCGTCGGACAGCTGCTTGCTTCGGAGGGCTTCGGCTCGATCGAGGAACTCGCGATGGTCGACGAAAAGGAAATCGCCGGCATCGAGGGCTTCGACGAGGACACGGCGCGCGAACTGCAGGAGCGCGCAAAGGAATATCTCGGCAAGCAAGAGGCTGAACTGGATGCCAAGCGCGTCGAGCTCGGCGTCGACGATGCGCTTAAGGATATACCCGGCGTCACGACTAAGATGCTGGTCGCCCTCGGCGAGAACGGCGTGAAGACGGTCGAAGATCTCGCCGGTTGCGCCACCGACGACCTCACCGGCTGGACCGAGCGCAAGGACGGCGAGTCCAAGCACGAGCCTGGCTTCCTGGATGGCTTCAATATTTCACGCGAAGACGCCGAGCACATGATCATGCAAGCCCGGGTGAAGGCGGGCTGGGTGACGGAAGCCGAGTTGGCCCCGCCGCCGGTTGCGGAAACGGCCGCGGAAGAAGAATCAAAAGCGCAAGCGTAAGGAGCATTGACGAGAACGATGTTGGCAATTGCGCAGGACAGCGAACTCGACCGCGGGGCGACCTCTGTCGCACCCGGGGCCGAGCGCACATGCGCGCTGACGCGCGAGCTCAAACCGGTGGCCGAAATGATCCGCTTCGTGGTTGGCCCGGCAGGCGAAGCGGTGCCCGACGTCAAACGCAAGCTGCCCGGCCGTGGCATCTGGGTCACTGCAACGCGCGCCGCAATCGAGGACGCAACGAAACGCAACGTGTTCGCCCGCGGCTTCAAGCGCGACGTGCATGTTGCCGCGGATCTGGCGGCACAAACCGAGCAACTGATCGAACGCGCGGCGCTTGAGGCCCTGGCAATGGCGGGGAAGGCCGGCGCGGTCGCTACCGGTTTTTCCAAGGTCGAGGCGGCGTGCGGCGGGGAGGACATCCTGGCGCTGATCCACGCCGCAGACGCGGGCGACGATGGCAAGCGCAAGCTGGCCGGCGCCCTGCACCGCAATAGTGCCGGAGAAACACGCGGAATCGCGGTGATCGACGCGTTTACCGGTGTCCAATTGGATTTGGCATTGAACCGCCCAAATGTGGTACATGCTGCCCTGCTTGCCGGGCCCGGGAGCGAGACTTTTCTCGCGCGCGTTGCGCGTTTGACGCGCTTTCGGACCGGAATTTCGCCCGACACGGTTAGCGCGCATGCGCCGACGGACGGCGCATAAGGACACAGTACGGAATGAGCGAAACGAAGAACCCTGGCGAAAAGAAACTTAGCGTTGGCAAGCTGACGCTGAAGCCGCGTACCGAAACGGGCGTGGTACGTCAGAGCTTTAGTCACGGCCGCAGCAAGCAGGTCGTGGTTGAGAAGGTTAAACGCCGCGCCGTCGGCGCGCCGGGCGAAGCAAAGGCCGAACCGGCCCCCGCCGTCGAGACGAAGAAGCCCGCTCCAGGCAAGGCGCCGGCCGCGCCGTCGGCGCGCGCATCGACAACGCCTGCCGAAGCAAAGCCAAAGCCGTCGGGCGTCGTGCTGCGCACCCTCACCGAGGAAGAACGCAGCGCACGGGCGCACGCCCTCGCCGACTCGCGCGTACGCGAGGCTGAGGAACGCAAGATCGCGGAAGAAGAAGCGCGCCGCCGCGCCAGCCGCGAGTCGGTCGATCGCAGCGAGCGGGAGGCCGCAGAAGCGCGCAAGCGCGACGAGGAAGAACGCCGCAAGCACGACGAGGAAACCAAACGCAAAGCCGGCGAAGTCGCCAAGAAACGTTTTGGCGGCGAAGATGCCGCACGATCCGGGCCCGGAGCCCGTCTTGCGCTTGAGGCCGACGACGATGAGGCGCCACGCGCGCGTCGGCCCGGCGCAGCGCGCACGCCGGCCGCAGCCCGTCCCGCCCCGCGCGGCGGCGGTGAAAAACAGCGAGGCCGCCTCACGCTGGTGAATGCGCTGAGCGCCGATGACGTGCGGGAGCGCTCCGTCGCTTCATTCCGCCGTCGTACGCAACGGCTCAAGGGCATTGCCTCCGCCGAACCGAAGGAAAAGTTGGTGCGCGAGGTGACGATTCCTGAAGCGATCACTATCCAGGACCTCGCCAACCGCATGTCGGAACGCGCAGTCGACGTCATTCGCCTGCTGATGAAGCAAGGGCAGATGGTGACGATCAATGACGTGATCGACGCCGACACGGCCCAATTGATCGCCGAGGAAATGGGTCACAGCGTGCGTCGCGTGGCCGAAGCCGACGTCGAAGAAGGCCTGTTCGATGTTGCAGACGATCCGGCGCAGCTCGCGCCGCGCGCGCCTGTCGTTACTGTGATGGGCCACGTCGACCACGGCAAGACGTCCCTCCTCGATGCCATTCGGTCCTCAAACGTGGCTGCCGGTGAAGCCGGCGGCATTACCCAGCACATCGGCGCCTATCAGGTGACGGCACCTTCCGGCGCCAGAATCACATTTATCGACACGCCGGGTCACGCCGCATTTACAGCCATGCGTGCGCGCGGCGCCAAGGTTACCGACATCGTCGTGCTGGTTGTCGCCGCTGATGATGGTGTGATGCCGCAGACAATCGAAGCGATCCATCACGCCAAGGCGGCGAAGGTGCCGATCATTGTTGCCATCAACAAGATCGACAAACCGGATGCAAAGCCGGATCGCGTGCGCACCGATTTGTTGCAGCACGAAATCCAGGTCGAATCGATGGGCGGCGAAGTGGTCGACGTCGAGGTGTCGGCGACCAAAAAGACGAACATCGACAAGCTGCTCGAAATGCTCGGCTTGCAGGCGGAAATCCTCGACCTCAAGGCCAACCCAAATCGTGCCGCGGAAGGCACCGTGATCGAAGCCAAACTCGATCGTGGCCGCGGTCCCGTCGCCACCGTGCTGATCCAGCGTGGAACGCTGCACGTGGGCGATCTGGTGGTGGCCGGCGCTGAGTGGGGCCGCGTGCGCGCCCTGGTCTCCGACACCGGCGCGCCAATCGAAACGGCGGGACCGTCGACGCCGGTCGAAGTCCTTGGCTTTTCCGGTACGCCGGACGCCGGCGACCGCCTGGCGGTGGTCGAAAACGAGGCCCGCGCCCGCGAAGTCACCGACTACCGCGCCCGCCAGAAACGCGAGAAAACGGCTGCACGTGCGACCGGCATGCGTGGGTCGCTCGAGCAGATGATGGCACAGGCCAAGACGTCAGGCCGCAAGGAATTCCCGCTGGTCGTCAAGGCCGACGTGCAGGGATCGCTCGAAGCCATAGTCGGCGCGCTCGACAAGCTCGGCACCGACGAAGTGGCGGCACGCGTTCTGCATGCGGGGGTCGGCGGTATTTCGGAATCTGATGTTACGCTCGCTGAAGCTTCCGGTGTCCCGATCATCGCTTTTAACGTGCGCGCCAACAAGGAAGCGCGCGAGGCGGCCGAGCGCGCCGGTATCGAGATTCGCTACTACAACATCATCTACGACCTCGTGGATGACGTTAAAAAGGCGATGTCGGGCCTGTTGCCGCCGACATTGCGCGAAACAATGCTCGGCAATGCGCAGATCCTGGAGATCTTCAATGTCTCCAAGGTCGGCAAAATTGCAGGCTGCAAGGTGACCGACGGGACCGTCGAGCGCGGCGCCAATGTCCGCTTGATCCGCGACAACGTCGTGATCCATGAGGGCAAGCTCAGCCAGCTCAAGCGCTTCAAGGATGACGTGCGCGAAGTCGGCGCCGGCATGGAATGCGGCGTGGCTTTCGAGAACTACCAGGACATGCGGCAAGGCGACGTGATCGAATGCTACCGGGTGGAGCAGATTCAACGCTCGCTGTGAGTCCAAGTCTCAGGCGCGCGAGCCTCTCCACTCGTCATTGCCGGGCTTGACCCGGCAATCCACCGGAAGGCGCAACGAGCGGACACGCTTCATGGATGCCCGGGTCAAGCCCGGGCATGACCAAAACAACAATGGCACGGCACAAACAACATCACCGCGACACAACATCCGGAGGCTCGCAGCGGCAGCTGCGTGTCGGCGAATTGGTGCGCCACGCGCTGGCCGAAATGCTCACGCGCGGAGAGGTGCACGACCCGGTTATTGAGAGCCACCTCGTCACCGTGCCTGAAGTACGCATGACCGCCGATTTGCGGCTCGCTACCGTTTACGTCATGCCGCTCGGTGGCCGTGACGCCGACGAGGTCGTTGCCGCGTTCGAGCGGCACAAGAAATTCCTGCGCGCCGAGCTTGCGCACCGCATCAACCTCAAATTTGCGCCGGATATCCGCTTCCGCGTCGACGAGCGCTTCGCCGAGGCCGAGCGCATCGACAAATTGCTGCATTCGCCGGAAGTCAGACGCGACCTTGATCATAAGGACGAAAAGTGAGCGAACGCGAGATCGACGACCTTATCCGCCCTCGTGTCGAGGAGCCGCAGGCTGCTTCCCAAGGCGCGGGGCAAAAACAAAAGAAGCGTGATAAACGTGACGTGCACGGCTGGATCGTGCTCGACAAGCCCGTCGGCATGACGTCGACGCATGCCGTTAGTGTCATAAAGCGGCTGTTCAATGCCAAGCGCGCCGGCCACGCCGGCACACTTGATCCGCTCGCCTCCGGGGCACTGCCGATTGCGCTCGGCGAGGCAACCAAGACCGTTCCGTTCGTCATGGATGGCCGTAAAGTCTATCGTTTCACCGTGCGCTGGGGCGAAGAGCGCGACACTGACGACGCGGAGGGCCGCGTTATTGTAAGCAGCGATCAAAGGCCATCGGCAGAAACGATCCGCGCACTGCTTCCGTCTTTCACCGGGACGATCCAGCAGGTGCCGCCGCGCTACTCGGCGATCAAGGTCGAGGGTGAGCGCGCCTACGATCTTGCCCGCGACGGCGAGGAGGTGGCACTCGCCGCAAGACCGGTCGAAATCGGCCGGCTGGAACTCGTTAACATTCCGGATCCCGACCACGTGGTGCTTGAGGCAGAATGCGGGAAAGGGACTTATGTACGCTCGCTGGCCCGTGATCTCGGCCGCACTTTGGGCTGTTTTGGCCATGTCAGCGCCCTGCGGCGCGCCGCTGTAGGCCCGTTTGGCGAAGAAACCATGATTCTGCTGGATCAATTGGAGGCTCTATGCCATAGAGCCGCGTCCGGCGAGGCAAGCCTCGCGGACGCTCTGATGCCGGTTGAAACCGCGCTGGACGACATCCCGGCGCTGGCTGTCAGCCGGGCAGATGCGGCAAGGCTGCAAAGAGGCCAGGCCGTTTTGTTGCGCGGACGGGACGCACCCAATTTCCGCGGCACAATCTACGTAACGGTATCGGGCGAGTTATTGGCCCTGGCCGAACTGGATCGTGGCGAAATCGTCCCCAAGCGCGTGTTCAACCTCGCCGGCCTGATGGGCAGAGCCGGGCGTAAGAAAGGATGACCGATGTCGGTAACCGCCGGCCGCAAGGCCGAAGTAATCAAGACGTATGCCAAGAAGCCGGGAGATACCGGATCGCCGGAAGTACAGGTGGCGATCTTGTCCGAGCGCATCAACAATCTCACCGAGCATTTCAAATCCCACGTCAAGGACAATCACTCCCGCCGTGGGCTACTCAAGATGGTGGGACAGCGCCGCCAGCTTCTCGATTATCTGCGGCGCACAAATGAAGCGAGTTACAAGAATTTGATCGACAAGCTCGGCATTCGCCGATGAATTATCCCGCGCAGGGCGCATGTGCCCTGTGCGTTTCGTGCAGCGAATGCGTGTGACGCGTTCGCTTGACTCCGCCGGCAGCGATAGGCGCGGCCGGCAATTTGGCAAGAGCCGATAAGGATCGCCTCTTGCGGCAAGGCAAGGTTCGAAACGCCATGGCAGGATCGCCAGACGCTGTTGCTTCCCGCACCGCGGTGATGTCCGACAGCTTCTCGCCGTCTTGCTCATGGCTTTCGGGGCTCGCCGAAAACCATGAAAGACTGAAGCAATGTTCGATAAACACACCGTTGAGCTCGATTGGGGTGGGCGCAAGCTAACCCTCGAGACCGGCCGCGTAGCGCGCCAGGCTGACGGCGCTGTACTCGCCACTTACGGCGAGACCACCGTGCTCGCCGCCGTCGTGGCGGCAAAGCAGCCGAAGGAAGGAATTGATTTCCTTCCGCTCACCGTCAACTACACCGAAAAATATTACGCGGCCGGACGTATTCCGGGCGGCTACTTCAAGCGCGAGCGTGGTCCGACAGAAAAAGACACGCTGACTTCGCGTCTGATCGACCGTCCGATCCGTCCGTTGTTTGCCGATGGCTGGCGCTGCGATACGCAGGTCACCGTCACCGTGCTGTCGCACGATATGGAGAATGATCCTGATATTGTTGCGATGGTCGCGGCCTCCGCTGCGCTGACACTGTCAGGCGCTCCATTCATGGGACCGATCGGCGGCGCGCGTGTTGGCTTCATCAATAACGAATATGTCCTCAATCCGGCGCTCGACGAGATGCCGGAAAGCCAGCTCGACCTAGTTATCGCCGGAACGCAAGACGCGGTCATGATGGTGGAATCGGAAGCCAAGGAGCTGTCCGAAGAGATCATGCTCGGCGCCGTGATGTTCGGCCACCGACACTTCCAGCCGGTGATCGAGGCCATCATCAAACTCGCCGAAAAAGCAGCGAAAGAGCCGCGCGAGCTGACCGCTCCCGACCACAAGGAGCTGGAAAAGGAAATTCTCGGCCTCGCCGAGAAGGACCTGCGCACGGCTTATTCGATCGTGAAGAAGCAGGACCGCCAGGACGCCGTCGCCGCCGTAAAGGAAAAGGTGATGGCACATTTCTTCCCGGAGGGCGCCGAGCCGACATACGACAAGCTCGCGGTTGCCGGGGTGTTCAAGGAGCTCGAAGCCAAGATCGTTCGCTGGAACATCCTCGACACCAACAAGCGCATCGACGGCCGCGACCTCAAGACCGTGCGCCCGATTACCGCCGAAGTGGGAGTGCTGCCGCGCACCCACGGCTCGGCGCTGTTCACACGCGGTGAAACGCAGGCTTTGGTCGTGGCAACGCTTGGCACCGCCGAAGACGAGCAGTTCATCGACGCGCTGCAAGGGACGTACAAGGAAACGTTCCTGCTGCACTACAATTTCCCGCCTTATTCGGTGGGCGAAACAGGCCGCATGGGCGCGCCTGGACGGCGCGAAATCGGCCACGGCAAGCTGGCCTGGCGTGCGATTCACCCGATGCTGCCGACGCCGGCCGAGTTCCCCTACACCATTCGCGTTGTCTCGGAGATCACCGAGTCGAACGGCTCCTCGTCGATGGCTTCGGTGTGCGGCTCTTCGCTCGCGCTGATGGACGCCGGCGTGCCGATCAAGCGGCCGACCGCCGGCATCGCAATGGGCCTCATTCTCGAGGACAAGCGCTTTGCGGTGTTGTCCGACATCCTCGGCGACGAGGATCACCTCGGCGATATGGACTTCAAGGTTGCCGGCACAGAGAACGGCGTCACGTCATTGCAGATGGATATCAAGATCGCCGGCATCACCGAGGAGATCATGAAGGTCGCTCTCGCGCAGGCGAAAGATGGCCGGCTGCACATCCTCAGTGAAATGGCAAAGGCCCTCACGGCCGCGCGCGCCGAGCTCGGTGAGCACGCCCCGCGTATCGAAATGTTCAAGATCCCGACCGATAAGATTCGCGAAGTGATCGGCACTGGCGGCAAGGTGATCCGTGAGATCGTCGAGAAGACCGGCGCCAAGATCAACATCGAGGACGACGGCTCGGTGAAGGTTGCCTCCGCCAACGGCGAATCAATCAAGGCCGCGATCAACTGGATCAAGTCGATCGCGTCCGATCCGGAAGTCGGCCACATCTACGAAGGCACCGTCGTGAAGGTGATGGATTTCGGCGCCTTCGTGAATTTCTTTGGCGCCAAGGACGGTCTGGTTCACATCAGCCAGCTCGCCCCGCACCGGGTCAACAAAGTTAACGACGTGGTCAAGGAAGGCGATAAGGTGAAGGTGAAGCTGCTCGGTGTGGACGAGCGCGGCAAGGTGCGCCTGTCCATGAAGGCGGTCGACCAGGCCACCGGCGAGGATCTCGAAGCCAAGCAAAAGGCCGAAGGCGGAGATCGCCAGCAGGCCGTCCAAGGCGGTGCGGCCGAATAATCCAAAGATCCAGACAAAGCAAAGGGCGGCAATGGAAGCCGCCCTTTTATTTTGCCTTGCGCAGTGATGGACGGTAGGCATTGGCAGAGAGAGTCTCGGTGACAATCTTGCCAATAGCGGCGAAATCCTTCTTGCGTGTTGACGTCCGTCGCCAGGCGAGGCCAATTGTGCGCACTGGTTCCGGTTTAGCAAAACGCAGCAGATGCACCCGATCGTCGCGAACTTCCACCCCCGCGGCGATTTCCGGCAATAACGTCACGCCAAGTCCGTTAGCCACCATCTGCATGACCGTCGTGAGCGAAGTGGCACCGAGGCCAGCCTGCCCGTCACGCCGTGTAGTGGCGCAGAACGCCAGCGCCTGATCGCGCAGACAGTGCCCCTCCTCCAACAGAATGAGCCGTTGTTGATCAACATCGTCCACGCTGACGCGTCCAGGTAGCGAGCTTTCGTCTGCGGCCGGTACCGCGAGCAGAAATGGATCATCGAATAATTTTATAGTCTCGACATCGGCACCCTCTGCCGGCAATGCCAGCATCACGCAGTCGAGGACGCCGCGCACAAGCTCATCGAGCAGCATCCTGGTCTGTGTTTCGCGCACCTCGAGCTGCAACCGTGGATACCTGGCCTGGAGCTGCGGCAGCACAGGTGGCAAGACGTAAGGGGCAACTGTCGGGATTATGCCGAGCTTGAGCGGCCCGCTCAGCACATCGCGGTGGCGCACAAAATCGACCAGATCGCGGGTCGCGGCGAGGATGTGTTCGGCTCGCTTGACCACTTCCTGCCCAGCGTCGGTAAACGCGATCTCATTCGGCCGCCGCTCCACAAGTTCGGTACCGAGTTCGCGTTCGAGTTCGCGCACTTGCATCGACAGCGCCGGTTGACTGACTGCGCACTCCTCCGCCGCCCTGCCGAAATGCCTCAACCGCGCGAGCGAGGACAAATAACGCAACTGACGCAATGTGATCATGCCGATAAGCTAGGCTTATCGAGCAGCTGATTCAATACGATTAGACCTGATGGGCGTCGGCTCGTAAAAGCGCCTTACGCGCGCTCTACTTGTGCGCTCAAGCCGCGATTGGAGGACGAGATGGACGCAAAGACAGACGACAAGAACGTGGGCAAATGCCCGGTCATGCACACGCGAACGAACCGTGACTGGTGGCCAGAAACACTTGACCTCCAGGTTCTCCATCGGAATTCCGCTTTGTCCGATCCGATGGGCGAAACATTCGATTACGCCAAGGAGTTCAAAAGCCTCGACCTCAAGGCCGTGATCAAAGACCTGCGTGCCCTGATGACGGATTCGCAACCATGGTGGCCGGCCGACTTCGGGCATTATGGTGGTCTGTTCATACGCCTGGCGTGGCACGCTGCGGGCACCTATCGCATCACCGATGGCCGTGGCGGCGCCGGCACTGGTCAGCAACGGTTTGCGCCGCTGAATTCCTGGCCGGACAACACGAACCTCGACAAGGCGCGCCGGCTGCTGTGGCCGATCAAGCAGAAGTACGGCAAGAAAATCTCGTGGGCCGACCTGCTGGTCCTTGTCGGCAACGTTGCGCTGGAGTCAATGGGCTTCAAGACTTTCGGTTTCGCCGGCGGCCGCGCCGACGTTTGGGAACCAGAAGAACTCTTCTGGGGCCCGGAAGGGACGTGGCTGGGCGACGAACGCTACAGCGGCGAACGCCAGCTGGCGGAGCCACTCGGCGCGGTGCAGATGGGTCTGATCTACGTCAATCCGGAAGGGCCGAACGGCAATCCGGACCCGGTCGCGGCGGCCAAGGACATCCGCGAAACCTTCTTCCGCATGGCGATGAATGACGAGGAAACCGTCGCCTTGATTGCCGGCGGCCACACCTTCGGCAAGACCCACGGCGCCGGCGATCCGTCGCTGATCGGTCCGGAGCCGGAAGGCGCTGCCATCGAGGATCAGGGCCTCGGCTGGAAGAGCAAGTACGGCACAGGTATCGGCGCCGACGCCATAACTGGCGGCCCGGAAGTGACCTGGACCCAGACACCGACGAAGTGGAGCAATTTCTTCTTCAAGAACCTGTTCGAAAACGAATGGGAGCTGACGAAGAGCCCGGCGGGCGCCAAGCAGTGGAAGGCAAAGGGTGCGGAGGCCTCCATCCCGGACGCCTTCGATAAGTCGAGGAAGCATGTGCCGACCATGCTGACGACGGATCTCTCGCTGCGATTCGACCCGATCTACGAAAAGATTTCACGACGCTTTTACGAGCATCCCGATCAATTCGCGGACGCGTTCGCCCGCGCCTGGTTCAAGCTCACGCATCGTGACATGGGTCCGCGTGCGCGGTACCTCGGCGCGCTGGTGCCAAAGGAGACGCTGATCTGGCAGGATCCGATCCCCGCTGCCGATCGCAGGAAGCTGATCAACGACAAGGACATCGCGGTTCTGAAGCGAAAGATTCTCGCTAGCGGCCTGTCGGTGTCGCAACTGGTCTCGACCGCATGGGCGTCGGCCTCGACGTTCCGCGGCTCGGACAAGCGCGGTGGTGCAAACGGCGCGCGCGTTCGCCTGAGCCCGCAGAAGGATTGGGATGTGAACAATCCGGCTGAGCTTGCGAAGGTGCTCAAGAAGCTCGAGGCGATCCAGCAGGCCTTCAATAAATCGGCCAAGGGCGGCAAGAAGGTCTCGCTTGCCGACCTGATTGTTCTCGGTGGCAGCGCAGCGATCGAGAAGGCCGCAAAGGCCGCCGGTGTCAACGTGAAGGTACACTTTGCGGCAGGCCGCATGGATGCATCGCAGGAGCAAACCGACGTCGACAGTTTTGCGCCGCTCGAACCGCGCGCTGACGGCTTCCGCAACTACATCAACGGCAAGAAACTCCAGTTCATGGCGCCTGAAGAGGCGCTGGTGGACCGGGCGCAATTATTGCGGTTGACGGCCCCGGAGATGACGGTTCTGGTCGGCGGGCTGCGGGTACTCGGCGCCAATGCCGGCGAATCCAAGCATGGCGTCTTTACCAAGAAGCCGGGGACGCTGACGAATGACTTCTTCGTCAACCTGCTCGACATGAGCACGGAATGGCACCCGGCGGGTGACAACGTCTATGAAGGCCGCGATCGCAAGACGAAGGCGCTCAAATGGACGGCCACCCGCGTCGACCTGATTTTCGGTTCGCACTCGCAGCTCCGCGCCTTCGCGGAGGTCTACGGCTGTGCGGACTCGAAGGAGAAGTTTATGAGGGATTTCGTGGCGGCATGGACCAAGGTGATGAACGCCGATCGCTTCGAACTGGCCTGAACTCGGCATCGGGGATTTGCGCTTGGTAGAGCAAACCAGCATGGAGGGATCGGGAATAGATGGGAATATCCCGATCCCAGAAAGCTCGCGGAAAACATGGAGGCCGACCCGGCCGGGCAA
>Ga0187765_10000113_pt1 | contig 27802 bp, 27 predicted proteins | sample 0216_QUI02_MP05__3_FD_133018 | JGI IMG/M metagenome (GOLD analysis project Ga0187765, IMG submission 133018) | Tropical peat soil microbial communities from peatlands in Department of Meta, Colombia - 0216_QUI02_MP05_10_MG | ecosystem: Environmental > Terrestrial > Soil > Wetlands > Peat ...
CGAGTCGGGCTCGATGCAGAACTTGAGCGTCGGCCGGCGTAGCATCAACGACATCGAAGAGCGCGGCGAAGTCGAATTCGCAACGGTGAGCGGTGGCTTCAAGGGGACGGCGAGTATCGGCGTGATCGGGCTCGAGCGGCTCGGCAATCCGACTATCAACACCGTGCTGTTGAGCCAAAGCCTGTCATTCACCACGCCGGGGCGAGCGAGCGCTGTCGGCGGCGTGCTGGGCTTGGGCGTGCAATATCGCGCATTGCCGAACGTCAAACTCTTCCTCGCCGGCGAAGGCGTCGCCATGAGCGATAAGAGCGATAGTTTTGCGGCATCAGGCGGCGCGCAGGTGTCATTCTGACAATTATAGACCTCATTCCCCGGATGCGGTGCAGCGCGTTAACCTTGCACCGCTGATCCGGGGTCTTTCCAAACTCGGCGTTTAGAACTCAGAATTTGTTGCGATCCCGGGTCTGCGGCGCAGGGAAAAGTCTGGCAATGACGGAATCGTGATATCTCCGATCCATTGACTAGGCGCTTCCACCGGCGTTCGAGCCGCGTCGCGTCAGCATGGACTACCGGACCAAGTCCGGTGGTGACGAGTCAGAGAGTGCCGTGACCGCTGTTTGACATAGCTCGGATGCTCAGCCGCATCGCGAGAACGAGATTCTTTTCCCTCCCCCCGCGAGGCGGTGGGGGGGTCGGCGAATTTCACGTTAGTGAAATGAGCCGGGGTGGGGGGACGAACTCAAAGTGCCCCCCATCCATAGCCGATGCTTCGGATCGGCACTTTTAAATCAAGTACGGCGGCCGCAGGCCGCCTATGCCCCTCCCCACCACGCGCTGCGCGCGGGAGGGGAAAGAACGCGCGCCGCGAGAACGCGTTTTATTTCGCCTCTCCCCGTTGGGGAGAGGCCGACTTGCGAGCAGCGCGAGCAAGCCGGGTGAGGGGGATAGAGCTTTGATTTCGACCTCTAACCCCTTCTCCCCAATGGGAGAGCGAGATAAAGGCGCCGCCGTTGCACGGCAAGGGCAAGTTTGGCAATGTCCGCGCCGATTTGCGCCTCCCGCGTGCGCATTGTATGCGAGGCACCTTCTTTTGCGGGCCGGTCTTAAGTCGGCCTTCCACAACACCGGGGTTCTGCGATGACGACTTTGTGGCTCATTGTTTTATGCGGCGTGCTGGCCATCATTTATGCGATCTGGGCCACGCGTTGGGTGCTGCAGGCCGATCCCGGCAGCGCGCGAATGCAGGAAATATCCGCCGCTGTGCGCGAAGGGGCCCAAGCCTATCTGCGGCGCCAGTATTCGACCATCGCAGTGGTCGGCGTCGTCATCTTCGCGATTGTCGGTTATTTTCTCGGCTGGCTGGTCGGGATCGGCTTTGCGGTTGGCGCAATTCTTTCCGGATCGGCCGGTTTCATCGGCATGAACGTTTCCGTGCGCGCCAATGCGCGCACTGCCCAGGCAGCGATCGGGTCGCTTGCGGGCGGGCTTGAAATAGCGTTTCGCTCCGGCGCGATTACCGGACTACTGGTTGCGGGGCTGGCGCTTCTCGGGGTCACGCTTTATTTCGGCTTTCTTACCGGCACCTTGCATATGGCCGCCAATGACCGTGAGGTAATCGATTCGCTTGTTGCACTTGGCTTCGGCGCTTCGCTGATCTCGATCTTTGCTCGTCTCGGCGGCGGCATTTTCACCAAAGGGGCCGATGTCGGCGGTGATCTCGTCGGCAAAGTCGAAGCCGGAATTCCCGAAGATGATCCGCGCAATCCCGCAACGATTGCCGACAATGTCGGCGACAATGTCGGCGATTGCGCAGGTATGGCAGCCGATCTTTTCGAGACCTATGCCGTGACCACCGTGGCGACGATGGTTCTTGCGGCAATCTTCTTCAGCCCCGCCGGTGCCGACACCTTGATGCGCATGATGTCGTTCCCGCTCGCGATTGGCGGCGTCTGCATTATTGCCTCCATCATCGGTACGTTTTTCGTCAAGCTCGGGCCGACGCAATCAATCATGGGCGCGCTTTATAAAGGCATGATTGCGACCGCCATCTTGTCGCTGATCGGCATCGCGCTGGTTACGTACCTGCTGATTGGCTTCGGACCGCTGCCGGGCGCCAATTATTCCGGCCTGACATTATTTGTTTGCGGCATCGTCGGACTGGCGGTGACAGGATTCATCATCTGGATCACCGAATTCTACACCGGCACTAATTTTCGGCCGGTGCGATCGATCGCGCTGGCCTCAGTCACCGGACACGGCACCAATGTCATCCAGGGGCTCGCAGTGTCGCTCGAAGCGACGGCCCTGCCGGCGCTGGTCATCATCGCCGGGATTCTGATCAGCTATAATCTCGCCGGCCTGTTCGGCATCGCAATCGCTGTGACGACGATGCTGGCGCTTGCCGGCATCGTGGTGGCGCTCGACGCCTTCGGACCGGTGACGGACAATGCCGGCGGCATCGCCGAAATGGCGGGATTGCCAAAAGAAGTTCGCAAATCGACCGACGCACTGGATGCGGTTGGCAATACGACGAAAGCAGTGACCAAAGGCTATGCCATCGGCTCTGCCGGGCTTGGCGCCTTGGTCTTGTTCGCCGCGTATAACGAGGACCTCAAATACTTCATCGCCAATGCCGGGGCGAATTCGTACTTCAAGGGCGTAGCGCCGGATTTCTCGCTGAACAATCCTTACGTTGTCGCCGGGCTCTTGTTCGGCGGCTTGCTGCCGTATCTGTTCGGTGCTCTCGGCATGACCGCGGTGGGGCGCGCGGCATCCTCCATCGTCGAGGAAGTGCGTCGCCAGTTCCGCGAACGGCCCGGAATTATGCAGGGCAGGGACAAACCCGATTACGGACGCGCGGTCGACATGCTGACCAGAGCCGCGATCAAGGAGATGATCGTTCCATCGCTGCTGCCGGTTCTCTCGCCGATTGTCGGCTATTTCATCATCTATTTCGTCGCCGGCGGCGGTGCGCAGGGCAAGTCGGCCGCGTTCTCAGCGCTTGGGGCGATGTTGCTGGGCGTCATCGTGACCGGATTATTCGTTGCCATATCGATGACGTCCGGGGGTGGCGCTTGGGACAACGCCAAGAAATACATCGAAGACGGCCATTACGGTGGCAAGGGCTCCGATGCTCACAAGGCGGCAGTCACCGGCGATACCGTTGGCGATCCCTACAAGGACACTGCCGGGCCGGCGGTCAATCCGATGATCAAGATCACCAATATCGTCGCGCTATTGTTGCTCGCGGTGCTCGCCCACAGCCACTAGTGCATGATGCCGAAAAGTGGATACCGGTTTTCGGAAAAAATCATGGCCAAAAAGAAAGCTAAAGCGAAATGGTGATTCAACCTAATCCCATTTCGCTTTAAGCGACTGCAGTGCAGGAAAGCTCAGCTTCCCTTGCCCTGCAGGTTATGGACGATCGTGGTCACCAGATTGAGGTCGTTGCCGCTCGTGGGCGTTGTGCGGCTTACGAAGTCGAAGACCTTGCCATCCTTCAGTCCGTATTCGGCGAGGCGCTGGACCTTCCTGTCTCTATCGAAGTAGACGGCGATTACGCGCTGATCGGTGACTTTGGTGCGCATGAACGAAATCGCGCGCTCGGCCTTCTGCGAGATGTAATAGAAGGCCTCGCCGCTTACGGTTGCTACCGTCGAGGGGGTGCCGAGCACCAGCAGAACCTGTTCCTGCGATGCGCCAAGGGGGATTTGCTCAAGCGCGCCTTCGGGCAGCACATAACCACGCTGGAAAGTCTCACCGCTGCACGCCGAGAGGCTCGCGGCAGCGACAATTGCGCAGGCCAGCGCCGCAGCACGGCTTTGCTTAGCCCCTCGACTTCCCCGCATCCGTGTCCCCAACTTGCGCCCGGCCCGACGCTGCCGTTACCTCAAAACCGAAGCTTAGCAAACCACTGCCCATGAGTGGTGCCTAATTGGATGCACCCAAGCCAACGTAAGCCAATGATCCTGAACCGTTTTCGCTTAAACCCTCGCGGCCGCAACATTGACAAGCTCTATGGCGCGATCGTGGCGCAGTCGCGGTGCGTGGCCTTTTACACCGGCTACGGCGTACCTGACACGCTCGAAGGGCGCTTTGATTTGATCGTTTTGCACCTTGTTCTCTTGCTGGCGCATCTGGATCGCGCGGTGCCGTCGGCGCGCGACGTCGGTCAAAAGCTTTTCGATCGGTTTTGCCGGGACCTCGATGCCAGTCTGCGTGAGATGGCCGTCGGGGATTTGGCCGTGCCTAAACGCATGCGGCAGTTTGGCGAAGCCTTTTATGGGCGGCAGGTTGCCTATCGCGCCGCGCTCGATGGGCGCGACCGGCGGGAACTTGAGAAGGCGCTGGCTCGCAATATCTTTCAGGGGGTGCAAGGGGCGCAAGGGGTGAATGGGGCTGGACCGCGCCGCTTGGCGTACTATGCACTCGCTCTCGCGCGCCAATTTGAGGTGCACGATGAAGCGGCCTTGTTGCGCGGCGCAATTGCCTTTCCCGACCCGGAGGCGGTTCCGATGATCGAGTCAAACCGGCAAGAATCTGCCGCACCATCTACTGCACCATGGCACGTCCCGCTGGCGGTCGAGGAGGTTGCCGAAACCGGGCAACACTTCGACCTCATTGCCGACGCGCCGGTGCGCGCTGCGGTGGCCAAAGTCGCCGGACTGCGGGACTTGCCGCGGTTTGAGGCCAATTTCGACGTCACCCGGCGCGGCAGCGGCCTGCATGTCGTCGGGTCCGTTTCCGCTACCGTCGGGCAGAATTGCGTCGTCACGCTCGAGCCGATCGCCAACGAAATCGAAGAAACGATCGATCTCATATTCGAGCCCCCACAGAAGCTCGCCGAAGCGGCTGAGGCAGAAGGCCAGCAGCATGGCGTCAAATGGGACGACCCGGAGCCGCTTGTGGGCGGAGTGATCGATTTGGGAGCATTGGCGACCGAGTTTCTCATCCTCGGACTAGACCCTTATCCACGCAAACCTGGCGCGGTTTTCGAGCCGCCGCAGGACGCCAAGCACGAGCAAGGACCGTTCGCGGCGCTTGGGCGTTTAGCAAAACGCCAGGACAATGGCTGACAACCGCTTTTCCGATGGGTGTTGTGTCTGCGGGCGCCGAACCGCTATTGTCGCAAGTAGGGGAGGTAGGGTCCGGATATTGGCCGGTTCCATTATGTTCGCAGTCCGAGCGCCTGGGCGCGAGAACTGTGAAAGTCCAGGCCCAAAATCGCCTCACAACCATAGGCTTGTAGCTATTACTTTAAGTCGAAAATTCGCATGAAAGCAGGTCACGACCGCTTGCGAATTTCGGCTCTGGCGCAGTAGTGACCGCATAATGTCCAATGGCAGATAAGGTCCGAATTGCGCTCGATGCGATGGGAGGGGATCACGGCCCTGGCGTGATCCTTGCCGGCGCCGATGTGGCGCTGTCGCGGCAGCCGGATTGTGAATTCCTCTTGTTCGGGAACGCCGCCCTGATTGCCCCTCTGCTGGAGGCGCGGCCGAAGCTGAAGGCGCGCTCGCGGTTGATCCATACTGAAGTCGCGGTCCGGATGGAGGACAAGCCGAGCCAAGCTTTGCGTTACGGCCGGTGGAAGTCATCGATGTGGCTTTCGATCGACGCAGTGAAAAAGGGCGAGGCCGACATGGTCGTGTCTGCCGGCAATACCGGCGCGCTCATGGCCATGTCGAAATTCAACCTCAAAACTCTGCCGGGAATCGAACGCCCCGCCATTGCGGCGCTGTGGCCGACGCTCCGGGGCGAGTCGATCGTACTCGACGTCGGAGCGTCGATCGGCGCGGATGCCGATCACCTCGTCGATCTGGCGCTGATGGGCGCCGCCACCGCTCGAATTCTGTTTGGCCTGACGCGGCCGACGGTCGGGCTCCTCAATATCGGGGTCGAGGAGGCCAAAGGTCTGGAACAGGTGCGCGAAGCCGGGCGTATTCTGCGCGAGGAGAACTTCGCAGATATCGATTACAGGGGCTTTGTGGAAGGGGACGATATCGGACGCGGCAAAGTCGATGTGGTTGTCACTGAAGGCTTTGCGGGCAATATCGCGTTGAAGACAGCCGAGGGCACCGCCCGTCAAATTGGAGAATATCTTAGGGGTGCGATGAACCGCTCGCTCAGCGCCCGGATCGGCTATTTGTTTGCACGATCGGCGTTTCGACGGTTGCGGGAGCGCATGGATCCGCGCCGCGCCAACGGCGGCGTCTTTCTGGGATTAAACGGCGTTGTCATCAAGAGTCACGGTGGAACCGATGCCGAAGGCTTTGCCGCCGCGATCGAGCTTGGCCACGGCGTGGTGAGGGACGAGCTTTTGGCGCGAATACGGACCGCACTCGCCGGTCATGTCAGGACACGGCCCCAACCTCTTGGCCAGATGCTCGGCGGAGCGGCTTCGTGACTGTGCTTCGCTCTGTGATGCTGGGCTGCGGCAGCTATTTGCCAAGTCAGGTTCTCACCAATGAAGATCTGGCCCGCAAGGTCGACACCTCCGACGATTGGATCGTTCAGCGCACCGGCATTCATGAACGTCGCATTGCGGCGCCGGGCGAACATACGTCCCACATGGCCATACGCGCGGCGCAAGCGGCGCTTGCGCATGCCCATGTCGACGCGCAATCGATCGATCTCATCGTGCTCGCCACTTCGACGCCGGATAACACTTTTCCGGCGAGCGCAGTTTCCGTTCAGGCCGGTCTCGGCATCACCCATGGTGCCGCATTCGACCTGCAGGCGGTCTGCTCCGGCTTTATCTATGGCCTAGCCGCAGCCGACTCGCTCCTGCGAACCGGGGCGTTCGCGCGGGCCTTGGTGATCGGAGCGGAGACTTTCTCGCGGATTCTCGATTGGTCAGATCGCGGCACCTGCGTGTTATTCGGCGATGGCGCTGGCGCGGTCGTGCTCGATGCTCAGCAGCAGCCGGGATCGCGCGATGATCGGGGTCTGCTCACAGTCCAATTGCGCTCCGACGGTCGATATAAATCGAAGCTTTACGTGGATGGTGGCCCGTCTTCGACCGGCACCGTCGGCCACTTGCGCATGGAAGGCCGTGAAGTGTTCCGGCATGCGGTCGCGATGATCACGAACGTGGTTGAGGATGCGTTCAATGCGACCGGCTACGCGGCCGCCGACGTCGATTGGTTCATTCCGCACCAGGCGAATAAGCGAATTATCGACGGTTCTGCCCACAAGCTCGGCATCCCGCCCGGAAAGATCGTCACCACCGTCGATCGTCACGGCAATACTTCGGCGGCATCGATTCCGTTGGCACTCGCCGACGCGCTGGCCGACCGCCGCATCAAACGCGGTGATTTGTTGTTGCTCGAAGCGATGGGAGGCGGTTTCACGTGGGGCGCTGCGCTGGTGCGCTGGTAGGCCATCTGATCATCGCTCACCCCCCGGTTGACACTGCGGCAACAAGCTAATATCCTTGATAATTCAGCACGATATGCTGATCGACAATCGCTCGATCATACGGTGCTCGGGGCTGGCCATGACGGGAAAGACGGTCACGCGTGCAGATTTGTGTGAGGCGGTTTACCAAAAGGTCGGACTGTCGCGGACCGAATCCGCGACGCTCGTCGAGCTGGTGCTCAAAGAGATTACCGACTGTCTCGAACGCGGCGAGACCGTGAAATTATCGTCGTTTGGATCATTCGTGGTGCGCAAAAAAGGTCAGCGTATCGGCCGCAATCCCAAGACCGGCAAGGAAGTTCCGATTTCGCCGCGCCGCGTAATGGTGTTCAAACCCTCGGCTATCCTCAAGCAGCGTATCAATGCCGAGACGGATGGCGCCGAGCCGCAGTGAGCGCGAGGATGTTGGTCGTGGAAAAGGCGCCGGACGCATTCCGCACGATTAGCGAAGTTGCCGATGAGATCGACGTGCCGCAGCACGTCTTACGCTTTTGGGAAAGCCGCTTCTCCCAGATTCGTCCGATGAAGCGCGGCGGCGGACGACGCTATTACCGGCCTGACGACGTCGATCTGTTGCGCGGCATCCGGCATCTGCTCTATGGCGAAGGCTATACGATCCGCGGTGTTCAGCGCATTTTGCGCGAGCACGGTGGCGCCTTCGTGCAGAACGTCTGGCGGGTGGGAGCTGAGCCAGCACCGCCACCGCTGGAAGAGGACGCGCAAGACGCCCCTGCTGCGCCTTTAGACGATCAGGCGGAGCCCAGGCTGTTTTCTCCGCTCGCTGGAATGTCCGAAGAGAAACCGGCTGGCCTTGGCGATGGCGACCGGCGCAAGCTGGAAATCGCGCTGGACGAGCTGCTGGAATGCCGCCGCATTATCGACGGCGTCCTTCAACAGGACTGAATCTTCCTTTTGGGCCGGCGGCTCAAGTTCCTTCGCCATGCGCTACTTTAGCGATTGTGCTGCAGCGGCAGCCAAGAGAGACTGTGCGGCACGCCTTTTAACGCCAGGGCCATTCCATCTTCGCCGCACCGAGGACCTGTATGATCCGCAAATTTCACGTTTTGTATGTCGGTCAAATCGAGCTCGACAATATCGGTCTAAACGGTACGCCGGCCGACGATCGGCGCTATTCGGACGAGCGCCTGCGCGAAGCTTTCGATACTGCCCGCGAGGTCGCGCAGCTCATGGACGAGCTCGGCTTCGACGTGCTGTGGACGGCCGAACACCATTTTCAGCGCGAGGGTTACGAAGTCTTCCCCAACCTGATCCAACTCGGCCTGTGGCTGGCCACTCAGACCAAGCGTCTGAAATTCGGCTGCGCCTTTAACGTTCTGCCAATGTGGCATCCGGTCCGGCTCGCCGAAGATTATGCCATGGCGGATATCGTCACCGACGGGCGCGTCATCATGGGTGTCGGACGCGGCTACCACTCGCGCGAGGTCGAGACATTCGGGGCGCCGCTTCTGGATGCCGAAAAAAACCGCGAACTGTTCGAAGAACAGCTTCGGCTGTTGTTGACGTGTTTCAACGAGCCATCGTTTCATTTCAAAGGCAAGTACTACGAGTGCCCGCCGCCGATCGATTATCGCGGCTATCAGCTCAAGGACATCACGATGGTGCCGCGGCCAAAACACCTGCCGGTCGAAATCTGGATGCCGATCGCCAGCGGCAAGACCATCGAGCTGATGGCGCAGTACGGGCTCAAGGCCATGGTCACGCTTAATGGCGAGAAAATACTCGATGATGTTATCCGCGCCTATCACGTCGCCTGTCTCAAGCGCGGCCAGAACAAACAACTCGGCCAAGACATGATCTGGGGTGCCGGCGTCTACCTGGCCGGAAGCCGGGAGGAAGCCATTCGCCGACTCGAGCCGGCGCACGACGAGCGATTCAAATGGTTCGCGCCATTCGGCTTTGTACGTTATGCGGACGAGCAGGGGAGAACCTGGGGCTCTCCGGGCGCGCCGGCCCGCACCCCTTCACTGCGCGACGGCGTTGACCAGAAGGCCTGGTTCTGTGGACCGCCGGGCGAGGTGATTGCTGGTATCAAATCGATCGAAGCAAAATATCCCGGCCTCGACAGTTTCATGATTCATTGGGCCGAAGGACTGACTCCGGCGGAATTCAAAGAGCAGCTTCGCTGGTTCGCCAAAGATGTGATGCCGGCATTTAAGCGCGCTTAGCCGATCGTTGCTGGTGGAGGATCTCGATCAATGCCAGGGCTGCTTGAAGGGCACACCGCCGCGATCACCGGAAGCGGATCAGGGATCGGTCGCGCCATTGCACTGGGCTATGCGCGCGAAGGAGCCCAGGTGGTGGCGCTCGACATCAATGGCGAAGCTGCTGCCGAGACGGCAAGCGCGATCGGCCGCGGCGGTGGTAAGGCGCACAGTTTTATGCTTGACGTGCGAGAGCGTGAGCGCTGCCGCGAAGTCGCTGGCGCGATCGAGGGAAGGTTTGGCGCAATCTCAATCCTCGTCAACGACGCCGGGATCAATCGGCGGAACGCGTTTACCTCCGATCCAGAGGCGGTGATCAAGGACTGGGAGGACATTCTCGCCACAAACCTGCATGGCGTGTTCAATGTGACCCATGCCTTTCTGGCACAGCTTCGCGCCACGAAGGGTCGCATCGTCAATATCGCTTCCATCCAATCGTTTATGCATGTGCGAACGCCGAATTCTCCGGCCTACACAAGCTCGAAACACGGCGTGCTCGGGTTCACGCGCGCGCTTGCGGCAGAGCTGGGCAAAGACGGTGTGCGGGTCAACGCGATTGGCCCGGGTTTTATCGAAACGCCTCTCAACGAGAAGGTCCGCGCCACCAATCCCGATCTGGTAAGGATCTTTATCGACCACACTCCGCTCGGCCGGGCGGGAAAACCGGAAGACATCGTCGGGCCCGCGATCTTTCTGGCCTCCGACCTGTCCGGCTTTGTCACCGGCTCGATTGTGATGGCAGACGGTGGCTATCGCGTGATCTAACTCGAGCACAATCGATTGCAATGCGATCGTTATTTGATTTTTACAATCTGCTTGCCGAAATTCTTGCCGTGGAGCAGTCGGAGAAATGCCTCGGGCATGCGCTCGATGCCCTCGAGCACGTCTTCTTTGAATTGAATCTTGCCTTCGCGGCGCCAGGCGGCCAGGCGCCGTAAAGCTTCTTCGCGACGATGCCACCAATCGAATGCGAGAAAGCCGTGGACGCTGGCGCGGCTTACGATGAGCTGGCCCATGAACCGCTCGCCGATGTCGGGCTTGCCGAATTGCCCCGCGAGCGCGACGCGCCCGCAGATCACCACGCGCGCGCCGATATTCAGGTTCTTCATCACCGCATCGTGAATCGGGCCGGCGGTATTATCAAAGAAAACGTCTACCCCGGCCGGACAGGCTTGCCTCACCGCCGCGACGAGATCGGTTGATCTTCTGTAATTGATCGCTGCATCAAAACCGATCTCGCGGCACCATTGAAGTTTGTTGTCGTCACCGGCAATTGCGATGGCGCGGCATCCCGCCAATTTGGCGAGTTGGCCGACAAGCTGACCGACTGCGCCGGACGCGGCGGACACGATAACCGTGTCGCCCGGTCTTGGCCGCCCGACGTCGATTAGGCCGAAATACGCTGTGATCCCCGGCATGCCGAGCCAAGACAGTGAACTTTCAATCGGTGCGAGTTCTGGATCGATCTTGTTCACGCCGGCTGGACCCGCCACGTCGGGGGTCAACACCGACCATTCTTGCCAACCCACGCTCATCGATTCAGCGATGTCGCCAATTTTCCAGGCCGGGTGATTGGAGGCAACGACTTCGCCGACACCGCCGCCCTGCATGACTTCGCCGAGCGCCACGCCCTTGGTGTAGTTGCTCGTCGGACTGATGCGACCGCGCATGTAGGGATCGACGGAGAGCCAATTCGATCTGACCAGTATCTGGCTTGGCCCGGGGTTCGGCACCGGTTGGCTATCCAAAACCCAATTGTCGAGAACCGGCATGCCTTCGGGATAACTGGCGAGCAGCCATCGACGGTTGACAAGATTAGGCATTGCTTTTTGACGTTCCCTGTCGATCTAATCCGCTTTGATATTGGCGGCGGCGATTACCTTGCGCCACTTTTTAGTTTCGTCGACCACGAGCTTGGTGAAATCCGAGCTCGAGAGTGACAACGGACTGTCGCCAAGATCGGCAATGCGGCCCGTTATCCTGGCGTCCGCGAAGGCGAGGTTTATGGTCTTGTTGAGCTGTTCGACAATTTCGAGCGGTGTGCCGTGTGGCGCGGCAACTCCGACGTAGATGCTCGCCTCATATCCGGGCAGATATTCTGCCATTGCCGGAATGTCGGGCAACACCGCAGCGCGCTGGGGCGACGTAACCGCCAAGGCGCGCAGTCTGCCAGCTCTGACATGCGCGATGGTTGAGGCAAACGTGCCGAAATAGACCAGAACCTGTCCGCCGAGCAGGTCCGTGACCGCGGGTCCCCCGCCGCGATACGGGACATGCACCATGTCTACGCCGGTCACGCTCCTGAACAATTCCCAATACATATGCGGGGCACTGCCGACCCCTGCGGAGGCCACAGTGACCTTGCCAGGATTGCTCTTGGCGTAAGCGATCAGTTCAGGAACGCTTTTCACCGGAAGCGAAGGATGAACCACCAGCACGCCGGGGCCGCGGGCAATCGTCGCGACCGGACTGAAGTCGGCGATGATGTCGAAATTCAGTTTGTCATACAGCGACGCGTTCCATGCGTCCGCCGAGGTGGTGAGAAGAAGCATATAACCGTCAGGTGCAGCTTTAGCGACTGCCTCCGCGGCAAGAGTGCCGCCGGCGCCGGCGCGATTCTCGACGAAAAATTGCTGACCGAGGTGCTCCGACAGCCATTGGGCGATCAGGCGCGCATAGGTGTCGTTTATGCCGCCGGGCGGAAAGCCGGAGATGATCCGAACCGGATGGGACGGATAGTTTTCTGCCCGCGCCAGCCGGGTATTCGCCCCGACGCCGGCAATGGCCGCTGCAAAACGAAAAAACTCCCGACGGGTTATCGTCATAGCCTCGCCCCAGCGCTACGGAATGTGCAACGGCAAAGGGAGGCTACACAGTTGCACAATTGTTGAGAAGCGCGCTTCTACCCAAGCGCGCGGGCAAAAATATGAGCCGCGAGGTCACAGCGCAGTCACTCCACGATACCGATAAGCTTCGCCAGCCGATCCGCATCGTTGCGCAGCGGTTCGGATTGGCCATCGTAGACGATATGGCCCTTGTCCAGGATCACGGTACGCGGCGAGAACGACAAGGCGACGCGGCTGTTCTGCTCAACCAGAATGATTGAAAGCCCGCTCTCCGTGCGCAACTGTGTGAGCACCGCGGTGAGAGAGTCCACCAGAACAGGCGCCAAACCTTCCGTGGGTTCGTCCATTAGGAGGATGGTGGGATTGGTCAACAGCGCGCGCGCGATCGACAGCATCTGCTGCTCGCCGCCGGAGAGCTGATTGCCGGCATTGTCCAGCCGCTCTCCCAGCCGTGGAAACAGCTTGAAGACGCGCGCGGGGGTCCACTCGCCCGGTCGTGCTGCGACTTCGAGATTTTCACGCACCGTGAGTGACGGAAAAATCTCGCGCTCCTGTGGCACGAAGCCGATACCCGCGAGCGCGCGGCGATAGCACGGAATACGACTAAGGTTATGGCCAGCGAGAACGATCTCGCCAGCGTGCATGACGGTTTGACCCATAATCGTGGCCAACAACGTGCTTTTGCCCACCCCGTTGCGTCCAATGACACTGATGCAGTCGCCGGGCGCCAGCGTCAGATCGATGCTTTCGATTACGACAGTTTCGCCGTAGCCCGCCGAGACTTCCCGCAGTTCCAGCGCGCTAGCCACGGCCGGCCTGACCTAAATAGACGGCGCGCACCTCCGGATTGTTCTCGATATCGCGCGGCGTTCCTTCGGCGAACAGCGCGCCACCCACCATGACGGTGACGCGCTTGGCAAAGCGGAATACGAGGTCCATGTCGTGTTCGATGATCAAGATCGCGATTTGTTCAGGCAAATGCTCAATCGCGTCAAGGATAATGTGACTTTCGGCGCTCGGCACGCCGGCTGCGGGTTCGTCGAGCAACAGCACGTCGGGTTTTAATCCAATCGCAATTGCGATTTCGACCAGACGCTGCCGGCCATAGGGGAGTTCGGAGACGCGGCGCGGGGCGTCCGGCGCAAGCTTCAGTACCTCCAACAGATGCATCGATTCCTCGATGACATCCTTGCGGCGGCCGACCGGATGAAACATGTTTGGCGCGGCGCCGATCCGTTCGGCTACCGAAATACAAACGTTTTCCAGAACGGAAAGTCCGCGGAACAGCCGATTGATCTGGAACGTGCGGGCGATTCCGAGCTTGACGCGCTCGGCTTGCGTCTTGGCTGTGATGTCTTCTCCTTTGAGGAGAACGCTTCCACGGGATGGCGGCAATGCCCCGGCAAGCAGGTTGATGAATGTGGTCTTGCCCGCGCCATTTGGGCCGATCAGCGCATGGCGGGCACCGGCGACGAGTTTAAAGTCGATCTGTTGCAGCGCCACAAGGGCGCCGAAACGGCGGCTCAGAGCGCGTGTCTCCAGCCGGAGTTCGGTCACGTCGCACGCCTCGGGCGGAAGCGCCGCCACACGACTTCGCCGAGGCCCAATATGCCATTGCGCGCGTAAAGCGCGACCAAGACCAGCAGCAAACCGAGCCCGAGCTGCCAAGCGGTCGGGTAAAATCGGGCGAGAAAGTGCTCCAGCGTCAGGTAGACCACCGCGCCGGCGAAAGCTCCGTAAAGGCGACCATAGCCGCCGAGTATCAGAATGATCAGCACCGTTGCGGCGCGGTCGAGATCGAGCGCGCTCAAGTTGACGTAAGCGTTGGTCTGCGCCCACAGCCCGCCGGCGATACCGGCGATCGCCGCCGAGAGCGTATAACAAACGACGAGCCGGCGCCGCACCGGCGCGCCGACGGCATGCATGCGCAACAGATTTTCGCGAATGCCCGTCAGGCTCTGGCCAAAGGGTGAATAAACCAGCGTGCGAATGAATACGAAACAGACGAACAGGATCGCCAGTGTGTAGAGATACTGCGTATCCGGATAGAGCGGATTGAATTCAAAACGGCCGAATACCGGTGCGATATCGAGACTCGGCAGACCATCGAATCCGCCGGTATAGTCATGCGCCATATTTGCGGCTTCTTGCAGGAGCGCCATCGTGCAGAGCGTAAGCATCAGCAACGTGAGTCCCTGCGTACGCAACAGCACGAGCCCCGAAGCGAGCCCGATGGCCGCTCCCGCCAGCGCGGCCAGAACCAGGCTCGTAATTGGCTCGGTCCAGATGTTATGGAAAGCCAATAAGCCTACGGTGTAGGCTCCGGCGCCAAAGAACGCGGCATGGCCAAGGGTAATGATCCCTGCATAGCCGAGCGCGAGGTCGAGCGAAAGCGCGAACAGAATGGTGATCATCAGGGTGGTGCCGAAACCGAGATAATCGGGAAAGGCAAAATAGAAGGCCGCGGCGGCGAGCCACGGCAATGCCTCCCACCAGCGCAGATGATGCCTTCGGATCAGCGCGCGCGCTGCCTCTTGATCCAGGCGCCCGGCCGCGGGCGTGCTCTCAACGGAAGCGGCCTTGCTGTTCACGCCGACTTCCTTCCAAACAGGCCCCGTGGGCGCCATAGCAGAACGAGAATGGTGAGCACGTAGATGAAGATCGTACCGCCCTTGGGCAGATAAAGCTTGAGTACGAAATCGAGTGTGCCGAGCAGCAACGAGGCGTAATAAACCCCGACAACGCTGCCCAGTCCGCCCACCGAGACGGCGATCAGAAAATAAACCAGATATTTGAGCGCATATTGCGGATCCAGCCCAAGAAATTCGGCGCCAAGACCGCCGCCAAGCGCGGCCATGCCGCTGCCGAAAGCAAAGGTGATCGTAAATAGGCGGTCGACATTGATGCCAAGGGATTCCGCCATCCGTCGATTATCCACTGTGGCGCGAATTTGCGCCCCGATGCGGGTCCGCTCGAACGCGAGCCAGATCGCCACAACGATCAGCAAGCCCACCGCGATCAGGAAAATGCTGTACGTGCGATACTGCATGAAGCCAAGATTGATCTGTCCGCCCAGTTCGGGCGGCAACTGCAGCGGCTGACTTTGTGGCCCGACCAGGATCGTTAGTGTCGCCATAAAGATGAGGATCAGGCCGATCGTAAGCAGCACCTGATCGAGTTCGCCGGCGCGATAAAGCCGGCGGTAGAGTGACTGCTCGAGGATCACGCTTAAAGCGGCAGTGCCGGCAAAGCCGAGCGCGAGTGCCGCGGCAAAGCCGAAATGCGCGCGGTTCATCGCCAGCACGATGATGTAGCCGCCGAACATTGCAAACGCGCCGTGGGCGAGGTTGACAAAACCCATCAACCCCATAGTGACGGACAGTCCGACCGAGACGATAAAGAGCACGGTCCCGGCGGCGAGTCCGCCCAATATAATGCTGGCGAAGTCGATCGCGGCGTTCACGAACGATCCTGTTGGTCGACAAACGTTAAGAGGCCGTTCGCTACGCTTTGCGGAACGGCCTCCGTCACAAGGGCTCTCGACCGGCTTTCACTTTTTCGGCGCACAGGGCCCGATCGCTTGCGCCTTGCACTCGTCCTTCACATGATCGATCTCGCCGATGACCTTCTGGTGAAGCTTTCCGTCGGAGCCCTTCACTACCTCGGCCAGGTATTCGTTCATGACGATATCGCGGGTCTCGGGATCAATCATGATCGGTCCTTGCGGACTGTTGAATTTCCAGCCGAGCAGCGACTTCACGGCAGCGTCGCCATCCATCTTGCCTTTGGTGGCCTGCACTGCGTGGACGATCGCCGCCATTCCGTCATAAGCGCCGACGGCTGTGAAATCAGGCGTGGAGTCGGCGCCGTAATTCTTCTTCCATGCGGCGACGAAGCGCTTGTTTTCCGGATTGTCGAGATCGGCATTGTAGTGATGCATGGTGATCAACCCGACCGCGGCGTCACCCATGTCCTGCAGCTTGATGTCCTGGGTAATGTCGCCAGGTCCGATCAGCTTGATACCCGCGGCGCGCATTCCGAGCGCCGTGTAGGTCTTCGCGACAGCAACGGCGTGATCGCCGGCCGGCACGAAGACGAAAAGCACGTCGGGTTTCTCGTCCTTGGCGCGCTGAAAGAATGGCGTAAAGTCCGGGACCGCACCGGCGCCGCCGGCCGGGATGGCATCGATGACCTTGCCGCCATTGGCCTCGAAACCGGCCTTGAAGGCATCGAGGCTGTCTTTGCCAGGCGGGAAGTCGGAATAGGCGACGACGGCCGTCTTCGCATGCAGCGTTTTCGCTGCTGCTACGCCCAAGGCATAGCCGGCGTGCCACATGGTGAACGAGGTACGGACAAAATCAGGCGTCAGATTGGTGATGAATGCGGTGCCGGCATTCATGATCACCGCAAGCTTCTTGCCCGCGGTCACCAGCGGAGCGGACGCAATCGCATCGGGCGAATAGACCCAGCCAGCGAGTGCGTCGACCTTATCCTGCGTCAGGAGCTCCTGAACCGCGATCTTGGCGTCCGCGCCGCTGGGCGCCTTGGAGTCGCGCTTGATGAAAGTGATGGTATAGGGCTTTACCTGATCGGGATTCAGCTTCAGATAAAGCTCCATGCCGCGATCCATTTGGCGGGCAAATTCGGCGCCGATTCCGGTATAGGGCAAAACAACGCCGACCTTCACCTCCTGCGCCATAGCCGCGCCGCCTGAAATACACAGTGCGGCAAGGGCCGCCATCACTTGCTTAAACATTCGGAGCTCCCTCTCTCTGTCTTTTTTGGTCGGAGCGGCGAGATTTGAACTCGCGACCCCCAGTCCCCCAGACTGGTGCGCTAACCGGGCTGCGCTACGCTCCGACTACGGCGCGACTATAGTGTTTGGTCATTTTGCTCGCAACATCCGCTCGCCATCCGCGGTGTCGCAACGTAAAGTGACCATCGAGTCGACCCTCTCCTTTAATCTCCGGAACGATCTTGAAACGTCTTTACAGCGCCACGCAAAACTCGGTTCGCGGAATGATCGACGGCTTCAGGACCGAGCCGGCGCTCCGCGATGAAGCGTTTCTCCTGGTCGCGGGGGTGGTGCTTGGCATTCCCATGGCTCCGAACGGCACCTGGTACGCTGCCATGATAGGCGCATTGCTCATCGTGCTCGCCGTAGAATTCCTCAACACGGGGATCGAAAAACTCGCCGATCACGTGACGCGCGAACAGCACAACGACATCAGGCGCATTAAGGATTTCGGCTCTGCCGCGGTGTTCTGCAGCTTGTGGCTCGCCGGCTTGGTGTGGCTGACCGCGCTTGCGGTGCGTTGCGGATTGCTCGGGTAAGGGTCGGGCTCATCGATTGGCGCTGGCAAAGCCCGGTCAACCATAATTTGCGGTAGCGCAGCGGAATTGGCGCATCGATGCTGCCCCATCGCAGTCGCGCTATACTGATGACCTCGCGAGGGTCGGCCTGTGACCATCAAAAACTCGATCATCCGCGGCGGTCTGGAAAGTTTGTACTTTTCTGGCGCCCATATTGTATCTCGGCCGTTCGTCGGCGGCGTCGGCGCAATCCTGGCGCTGCATCACGTCCGCCCGCCACGACCTGATCGTTTCCAGCCGAACCGTTTGCGCGAAGTGACGCCGCAGTTTCTCGCTCGCCTCGTCCGAGGATTGCGACGCTCGGGATTGGATTTGATCGGCCTCGATGAGATGCACCGTCGCATGGTCGCGGGTGATTTCGCGCGGCGCTTTGTCTGCTTCACATTCGATGATGCATATCGCGACACGCTGCGCTTCGCCTATCCAGTTCTTAAAGATGCAGGCGTGCCATTCGCGCTGTACGTGCCGACCAGCTTCCCGGATCGCCTTGGGGAACTATGGTGGCTCGCGCTTGAAACGGTGATCGCGCGAAATAGCCGCATCGGTCTAGTGATCGATGGACGCGATCGCAAGTTCGACTGCCGCACGGTGGCGGAGAAGCAAACGCTCTATCACGAACTTTACCGGTGGCTTCGCGAGCGGTCCACAGAAACTGAAATGCGCGATATTGTTCGCCGGCTCGCCGCATTTTATCACGTCGATGTCGCCGCCTATTGCGCCGAACTGTGTATGGACTGGAACGAGCTAGCGCAGCTTGCGGCTGATCCGCTGGTGACGATCGGCGCGCATACAGTCAATCATCCGATTCTGCTGCGGCTTCCGAAAGAAGCCGCGCGGTCAGAAATGGATCTGAGCCGATCGGTGATCGAAGCGGCGCTCGGGGTGAGGCCGGCACACCTGTGTTATCCGTTCGGCGATCGCGCGGGCTCGGCGCGGCGCGAGTTTGAGCTCGCGGCCGAACTTGGCTTCAAGACAGCGGTCACCACGCGTCCTGGCGTCCTGTTCCCCGCACATAGCCTATATATGACGGCGCTGCCGCGCATTGCGGTGGACGGCAATTACCAACGCTTGCGCTATCTTCGCGTCTTGCTGTCAGGGGCCGCTACCGCGTTACGGAACGGATTTCGGCGCGTCGATGCGGCGTGACCCGCAAAGGCGTTCATCTAATGGCGCCCATTCAATTTTGATCACCATTTGCGCTCTTCACCGTTGGGCGCGGCGTGCTCATCCAGCTGACCAACGGCATTGCCGGCAAGATCCAGCCCAGTCCGGCGATCACGTAGTACAGGACCGACAGGATGGCGTTGTCGCGGATGGCCGGAAACTGCGCTACGGCCATGGCGATCAGCGCCCAGGCGATCACCAGCACAAAAAGCGCGACCGCGCCGAGAAATTTTCGCAGCCGCACCGGCATCGGCTCAAGACTTTCCACTGTTGCGAGGGCAGGGTGCAGCACTATATGGTTCGCGCGCTCGCGACAACAGCATGATGACAGCTATCCAGGCTTTGTACTGTGAAGAATTCGATCATGGCCGCACAATCCGGCTGTGGCTCTACGCCGTTGCCGCATTGGTCTTCACCATGGTTCTGATTGGCGGCGCGACGCGATTGACCGAATCCGGGCTGTCGATCACCGAATGGCAACTTGTGACAGGTGTGTTGCCGCCGACAAATCACGCGCAATGGCTGAACGAATTTCAGAAGTATCAGGCGATCCCGCAGTACAGTCAGCTGAACGACGGGATGAGCCTTGCCGATTTCAAAACCATCTATTGGTGGGAATGGGCGCACCGGCTCATCGGTCGGATCATTGGCCTGGCTTTCTTTGTGCCCTTCGTCTGGTTTCTGTGGCGCGGCTGGATCCCTCCGCGCCATCGCACAGGTCTATGGATTATCCTCGCGCTCGGCGCGCTGCAGGGCGCCATCGGGTGGTGGATGGTGGCGTCCGGCCTCGCCGATCGCGTCGAAGTGTCACAATATCGATTGGCCACGCATCTCGTCCTCGCCTGTGTGATCTATGCCACGCTGGTGTGGACCGGAGTGCGCTGGGAAGATGAACGAACGCTCCCTGTTAAGCGATCGCATAGAATTTACCCGCGGGTTTGGATCGGCGCCGGCGGCATTGTGGGACTGCTACTGGTTCAGCTCTATCTTGGAGCTCTGGTTGCAGGTTTGCGCGCCGGCTACGCCTACAATACTTGGCCACTGATCGATGGCAGCCTCGTCCCGCAGGCCTCGCGTTTGCTGTTCGAAGTGCCGCTATGGCGTAATTTTTTTGAGAATCCGCTGACGGTGCAATTCGATCATCGGATGCTTGGCTATTCGATCGGATTGTTGGCGCTTATCCAGCTGGCCAGTGCGGCCACACTGGTGCGGCGTGGTCCGGTTGTTACGACCGCGGTTTTGCTCGCTGCGGCCGTGATCGTGCAGGCGGCGCTCGGCATCTGGACGTTGCTTGCAGTCGCCGCGCTGCCGCTCGCGCTTCTGCACCAGGCGACGGCCATGATCACACTGACTCTGGCCGTCATTCACGCAGCACTTGCTACGCCGCAAAAACAGACGCGCCTGCAATCCCTCGCGCCGGTGGCCTAGGCCGCTGCCAGCGCCTGGTCGAGATCAGCGATAATGTCGTCCTTATCTTCGATGCCGATCGATAGTCTCACGACATCGGGGCCGGCGCCGGCTTGAATTTTTTGCGCATCGGTCAGCTGTCGATGGGTAGTCGAGGCGGGGTGAATAATCAGCGAGCGCGTGTCGCCGATGTTGGCGAGATGTGAGAACAATCTGACGTTGGTGACCAGGTTTACTCCTGCCTCGTAACCGCCTTTAAGCCCGAATGTGAAGACCGCGCCGGCGCCAAGCGGACAATATTTCTTTGCCAGGTTGTGATACCGGTCGCCCGGCAGTCCCGGATAACTGACCCAGGCGACTTTGGGGTGCGCCGCTACCCATTCTGCGACCGCTTGCGTGTTGTCGCAGTGTTTCTGCATGCGCAGCGGCAGCGTCTCAATGCCCGTGAGAATGAGGAAGGCGTTGAACGGCGAAATCGACGGTCCTATATCGCGCAAGGCCAGCGTGCGGCAGGCCATGGCAAAACCGAAATTGCCGAAGGTCTCGTGCATGACCACGCCGTGATATTCGGGCCGCGGTTCGCTCAACATCGGATAGCGTCGTTCCCGTGACCAGTTGAACGTGCCGCCGTCAACGATCATACCGCCCATCGAATTGCCGTGGCCGCCGAGAAATTTCGTCAGCGAATGCACCACGATGTCGGCGCCATAGTCGATTGGCTTGCAAAGATACGGAGTCGCCAGCGTGTTATCGACGATGTAGGGCACGCCGGCGCGGCGCGCGATCTGCGCCACTGCCGCCATGTCGGTGATGACGCCACCCGGATTGGCTATCGACTCGGTGAAGATCGCTTTGGTCTTTGGACTGATTGCTCGCTCGAAGGACTGTATATCGTCTGGATCGGCCCACACGACATTCCAATTGAAGTTCTTGAACGCGTGATTGAACTGATTGATCGACCCGCCATAGAGCTTCTTCGAGGCGACGAACTCGTCGCCCGGCTGCAGCAGACAATGAAAGATCAGCACTTGCGCGGCGTGACCGGACGCCGTTGCCACCCCGGCGGTGCCGCCTTCGAGCGCCGCGACGCGCTCTTCGAGAACCGCAGTCGTCGGATTGCCGATGCGAGTATAGATGTTGCCGAAAGTCTGCAGACCGAACAGCGATGCGGCGTGATCGACGCTTTCAAAGACGTATGACGTAGTCTGATAGATCGGCGTAGCGCGCGCGCCGGTTGTGGGATCGGGCTGGGCGCCGGCATGAACGGCAAGTGTGGCGAAGCCCGGGATGCGTTCGGTCATCGTGTCTTCCTTTACGCCCGATCCTTTTCGGAAAAACGGCAGTGGACCGGTTTATAGGACCGGTCTGGGCAGGACTCATGGGGCTTTAATAGAAACCTAAGCCCGAAGAGTCGAGTCGGCATTCGCACTTAGGAACGGCCAGCAATCGAGAGCTTTGATAACGTGGCACTTCGCGATTGCGAGTGCCGCTCTGGATGGCTGCAATGAAAGCGCTGCTTGTTTTGTTGTTGATTGCTTCTCATCACTCTAGCAAACAACACAAGTTGCCAGAGCGAGATGTCGATCAGCTGCCGGCGATTAGGTTCATTATGCCTAATTGGTGTTCGGTGCCACAGATCGATCAATACCGTACACGATGCATGGTGTTTCGGATTTGAAGAAGTAAGCCGGAGCGGGCGGCGGCAAAAAATTGCGCGGCTTTGGTTGAAGTTATCGGTTGTCGTCTTGGCGTTGCACCCGGTCGGCCGCCGCTGTAGCGCCACCGGGCGCGCTGTTGCGATTGAGCGACATCCGCTGCAGCCCGCCGATCGGCGGTTTTTTTGAACTGAGCGTGCGGGTATTGACGCCGATCCACGCAATCTCGGACGACAGCCGGCCGTATTCAATCTTCGGGCAGCGGCTCATGACCACTTTCATGCCGTTGGCTTCGGCAAGTGCCGCCGCTTCGTCGTTGCGAATACCGAGCTGCATCCAGATCACCTGCGGCCGCGGCTTGAGTGAGAGCGCTTCCTGAACGATCGGCAGTGCATATTGAGAAGCGCGGAATATGTCGACCATATCGATCGGTTCGGGAATGTCGCTCAGCCGGGCGTAGATTTTCTGGCCGAGCATGGTCTGGCCAGCATGCCCGGGATTGACCGGGATCATGTGGTAGCCGCGCTCGAGCAAATATTTGAACGCGAAGTAGCTCGGCCGATTTTCTTTCTCCGACGCGCCGACCATGGCAATTGTTTTCACGGTGTTGAGAATACCGCGGATATAGCTGTCGGGATAAGCGTCGTGGTTCATAATCGGTGTTCAGGCTCCAAGCGGCTAGTCTTCGTCAGCGATCCTGCCATTTGGCGTCGCGCTTCTCGATGAAGGCACTGATGCCTTCTTCGGCATCGCGCGCCAGCATGTTCTCGACCATCACCTGCGAGGCATAGTCATACGCCTCGGCAAGCGACATTTCGGCCTGCCGGTAGAAGGCTTCTTTGCCGATCTTGACCGTGAGCTTCGACTTGGCGGCGATTTTTTCGGCGAGTTTGAGTGCCGCCGCACGCTCCTGCCCAGACGAGACAACCTGGTTAATGAGGCCAATGCGGGCGGCCTCCTCAGCCGAGATTAAATCGCCGGTCAGCAACATTTGCATGGCGTGCTTGCGTGAAACGTTCCGCGACAAGGCCACCATCGGTGTCGAGCAGAACAGGCCGATATTGACGCCCGGCGTTGCGAATTTCGCGTCCTGCGAAGCGACTGCCAGATCGCAACTGGCTACAAGCTGACAACCTGCCGCCGTTGCCGTTGCATGCACCGCGGCGATGACCGGTTGCGGCAGCCTGACGATTTGCTGCATCACGCGGCTGCACAGCCCCATGATGTGTTTGAAATAGGAGCGGCCGCGGTCTTCCTCGGAACGGTGCGCATTGAGTTCCTTAAGGTCATGTCCGGCCGAGAACGCGGCACCGTTCGCGGCGAGCACCACTACGCGCACGGCGCGATCGCGAGCGATTGCGGAAAGGGTATCACCGAGCGCCTCTAGCAGCGCTTCAGAGAGGCTATTGCGCGCTTGCGGCCGGTTCAGGGTCAGAATGGCAATTCCGCCCCGATCCTCGCGTAGCAGAAGGGGCGAAGAGGGAGCAGGCGCGGCGGTAGCGGTTTGGACGCTCATGATCTGCTCGTCATCTGCTCATTGGGCCGGTCTTGCTGATTTGGCGATCGGCCGGCGGCATTGTATCGAAATGCGAGGAGGCGTGCATGGGCCGTTCCCATACCATGCCGGATAAGATGACTGACACGACACGGACGGACGCAAAGCCGTTAGGGGCGAGTCCTAGGGGCATTCAGATGGGCACTCACATGGCCACCCCGGCCTTGACCCGCAAGGAGCTTCTCGAACGGCTGCGCAGCGAATTCCCGCAGGCCGGCTATGCCGTCGGAGATTATGAGATCGAGGAGCTCTGGCGCGGTGGCTGCCGCTTGCGCCAACGCAATGACAAGCGCGCTTTGCGGCCTGGTGGCACGCTGTCCGGCGCAACCATGATGGCGCTTGGCGATTTTGCCATGTACCTCGCCGTATTGTCCGCGATCGGTTGGGTGCCGCTCGCGGTAACCACCAATCTGACCATCAATTTTCTGAAGAAGCCGCCGCCGGGCGACCTTATTGCTGAAGCGCGTTTGCTGAAGCTTGGGAGGCAGCTTGCCGTTGGTGAAGTGGCCATTCGCGCGGACAGTGGCGAAGATATCGTTGCCCACGTCACTTCGACCTATTCAATTCCGGCGGTAAAATAATACCGCTATTCCAAAACGTTGATCTTGCATCACAATTGAGCGGTATTTGACTATGAAGAGAGGCTTGGCTTAAAAGCGGCGCGCGCTCGCGAGGTTCCGCGACGAAGTAATGGAAAGCAGCAATGACAACCTATTCGGCAAAGCCGGCCGAGGTCGAAAAGAAATGGGTCATGATCGACGCCGACGGTCTGGTCGTCGGCCGGCTCGCTTCGCTGGTGGCGCTGCGACTGCGCGGCAAGCATAAGCCGACCTTCACGCCGCATGTCGACTGCGGCGACAACGTCATCGTGATCAATGCATCGAAAGTCGTGCTCACCGGGCGCAAGGTGCAGCAGAAAATCTATTACAAGCACACCGGGTATATCGGCGGCATCAAAGAGCGCTCCGCCAAAGCAATTTTGGCCGGCAAGTTTCCCGAGCGGATCGTCGAGAAGGCGGTCGAGCGCATGTTGCCGCGCGGACCGCTTGGCCGCCGCCAGCTCGGCAATCTGCGGGTTTATCCAAACGCCGACCACCCGCACGATGCCCAGCAACCGGAAAAGCTCGATATCGGCGCGATGAACCGGAAGAATAGAAGGACTGCGTAATGGCCGAGACGATCCAGACGCTCGAAGAACTTTCGTCGCTCAAGCCGGCAGCGGCGCCGCAGCCGCCTAAATACGTTCAGAAGCTCGATAAGCAGGGCCGCGCCTATGCAACCGGCAAACGTAAGGACGCGGTGGCTCGGGTCTGGATCAAAATGGGCGCCGGCAAGATCGTTGTTAACGAGCGGCCGGTGGAAACCTATTTTGCCCGGCCGGTGCTGCGCATGCTCATTCAACAGCCGCTCGTTGCGTCAAATCGCCAGGGCCAATATGACGTGGTCTGCACCGTCTCAGGTGGCGGGTTGTCAGGTCAGGCCGGCGCCGTGCGCCACGGTCTCTCCAAAGCACTGATGCGCTACGAGCCGGACCTGCGCGGCGTGCTCAAGCGCGGCGGCTTTCTCACGCGCGATCCGCGCGTGGTCGAGCGTAAGAAATATGGACGCGCCAAGGCACGCCGCAGCTTCCAGTTCTCGAAGCGGTAAACTCACCCTTTTTGTCTGACACAATCGCGCTTGCCGGGTGGAATCTGCTCGGCAGCGCGCGCACATCCCGGCTCAGAAAAACGCCATCGTGCGGATTTCGATGCTTTCGCGCGGCCGCGCATGCGGCGGAGTGGTCGGATCCTCGAAGGCGGTGTGTGCGGTCCAGCGGGCGCGACCGTCTTTTATCGAGTCAAACACTTTGAATACGTAGGCCTCCTCGCGGCGCATGCGGGGAAACCAGTACCATTTGTGTGCCGGATTGTACTTGATCGCATAGGTCTGTCCGATGCGTCCTGGCGCACGCCGTTCTGAGACGATCATGTCGGCAGGCGAAAGCGTTTGCGCGTCCGCCATGGCAAGCGGATAGGTCTCGACGGGATGATTGATCGGTCGCCAAACCTGAATGATGGCAAAGCGCCGCTGCAACAATTGTTCAGCTTCATCGGGCAGGATATCGCGCACGCGCTGCGGGGCCGACCATTCGGTGTAATCGTTGTGAACGCGGCGGACGACTTCCCGGATCTGCTTCGCCTCCCGCAGGTCATCGTCGGCGGTGCGCAGCGTGTGATCGAATACGACCACGCGCTTGGCGCCGCTCTCGGCTTTGATCAGCGCTTCCATCTCCGGATAGTAAACGCGCCGGATTTGGTTGTGGTCGTAGAAATCCTCGACTTTGGTGTCGTGACGCACAAAGCAAAAGCCATGACGCTCCAAAGCAAAATCCTTTGCCTGTGGCCGGCCGTTGTGAATTGTGACGCGGCGCGGATCGGGCGTGCCGCCGGAGCGCGTATCGGTGCCGCCGGGACTGGCGACGATGGTGAAGACCTTGCTGCCGTCGTCGACGATGTAATTGAGCGTGGCGTCGATGTGATCGGGCGCGAGGTCGAGTTCGGCGGTCTGGACTGCGGGCATGGCAATCTCCCTGTCGTCGCTTCAATTTAGGTAGGATCAAGCTTGAAGTGAAGCGCTGCATCCATCAGCGGACTAGAGAAAAATTCATGCTCTCGTCCCGGCCATCTTGCGGAATAAGCGTATACAAGGACGGTCACGCAAACAAAGAAAAAGGGCGCCAGAGGCGCCCTTAAGTTGCATCGCTACGGCAATGCAGGGAGGGTTCAACAGACACACGCCATCTAAGCGGAGTAGTACATCTCGAACTCGACCGGATGCGGGGTGTGTTCGAAGCGAATGATTTCGGCCATCTTCAGCTCGATATAGCTGTCGATGAAATCATCATCGAACACGCCGCCAGCCTTGAGGAAGTCGCGGTCTTTGTCGAGATTGCCGAGCGCCTCGCGCAGACTGCCGCAAACCGTCGGAATCTTCTTCAATTCCTTCGGCGGCAGATCGTAGAGATCCTTATCGGTCGGCTCGCCGGGATTGAGCTTGTTCTTGATGCCATCGAGGCCCGCCATCAGCATCGCAGCGAAGCCGAGATACGGATTGCAGAGCGGATCGGGGTAACGCACTTCGACCCGCTTGGCCTTCGGCGACGCCGCGAGTGGAATGCGGCAGGAGGCCGAGCGGTTACGGACTGAATAGGCGAGCAGCACCGGCGCCTCGAATCCGGGGACGAGCCGCTTGTAGGAGTTCGTCGTCGGATTGGTAAAGGCATTGATGGCGCGGGCATGTTTGAGGATGCCGGCGATATATTGCAGGCAGGTGTCGGACAGGTCGGCATATTTGTTGCCGGCGAATAGCGGCTTATCGCCTTTCCAGATCGACTGGTGGCAGTGCATGCCCGAACCGTTGTCGCCATAGATCGGCTTGGGCATGAAGGTCGCGGTCTTGCCGTAGACCTGCGCGACCTGTTGGATGCAGTATTTGTAGATCTGCATCTGATCGGCCATGCGCACCATCGGCGCAAACTTCATCCCGAGCTCGTGCTGGGCCGAACCCACCTCATGGTGGTGCTTTTCAACCTTCACGCCCATGCGCGCCATGGCCGCGAGCATTTCCGAGCGCATATCCTGCGCCGTATCAAGCGGCGGCACCGGGAAATAGCCTTTCTTGAAACCGATATGGTGGCCGAGATTGCCGCCTTCATATTCGGTGTCGGAATTGGTCGGAAACTCGACCGAATCCACTTTGTAGCTGACGTGGTACGGCGTGTTTGAGTATTTCACGTCATCGAAAATGAAGAACTCGGCTTCCGGTCCGAAGAATACCGTATCGCCGATGCCCATCGATTTTACGAGGCCGGCTGCTTTCCGGCAGATCGAGCGCGGGTCACGATTGTAGGGCTCGCCGGTCAGCGGTTCGAGCGTATCGCAAACCAGGACGAGCGTGGTCTCGGCAAAGAACGGATCGATGCAGGCGCTTTCCGGATCCGGCATCAACTGCATGTCGGACTCATGGATCGCCTTCCAGCCGGCGATCGAAGAGCCGTCGAACATGATGCCTTCGGCAAACGTGTCCTCGTCGACCGTGGTGATGTCGGTGGTGACGTGCTGCCACTTGCCGCGCGGATCGGTGAATCGAAAATCGACGTATTTCACGTCGTTATCCTTGATC
>Ga0187765_10000115_pt1 | contig 27567 bp, 26 predicted proteins | sample 0216_QUI02_MP05__3_FD_133018 | JGI IMG/M metagenome (GOLD analysis project Ga0187765, IMG submission 133018) | Tropical peat soil microbial communities from peatlands in Department of Meta, Colombia - 0216_QUI02_MP05_10_MG | ecosystem: Environmental > Terrestrial > Soil > Wetlands > Peat ...
CGAGCAAGCCAAGAAGAACGCGCCGTGCATCATCTTCATCGACGAAATCGATGCGGTCGGCCGTCATCGCGGCGCCGGTCTCGGCGGCGGCAACGACGAGCGCGAACAGACACTCAACCAGTTGCTGGTCGAGATGGACGGCTTCGAAGCCAACGAAGGCATCATTCTTATTGCGGCGACGAACAGGCCCGACGTGCTCGATCCGGCGCTGCTGCGCCCCGGCCGTTTCGACCGTCAGGTCGTGGTGCCGAACCCCGACGTGGTCGGCCGCGAGAGCATTCTGAAAGTGCACGTGCGCAAGGTGCCGCTGGCGCCCGATGTCAATCTCAAGACCATCGCGCGCGGCACACCCGGGTTCTCCGGCGCCGACCTGATGAATCTCGTCAACGAAGCGGCGCTCATGGCGGCGCGGCGCAACAAGCGCATGGTCACGCAGGCGGAATTCGAGGACGCCAAAGACAAGGTGATGATGGGCGCCGAACGCAAGTCGCTGGTCATGACCGACGAGGAGAAGATGCTGACCGCCTATCACGAAGGCGGCCACGCGATCGTGGCATTCAACGTCATAGCCACCGATCCGGTGCACAAGGCCACCATCATTCCGCGCGGCCGCGCCCTCGGCATGGTCATGCAACTGCCCGAACGCGACAAGCTGTCGATGAGCCGCGAGCAGATGACCTCGCGCCTCGCCATCATGATGGGCGGACGCGTCGCTGAAGAAATGGTGTTCGGCAAGGAGAAGGTTACCTCGGGCGCGGCTTCCGATATCGAGCAGGCGACCAAGCTTGCGCGCATGATGGTGACGCGCTGGGGCCTGTCCGACGAGCTAGGCACGGTGGCCTACGGCGAGAACCAGGACGAGGTGTTCCTCGGCTACCAGGTATCGCGCCAGCAGAACATCTCCGAGGAGACATCGCGCAAGATCGACGGCGAGATTCGCCGGCTGGTCGAGGCCGGCTATGCCGAGGCGACGCAGATTCTCACCGAAAAGCGCGCCGATCTCGAAGTGCTCGCCAAGGGCCTGCTCGAATTCGAGACGCTGACCGGCGATGAGATCAAGGACTTGCTCGAAGGCCGGCGTCCGGTGCGCGAGTCCGTGATCGAACCGGCGACACCGCGATCGTCCGCGGTACCGCCGGCAGGCAAACCGCGTCCGCGGCCCGAGCCGCCATCGGGCGAAGTTGCCCCGCAGCCGCAGGGCTAGTTCCTTCAGCAAGGAGTGTTATTAAGGCCGGGCTCTTCGCCCGGCTTTTGTTTTTCCCATTCTCAACTCGTCATGACAGTACCCGGATCGACGTCGGAAAGGCCCAGTTGGTCCGGCTTCATGCTGGGCCTGCGGCGCGGATTTCCGGTGGCGCCGGGCATCATGGCGTTCGGGCTCGTCGTGGGCGCCGCGGCGGCGCGGCAAGGCCTCTCGTTTTTCGAGAGCCTGGCGATGAATTTTCTGGTGTGTTCCGGCATCGCCCAGCTCGTCGCGCTGGAAATCTGGCCCCGCGTTCTCACCTGGAGCGCAGTGGTAACGATTGCTTTGCTCACGGCGGTCGTCGGCGCGCGGCTGTTTCTGATGAGCGTTTCGATGCGGCCCTGGTTCGGCCAGCGGCCGGCATGGCAAGCCTATACCGGATTGTTTTTTCTCACCGACGCGACCTGGCTGATTGCGATGCGCTATCGCGCGGAAGGCGGCCAGGATATCGCCGTCTATTTCGGCGCGGCGACCGCGATCATGTCGGGTTGGCTCGCGGCCACCGGCCTCGGATATTTCCTCGGCGGCTTCATTGCCGATCCGGCAAAGTACGGGCTCGATCTCGTGATGCCGGCATTTTTCGCCGCCATGCTGGTGCCGCTATGGACGGGCGCACGCCGCGCCAGCGGCTGGCTTGTCGGGGGAATTGTCGCCGTCGTTGTCGAGCGCTTGGTCCCCGGCTGGTGGTTCATCATGGCCGGGTCGATCACGGGTGCAATCGCCGGCGGCTATATCGACGAGCAAGACGAATGAACTCCGATCTGGGCACATTCGGCATCTGGATGGTTGTCGCCGCGATGGCGGCGGTGACGTACGCCATCCGTGCGGGCGGCTTCTGGCTGATGGGCTATGTTCCGCTGACGCGCCGCGTCCGCAGCATCCTCAATGCGCTGCCGGGCGCCGTAGTCGCCTCGATTATTCTGCCGCTCGCGGTGCGTGGCGGCACCGCAGCCACCGTTGCCGTTGTCACCGCGCTCGCGGTGATGGCGTTGCGCCGCAACGACCTTCTCGCCGTCGTTTGCGGAATGGGAGCGGCGGCGCTTGTGCGGGCGCTCGCGCTCTGAGGAACGGCGATGCCTCTGCAAAACCGCGTCGATCCCTTCGGTGAACTCATCGCGGCGCCGGCGCGCGGGACGTTGATGGGCAATCGTGGCGGGAAATTTCATGCCGACGACCGGAGCTTGACCGGCCGGCGCTGGGCGTCGCGGCAGTGGATTTGCTGCGTGCTAAAATTCAAGGACCGTCAGCGCGATGTTTGGGGTCGTTACTACACGGAATTGTTCTTTCTCGACGAAGTTACGGCCTTTGCCGCCGGCCATAGGCCCTGCTTCGAGTGCCGCCGCAAGGACGCCGAACGTTTCGCATCGCTGTTCTCGGGCAAAAAAAGACGCGCATCGGCCACGTCGATGGACAAGGTGCTGCATGCCGAACGATTGGCCGGCAAAGCCAAGCGTGTCCATCGCCGCAAGATCGATACGCTGCCGGATGGCGCGACGATCGCGCTGGATGGCGAACGTTTTGCAGTCCGCGGAAGGCAACTGTTGCGTTGGACGCCCGCGGGATACGCGCGGCCAATGCCGCGCCCGCGCGGAGTCGAGGTCGACGTTCTGACGCCGCCGTCGATCCTGTCGGTGCTGACGCGGGGCTACGCGCCGAACTGGCATCCGAGCGCGGGTTAGAATCTCAAGGTGGCTCGATCGGCGGGATGCTGGCGGCGCCCGGCACGCGCCGCGCCCAGGCGAAGAACACGATGGCCGCCATGATCGCCAGCATGACGATGACAATAGCGACGCAGGCCGGCCAGCCGCCGAAGTTCCAGGCGAGGCCGCCCAACGCCGCGCCGAAGCTGCCGCCAACATAGAAAGAGGTGACATAGAGCCCGACCGCGGACGAGCGGCCGGCTTTCGCGGTGACGGTGACATAGCCGGTTGAAACGGCCTGGCAAATCAGGCCGCAGCCGGCGCACAACGCCAGCCCGGCGATGATCAGCGGCAGCGAGGGGGCAAGTGTCAGCGCGATCCCGACGACCCAGACGGCAATAACACGCACCGTGAATCGCCGCCGCCCGAACCGCGCGACGGCCCAGCCGGTCCAGGGCGTGAGCACGGAACCGGTGAGATAGACGACGAAGATCGCACCGAGCCAGCTGGCCGAAAGATTGAAGGGCGGTGCCGCCAGATAAAAACTCACATAGGTGAAGGTCGTGATGAAATTAAACAGCACGCCGAAGCCAACGGCGTAGGTCGCGATCAATTGCCCATTGCGCAAATGGGCCAGCATCTGCTTTCCGGAGGAGAGCAGGCCTTCGGAGCGCACGAATTTGCGCTCATGCGGCAGGAGAAACGCGATCACGATCGCGCCGACGAAGGCTATCGCGGCCAACGCCATGAAACCTGCGCGCCAGCTGATCAGATCGGCCAGCACGCCCGTGAACAGCCGGCCGCTGAAACCGCCGAGGCTCGAACCCGAGGAGTAGATGCCGGCGACGGTGGTCGCCTCGTGACGCGGCAGTTCATCGCCGATATAGGCCACCATGACCGCGAAAATCGGCGGCAGCACCAGGCCCTGCACGGCGCGCCAGAAAATGAGCGCCTGCAGACTGGTCGACAGGCCGACCATCACGGTCGGAATGACCAGCACAAACATCGCGACGACGATCACCCGCTTGCGACCCAGCACATCGGCTACCGTTCCGGTGAACGGCGCGGTCAGCGCCACCGCCAGCGTGCTCACGGTGATAATGGTCGAAACCTCGGCCGCGCCCGCGCCAAATTCCTTCGACAACAACGGCAAAATCGACTGCGGCGAGTAGAGGTTGATGAAGGCGCAGTAGCCGGCGATTCCGGCCGCAAGACGTACGGCAAGAGCGTGTCGGGATTTCGCAGTCGTCATCCTTGGCACCGCCAGCGCAGCCGCTTTCGGCAAAGCTATGCCTCTGTTTTGCGTCGAATGCCACCGGGCGCGCGGCGCAACAGGAGGCCCCGCAACGCATAGCTCGTCTAATTGCGATCGAGCATTGCCTCGGCGCGGATAAGTGTTTCTTCGGGTGTGCCGGAGGCGTCGACCTTCGACCAGGCGATGTGGCCGAGATCGAACAGCTCCTGATTGCGCGCAACGTCAAGGCCGGCATCCGAAGCATCGCCGGCGCGGCTGCCAACACGGGCGAGACGAGTATCGAGATCGGCAACCAGGAAAAGGCCCTGGAACGCAACACCGCTCGCGGATTTTGCGATGTCGGCCCGTTCGCCCGGCCGCGCGAAGACGGCATCAACGATGACAGAGTGGCCGGCCGTCGTTGCGCGGCGCGCCTTCTCCGCCAGAACCGCATAGACCTTGGCCGTGGTCTCCGCCGCATAGGCTATTTCGGGGAGCCGTTCGGTTTCTCCCGCGTCAAACAATGCCTTGCGCTCGACGTCGCTGCGCAGCACCACTGCGCCCGGCAATGGCGGCATGCCAGTCGCCAGCGCGCGCGCGAGCAGGGACTTGCCCGTGCCGGACAAACCGCCGAGCGCAATCAGCCGCGGCTTGGCTGGTGCCAGAAGTTTTCGCGCCAGCCCGGCATAGTCGCGCGCGCTTTGCGTAAGCTCGGCCTGCGATCCGTCCTGTCTCAGCTTTGCCGCGGTTACTTTCGCGCGGATCGCCGCGCGCACCGACATGAACAGGGGCAATGCCGCAAGAGCATCGAGATCGTGAATGCGCCGGGTCTCCGCCAAATACCGATTGAACACAATATTCGCCGCGTGATGCAGCCCGCGCTCGATCAGGTCCATCAGGAGAAAGGCGAGATCGTACAAGACGTCGCCGGTGGCGATGCGGTCATCGAATTCGATTGCGTCGAAAAGCATCGGCTTTCCGTCGATGAGGACGATATTGCCGAGATGCAGATCGCCGTGGCATCGCCGCACCAAACCGGCGCGTTCGCGCGCTTCCAGCAATTGTTTCACGCGTCCGAACGCGTCGCGTGTGGCGTTGGCGAGCGCGCGCAGCTCCGGCAACGAAAACAGATAGGGTTCGGACGCGAGTTCGGCCTCGTTCTGCTCGATAATCCTCGCGAGCGCTTCGGCAAAATGCGCGTTTGTGACCGTCGGCGCCACGCGGTGGGCTGCCGCCACTGTCCGCCCGAGGGCGTCCGCAAGCGCTTCGCCGACTTTTCCGGTCTCGGCGAGATGATCAAGCGTCTGGGTTTCATCAAATCGCCGCATCACGACGGCCCATTCCACCGGCTCGCCTTTTCCGTTGATCGCGAGCCGGCCATTTGGCGCGCGTGTTATCGGCACTACAGCGCGGTAGATCGACGGCGCCAGAGCGCGATTGACGGCGATCTCGGCTTCGCAGGCCTCCTTGCGCCTTTTCAGCGTGGAAAAATCGAGGAACGGGAAACGCACGGCGCGCTTGATCTTAAGCGCGCGCTCGCCCGCGAGAAAAACAGATGCGGCATGGGTGTCGATGCGCTTGACCGGCGCGCCGCCATGGCTGGCGGGATCGCTCAAAAAATCGATGACCGGCTGCTGCGAGGCCTCGGCCGTCATCGCGCCGCCTCCTTCGTGGCTCCGGCATGGTCGCATCGGCCGATGATGGCACTATGATCCAGATCAATATCTCCTTGCTGGCGGGCGGCATGATGACCGCCAGTAGAGGAGACCACTCCGTGAACACCCTGCCGCACACATTTAAACGCATCAGGCTCAATCTTGCTCGTTCGAAAGAGTTCCCCCGCGGCTCGCCGCAGCACGGCTACGAGTTCGTTGCTCCGCTCGACGTAAAAGGTCATATCGACGCCGCGTTGTGGAAACGGCATCGCGATCATTGCCGCGTGCGGCGGTTCTGGGAAGGCGAGGAAGACGAGCACGGCTTGCTGGTGCACCGCCCCGGCGGGCCCGAGCACGGGCGCTGGGTTTTCGACTACGATCCAACCGCCGAAGCCGATGACGAAAGCGGGTATCGCTTCGGCGCACATGCCTTTCGAGCGGGTGAATATGTCTCGATCCGCGATGACGAGGGGGAGATGCATACCTATCAAGTCGCGACAGTCGAACCCGCGATCTGACAGTCGCCATCCATGCGACGCAACCCTGAGCACCGGCCGGTCCTATTGACCGGCACGCCCCTTGCCGGGAGAGTGCCCGCCGGACCGCCGTGTCTGGCGGCTTTTTCAAGGGAGGAGCTCAGTGCTCATCGACCATCGGACCTATCGGATTCTTCCAGGCAGGATACCGGCGCAACTCGACCTCTACAGCAAGCTCGCCTATCCGGTGCAGCTCCGTTATATGGGCGAGCCGCACTATTATCTCGTCAGCGAATCCGGCCAGCTCAACACGCTGGTGCACGGCTGGATTTATGAGAGCGCAGGCGACCGCGAGCAGAAGCGCGCCAAAATGATGCAGGATCCGGACTGGAAGCATTTTCTGTCGGAGAACGCGAAAGCCGGCAACGTGATCGAGCAGGCAAACTGGTTGATGACGCCAGCCCCGTTCTCGCCGAAGATCCAGCCGGCAAAGATCGTGAAGTAACCCTCGATGCGCGGCAAGGACAACACTCGCAGCGGCGGCGAAATCCTGATCGACCAGTTGTCGATCCACGGGGTGCGTCACGCCTTTTGCGTACCGGGCGAAAGCTACCTTGCCGCGCTCGACGCTTTCTTCGGCAGCGACATCAAGCTGACAGTCTGTCGGCACGAAAGCGCCGCTGCCATCATGGCGGAAGCGGTGGGCAAGGTAACCGGCCGGCCCGGCATTTGCTTTGTCACCCGCGGACCCGGCGCAACCAACGCCTCGGCCGGCGTTCATATCGCGCTACAGGATTCCTCACCGATGATCGTGTTTGTCGGTCAGGTCGGTCGCGACATGCGCGGTCGCGAGGCCTTCCAGGAGCTCGATTACCGGGCGGTATTTGGCTCCATGACGAAATGGGCGACGGAGATCGACGATCCGTCGCGCATTCCGGAAATCGTTTCGCGCGCCTTCTTCACGGCGTGCAACGGGCGTCCCGGCCCGGTCGTGATTGCGCTGCCTGAGGACATGCTGTGCGAGCGCGTTTCGGTGTCCGATGCCACCGGCTTTGAGCCCGTGGAAATCTGGCCCGGCCTGAACGATATGAGCCGCCTGCAAAAACTGCTTTGGTCCGCGAAGCGTCCGGTCGCTCTGATCGGGGGGAGCCGCTGGACGGAGCAGGCGAGTGCCGCGTTGATGCGTTTCGCGGAACGCTTTGCACTTCCCGTCGCCACGACTTTCCGGCGCGGGCATTTGTTTGATGCAATGCATCGCTGCTACGCGGGCGACTTCGGCATCGGCCCAAATCCGAAACTGCTTGCGCGGGTTAAAGGCGCCGACCTGGTGCTGTTGATCGGCGGACGCTTCGGCGAGATGCCGTCGCAAAGCTATACCGTTTTCGATATTCCCGAGCCGCAGGTTTCGCTGGTGCATGTGCATCCGGGCGCGGAAGAGCTTGGCCGCGTCTACCACGCGCGTCTTGCCATCAATGCGGCGCCGACTGCGTTTTGCGCGGCGCTGGAAGGCTTGCAGCCGCCGGCGGAAATTCCCTGGCGTGGCGAGAGCGACACGGCGCACGCCGATTATCTGGCCTGGGGCGAGAAGGCAACGGCTGTGCCGGGAGCGGTCAACCTCGGCGAGATCATGGTTTGGCTGCGCGACAACCTGCCGCCGGACGCGATCATGACGCAGGGCGCAGGCAATTTCTCCGGCTGGGTCCATCGCTTCTATCGCGTGCGCAAATTCGGGGGGCTTGTCGGCGCAACGTCGGGTTCGATGGGCTACGGATTGCCGGCCGCCTTGGCAATGCAGACGCTTTACCCCGATCGCGTTGTGGTTTGTGTCGCCGGCGACGGCGACTTCCTGATGACCGGCCAGGATTTTGCGACCGCCGTGCAATACAAGTTGCCTGTGATCGTGCTGGTGGCCGACAACGGCATCTACGGCACCATTCGCATGCATCAGGAGCGGGAGTACCCCGGCCGCGTGATCGCCACCGATCTGCGAAATCCCGACTTTGTCGCTTATGCGTTGGCATTCGGCGGTTACGGGACCGTGGTCGAGAAGAGCAGCGATTTTCCGGCCGCGTTTGCCGCCGCGCGCGCTTCCGGCAAGCCGTCGATCATCCACCTTAAGATCGATCCGGAAGCGATTACACCTTCCGCGACGCTCACCGGCATCCGCGAGAAATCGCTGGCGGGCGGTAGCGGAACGAGCGGCACGCATCGGAGTTAGTGCAGGGCAAACAAGGCGGGCACTTGTCCACCGCTCGCAGCTTGCCTTATTGCCGTGAATCAGCATTCACTCGTTGCATGGTCTATCGCCGCACCGAGAATGTAGTCCGCAAGCTTGCCGAGCGGGAGCAGACGATCATCGATGCGGCGCAATCGATCGCCGGTGAAGAAGGCATGGGTGCGGTTCAGATTGCTGCCGTGGCGCAACGCGCCGACATCGCAGCCGGCACGGTCTACCGGTACTTTCCGTCCAAGAATGATCTTGTCGCCGAAATGATTTCCGGTTCGGCCGAGCGGGAGCTGGCCGCGATGCGCGCCTCCGCCGACGCAGCGCCCGGACCGCTATCGGCGCTGGCCGCCTGTATCGCCACCTTCGCCGCGCGCGCTCTGCAGGAGCGGCGGCTCGCCTGGGCACTAATGGCCGAACCAGTCGATGCCGACGTCGACGCCTTGCGTCTCAAGTTCCGCCGCGCGCTGGTGGCCGAACTGGAAACGCGGATCGCCGCCGCCGTTGCAGCCGGCCATTTGCCCGAACAGGACCCGCGGTTCGCAGCGCCGGCTGTTGTCGGCGCGGTGCTGGAAGGGGTGGTCGGGCCTCTGGCCCCGCCAGGGGGCGCGACACGCGAGGCGGTGCAGGCAACGACACTATTGGTCTTGCGCGCGCTTGGCGTGGTCGATGCGCGCGCGCGCGGCGTCGTCGCGCAATGCGTGCTGCCATAAATCCCGTCAATGAGCGGTAAGCGCGGGTAGCTCGTGAAGCTGGAGCGTTACGGCTTTCATGCCGCGCTCGCTCGCGTCGTCGTCGACACTAAAACCGAGCTCGGTGCACATCTGCAGCATTGTGCTGTTTTCGGCCAAGACCTGCCCATGCACAATTTCCAGGCCCTTTTCCTGAGCGTATGCAATCATATGCTTCATCATCAGCCAGCCGAGGCCATGACCTTTGAGGTGTGAGCGCACCAGAATTGCGAACTCGCCGCCATAGCCGTTGGGATCGTCATGCAGGCGGACCACGCCCAGCATGCGGCCATTCGCTCCAATCGCGATGAAGTCCATGGCGTGTTCCGGATCGTAATGAACGAGCTTGTCGATCAGCTCCGGGCGGAGTTCGCGCATTGGCATGAAAAAGCGAAGGCGCAAATCGTCCGGCGTCACCTCGGTGAGGAAGTCGGGATAAAGCGCAGCGTCGTCCGGCTTGAGCGGCCGGATCAGAATCTTTTCCCCATCGCGCAAAGTAAAGTGGCTTTCCAGAACCATTGAACGTCGCTCGCCCTAGATGACAGCAACAACGCGATTGCGATGCGGTTAATGCGACATCAAGACCGGCACCGTCATTGACTCGAGCAGGCCGCGCGTCGCGCCACCGAGCACGAACTCGCGCAAGCGCGAATGTCCGTAGCCGCCCATCACGATCATGTCGGCGGAGGAATCCGCCGCATAAGACAGGATCGTGGAGGGCACGTCGATGTCGGGCGATGTAATTCGCTTGACGTCCACCTTCAGACCATGACGGGCAAGATGCTGGCCGAGGTCTGCGCCGGGCACTTCGTCGCTCTTACCGGGCTTGTCCGAGACGATGACGATCTCGACCTGCTTCGCCTTTTTCAAAAAGGGCATGGAGTCGGCAATTGCGCGGGCGGCGGTACGGCTGCCATCCCAACACACCATGATCCGGTCGAGTTTCATGCCGCCTTTCTGGATGTAGGGCACGAAAATAACGGGGCGGCCGGATTCAAACAGCACGCCTTCATCGATCACTTCATCGGGCAGTGAATCTTTCCGTCGAGGCTGCCCGGCAATCACGAGATCAAAGCGGCGGCTGATGCGGCCTATCTCATCGGCGGCACCGGAAATGCTGGCCTCTATCGTGCGGGTCTCCGATGAAATGCCTGCGCGCTTGGCGGCTTTTTCGAACCGTGCGACGGCCGTGCTCGCCTTCTTGGTCGATTCCGCGCGCTGACTGTCGATGATTTCCGGCGGAATACCGCCCATCACCGTTCCGGGTATCACCGGGTCGTAGCAAAAGGCTACACCGAGCAGGTGAGCCCCGAATGCTTCCGCCACTGAAACCGCGTAATCGCCGGCCGGGTCACTCGTTCCGAGGCCAAGGTTGACGACGATGTCCCTGATCATGATGCAATCTCCTGGCGCGAGTGATTTGGCTAAATATGATGTCCCGCCATCCCCGTTGCGGCCTTGACCAAGGTCAAAAGCCGGTGATGCCCCGGTGGCGACGTTTGACCCGGGTTTCTATTTCTTTTTGCCGTCCGGCCCGAACTGCGTGAGATAGGCCCACAGATCGCCGGCTTCCTTTTCATTTTTGATACCAGGGAAGATCATCTTGGTGTTGGGGATCTTGGCGCGCGGATCCTTGATGTAGTCCTTGAATGTGGCTTCATCCCAGGTGAGGCCGGAATTCTTGTTGGCGTCGGAATAGCTGTAATCGGGAGCCGTGCCGGAATGGCGGCCGTCGAGGCCATTGAGTTCAGGGCCGACCTTATTCTTGGCGCCTTCGCCCACGGAATGACAGGGAAAGCACTTCTTGAAGGACTGCTCTCCCGCGGCGACATCCTGTGCCTGCGCGACCTGAACCAGTGCCGCCATGAGCACCGCTGACGCAAAAACTGACTTCATTATTCCACTCCTGTTTTGACCTCTTTCAACCGCCCACGGGCCAACGCCCACGGGCATAGCCGGGTTTCCGCCGGGTTTTGCCAGCCCTATGTGTAAGCCGTCAAATGGCTGGTATCGTGCCTGAGCCAGGGGCGGAGCGTGTCAAATGCCATTGCAAATGCCGGAGGTAGACCAGGCGGTGCTGAACCGCCGCGAGCGCATCGTCGCCGCCTTACGGACCATCGTCCCCGGCGAGGGCGTGATTGCGGCCGAGGGTGAGCTGCGGCCTTACGAAACCGACGGACTTACCGCCTATCGGCAGTTGCCCATGGTTGTGGTGCTGCCGGAGACCACGGAGCAGGTCGCTCAAGTTCTGCGCTATTGCCACAACGAGGGTATCAGGGTGGTTCCGCGCGGCGCCGGCACGTCGCTGTCCGGCGGCGCGCTGCCGTTGGCCGACGGAGTCCTGCTCGGCATGGCGAAGTTCAACCGCATCCGCGAAATCGATTTCGAAAACCGCGTCGTGGTGGTGGAACCGGGCGTGACCAACCTCGCGGTGAGCAACGCCGTGGCGTACGCGGGCTTTTACTATGCGCCCGATCCATCATCGCAGATCGCCTGCACCATCGGCGGCAATGTGGCGGAAAATTCCGGTGGGGTGCATTGCCTCAAATACGGAATGACCACCAACAACGTGCTGGGCTGCGAAATCGTCCTGATGACCGGCGAGGTGCTTCGCCTCGGTGGCAAACATCTCGACGCACCCGGCTACGACCTGCTCGGAATTATCAACGGCTCGGAAGGCCTCCTCGGCGTGGTCACCGAGGTGACCGTGCGTATCTTGCAGAAACCGGAGACCGCGCGCGCGATGCTGATCGGCTTCCCGGCATCGGAAGACGCCGGCGAATGCGTCTCGCGCATCATTGGGGCGGGTATCATTCCCGGCGGCATGGAAATCATGGATGGTCCTGCCATCGCCGCCGTGGAGGAGTTTGTCCATGCCGGTTACCCCCTCGACGTCGAAGCGCTTCTGATTGTCGAACTCGATGGTCCTGCGTCCGAAGTCGATCATCTCATCGAACGCGTCGACAAGATCGCGCGCGATTGCCGTGCGAAATCGTGCAAGGCCTCGCGCTCGGAGGAGGAGAGGCTGCTGTTTTGGGCCGGCCGCAAGGCGGCGTTCCCGGCGATCGGGCGCATCTCGCCCGACTATTTCTGCACCGACGGCACTATCCCGCGCGCGCAGCTGCCGCTGGTGCTCAAGCGCATGAAGGAGATGTCGGCGAAATACGGCCTGCGCGTCGCCAATGTATTTCATGCCGGCGACGGCAATTTGCACCCCCTCATTCTTTACGATGCCAATGTTCCGGGCGAGCTGGAAAGGACCGAGGAATTTGGAGCCGAAATTCTGAAGTTGTGTGTCGAGGTTGGCGGCGTTTTGACCGGCGAGCACGGCGTCGGCGTCGAAAAGCGCGATCTGATGCCGATCATGTTTTCCGAAATCGACCTCAACCAGCAGCAACGCGTGAAGTGCGCCTTCGATGCCAAGGGATTGCTCAATCCCGGCAAGGTATTCCCGCGACTCCACCGCTGCGCCGAACTGGGCCGGTTGCACGTCCACGCCGGCAAGCTGCCATTCCCCGACATTCCGAGGTTCTGATAATGCGTTTCGGCCTGTTCTGTTCGCCCAAAGCCGACGTCCCGGGCTTCGGCCCCGAGACCGGCCGCGGCTTTTTCGAATTCCTCGATTTCAACGTCGAGGCCGAGGCGCTCGGTTTTCACTCCAGCTTCTCGGTGGAGCATCATTTCAGCGGCTGGAACCAGGTCTCGTCGACGCTGATGCTGCTCGCCGCGCTGGCGATGCGTACAACGACCTTGCGGCTTGGCACCGCCGTCATCGTGCCACCCTGGCACAACCCGATATTGCTGGCCGAAGAAGCGGCCACGCTTGACCTGCCGTCGCGCGGCCGGCTCGATCTCGGTGTCGGCAAGGGCTATCGCCATAGCGAGTTCAAGGGATTTCAGATCGCGCCCGAGGAAGCCGAGGCCCGCTTCGAGGAATCCCTCGAAGTGATGACCCGGGCCTGGACGACGCGCGAGCGGTTCTCGCACAAAGGACGTTTCTGGCATTTCGAGGATGTCGTTGTGGAGCCGCCGCCGGCGCAAGCTCCGCATCCGCCGCTTTGGGTGGCAGCCGGCAATCCGCATTCGATCAGGCGCGCGGCAAAGCGCGGCTTCAACCTCATCCTCGACCAATATGCTTCGCCGGCGACGCTGGCTGAGCGCATCGCGATCTACAGGCAAGAGCGCGAAGCAAGCGGCCTCCGCTTTGATCCGATGCAGGTGACGGTTGCACGCCAGCTCTATGTGGCGAAGGACAAGGCCGACAAGGAAGCCGCCCTGATACGTCAGGCCGAATACACCAAGCGTACGATCGATGTTTCACGCGATCCGTCGGCGAAGACCGGATCGCACGTCCTCGCTTACGCCGACAGGGCGGGTGCCACGGAAGAGAATGCTCTTTACGGCACGCCTGACGAAATTGCGCGCATGATCGAAACGTTGCGTGGTGCCGGGGTCGCCTATGTTCTGCTCACAATTGCCGGCGGCACCGAACAGCTTCGCCGCTTTGCGCGCGAGGTCATGCCTGCCTTTGTCCACGAGGCCAGCGCGCGTGCAGCGGAATGACGATGTTGCGTAATGGCTGACACACTCAAACCCCGAGACGGCAAGGAGGTCGAGGAGGCCGTGCGCTGGGCGCTGGGCAACGACAAGGCGCTCGAACTTGCCGGGCGGGGGACCAAGCGCGCGATCGGCCGGCCGAGCCAGACCGATCTGACGCTCGATCTGTCCGGCCTGACCGGCGTTACCCTTTACGAGCCGGCCGAACTTGTGCTCGCCGCGCGCGCAGGCACGCCGCTTTCCGAAATCGAGGCGCTGCTCGAGAAGAACAACCAGGAATTCGCTTTCGAGCCGATAAACTATGGGCCATTGCTCAACGGTGAGACGAAGGGCGGCACTTTGGGCGGCGCCATCGCCGCGAACCTCTCCGGACCGCGCCGCATCAAGTCGGGCGCCGCGCGCGATCACTTCCTGGGTTTCACGGCCGTCACCGGCCGGGCGGAAACAATCAAGTCCGGCGGCCGCGTGGTGAAAAACGTTACCGGCTATGATCTCTGCAAGCTGCTGGCCGGATCGTGGGGCACGCTGGGCGCGATGACCGATATCATTGTGAAAGTGCTGCCCAAAGCCGAGACCGAGGCCACCGTGCTTATCGCCGGACTCGACGATGCGCGCGCCTGCGCCGCCATGGCGGACGCGATGGGCTCCTCGTGCGACGTCTCGGGGGCGGCGCATTTGCCCGACCACGTCGCGTCCTGTTTCGATGGTCTTCCCGCGGCGCAGGCCTCGACAGTGCTGCGGCTGGAGGGCTTCGCGCCTTCGGTTGCGCACCGCCGGAAAACCCTTGCCGCATTGATGAAAAGCTTCGGGCCGGCGGCGCTTCTCGATGAAAAAAACTCGCGCGCTCTCTGGCGCAGCATCAGGGACGTCAAACCATTCGCCGCCGCGGCGGCGCGCGGGCGGCCGCTCTGGCGCATTTCCGTTGCGCCCAGCCGCGGTCACGAAATTGCCGCCGCGATCACCCCGGCAGCCCAGATGTTCTACGACTGGGGCGGCGGGCTCGTTTGGGTGGCGATGCCTTTCACCGGCGAGCCCGATGCGGCGGCTGTCCGCGGCGCGGTTGCCGCTGTCGGTGGACACGCGACCCTCATCCGCGCGCCGGCGGCTGTTCGCGCCGCCGTCGATGTGTTCGCCCCGGAAGACCCAGCCGCGCGCGCTCTGGCGAGGCGCGTGAAGGACAGTTTCGACCCCAAGGGCCTGCTCAATCCCGGGCGCATGTGGGCGGGGGTGTGAGATGACATGCGCCGCCAATGGACTTTTCCCGGATCAGCGGCGCGCCGTTTCGCTTCGCTCGTGCCGCGCCGCGCGCGGGACACGACGCTGACATGCAAACCTCCTTCACCATCACGCAGCTGCTGGACCCGCAGGTCGCATCCTCGGAGAAAATTCTGCGCGCCTGCGTGCATTGCGGGTTTTGCACCGCGACCTGCCCGACCTATGTCTTGCTCGGCGACGAGCTCGATTCGCCGCGCGGACGCATCTACCTGATCAAGGAGATGCTCGAGCAGGACAAGCCCGCCACACGCGAGGTGGTCAAGCATGTCGATCGGTGTCTGTCGTGCCTCGCCTGCATGACCACCTGCCCATCCGGGGTGCACTACATGCACCTGGTCGATCATGCGCGCGAGCGCATCGAGAAGACCTACAAGCGCCCGTTGGCCGACCGCATGTTGCGCGGGCTGCTTGCGCGGGTGCTGGTCAACCCGGCGCTTTTTCGCATCGCCGTCGTGGCCGGGCTGATCGCGCGGCCACTGGCGCCGGTACTGGATTTATTGGGCCTGCGCCGCATGGCGGCGATGCTCCGGCTGACACCTCGCGGCAAGCCGGCGCCACCGGTCGACCGCACGGGCAAAGTCTATCCGGCGGAAGGACGGCGGCGCGGCCGGGTCGCGCTGCTGTCCGGCTGCATCAATCCCGTGCTCGCGCCCTCGACCAACGAAGCCGCCATCCGTTTGCTCAATCGTCACGGCATCGAGGTGGTGGTTGCCGCCGGCGAGGCCTGTTGTGGATCGCTGGTCCATCACATGGGACGCGAGGACGAAGCGCTGTCACAGGCCCGCAACAACATCGATGCGTGGACGCGCGAGATCGACGGACCAGGACTCGACGCGATCCTGGTCACCGTTTCCGGCTGCGGTACGACCGTCAAGGATTACGGATTTATGCTGCGCAACGATCCGGTCTACGCCGCCAAGGCCGCCCGTGTCTCAGCGCGAGCACGCGACGTCACCGAATACCTGGCAACGCTCAAGCTGCGGGGTGCGGCCGCGCCCTTGCCGCTCACAATCGCCTATCACGCCGCTTGCTCGCTGCAACACGGCCAGCAGGTCCTTCGGCAGCCCAAGGATTTGCTCAGCAAGGCGGGCTTCGTGGTCAAGGACGTGCCCGAAGGCCATTTGTGCTGCGGTTCGGCGGGCACATATAACATTCTCCAGCCGGCAATCGCGCAGCATTTGCGGGCGCGCAAGCTCGCAAACATCGAGTGGCTCAAACCGGACGTCATCGCCGCCGGCAATATCGGCTGCATCATGCAGCTTGCCGCCGGCACGGCCATCCCGGTCGTCCACACAGTCGAATTGCTCGACTGGGCAACCGGCGGCCCCGCGCCGCAACCGCTCGCCACGCTGGCCGACGCGGCCAGCTAGTCCGTCCCGCGCCCCCGGCTGGCCGATCCCGGTTTACGGGGAGCACCGGCTTCCAGCCGCCTCGGAAAACGCTTAACGTTTGCTGCAGTTCGGGTATCGGGGCCCGCGCTAAAATCGGCATACGACCGAGAAAAAAGATTTTGGGGAGACGCCAGATGATTACACGCCGCGATATGTTGTCCGCAGCTGCCAGCGCGACCGCGATGGCGGCTCTGCCGCATGCGACTCCTGCGCGCGCGGCCACGCCGCCGACCGGCAAGCAAGCCGCTGGCTGGTATCGATACAAGATCGGCAAGTTCGAAGTGACGGTCGCCACGGACGGCATCGCTCGCTTCAAGATGGCGGAAGATCACGTCATCAACGTTAAGCTGGATGCGGTCAACGCGGCGCTCGCCGAAGTCTTCATGGAAAAAGGCATGATGACGACGCCGTACAATCCGGTTGCGGTGAACATCGGCTCCAATCTTCTGGTCATCGACACCGGCACCGGTGAAGCCAACTACAAGAAATCCAATGGCGTCGGCGGGCAGTTCATCAGCAACCTCGCGGCATCCGGCATTGACCGCTCCGCCGTCGATACCGTGATCATCTCGCATTACCACGGCGATCACATTAACGGCCTGCTGATGGCCGACGACTCGCTCACCTATCCGAACGCCGAAATCCTGGTGCCTGCGGCCGAGCACAAATACTGGATGGACGATGGCGAGATGAGTCGCGCCAGCGCCGGCCGCATCGCGACCAACTTCAAAAACATCCGGCGCGTATTCAACGCCGATGTGATGAAGCGCGTGCGCACCTACGAGTGGGGCAAGGAGGTTGTTCCCGGCATCACCGCGCATGGCACGCCCGGCCACACGCCCGGTCACACGTCCTACGTGATCGCTTCAGGGTCAGAACAAGTCTATCTGCAATCCGACGTTACGCACGTGCCGTTCCTGTTCGTGCGGCATCCCGACTGGCATGCCTTCTACGACCAGGATGGCGCCATGGCAGAAGCCACCCGCCGCAAGGTTTACGACATGCTGGCGGCGGAAAAACTGCGGGTGCAGGGATTTCACTATCCCTTCCCGTCGCTCGCCCATGTCGAGAAAGACGGCAGCGGTTACCGCTACATTCCGGTACCGTGGAATCCGACGATCTGATCGCTGTGGGGCAGATCAGCCGGCTCAGTTCGTGGCATGCGCGAGCTTGCTCCAGTCAGCGGCCTGGATCCGGACGATCGGCTTGTAGCCGCCGTTGCGGTCCGGTTTGAATACAGACGCTTCGCCCTCGCGGACGTCGAACCAGTCCTTGCCGAAGGCATCCAGGATGTTCGGCTTATGCGTGACCACGATGATATTGGTGCCGGCGGGCGGCACTGTGCCGGCAATCTTGCGTAAGGCCGCGGTGCGCCGGTTGTTCTCGATCGGCGTAACGACGAGTCCGCCCTCGGTGTAATCGGCCGAGGCCTCGACATCGCCGAAACCCATCAGCGCGCCCGTGTCGATTGCCCGCTGAAACAGGCTGGTGTGGACCTGCCCGACTGGAATCCCAAGCTTGTGCAGCGAATCTCCGATCGATTTGGCGAACGCGCGACCCTCGTAGTTGAGCTGACGCTGGGCGGCGACGTTCTTCGGATTGAGCGGGTCGGTGTCGGCCTGATCCTGGTAGGTAGCGCCGTGGCGGAAGACGATGACGTAGCCGCCATCGCGCAGCGCACTGACCCAATCGGCTTGCGCCGGTGTGGGCTGACCGCCGGCTGGCAGCAACAGAAATGCCAGAAAGGCGAACAGCGACGCCAATGGAAAAATGCGGATCATCATGAGGTCCTCCTCGATTGTTCAGTCCGGAATTTCCAGATCGCCCGTCGCGGCTAGTGGGCGCGTGCTATTTCAGGCAGCGCGAGCGGCAGGCTTTCGTTCACTTTGAATGCGGGCGGGTTCCAGAGCAGCGAGACCAACATCAGCGCAATGATGACGGCGTCGACAAAAACACCGACGATCCTCGAAAAAGGGTCCTTCATTCAAACGAGGCTTCAGTGGGATGTATGTCTGTACCGCGCAAGCATGGCTTACGGCGACAAAATATGTCGGCCGCCAACGTAAAACTTGGACAGAAGCGACTTTTTATTGACTAAAAGCGACAATCATCAGTTTGCATGACGCGCCGCTCGGCTTCAGACACAAATTCCCGGTAACATGCAACGCAACTCCAACGCCGGGGAAAGCCATGCGAGCTATTTCTATTGCGTTCGGGCTCATGATTGTTCTGTTGCCTGCGTCTTCGCAAGCTCAGAGCGCGCAAGTCGAAGCCTGCCGCGCGGCCCTACAATCAAAGAAACCTTGCGCCGCTACTCGCTCAAACACTCCCGCGCGCAGCACTTGCATCCAGGCTGCGATGCAGCGGTGCAAAGCCAACGGTCCAACCGCAATGTAGGATCGATTCGTCCTTAGCGGACATTCCGGTTGCGCGGCCGAATGTCTGCTTTGGTCCAAAGCGGACCTCGGCGGTCTTTTCGTATTCTCTCGACGGCGGTAACATGACGCGTCACGCGAGGGGGCGACTTTCCTGAATACAGGGAGGCCGCTATGAACGAGAAGGTTTTACTCATCGGCATTGCATTATTATTTGCAGCTGCGTCGCCGGTATTTTCCCAGCAAGCCCCGCCGCAGTCAGAGCAGGCAAAACAGATTGAAACGCTAGTCAACAAGGCTGCGGTACTCGTTGATAAAGAGGGCAAAGCGGCCTTCGTCGCATTCAGGAAAAAAGACAGCGAGTGGTTTCATGACACCACATACTTATTTGCCTACGACCTGAAAGGAAACGTATTGCTCAATCCGGCATTCCCGAAACGTGAAGGAACGAACGTGACCGGTCAAAAAGATGCAAAGGGCAAGCTATTTCACAACGAGATTATAAAGACTGCTGAAACCAAAGGATCGGGATGGGTCGATTACATGTTTCCGAAGCCGGGACAGACCGAACCCTCGCAGAAATGGGCCTTCGTGAAGAAGGTGACGGTAGATGGCGTTCCTGGCTTGATCGCCGCCGGTTTCTATCCTGAATAAGGTTTGGATCTCAAAAGCCGGATGTAGAAGGCTGCCCCTGATTGCCGCCTCTTTCATACCCGATGGAGTCGACGCAACCCCGCAATTGTCCCCTATCGGCTCAAAGCAGACACGCCAGTCGCCTCGATGAATGTCCACTTGCGGGGTAAGCCGGACATGGCGCCAATAAATGTTGCATAGTCCGGTCTCCATGCTCGACCGTACCCAATACTTTGCCATACTCGCGGGAGCGGCCGGCGGCGCGATTGCGATCGCAAGCATGGAGGCGTTCTCCATCAGCGCCGCTTTTCCGCTTATGGCCATACCTTTCGCGACCTCGATCGTCACAGTGTTGGGTTCGCCCAAAGCACCGCCGGCACAGCCGCGTGCTCTGATCGGCGGCCACCTTGTCTCGACGCTGGTTGGCCTGCTGATCGTCAAAGCGTGCGGACCGGGGCCGTGGGCCGCCGCGTTGGCCGTTGGTCTGGCGATGGCCGCCATGCACGTGACTGACACGTTTCACCCACCGGCTGGGATCGATCCACTTGTGGTGGTCGTCAACAACATGTCGTGGAGTTTCTTGGTCGTGCCGGTCGGCATAGGAGCGCTGCTGCTGTCACTGTTCGCTTTCGCTTGGCACAATCTCGTCGCGCGAGGTGCCAATAAGGGCGACACGTGGCCTGTACGATGGTGGTAAGTGCCAGCCGCCTCCGGCTATGCCCCTTCCAGCGTGCGCGTTTGACGCGGTACGATGTTTGGCCTGAACCTTGTCGGGGGGGATCCTTATGAAACCAAGATCGTTTGTTCGATGGTTATCCACGCTCGGCGCGATTGCCTTGATGACGGTGGGGGCAGCATCCGCGGCGGATGTGCGCGTCATGATCTCGGCCGGCTTTTATGCGGTCTATTCCGAGCTCGGCCCGGCTTTCGAGCAGGCGAGCGGTCACCACCTGATCACGACGCGCGGCCCATCGATGGGTGACTCCCCCGAGGCGATTCCCACTCGGCTCGCGCGAGGCGAGGCCGCGGATGTCGTGATCCTCGATGGAGCGACTGCCGATGAGCTCGGCAGGCGGGGATTGGTGCGCGCCGACAGCAAGATCGAATTCGCCCGCTCGCTGATCGGCATGGTCGTGCGGGCCGGGGCTGCAAAGCCCGATATCGGCAGCGTCGAGGCCCTGCGGAGCACGCTGCTGGCGGCAAAGTCCATCGCATACTCGGACAGCGGTAGCGGCACTTACCTTTCGACGACACTGTTCCCTAAGCTCGGCATCGCAGACCAGCTCGCGGGCAAGAGCCGAAAGGTGCGAGGACCGCCGTCCGGCGAGCCGGTGGCCGCGGTCGTCGCGCGCGGCGAAGCCGAGATAGGATTTCAGCAGGTCAGCGAGCTGATCCATGTCCCTGGCATTTCTTTCGTGGGCACGATTCCGGCAGAGCTGCAACCAATGTTTTTTTTCGCGGGCGCGCTCACCAGTACGGTCCAGCAGCCCGAGGCGGCCAGCGCGCTGATCCGCTTCCTCGCATCGCCCGAAGCAGGACCGGTGATCGTGAAGGCCGGGCTGATGCCACCCGCGGAACGATAACTCGGCGGACAACCGGACTGCGTTCCGAGACAACGTCTTGGGACAACGTCAGAAAGGTCGGAGGCCGTTTGTCATGGATTTTAGATTATCGCCTGAACAACTGAGGCTTCAGGGGGCGGCTCGAGAGCTGGCTCGGTCGGAATTCGCGGGACGCGCCGCTGAAATCGATCGCTCGGAAGCCTATCCCTTCGAGAACGTTGCTGCTCTCAAGGCGGCAGGTTTCATGGGCTATACCATTCCCGCAAGTTACGGCGGTCGGGGCGGAAGCTTTTTCGAGGCGACGCTGATCATCGAAGAGATGGCGCGCGTCTGCGGTGCAACTGGACGCATCGTCGTGGAAGCAAACATGGGGGCCATTTCTGCAGTGATGCAGTACGGGTCGGAAAAGCAAAAACGTCTTGCCGCCGATCACGTTCTTTCCGGCGACAAACCCGCGATCTGCATCACCGAGCCAAATGCCGGCTCCGCCGCGACCGAGATGACCACGCGGGCCGACAAGCGTGGCAATACATACATCCTCAATGGCAAGAAGCACTGGATCACCGGCGGGGGTGTTTCCAAATTCCATCTGATCTTCGCGCGTGTTTTTGATGAGCGCGGAGAAGAGCAGGGGATCGGCGGTTTCATTGCGCTTGGCGGTACGCCCGGGTTGATCGTCGGCAAGCGAGAGCCGGCCATGGGCTTGCGCGGTATTCCGGAGACAGAGCTTATCTTCGAGAATCTCGAAATCCCGGAGGATATGCTTCTTTCGCCGGGTCGCGGGTTTCGCAGCGGCTTTGCCGATCTCATCAACGCGTACAACAGCCAGCGCGTCGGCGCAGGAACGGTGGCGCTCGGTCTCGCTCAGGGCGCGTTCGACATGGCCTTGGCGTTTACCAAGGAGCGCAGACAGTTCGGACGGCCGATCGCCGAATTCCAGGGCCTGCAATGGATGCTGGCGGATATGGCGATCGCCCTCAATGCCGCCAGGCTCGGTCTCCATCAGGCGGCGCTCAGCGCAAACCCATTTCCTGATCCTCTTCTCGCCGCGCAGGGAAAAATCCTCGCTTCGGAAATGGCGAACACGGTCACCAATCAGGCTCTTCAGCTTTTTGGTGCGCGCGGCTACTCGCGAGATTATCCGCTCGAGCGAATGGTGCGCGACGCTCGCATGTTTTCTATCGCCGGGGGAACCGCGCAGGTTCTGCGGACACTCGTGGCGTCCAAAGTTCTCGGAATCAAAATCCCGCAAACGCGCGATGGTTACGTCGAAGTCCCGTCGCCATCGGCATTTATGGCAGCCCAGTAGTACCGAAGACGCCTGCACAGCAGTCAGGCCGGAGGTAGATCGGTAAGGGCGCTCCAAAAAATTCGTGACTTGGCGGCAACAATTCACATGAATTCGCGATCGCAGCGCTTTGCGTCCACCGAACAGCCACAAATCGTTGTAGGAATGTCGGCCCCGACCTCGTGGACGGGGTATGGGGAATACCAGGTAGAGATCGGGGCCGCGCTCTCTGGGGACGAGAGCGGCCCCGAATTTACTACCCTTCCAATCGTCACGATCATCAACAGTTCGCGACTGCGCGGAGCCCCGCTGGCCCGCGCAAAGCCATTTCCTCGCGGAATGCCATCGAGTTCTTTGGCTGACGGTGAGTGCAGCTGAACTGGATACCTGCACTGCCCGCATGGCACGCGTCAGATTGCCCCAGCGTGGTGTCGTGCTACCGCATGCCGGCAATCGGCGCTGCGGCACGCGTCTGTCATTATTACAAATTCGGTCAGATCGATTTGCAGAGATGTCTGCGCCGCTCAGTGTTCGCTCACCATCGATAACGACTTCTTGAGTTAGCACCGCCGGGGTTGGCGCGCATACTTGAAAGCCTCCGGCTCGGTTGAGATGGGTGCGCTCGCAGGCAAATTCGCGCGGGCGATTTACCGGCGCGTACAGTTTGGCAAAGCATGCCAGATAGCCACGGCCAGAGCCGAGTAACAACGAGGCCAGACCCGCGAGTGATAACAGGGAGTAATCCCATGGCCATCAATCTCGTCACGCTCATAGAGCAATATCTAACCCCCGACCTGGTCAAACGCATCGCCGCCGCGCTTGAGCTCGATCGCAACGATACCAGCACCGCCATCGATGCTTCGGTGCCTGCGCTCCTCGCTGGCATTTGTGGCGTCGCCTCGCAAAAAGGTGGAGCCCAGAAGCTGTTCGACACTGCGAGCCAGCAAACTGGCGCACTCGACAAATTTGCCAACATGATCGGTGGCAATAAGACTGCCTTGATCGACAACGGATCGCAGCTGCTGACGTCGTTGTTCGGCGGGCAGCAACAGAGCGCGCTCGCGGGAGCCGTTGCCCAGTATTCCGGGCTCAATACAGGTAAAGGCAGTGCGTTGCTTGGAATGCTCGCGCCTGTTGTCATGGGTACCATCGCCGGGCAGCCCGCGGTTCGCGGCGGCGACACCGGTGCTCTCGCCAATCTTCTTGCAAGCCAGAAGGACAACATCGCCGCGGCGATGCCCTCGGGTTTCGCAAAGTTGCTTGGCGGTACAGGACTGCTCGACACGCTCGGCGATGCGGCAAGAAGGACGGGCGCCGAAGCGACGCGGGCCGCTGCGTCAGTCGCGCGAACTGTCGACGATTCGCGGCGCTCGGCGGCGTCCACCTCGACCAACTGGCTCCTCTGGGCCGTCGTTGCCGCCGCGGTTGCCGGCCTGCTCATCTACCTGTTGGCCAAACCGGCGGAACAGGTGGCTCAGCAAGGGGTCACTGCCGTGCAAAGTCTGATGGTTGGCGGCCTCGATGTCGGCAAGCAGGTCACCGACAGTATCGGCAGCCTGCGCACAACGCTCGCCGGCATCACCGACACCGCTTCGGCGCAGGCGGCGTTGCCCAAGTTGCAGAACGCCACGGCTCAGATCGATAAAGTCAGCGGGATGATCGGGCAAATGTCGGAGGGGCAGCGAAAGGTGCTCGCCGGATTGGTCAATCCCGTGATGTCGACGCTCAATCAGCTATTCGACAAAGTGCTGGCGATTCCCGGCGTGGCAGAGATCATCAAGCCCACGATCGATACGCTGAAAACGAAGCTCGCGATATTGACGGCTTGAACCTTTACCGGTCTTCGACATCGACCGTCGGCATGCGCCGACGGTCGATGCAATTTGGCAATAAGCACACTGCGATGCATTGAGTCCGCTATCGGCTCAAAACAGACGTCATCGAGGCCTGAACATTCCGCGCAGCCGTCGCTTTATCTTTTTGTCTGCATCGAAAGCATACCGAGTAAGAGCGACAGATCTTTCGTTTCCTCGAGCGCCCACAATGCTTGCAGGACCGCATCAGTACGTTCCGCCGGCCAACGCTTGCCGACGTTGCTCCGGAATTTCCGCTCGATGTCGGCACGGTTCATTGGCCGTCCGACGAACCCGGGCACGTCGTCGACCTCGCTGACGATGCGCCGTCCGTCCGCGAGAATGGCGGTGATACGTGTCGGCACCGTGGATGGGCCGGTGCGTGCCGTGAGCGCCTGATCTTCGCTTACCGTGATCTTGCGCATAAAGGAGAGGATGCGCGGATCGCGAAACTTTCCAGGTTCGTAGCTGTCGTTGTTGATTTCGCCGTCGAACATGGCTCGGGCCGTTATGTAGGGCAGGCTGTGATCCGCCGTGTCCCGCGTAGCCGGCGTCCATTTCTCGGGGTCGCGCCCGGTCTGCTCGTAGCCCCGGCGGGTGGTGGCTATTTCGATCGCCGCGATGCGATCGAGATCGCCTGCCTCCTTGGCGATTGCGACGCTGGCCACGATCGCGGTCTGGGCGTAGATCACGGCCTGATAGGGTTTCATGCCGCACTGATGAATCCTGAATGAGACATCGCGCCGCCCGAAGGCGCCGACATCCACTTCGGCCGGCTTGGATACCAGCGCAAAGAAGCCCTTGCGTCCTTCGAAAATTGGCTCCGGGCCGGTGAGACCGTCGCGTGCCAGCATGGCGGCGAAAACCGCATTGCGCCCGGCTTCGGCGTCGGCAAGCCCTTTCCAATCGGAATTGGACTGCGTTCGAGTCTGTCCCATCGGGATGTGGTCGTTGATGGCGAGATTGACGGCCTGCAAAAGCCGGTCGGGAGGCAGCTTCATCAACTTGCCTGCCGAGAGCGCCACTGCCGGGAGGCTCAGCACCGGAGTGTCCCAGTTCCCGATGTCGACCACATCGGCCAGCCGACAGTTGATCTCGTAGGCGAGCACGATTGCGGTGATGAGTTCCGATGCAGTTGCTCGCTCGGCCTCCGCAACCGCGAGACATGCCGCGATATGATCGCTCGGATGGCCGGTAAAATGTCCGACATAAACATCGTTCAGGTCGTAGTAGCGGAAGGCGGCGCCATTAGCGAAGGTTGCAAGATCGGGCATGGTGCGCCGATCGGTGCCAATGACGCTTGAGGTGTCACCGCCGTGCGCCAGCGCGATGTCACGGCAAATGCGCACTGGTTTTTCATCGAACGCCGCGATCCCGCACCCTAGCGTATCAATGACATGCGATTTGACCCGTTCGATGGTCGCGGCATCGAGATCACCATAGCTTAGCCGATCGGCGTAGGCAGCTAGCCTATCGGCGAGCGGGCGAGCGGTCTCCTCCGGCGATGCGGCGCGCGCCGGTTGCAAGCCGCAAAAACGAAGCGCCGCCAGGCCGGCGACGACATGGCGGCGCGAGATCCTGTAAGGCATAGCCTGTTCCACTCGTTGGACACATTAACCGGTGTCTCAATCGTTGCAACGGGCCATGTCCACCGACGACCCCCGGCGGTCATCTAACTTGATGCACGCCATTGATTGACATTCCGCTGCAGACGACGAGTGTTTGAGTTGGTATCGGCAGGCAGAGCCCGGTCAATAGCCCGGTCAGCCCAAGTCATTCAACATGTTATTCAACAGCTCTGGACGGAGCCTGGAATGCGATATGCCTCATTGATCCTCGGTGTTCTTTTCGGTCATGTCGCGTCGGCCGGCGCAACCGAAGTGCTTTTAAAGGCGCGCGATCAGGTGACTGCAAGCTGGATAAAGGAGGTGTCAGCAAAATTTCACGCGATCGTTGAAAGACAGATCCCCGGTCTTAACGCCGTGATCTTCCAGGTTCGGGCTGCCCACGTAGCGAACTTTGTGAAGTCGGCACAGGAAAACCCGGCGATCTCGGCTGTAGAGGCCGGGGGCGATTATCGACGGCTTTTTCGGATGACGCCAACGACCAATTTCGACACCGTACAAATTTCTCAAGCGCAAAAAGAAGCAGTATCAAGACTTCGCGAACGAAAAACGTCAGCTTTAGTCTATGTCACTCAACTTCGACCGGCGGGCATATCTCTTGAGCTTCTCAGAGGCGCTCTCACGATCGCGGACGGGTTTAGCAAGGAGAACGGCATAAAACTAAATCTGGCTCCCGGAATGCAGGTTGACGCCATTCAAAAGGATATTAATCAACGCGGTCCTTCGTCTTTCGTCTGGCATGGGAAAGTTGAAAATCGCAAGGCTGCGCCGAGCAAAAAAGATGGCGTAGCGACTTTCGTTGTCCAGGACGGAAAAATTTCAGGGACGGTCGTTATTGGATCGGATGTTTACATCGTCAATCCACTCGGCGATGATTCATACGCCATAGTGAAGACAAACCCGAGTTTGTATCCGTCGGAGCATCCGCCGGGAACGACACCCAATACACATGATGCGCCCGCAATCCGTCAGCAAAAGGAAGGTCTTCTCCAAAATCAATCGGTAGCTGTCATCCGCGCCTTGGTTCTTTATACGCCAGCGGTTCGGAAAGCATTGGAGCAATTCGGCTCAAGCCCGGACGCGCTTGCAACCCTCGCTGTCGAAAGCACAAATCTCGCCTCGAAAAACAGCAACGTAAGGATGTCGCTCAACCTCGCGAAGTCCGAAGAAATTGCCTATGTCGAGAAGGATTTCCCCTCGGACCTTGCGATGTTGCAGAAATCCGCATGGGTCAAGACGGAACGAGAGGCAACAAAAGCGCATGTCGTTTTTCTTCTGACTACTGTTGCCGACTATTGCGGCCTTTCAGATGTCATCCTTGCTGATAAAGGCAGTGCCTTTGCGGTCGTAAATTACATATGTGCAGTGGGAAATTTTTCGCTGGCACATGAATTTGGCCACCTGTTGGGACTAAGACACGAGCGTGCCGTGGACAAAGCCGACAAGCCTTTCAGGAGTGGGCATGGCTACGTCTACAAAAATGAATGGCGGACGATAATGGCAACGCGCAAAGCGTGCGCCTCGTGTCCGCGGATTCCCTTTTGGTCAAATCCGTCAATCAATTATAACGGTGTCCCCGCGGGCACCAAGGATTATGAGGACGAGGCCGACGTGATCAACGATACCGCCCCCATCATCGCGGGCTTCCAATAGGCTTCGTGATTTGCTTCCGGCGGACGGGTCTGTTGACTTTATTCCTATAGGGTGATATTCCTATATGCGTCCTGCTCGATTGAGGGCGTCATCTAGAGGCGTCTTGATGGTGGAGCAGGATGCGGCGCCCGCGGGCGTGCCTCGCAAAGCAC
>Ga0187765_10000116_pt1 | contig 27373 bp, 25 predicted proteins | sample 0216_QUI02_MP05__3_FD_133018 | JGI IMG/M metagenome (GOLD analysis project Ga0187765, IMG submission 133018) | Tropical peat soil microbial communities from peatlands in Department of Meta, Colombia - 0216_QUI02_MP05_10_MG | ecosystem: Environmental > Terrestrial > Soil > Wetlands > Peat ...
ATTTCGAGCGGCTTTCACCTTCGACCGCGCAACGCGTCGTGCGCTTCTGGCAGGTGCGGCAGGCGCACGAAACAGCGCGCGATTTCTAGAGCATGATCCCGAAAAGTGGAGCGCTGTTTTCGGAAAAGATCATGCTCAAACAAAAAGCCGGCGCGGTCACTCTCTCCGGAAAATCAGGTAGCACGGAACGCGGCCTGTGCGTTTGGCCTTGATTTCGTAGCGCGTGCTGGAAAAGCCGGGCCACGGCTGCCGCCAGTCGACCGCGCATTCCGCCGTCCAGGCGAATTGCGGGGCCCGGGCCAGATGGCGCAGCGTCCAGGCGGCGTAATCGGCAATATCGGTGACGAAGCGGAACTCGCCGCCGGACTTCAATATGCGGGCAATCTCGCTGACGCTGCGCGATTGGACGAAGCGGCGCTTCCAGTGGCGCCGCTTCGGCCAGGGATCGGGATAAATCAAGTCGACGCGGGCGATCGAGGCTTGCGGGAGCCAATCGATCAGCTCGATCGCATCGCCGTGATGCAGGCGGATGTTCGAAAGCCCGCGCTCCTCGATGAAAGCGAGCGCCTTGGCCATGCCGTTGACGAAGGGCTCGCAGCCGATGAAGCCGGTGCGGGGATTGCGTTCCGCCTCGCCGGCCATGTGCTCGCCGCCGCCGAATCCGATTTCGAGACGCACTTCGTCGACGCCAGCGAAAAGGGTGCATGGATCGGCCGGCGCCTTGGCGCCGAGATTGATCGCGAGCCGCGGCAGCAGCGTATCGAGCAGCGCCGCCTGACGGGGCTTGAGCGCCTTGCCCTTGCGCCGGCCAAAGAATGCGCCGGCGCGCGGGCGCGGTTTGTCGCCTTGCTGATCCTTGAGCAGCAGCATGCCGCCGATGGTCTGCGCTGCCGCTCGGAAATTCAACTCTTGAGAATCAGCGCACCGCACTCTTGATCTGGGCGACCAGGTCGGTCTTCTCCCAGGAGAAGCCGCCGTCCTTGTCGGGGGCGCGGCCGAAATGGCCGTAGGCCGCGGTACGGCGATAAATCGGCCGATTGAGCTTGAGCGTGCGGCGGATGTTGGTCGGCGTGAGGCGGAACAGTTCGGGCAGGACTTTCTCCAGCTTCTTCTCCTCGACCTCGCCGGTGCCGTGGGTATCGACCAGAACCGACATCGGGTCGGCGACGCCGATCGCATAAGCGACCTGGATGGTGCAGCGCGAGGCGAGCCCGGCGGCGACGACGTTCTTGGCGAGGTAGCGCGCGGCATAGGCGGCGGAGCGGTCGACCTTGGTCGGATCCTTGCCGGAGAAGGCGCCGCCGCCGTGCGGGGCATAGCCGCCGTAGGTGTCGACGATGATCTTACGGCCGGTGAGGCCGCAATCGCCGTCCGGCCCGCCGATAACGAAGTTGCCGGTCGGGTTGACGAGGAAGTCGGACGACTTCTGCGGCATCCAGCCCTTCGGCAGCGCCGACTCGACGGCATCGGTGATCATTTCCTTGACCAGTCCGGGCGTGTACCTCTTGCCGTTGCGGCTCTGCGCCTGGTGCTGGGTCGAGACCACCACCTTGGTGCAGCCGACCGGCTTGCCGTTGACGTATTTGACCGTCACCTGGCTCTTGGCATCGGGCTGCAGGTCGTAAAGCTGCCCGGAGCGGCGCTTCTCCGACAACACTTTCAGGATCTTGTGCGCGAAATAGATCGGCGCCGGCATGTAAGAGTTCTTCTCGTAAACCTCGCTCTCGGTGCAGGCGAAGCCGAACATCATGCCCTGATCGCCGGCGCCTTCTTCCTCGCCGCCTTTCTTTTTCTTGGCGTCGACCCCCATGGCGATGTCGGGCGACTGGCCGTGCAGCAGCACCTCGACGTCGGCGCCGTAGTAGGAAAAGCCGTCCTGGTCGTAGCCGATGTCCTTGACCACACCGCGCGCGATCTCGGTGATCAGCTCGCGATTCACCACCACCTTGTCGCCGTGCTTCTTGAAGAACGGCGCCTGGCCGCGGCCCTCGCCGGCGACGACGATCTTGTTGGTGGTGCAGAGCGTCTCGCAGCCAAGCCGCGTGTTGACCTTGCTATCGTCGGCGATGCCGAGCTTGAGATCGTTTTCAAGGAAAGCATCGAGGACCGCGTCCGAAATCTGGTCGCAAACCTTGTCCGGGTGACCTTCGGATACGGATTCACTGGTGAAAAGATAATTGACGTGAGACACCGGGACGCACTCCCCAAAAAGGCCCGCTAAAGCGGGCGAAAAGCCGCTCAGATCGTTGGCAGAGGCTGTTTGTTACAATGTCCCGGAGCCCGGTCAAGGTGTGGGCAGCGATGGGGCAGACTTGGGACGAATTTGGGAACCGTGTGGGAGCGATCTGGCCCAAGCGTTTCGGCCGTAATTCGGCGGCCGTCGGTCTCGCATCAGTCTTCGGCGATCTGCTCCACGAGGTCGACGATGCGGCGACGCAGCTTCGAATCCTTAATCCGCATGAAAGCCTTGGTCAGTGACAGGCCGTCGGAGGTCGCCAGGAAGTCGGACACATAGGCCGGCGACGGGGCTTCCGACATGCCGGAGCCCGAGTGTCCGGATGCGTTCGGCGCGCCCTCGAAGAAGAACGACACCGGCACCTGAAGGATCTGCGAAATCTGCTGCAACCGACTCGCACCAATCCGATTGGCCCCCTTCTCGTACTTTTGCACTTGTTGGAAAGTCAGACCGAGCGCGTCGCCAAGTTTTTCCTGACTCATGCCAAGCATCATGCGGCGCATGCGCACACACGCACCCACATGCTTGTCGGTCGGATTTGGCGCCTTCTTAGCCATCATCGCAATTCTCTCCTGCACGCACCGGCGCTGGTCTTCGTATTTCTTTCTTCTAAGCTCATATTCGAATTGCGCGCAATGCGCGATTCATCCGTTTAGACTTAAGCCTGCAAGTTACGATTGAGGTTAATCCACCACGTGAGTTGTATTCGCAATCGATGCCCGTAATTGCTCGACTTGTTTCAGAGCGCACGCTCTCGGAGCACGCGGACTTAGAATAGCATAGCGAAGTTGCATATAATGCATGGCATCGTTACCGAACGCGACGGCGATTGATCACTACCGCGCCAACAATACCAAGAATTAATCCAGGAAGCGTGTCACCAATTCGCGCATAAAGCGGCGGCTCGACGCGGCGCGGAAGCGAGGAATCCAACACGCCTTCCGCACCCAGCGGCAGCGACTTGATCGTGCGACCGAGCGGATCGACGACCGCGCTTATTCCGGTGTTGGCGGCGCGCACCAGCGGCAGACCCTCTTCGATGGCGCGTACACGGGCTTGTTGTAAATGCTGGTAAGGACCACTGCTCGTACCAAACCAGCCGTCGTTGGTGAGATTGAGAAGCCAGTCCGGCCGCTCGCCGTTCGGCACGATGGCGCCGGGAAAAATGATCTCGTAGCAGATGAGCGGGAGAAATTTCGGAGCGCGCGGCGCGGTCAGGACGCGGCGGCGGTCGCCTGCCAGGTACCCGCCGGGCAGCTTAGTGAGCTGCATAATGCCCAGACGCTCGAGAAAATCCTGGAAGGGGAGATACTCGCCAAAGGGGACGAGGTGGACCTTGTCGTAGATCGACAGAATCGTGCCCTGGTGATCGATCACGAACACGGAATTGTAGGCGCGCAAGCCGATCGTGCCGGTGGGGATTTCGGGAGCGCGCACCCCGCCGGTGATCAGCACCGTTCCGGCAGGGAGCAGGTCCGCGATCTGGGCGAGCGCGTCGGGTTCGCGTGCGAGCAGGAACGGAAACGGCGATTCCGGCCAGATCAAATGGGTCGCGTCGCCCACGCCGACGGACTGCGGCCCGATCTTGCGGCTGGAGAGATTGATGTAGCGGCTCATCACCCGCTGCTTGGCGCCGTAGTTGAATTTGTCGTCCTGCGGCAGGTTGGGCTGCATGATGCGCAGCCGCACGCCGTCGACAAAGGCGGTCGGATTGAGCGAGAGGCGCACCGCGCCATAGACCGCGAGCGCGGCAAGCGTGACGAAGGCGGCAGCCAGCGGGAGCCACGGCCGGCGCGTGTCGGCGGGCTCGTCGGCGAATGTCGCCGGAGACGCGAAGATCGCGACGGCCAGGAACGTCAGTCCCCACAGCCCAAGCAGCGCCGAGGCCTGCGCCAGCACCAACGGCCCGGTCAGAGCGTAGCCGAACGCGTTCCACGGAAAACCGGTGAGCAGATGGCCGCGCAGCCATTCGGCGATGGTCAGCGACAAGGCAAGTGCGAGCACGCGAACGGGTCCGCGCGTCCACAGTCCGCGCGCAAGCGCAAACCCGAACGCGGAATAAAACGCGAGGTAAAGCGGCAACCCGATGACCGCGAAGGGCAACAGCCAACCGAATGTCTTGGCGTCGACCAGGAACGCGTAGCCAACCCAATACACGCCGGCAAGAAAATAGCCGAAGCCGAACCACCATCCGGCATGCGCCGCACGCCAGATTGCATGCATGCGTCCGGCGGCGGCGCCGTCGATCAGCCAGACCATGACTGGAAACGTCAGAAACAGCACCGGCCAAATATTGAATGGCGCAAGGCCGACGACCGAGATCGCGCCGGCGGCGAACGCAATCGCGGCACGCCGCCAGCCGGACGCCAGCACGACCGCGTGTACAAGCCGCGTCAAGGTCGTCGCCTGCGGCAGGGATTGGGTGATCGTCACGGGCGGGGCGGGATCTTGGGCTGGTTGATGTTGGCGGCGTGCGTGTCCTCGGGCGTCGACGCGGCCGGCGGCGGAGACATGCCGGCCGCAGCGCGCTGATCGGTGTCCCCGGGCCGCTGAGCTCCGTCGCGCGCGCGTTTCGGGCGATCCTTGCTGCGATGAATCTTTATTTTTTTGATCCGGCGCGGATCGGAATCAAGCACTTCGAGCTCGAAGCCGGCGGGGCCGGGCACGAGTTCGCCGCGGAGCGGCAAACGGCCGACCTGCGTCATGATCAGACCGCTCAGGGTGTCGACATCCTTCGCGGCCTCGCTCACGTCGAATTCGGGGCCGACTGCGGCCGTCACGTCGTCGAGGCTTGCGCGCGCGTCGGCCAGGAACGAGCCGTCCGGCTGGCGGACCACGGTCGGAGTGGTGTCTTCGTCGTGTTCGTCGGCAATCTCGCCGACGATCTGCTCGACGAGATCCTCGATCGAGGCCAAGCCATCGGTGCCGCCATATTCGTCGACCACGAGCGCCAGATGAATGCGGGTGGTCTGCATTTTGGCGAGCAGGTCGATGGCCGGCATCGACGGCGGCACGAACAGAAGTTCGCGCGTGATGTGAATGGCGGACAGCGGCAACGCGAGATCGATCGCCTTGAGATCGAGCCCGGCAGGCAACGCACGTTTGCGCTTGCTTTGCGTCTCCGGCTTCACGGCCGCATGCGCCATCATGAAGGCGATGAGATCGCGGATATGAATCATGCCGACCGGGTCGTCGAGCGTGTCGTTGAAAACCACGAGACGAGAGTGAGCGGCAATCTGGAAGGTCTTGAGCAGCTCGCCGAGGGGAATGTCCTGTTGCACGGCGACGATGTCGGCGCGCGGCACCATGACGTCTTCGATCCGGCGTTCGCGGAGCGCCAGGATATTCTTGAGCATGGTGCGCTCTTCGGTCGAGACGCCGGTCTTGCCGGGTACGGCGGCTTCGAGCACGACCTCGATGTCGGCGCGGGTCGTCGTCGACTTCCAGCCGAAGAGAGCGCGCGCGACGCGGGCAAAAAATCCTTTGCGCTCGTGGGAAGGCGGCAGCGGCACCGGAAGATTGCGCTGCTCGATGGCGGCCTCGGTCGCGTCCGCGCGCCGATCTTCGGTATCAGACATGAATAGCCTCAAGGCGCGCGGTCGCGCGCGCGATACGGATCGGGCACGCCGATGCGGGCCAGGATACTGGCCTCCAGCTGCTCCATTTTGGCTGCCTGGCGGTCGGTCGCATGATCGTAGCCGAGAAGATGGAGATAACCATGCACGGCCAGATGGGCCAGATGGTGCGCGAACGGTTTTTGCTCGGCGGCCGCCTCCCGGGCCGTGGTTTCGTAGGCAATGACGATGTCGCCCAAATGGCGCAGGCGAGGCGGAGCGTTGCGGCCTGCACGCGCCAGCTTGGCCGGGAACGAGAGCACATTGGTCGGCGCATCGAACTTTCGCCATTGCCGGTTGAGCGCGCGGATCGCAGAATCATCGGTCAGCAAGATAGCAAGCTCGGCCTGCGGCGTAGAGCACGAGTTCGCCGCTGTGCGTATCGCCTTGCGAATGAGAGCGGCGGCTTTGGGCCTTCGCCGCCATTGCGCGGCCTTTACGATCACTTCAATGTGCAGCGCCGATTTGCCGCCGCCTTTCGGCGCCGTCATTCCTTGGCCTCGCGCTTTTTCATGCGCGCCGCGGCCGCCTGGTCATAGGCCGCGACAATCCGCGCGACCAGTTCGTGGCGGATGACGTCCTCGGCGGTGAAGACGACGTGGCCGATGCCCTCGACGCCGGCGAGAAGCCTGGTCGCTTCCGTCAGTCCCGAAGTCTGGCCCGGCGGCAGATCGACCTGGCTCGGATCGCCGGTGACGATCATGCGGCTGTTCTCGCCCAGGCGCGTGAGGAACATCTTCATCTGCATGGCCGAGGTGTTCTGCGCCTCGTCGAGGATCACGGCCGCATTCGACAGCGTACGACCGCGCATGAAGGCGAGCGGTGCAATCTCGATTTCACCGGTCTGCATGGCGCGCTCGACGATGCGGGCGTCCATCAGATCGAACAGCGCGTCGTAGACCGGGCGCAAATAGGGATCGACCTTCTCGCGCATGTCGCCGGGCAGGAAGCCGAGCCGCTCGCCGGCCTCGACCGCGGGCCGCGACAGAATGATGCGGTCGACCTCCTTGCGCTCGAACAAGGCCACGGCGTGCGCCACCGCGAGCCAGGTCTTGCCGGTGCCGGCCGGGCCGGTCCCGAACACCAGGGCATGCCTTCGCAGCGCGCGGATGTAGGCGTCTTGCGTGGCCGTGCGCGCGCGCACCGGGCGCTTGCGCAGATTGATCTCCTCGAAGCTCGGGCGTTTGGTCGCAGGGTCGAGATCGAACGGCGCGCCTTGCGTGATGGCGAGGCGGATCGCGCCTTCGACGTCGCCGGCGACAAGATCGTTGCCGCGCTTGAGCTGTTCATAGAGCGTTTCGAGCACCTGGCGCGATTTTTCGCAGGCGTCGCGCGAGCCCTGGATGGTGACGTGATTGCCGCGCTGCTCCGCTACGACGTTGAGCCGCCGCTCGACCAGGGCGAGGTTTTGGCCGTATTGGCCGAACAGCACGGAGGCGAGGCGATTGTCGTCGAAGGCGAGCACGATCTGGGTTGCGGCATCGTCGGCGGGGATGAGATCGTCGGGACCGAGCTTGCGCAAAAATCAGCCTCCTGTTGCAGCCAGCGCCGGCGCAGGCGTTTCGCTGCGCTCCAGCGTTCCAAACAGGCTGTAGGTTCCGAGGTCGGTGACGGTCACGGGGCGAAGCTCGCCGATCAGACTCTCCGGCGCCATGACCTGCACCGGCTGCAAATAAGGCGAGCGGCCGACGAGCTGGCCGGGCAGGCGACCGTGTTTTTCGAACAGCACATCGCAGGTCAGCCCGCGGCAGCGCGCGTTGAACGCAGCCTGACGACGGTCGATGGCGGATTGCAGGCGGGCGAGCCGTTCGGTTTTCACTTCGTCGGGCAATTGCTCCATTTCGGCGGCAGGCGTGCCGGGGCGCGGCGAATATTTGAACGAGAACGCGCTGGCAAAGCCGATCTCGTCGACCAGGGACAGCGAGGCGTTGAAATCGTCGTCGCTCTCGCCCGGGAAGCCGACGATGAAATCGGTGGAGAAGGCGATGTCGGGGCGCGCCTTGCGCAAAGCGTCGATGGTTTTCAGATAATCGGCGCGGGTGTGGCGGCGGTTCATGGCGGCGAGAATGCGGTCGGAGCCGGACTGCACCGGCAGATGAAGATGCGGCATCAGCGCGTGAAGATCGCGATGGGTCGCGATCAGGCTTTCATCCATGTCGCACGGATGGCTCGTGGTGTAGCGCAGTCGCGCGACACCGGGAATTTCAGCGACGCGACGGAGCAGGCGGCCGAGCGTCCAGGCGCGACCGTCGGGGCCCTCGCCGTGGTAGGCGTTGACGTTCTGTCCGATGAGCGTGATCTCGCGCACGCCGGCATCAGCCAATCTTTCGGCCTCGGCCATGATTTTGGAAACGGGTCGCGAAACCTCCGCGCCGCGCGTATAGGGCACAACGCAGAACGTGCAAAACTTGTCGCAGCCCTCCTGCACGGTGACGAAGGCGGAAATGCCGCGCGCGCGCGTCATGGCCGCGCTCGGCGGCGCAAGATGATCGAATTTATCCTCGACGGGGAATTCGGTATCGACGACCTTGCCGCGTCCGGCGCGTGCGAGCAGATCGGGCAGCCGGTGATAGCTCTGCGGCCCGACCACGATGTCAACCATCGGCGCGCGACGGATGATCTCCTCGCTCTCGGCCTGGGCGACGCAACCGGCGACGGCGATGACGACGCGACGATTTTCGCGCGCGGCGGCTTCTTTCAGCAGGCGCAAGCGGCCGAGCTCGGAATAGACCTTCTCCGCCGCCTTCTCGCGGATGTGACAGGTGTTGAGGATGACCAGATCGGCATCTTCGGGCGTGGCGATCTCATCAAAGCCAGCGGGCGCGAGCGTGTCCGCCATACGATGCGAATCGTAGACGTTCATCTGGCAGCCGTAGGATTTGACGTAAAGCTTTTGCCGTCTGTTCATGCCGTTCGCTGTCGATCCGGCCGAATTCATCGATCAATCATACGCTGTTCAAAGGTCCAGCAAGGCTTGGCTCTAACGCGTCATTCTTAGCCGATTTTGCATGAAAGATAAATGGCAGGCGATTCAGCCGTGGGTCGCCTGCAGCGGCTTTTCCTCCAGCAGAGCGAGGCTGACCAGTGAGACGGCGAGACTGGCGGCAGACAGCAAGAACACGCGGACGAAGCCTGCTGTGTTGTAGACGGCGCTGGCCGACAGGTCGGGTGTCGTGCCCGGACCGAGCGTCGTCGCGCCGGTCAGCACGATGGCGCCGAGCAGGGCGATCAGGATCGTGCTGAACAGATTGCGCGTGAATTGCATGGTACCGATCGCGGTGCCGAAATGATGGATCGCCACCGTATTCTGCAGCGCCACCGAGGCCAGCGGCGGCATTGCGCCGAAGCCGATGCCGATCAGCCCGAGCACCACCTCGAACCACCAGAGATTGAGGTTTTGCGCCTGCCAGGCCAGCGCCAGCACCGACACGATCGCGAGCACGAGGCCGGCCATCGGCACCGCCTTGTAATGCCGCGCGCGTGAAATGATCTGGCCGGAAATGCCGGCGCTGGTATTGAGCGTCACCATCAGCACCATGAGACTCAAGCCCGCGGCGGTGGCGGAATAGCCGACAACGCTTTGCAGATATATGGGCAGGAAAATGTTCAAGCCCACGATCGAGCCCCAGCCGAAGGCGTTGGCCATGATGGCGCAGCGCGCGATCGGGTCGGAGAGAATCGAGATCGGGATCAGCGGTTCGGGCGCGGTGAGCAGACGCACCACAAAGCCGATGCCGATCACGAGCGAGACGGCGAACAGACCCATGACGGGCAGTGAAGTCCAGGGATAGCGCGCGCCGCCGAGGTTGAGGCCGAGCATGAACGAGACCGCCGCCGTCATGATGAGCGCAGCGCCGATGAAATCGAGTTGGTGGGGTCGTTCGTGCCGGGGGAGCCGGCGCAGCAGAGTCAGTGTCAGCGCAATGGCGGCAAGCCCGAGCGGAATATTGAGCCAGAAGATCACCGACCAATGCAGATATTCGGCGAGGAATCCGCCGAGTGCCGGGCCGCAGGCGCCGGCGGTCGTATAGGTGACCGAGAAGTAGCCGTAATAGCGGCCGCGGTCGCGCGGCGCGGCAACGTCGCCGAGCACCACCATTCCCATCGCGGTGAGGCCGCCGCCGCCGAGGCCGTGCAGAACGCGCCCGAGGATCAGCACGAGCATGGTGGGCGCGAGCGCGCATACGAGCGAGCCGGCCATATAGAGGCTCACGGCAATCAGGAGCGTGAAACGGCGGCCGTGGATGTCGCTCAGCTTGCCGTAGAGCGGCGTTACGACGGTGTTGGCGATGAGATAGGCGGTGATCAGCCAGGGCAGATTGTACAGATCGCCAAAATTGCGGCCGATGGTCGGCAGCGCGCTGGCGAGAATGGTGTTGTCGAGCGAGCCCATGAACACCGGCAGCAACACGCCGAGGACGACAAGCCGAGTTTCCTTGTGCGTGAGCGCGCGCGCCGGAGCGGCTTGTGTAGTGGCGTCCATGAGCGATCAGCGGCCACGATTGCTCATGAAGTTTTCGCCTTCGCGTCCTGAATGGCCTGCCAAATCGTGAACGGCGTCGCCGGCATGGCGATGTCGCGCACGCCGAATTCGTGCAGCGCGTCGACGATGGCGCTGACGATGACGGCGAGCGCGGGCGTGGTGCCGCCCTCGCCGCCGGCCTTGATGCCGAACGGATTGGTCGGCGAGAGCACTTCGACGATCTCGGTCTTGAACGACGGCAGGGTGGTGGATCGCGGCATACCATAATCCATCAGCGAGCCGGTGAGCGGCTGGCCGGACGAAGGCTCGATATAGCACTGTTCCCACAGCGCCTGCCCCACGCCCTGCGCGATGCCGCCATGCGTCTGGCCATGGACGATCAGCGGATTGATGCAGCGGCCGACGTCGTCGACGGCGGCATAGCGGGTGAGCGCGAGTGCGCCGGTGTCGGGATCGACCTCGACTTCGCAGACGGCGCAGCCGTTCGGGAACACCGGGTCATGCATTTCATGGTCGGCGGCGGCGGCGAGGCCGTCTTTGAGTTCGGCCGGAAGCGCCATGCGCGCGGCTTCCTTCGCAAGCTCGAGGACATCGAACGAGCGATTGCTGGTCGGCGAAGAAAAGCGGCCGTCCTTGAACTCGACCTTGTCAGGGGCGGCGTTGAGCGCGAGCGCGGCGATTTGCTTGCCGCGCGCGATCAGGCCGGTGGCGGCCTTGGAAATGATCGTGCCGGCATGGCGCATGGAGCGGCCGGAATGCGAGCCGCCGCCGACGCTGACGATGTCGGTGTCGCCGAGGATGATGGTGACGGTCTCGACCGGCAGGGCAAGCAGATCGGCCGCCACCTGGGCGAAGCTCGTTTCGTGGCCTTGACCGCTCGGCTGCGTGCCAATCACGACATCCACGCGGCCCTCGGGACGCACATTGATCTCGGCCCGCTCGCGCGGCGAGCCGATCGAGGATTCCACATAGTTCGACAGGCCGAGGCCAAGTAATCTTCCGCGTTTCTTGGCCTCGCGCCGGCGCTGCTTGAAGCCGTCAACATCGGCAAGGCGCAGGGCGAGATCCATGTTGGCTTCATAGGTGCCGCTGTCGTAGGTCATGCCGACCGCGTTGGCGTAGGGCATGGCGTTCGGCCGCACGAGATTTCGCCGGCGCAGCGAAACGCGGTCGATGCCGAGCCGGTCGGCGGCGGTATCGATCAGTCGCTCGATGGCGTAGGTCACTTCGGGACGTCCGGACGAGCGGTAAGCATTGGTCGGCATGGTGTTGGTGAACACTGCGCGCGCGCGCAGGCTGGCGGCAGGGATGTCGTAGGAGCCGGTGATCAGGCCGGCGCCCTTGCTGAGCGGCGAGAGCGAGACGCAGCGGGCGCCGACGTTGGAGATGTTATCGGCGCGCATGGCGAGGAATTTGCCCTTGGCCGACAGCGCGAGCTCGACCTTGGTGAAGAGGTCGCGGCCCTGATAGTCGCTCAGGAAGGCTTCCGAGCGCGTGGCGGTGTATTTGACGGGGCGCTTGAGTTTGCCGGCGGCCCAGAGCACGAGGCCGAATTCGACGTAGGGGCGGTTGCGCGCACCGAAATTGCCGCCGACGTCGTAGGACAGCACGCGCAGCCTTGCGGGTTCGATGCCGAGCACGCCGGCAAGCTCCTGCTTCTGGCGCACGGCGCCGCCCGATCCGGCATAGAGCGTGTAGCGGCTGGTCGCGCCATCGTAGTGGGCAAGCGCCGAGCGCAATTCCATCGGCACCGCGGTGACGCGGCCGATGTTGAAAGCCATCTTCACGACATGCGCGGCGGCCGCGAAGGCGGCGTCGGTCGCCGCGGCATCGCCGAAATGCGTATCGACCAGCACATTGTCGGGCACCTCGTCCCAGAGCCGCGGCGCGCCGGGCGCCAGCGCATCTTCGGTCGCGGTGACGAAGGGCAGCTCGTCATAGTGCACGTCGATCGCTTCGGCAGCATCGAGCGCCTGCGCCTTCGTGGCGGCGACCACCATGGCGACCGCCTCGCCGACGTGACGCACCTTGTCGGCGGGCAGCAGCAGATGCGGGCCGGCGAAAACCTTGTCGCCGCCGGGTCCGGTGAGCTTCATGTCGTGGCGGGTCGCCGGCACGGGCGTGTGCGGGATTGCGCCGAGCTTGTCGGCAAGAACGTCGGCGCCGGTGAAAATGCCGAGCACGCCGGGCATCGATTTGGCTTGTTCGGAATCGATGCGGACAATGCGGGCATGCGGGTGCGGCGAACGCACCATCACGGCATGCGCCTGGCCGTCCAGGGCGAAGTCGTCGCTGAAACGGCCCTGGCCGGTGAGCAGGCGAAGATCCTCCTTGCGGCGCAAGGGCTGGCCGACCGAGTTGAATTCCTGCGGGAGCATGTGCTCGGTCAAATCACGTCACCGTCTCGACCGCGCGGTCGCGCAACGCCGCGGCCATGAGTTTGCGTACCTTGTTCTCGAAGGTGCGCGCCACCGTCTTGCGATCGATGCTGTGATCGAATGGCACCGGTTGGCCGAAGGTGACGACCACATCGACGGCGCAGCGGTCGAGGAAACGCTTGAAATGCGGCGCAAACTCGATGTCGCCGTACCAGGCGACCAACGGCCGATGCTGACGGCCCATCGCGATTCCTTGCGTGCGGGTGTAGGCGATCGAAACCGGCTGCAGCATGACTTGCTGATTGGTTTCGAGATGCGTTACCGCGCCGATCAGCGCGGAGCGAAATTCAAGCACGTGATTGCCGTCGCTCGAAGTGCCTTCGGCGAACAGCACGACCGGATCGCCTTCGGTGAGGCGGCGCGCGATCTCGTCATTGGCCTCGGCGGTCTGCAGGCGGCGCGTGCGATCGACGAACACGGTGCGCAACAGCTTGGCCGCAACGCCGACCACCGGCCAGGAGGCAACCTCGCGCTTGGCGACAAACGCGATCGGCATGATCGCGCTGATTACCGGGATGTCGAGCCAGGAGACATGGTTGGACAGAATGAGCGTGGGGTGATGGCGCATCGGCATGCCGACGACGTTGATGCGCACGCGCAGGAATCCGCAAAGCGCACGGTAGTAACGGACCGAAATGGCGCGGCGACCGGGCAGACGCAGCGTCTCCAGCACCCAGAGCGTTGCGATGAACGTCGGGGTCACGGTGAAGAAATAGACCAAGAAAAAAATCAGACGCGGCATTGCAGACGCGGGATCAACGGCGGGATTTGTCTTCGATCGGCACGGCATAAAGCTCCAGTCGATGATCGACCAGCTTATAGCCGAGCCGGCGCGCGACTTCGGCCTGTAGCTTCTCGATCTCCTCGGACTGGAATTCGATCACTTGGCCGGTGCGCAGATTGATCAGGTGATCGTGGTGGGAATCCGGGATTTGCTCGTAGCGCGCGCGGCCCTCGCGAAAGTCGTGGCGCTCGATGATGCCGGCGTCCTCGAACAATTTCACGGTGCGGTAGACGGTCGAAATCGAAATGTGCTTGTCGATTTCGGCGCAGCGGCGATAAAGCTCCTCGACATCGGGGTGATCGGCCGAATCGGCGAGCACGCGCGCGATGATGCGGCGCTGCTCGGTCATGCGCATGCCCTTGGTGACGCACAAGGCTTCGATGTTCGACTTCGAATCGGTCACGATTTTCGAGCTTTTTGCTGGAGCATGACCTTATCCGAATAGCCACGTTTCGCGGTCATGCCCGAATTCTTGCCTCATAATATTGCGCGAGAGGAAGTCAGTCCATCGCCGCGATTCACGCTAAATCCCGGCGCAGCACAAGCGCCGTCACGGCGTTGTTGCGGCCCTGCTGATAATAGGATGGGCGCTGACCGACCTCGCGAAAGCCGGCGCGGCGGTACAATTTTAGGGCCGGCGCGTTGTCCTGGCCGACCTCGAGAAAAACTGCGCGCGCGCCGAGTCCGGCGAGACGGCGCAGATGCAGATCGAGCAACGAACGCGCCAGGCCGCGGCCGCGCCGCGCGCTGGCGACGGCGACCGAAAGAATTTCCGCTTCGCAGGCGGCGAAGCGCGAGAGGATAAAGCCATCGAGCGTGCGTCCGCGGGTGGCGCGGTGGGCGACCACGTTGCGCTCGGCCAGGAGCCGCTCGATCTCGCTTTCGCTCCAGCCGCGTTGAAACGAAGCGGAGTGAAGCGCCGCAATGGCGGGGGCGTCGCGCGGGCCAGCCTCCGAAAGCGTCGGCTCGGTGCGCGCGAAGAATCGGCTGACCATGTTCATCATCGGCGCGCCAGCCTCGCGGCGTCCTGCGGCTGCGCATCGGGCGTGCGCAGATAGAGCGGCTTGGGCGAGCCTTGGCCCTCGATTGCGGTGACACCGAGGTGAGCGACCCAATTGATGTCGGGCGCGGCGCTTTCCTCGACGAGCTTCGGCGCGGGCTCGCTCGCGGGCCAAGCGGCGGCGAGCATTTTCGCGGCGGAGCCGACGATGCGTGTCTGCGAAGTGGCGGCGGCGCGTACCGCGTCCGATATGCTGGCGATGCGCGGCGCGACCAGCGTGCGCCCGCCGCGGCCGAAAACCTGGATGTAGACTTGCTCATGGCGGGCATCGATGACGGCGGTCACCGGAACGCTGTCGTCCTGCGCGATATAGGGCGCGGCAAAGGCCGAAAGCGTCGTCAATCCGAAGGCGGGCTTGCCGGTCGCGAGCGAAATGCCGCGCGCCGCCGAAATGCCAACGCGCAGGCCGGTGAAGCTGCCGGGACCGACGGTGACGGCAATCCGGTCGAGATTGGCGAATTCGAGCTTCGCCTGCTCCATCACGCGCGCGACGAGCGGAAGGAGCACCTCCGCGTGGCCGCGCACCATCGCCTGCGATTCGCCGGCGACGACATCGTCTTTCTCGGTGTCGAGCACGGCGGCCGAGCAGGCCGCGAGCGCGGTATCGATGGCAAGCACACGCATGCGGAGGCTTCGGCGTTCAATCGGGCAGGCGAAGGGACGCCGTCACATCGGCCGAACTTCGACGACGTCGGGGATGTAATGGCGCAGCAGATTCTGAATGCCGTGGCGCAGCGTCGCGGTCGAGGACGGACAGCCGGAGCAGGCGCCCTTCATGTCGAGATAGACGACGCCGTCGCGGAAACCGCGGAAGGTGATGTCGCCGCCGTCGTTGGCCACGGCGGGCCGCACGCGCGTCTCGATCAGTTCCTTGATGGTGGCGACGGTGTCGGCGTCGGCGGGCTCGAAGAATTCCTCTGCGTCCGGAGTCGCGGTCGCGGTGTCCCCGCGCAACAGCGGTGCGCCGGACATGAAATGCTCCATGATGGCGCCGAGGATCGCGGGTTTGAGCTGCGGCCACTCGCCGTCGGACTTGCTGACAGTGATGAAATCGGAACCGAAGAACACCCCATTGATGCCGGTGATCCCGAACAGGCGCTCGGCGAGCGGCGATTTTGCGGCGTCCGCGGCGTCGCGCATATCGAGCGTGCCGTGCTCGAGCACGGGTCGGCCAGGCAGGAATTTCAGGGTGGCCGGATTGGGCGTGGCTTCGGTCTGGATGAACATCTTTGGTCTCCTTGGCCCGTCGCGGATTCAAGGTCCGCGCAAGTATCGAGATTATACCAGATAAATGGCGATTGTGATGGAAGCGTCAACCGGTCGCTTTATCGCTGAAATTCGAGCTTTTATACCGGGAAGAGGCGCCGCAGCGGACCAAAGGCTTTCGACTATGCGCGACCTGCCTCAGGCGGCTGTTGGTCTTCCGCATTCGCGGATGACGACGGAACGCGTTAAGCCAGCGCGTCGATGTCCTCGTCGCTCAAGTGGCCCGGCACGACCGCGATCGGGATCGGGAATTCGCCGGCGGTAGAGCTCAGGCTCGTGACCAGCGGTCCAGGACCTTCCTTGCTGACGCCGGCGCCGAGGACAAGCAAAGCAATGTCCTCGTCATTCTCGATCAAACCAAGAATTTCCGTGGCGGTTTCGCCTTCGCGCACCACGCGCTCGGGCTTCACCTTGGCGGCGATCTTGCGGGCGCGCTCGGTGGCCTTGTCGAGCGCGACCTTGGCGGCCTCATTCGCCTCGGCCTTCATGATGTCGGCGACGCCGAGCCATTGCTGGTTACGGTCCTGCGTGCCGATCACATGCAGCATGACGACATGCGCGCCAACGCGCGCCGCGCGTCGGGTGGCGAAATAGAGCGCGCGGTCGCATTCGGGCGTCTCGTCGATGACCACGAGAAATTTGGGCTTGTGCCCGGCCTCATAGCTGCGCCGCTTGCGGCTCATCGGACTCCCTATCGGTGTTGCCGATCACGCACGCAACATGTTGCGTTGCCTAAAGTTATGGTGCCATGGCCTGGGGGCCCCGCCAAGTACCTATAAGTCATTGATTCTGAGGCAAAATTGTGGAGTTTCAGCGCCGGATGAAACCGACGATGTCCTTCACCGCCCTCATCGTCACGGCGGCCAAAGCCTGCGCTCGGGCGGAGCCTTCGCCCAGCACGGAATCGATATAGGCGCGCTCATCCTTAAGGCGCCGCATCTCGGCATTGATCGGGCCTAATTTGGCGATCAGAAGATCGGCGAGGGCCGGCTTGAACTTGGAAAACTGCGCGCCGCCGAATTCCTTCAACACGTCCGCCTTGGTTGAGTCCTTGAGCGCGGCGTAGATGCCGACGAGATTGTCGGCTTCGGCACGATGCGCGAGCGCCTTCTCGTCGTGCGGCAGCGGATCGGGATCGGTCTTGGCGCGACGGATTTTGTGGGCAATGGCGCCAGCATCATCGGTGAGATTGATGCGCGATTGATCGGACTCCTCCGACTTCGACATTTTCCTCGAGCCGTCGCGGAGCGACATCACACGTGTCGCGGGGCCTTGAATCAGCGGCTCGGGGAGCGGGAAGAACGCCTCGCCGAAACCGTGCGACTGGATCGATGCGGAGAAATCATTGTTGAACTTTTGCGCGATGTCGCGCGAGAGTTCCAGATGCTGCTTCTGGTCGTCGCCGACCGGCACATGGGTGGCGCGGTAGACCAGAATGTCGGCTGCCATCAGGTTGGGATAGGCGTAGAGGCCGACGGAGGCGTTCTCGCGGTCCTTGCCGGCCTTCTCCTTGAACTGGGTCATGCGGTTGAGCCAGCCGAGGCGGGCAATGCAGTTGAACACCCAGGCGAGTTCGGCATGCTCGGCCACCTGGCTCTGGTTGAAAATGATGTGCTTCTCCGGATCGATGCCGCACGCAAGAAACGCCGCCGTGACCTCGCGAATATTCTGGGTGAGCTCGGACGGATCCTGCCAGACCGTGATGGCGTGCAGATCGACGACGCAATAGATGCAGTCGTGACTCTTCTGCAGCTCGACGAATTTCTTGATGGCGCCAAGGTAATTGCCGAGGTGCAGATTGCCGGTCGGCTGCACCCCGGAAAAGACCTTCGGCTTGAACGTGACGGGCATCGCAGACTCCTGCGAGGCGCGTCTTGCCACGGGCATCCGGGGCACGCAAGAGCGGCCGTTACAGCCGGGCGAAGCTTTGGATCAGCTCGCGCAGCAAGACAGCCTTGGTGAGGTGCAGGATGACGCCATAGGTCGCGAGGCCGAGCGCGACCAGGAAGGCCAGCGTCAGGATGCGCGCCGTCGCCGTCCCGGTAACGTCCCACAGAGATGCGAGCAGCCCTTGAGCGAAATGGATCACAAGACCCATCACGATGGTCGCCAAGATGATCAGTGGCAGCCGCCAGCGCGCGTCGCGATCGATGCGCAGCCAGCGGCGCCGCACGAGAATGATCGTGAGAATGAGCGCGCCGACCCAGCCGGAGATCGCGATGGCGGCTGCCACGCCGACATGGCCGTAGGTCGGAAAAAGCGCGAAGGCGACCGCGGTCGCGGTGGCGAGGCCGCACAGCGCTGCGTACATCGGCGTGCGGGTGTCCTCGTGGGCAAACGACACCGCGCCCAAAACCTTCTCCAGCACGTGACCCGGCAGACCGGCGCAAATTGCCGCAAGCGCAGCGGAGACGGCGGCGGTGTCGCGGGGGCCGAAGGCGCCGCGCTGGAACAGTCCGCCGGCAATCGGTTCCGCCAAGATCGCGAAGGCGACGGCTGCGGGCAGCGCAAGGCCGAGCGCGATTTCGAAGGCGCGCGATTGAGCGGCGGCGACGGCTTGCGGCTCGCCGGCGCGCACGCTCGAGGCGATCAGCGGAACCATCACGGATGCGATTGCGATCGAGACCACGCCGAGCGGCAATTCGTAAAGGCGATTGGCGTAGTAGAGCCACGACACCGCCGCTTGCGAGGACGACGCGACCATGGCACCGGCCATCAATTTCAACTGTGGAATGCCGCCGGCGATCACGCCCGGAATGGCCAGGGCGAAAAAACGGCGTGTTTCGGCGGACGGCACAAAGCGCGGGCGGAACAGCGGTCCCGGCAGCCGCAGCATCGCTCCGCCGACCAGAATGAATTGGCCGACGCCCGCGAGCCCGATCGCGATCGAAAGGATTCGTCCGGACGCCGCAGTGGGCCCCATGCCCAGCAGCAACACCACGCCGACAGCGAGCAGAAAAACGCAGTTGAAGATCACCAAACCAAAGGATGCCGCGCCGACACGGCCCATCGCGTTGAGCACGGAAGCCGCGACCGCGACGAGACCGGCAACCGCGATATAGGGCGCCGATATGCGGACGAAATCGACGGCCCAGGCAAACCGTTCGCCGCTGTGCCGAAAGCCCGGCGCCAACAGATTTACGACCGCGGGAGCGAATACGACGCAGAGCAGCGTAAATGTCCCGAGCGTGAGCAGCATCATGCCGAGCACTTCCTCGGCGAACCGGCGTGAGCCGCGCGGTCCGGATTCATTCTCAATGCGCAGCCACATGGGAACAAAGGCGGAGTTGAGCGCGCCTTCGGCCAGCAGGCGGCGAAACAGGTTCGGGATCTGCAAGGCGGCAAAATAGGCGTCGGAGAGCGCGCCGGCGCCGAGGATCGCCGCAATTCCGACGTCACGCAGAAAGCCGAGCAGGCGCGACAGCAGCGTCGCGCTACCAACAGTAGCGATGTTGCGGGCAAGCGACATCGGTGGCCTCCGCGGCGATTCTACCTGGGCCGCCGCCCACTCGCCACACTCGTATTTGTCGCGCTCAGGTTGCCGTGCGCGCATTGCCCGTTATAGTGCGCGCCGCAATCGCTGACGGGATTTCCATGATAAACTCACGTTACGACGTATTGGGCATCGGCAATGCCATTGTGGATGTGATCGCGCGCGCGGAGGATGACTTTCTCATCCGGCACGATATGCATAAGGGCCGCATGGCGCTGATCGACGAGGCCCGTGCGCAGGCCATTTACGCGGCCATGGGTTCGGCGGTGGAAGTTTCCGGCGGCTCGGCGGCAAACACAATCGTGGGCGTCGCGGGTTTCGGGGCGCGGGCGGCGTTCGTCGGCAAGGTCAAGGATGATCCGCTCGGCAAGGTTTTCCGGCACGATATTCGCGCGGCCGGCGTCGATTTCGAAACCAAGCACGCGACGAGCGGGCCGTCGACCGCGCGCTGCTATGTGATCGTCACGCCGGACGGCGAGCGCACGCTCAATACTTATCTCGGAGCGGCGCAGGATTTGCGGCCCGACGATGTCGTCGCCGAGCAGGTCGCGGCGGCGGGCATCATCTATCTCGAAGGCTATCTGTGGGATCCGCCGCAAGCGAAAGAGGCGTTCCGCAAGGCGGCGACGATCGCGCACGGCGCCGGCCGGCAAGTCGCGCTCACACTGTCGGATGCGTTCTGCGTCGACCGCTATCGCGAGGAGTTTCTCGATCTCATACGCAAAGGCACCGTGGACATCGTGTTCGCCAACGAGCGCGAATTGCACAGCCTCTACCAGACCGCCGACTTCGACACCGCGCTGAAGTTGCTGCGCGAGGACGCGCGGCTCGCGGTGGTGACGCGCAGCGAGAAAGGCTGCGTGGTGGTCACGCACGAGCGAGTCGAGACGGTGCCGGCCAATCCGGTCGAGCGGGTGGTGGACGCGACCGGCGCGGGCGATTTGTTCGCGGCGGGATTTCTGTACGGGCTTGCGCGCGGCACCGATCATTGCAAGGCCGCGCAGCTCGGGGCATTGGCCGCCGCCGAGGTCATCCAGCATATCGGCGCGCGGCCGGAGGTTTCCTTGAAGGAACTCGCAGAACAGAACGGACTGCCGGTCTGATGCCGAATATGTGATGGGTCGAGCGCAGCCGCCGCATCGGCGGCGCGCTTTCCGGCGTGGTCGCCGAGCGCAATTTATGTCACATTGGTTTGATAAATAATTCGCGGGAGCCATGCAATGACGCGGCGCGCTGGTTCGCTTCTCATTCGGCTTGCGGCTGCGGCGGCGTTCGTCACGCTGCCGGTTGCGCTGCTTTTCGCGCAGCCAGCGCCGAAGCCGCCGCAGACGCCCGCGCCCAAGCCCGAGATGATGGAGAATTGTCCGGGGCTCGTGGCCGCCGATCGACCGAAGATCGTGCCGGCCGATTTCAAGGTCGCGCTCGCTTCCGATCAGGTTCGCATCACCTACGTCGGCCATTCGACGTTCCTGATCGAGAGCCCGAAGCTCGTGCGTATTGCAACCGATTACAACGACTATGTGCGGCCGTCGGTACTGCCCACGATCGCGACCATGAATCATGCGCATTCGACGCATTACACCGACAATCCGGATCCGGCGATCAAATACGTGCTGCGCGGCTGGGGGCCAAGTCCGGAGACGCCGGCGCGGCATGACATCACGGTCGGCGACGTGCGCGTGCGCAATGTGCCGACCAACATCCGCGACTGGAGCGGGGGCACCGAGCGGCACGGCAATTCCATCTTCATCTTCGAGATGGCGAACATGTGCATCGCGCACCTCGGTCATTTGCACCACACGCTCAACCAGCAGCAGCTCAACGAGATCGGCAAGATCGACGTGGTGATGGTGCCGGTCGACGGCGGCGTCACGCTCGATCTCGACGGCATGATGGAAGTCTTAGGCGCGCTGAAGGCGCCGCTGATGATTCCGATGCATTTCTTCAGCACCTACACGCTCAATCGCTTCCTCGGCGCGGTCGGGCAGAAGTATCAGATCGAGATGGGTGAGACGCCGTCGATCCTGGTTTCCAAGACCACGCTGCCGAAGGATCCCAAGGTGCTGGTGCTGCCGGGTCGCTAAGTGTGACCGCTCAACTGGCGCAAAACGCGCGCCGCATCGCCGGAGGAATTGCCGCGCCAGGCAACGATCTGGTCGGGGCGGATGAGCGCGAGGTCGCTTTGGTAGAGATCGCGCGCTTCGTCGGTCGCGACCGCGACGACGGAAAGCGGAAGTCCGAAAGACGCGGCCGAAGCGACAAAGGGCGCGGCGGGGGGCGGTTTTTTCCCGAGCCGCAGCAGCGTGAATTCGAAGCCGAGCGTGTCGTAGAGCGAGCGTCCGTCGGCGAGCCACAGATGCGGCGCGCGGCCGCCCGGACAGGCGGTCGGAACGTAAGAATTGGCGGCATCGGGCGGCGGCGCTGTGCCGTCCGGCATAATGATCGGCGACTCGTCGTAGCGGCCGCCGAAAGTGATGCCGGGAATGTTGAACTCGAAGCGCGCGTGATGATTGAAATGGTCGCCGGTGGCCTTGCGCGCGGCCGCGCCGGCGGGCGTGTCGTCCTCAAGCTCCGCCGGCGGCACGAACAGCCCAAGCGAATCGGCAAAGCCGCGGGCGTATTTGGTGTTGCGCCTGGCGATTGCCTGCCGCTCAGTCTCGTAGCTGCCGAGCAGAGCCGGCCCGCCCCAGCCTTTGATAATGGCGGCGAGTTTCCAGCCGAGATTGACCGCATCCTCGACGGCGGTGTTGTAGCCGAGCCCGCCGGTCGGCGTGAAAAGATGCGCGGCGTCGCCGCCGATGAAAATGCGACCGCGCGAAAACTTTTCGGCGACCAGCGTGTAGCCGGCCGTCCATGACGAACGGGCCATGATCTCGATATCAAGGCTTGCCGCCAGCGCCTGCTGGAACATCGCCTTGGCCTGAGCGTCGGTGATTTGCTCGGGCCGCTGGTCGGAACGAAGCTGGGTGTGAAAGGTGAACTGGTCGCGTCCATTGATGGCCGCCATGAAGCCGCGGCGGTCGCGATTGACGGTCCAGTACATCCAGGCGCGCGCGTGCGGGAGAAGGTCATAGAGGGCCGCGCTGCGGAAGTGGATGGCGAACATTCGCCCGCCCATGAAATCGCGCACCGCCCCGCTTTCGCCGATAAAGCCGTAGCCGAGCGATTTACGGGTCGGGCTGCCGCCGCCATCGGCGCCGAGCACGTAGGTCGCGCGCAACGTCGTGCGTGCGCCGTCGTCGCTTCGCTCAGCGTCCACTTTGACGCGCGAGTCGATCTCGCGCAGGCCCGCCATACGCCAGCCGGGCCTGAGCGATATCGACGGGAGCGCTTCGGCTTCGGCCCGCAGCACGTCCTCGACAAACATCTGGGAGACGCGGTGCGGCAGCTCGGCCGCGCTCCAGGAACCGCTCAGTGTCTTCACAATCTCGCGCGCCGCGCGCGCCGAAGGCAGGCTGAAACGCGCAAGCTCGTGCTTGGTGTAGCGCGTGAAATACGCAATGTCGGTGGGATAATCGGGCGGTAATCCTTGCGCGCGCACCTTGTCGGCAAATCCAAGCCGGCGGTAGTGCTCCATGGTGCGCGCTTGCGTTGCATTGGCGGCCGGAAAGCGAAGCGGCGCGGTTTTCTCTTCCAGCACAATGGACGAAATCCCGCGGCGGCCGAGCTCGATGGCCAGGACCAGCCCGCACGGACCGGCGCCGATAATGATCACGTCGGCGGAGGCGGTCACATTCATCGTGTCGTGTCCTTGCGGCGTCGATATACCGCTGTCATCATCCGCACGCGGTCCCGCCGCCGGCATGACAACGCAAATTTTTCGAGGAAGGGCAAGATGAATCCAACCGTCGCGATCATTGCACAGGGCGCCATGGGGGCGGGGATCGGCGGGCGCTTGACCGAACGCGGCTTGCGGGTCGTGACGTCGCTTGCCGGGCGAAGCGAGACAAGCGCGCAACGCGCAGCCGCCGCCGGCATGGTCCCGGTCTCCGACCAGGAGGCCGCGCGTGCCGATTATTTCCTCTCGATCGTGCCGCCGAGCGATGCGCTGTCGCTCGCGGAAAAAATGGCGGCATTGATCGCGCCCAACAACAAGAAGCCGATCTATGTCGACTGCAACGCGGTGAGCCCGCCGACCAAGATCAAGATCGGCAGCGCGGTGATGAAAGCCGGTTCGCCGTTCGTCGATGTCGCCATTCTCGGATTGCCGCCGCGGCCGGGCGCCGATGGACCGGCCATGATTGCGTCGGGGCCGGAGTGCGGGCAATTCCTCCCGCTTGGCGAGTTCGGCTTGAAAATCCGTACGATCGACGGGCCGGTCGGGGCTGCTTCAGCGCTGAAGATGTCTTATGCCGGCATCACTAAGGGGATCACGGCGGTCGGCTCGATGATGCTGCTGGCGGCGATGCGCGCCGGCATCGAAAAGGAATTGCGTGCCGAACTCGAACGCAGCCATCCGGCATTCGTCGCGAATTTCAAGCGGGCGGTGCCGGACATGTTCGGCAAGGCCTATCGGTTCGTGGGCGAGATGGAGGAGATCGCCGACTTCGTGGGCGAGGATGCGGCGGCGAAGTCGATGTATCTCGCGTTTGCCGATTTCTACGCGCGGATCGCCGAAGATTTCGACGGCGAGAAAGAAGAGGTCGGCGCGCTCGCGAAGTTTCTGGATCAAAAATCCTAAAAGAAGTCGGGCCGCGAAGCGAGATGCGCACGCAAGTCGGAATTGTCGGAGCCGGACCGGCCGGACTTTTTCTGGCGCACCTGTTGCGGCGCGACGGCATCGACTGCGTGATCCTCGAATCCCGCAGCCGCGAGTACATCGAAAAGCGCGTGCGCGCAGGCGTGCTGGAGCAGACCACGGTCAACCTCATGCACGCGCTCGGCGCGGGCGAACGTCTTGCGCGTGAGGGCTCGCCCGATCCGCGGCTCGACATTCGTTTTTCGGGCGGCCAAGTCGTCATCGATCTGAACAAGCTGACGCCAGGCCGGATCGTCACGGTCTACGGCCAGCAGGAAGTGGTCAAGGATTTGATCGCGGCGTGGCTTGCGCGCGGGGGGAACATCCAATTCGAGGCGGAGGCGGTTGCGCTCGACGGCTTGAACAGCGAGCGGCCGGCGATCCGTTATCGCCAGAACGGCCGAGAGAGCACGATCGAATGCGATTTCATCGCCGGATGCGACGGATTTCATGGCGTGTGCCGGCCGGCGATTCCGCAAAACGTGCTCACGCAATACGACCGCATCTTTCCGTTCGGTTGGCTCGGCATCGTCGCGGAGGCGCGGCCGTTTCCGGAGATGACCTATGCCAATCACGAGCGCGGGTTTGCGTTGGCGAGCCGGCGCGGCCCGCACATAGCGCGTAACTACGTGCAATGTGCCGCAGACGAAAATCTGGACCTGTGGCCGGACGCGCGCATCTGGGAGGAGCTGCATATCCGCCTGAAAGACCCGGGCAGGGACGAGCTCGGCGAGGGCCGCATTTTGCAGAAGGCGGTGACGCCGGTGCGCGCCTATGTGGCGGCGCCCATGCGGTATGGCCGGCTGTATCTCGCCGGCGACGCGGCCCATATCGTGCCGCCGACCGGCGCCAAGGGTCTCAATCTTGCCGCCGCCGACGTATGGGTGCTGGCGCGGGCGCTCGCCGAGTATTTCCGCGCCGGCTCAACCGAAAGATTGGAGCGCTATTCCGAGACGTGCCTGAAACGCGTATGGAAAGCCGTGCGCTACTCTTGCTATCTGACGTCGCTGTTGCACCGGTTCGATACGCACACGCCGTTCGAGCGGCAGCTGCAAATCACCGAACTCGAATATCTCCTCACCTCCGAGGCGGCGCGGACCGCGATCGCGGAGAACTACGTCGGGCTGCCATTCGAAGACGCCTAAGCAAGGAGCATCAGCGATGCCGTATGCGACCACGAACGACAAGGTGCGTCTCTATTACGAAGAGGCGGGCAGCGGCACGCCGATTTTGTTCATCCACGAATTCGCCGGCGATCATCGTAACTGGGAACTGCAGATGCGTTACTTCTCCCGCCGGCACCGGTGCATCGCCTACTCGGCGCGCGGCTACGCGCCTTCGGATGTGCCGAAGGACGCGAATGCCTACAGCTATAAGCACTGGATCGGCGATGCCATCGCGGTGCTCGATCATCTCAAGATAGAGAAAGCGCATTTTGTCGGGCTGTCGATGGGCGGCTATACCGTCGTGCAGCTCGGTATCAATCATCCGCAACGCGCGCTGTCATTGACGCCTGCAGGCGCGGGTTCCGGCTCGGAGCGGGCGTACACGGAGGAATTCCGCAAGAATTCGCGGGCCCTCGCGGACGAGTTCGAACAGAAGGGCAGCGCGGAAGTGGCGCGGTCCTACGGCATGAGCCCGGCACGCATTCCGTTCCTGGTCAAGGATCCGCGCGGCTTTGCGGATTTCAATGCGGCGTTTGCCTCGCATGACGCGCAGGGCTCGGCCAACACGATGCGCGGGTTCCAGGCCGGACGGCCGTCGCTTTACGATTTCGAGGCGGAGATCAGGCGCATCGCGGTGCCGACGCTGATCGTGGTCGGCGACGAGGACGAGCCGTGCCTTGAACCGAGTTTCAAGCTCAAGCAGTGGATCGCGCCGTCCGGCCTTGCGGTGTTTCCCAAAACGGGGCACGTGGTGAATCAGGAGGAACCGGCGCTGTTCAACCAGACGGTTCAGGATTTCATTGATCGCACCGAAGCCGGCCGCTGGCCGCCGCGCGATCCGCGCTCGATGAGGAAATAGACGCGCGGCACGGCGAGCGATAAGTTCTCACCGCAGCGTCGCGTTGGAAGCATCAGAGTAGAGGAACGCCGTCATGCTGAGCGCGGAACAAAACAACCTCATCACGCGGGTCGGGCCGGGCACGCCGGCCGGTGCGCTCATGCGGCGCTATTGGCAGCCGGCGGCGCTGGTCGACGAGCTTTCCGGGAACCGGCCGATCAAGCCGGTGCGGCTGTTGGGCGAGGATCTCGTCATTTTCCGCGACGAGAACGGCCGCTACGGCCTGCTCGAGCGCGCGTGCCCGCATCGCGGCACGGATCTCGCCTACGGCCGGCTCGAGGATGGCGGCTTGCGTTGCGCGTTTCATGGCTGGCTGTTCGATGTGACCGGCAAATGCCTGCAGACGCCGGCCGAGCCGGACAACAGTCCCCTATGCGCCAACGTGAAGCAGAAGGCCTATCCGGTGATGGAGCGGAGCGGCATCCTGTTCGCCTATATGGGGCTGGCAGCGCCGCCGGAATTTCCGCATTTCGACTGTTTCGTCGCCCCCGCCACGCACACGTTCGCGTTCAAGGGCATGATCGACTGCAACTGGCTGCAGTCGCTCGAAGTCGGCATCGATCCGGTGCATACGTCGTTCCTGCACCGCTTCTTCCATGATGAGGATCCGAGCGAGGGCTACGGCAAATTGTTCCGCGACACGTCGATCGATTCGGACATGCCGATGACGAAAATCATGCGCGAGTTCCCGCGGCCGCGCATCGAGGTCGAGCCGACCGACTATGGCTTCCGGCTGATCACGCTGCGGCAGATCAGCGACAAGAACGCGCACGTCCGCGTCACCAATCTGATGTTTCCCAATGCGTTCGTCATTCCGATGAGCCGGGAGATGACGATCACGCAGTGGCACGTGCCGATCGACGACCGCAAGCATTATTGGTACGCGATCTTCACGAGTTTCGGTCAGCCGGTGAACAAGGACGAGATGCGCCGCCAGCGGCTCGAGCTCTATCAGTTGCCCGATTACATCCCGCGCAAGAACAAGAGCAACGATTACGGTTTCGATCCGCACGAGCAGGAGCACACGACCTATACGGGGATGGGCACCGACATCAACGTGCACGATCAATGGGCCTGCGAGTCCATGGGCGCGATCCAGGATCGCACCCAGGAGCATTTGGGCACTTCGGATAAGGCGATCAGCGCCTATCGCCGCCTGCTGCGCCAGGCGCTCGAACAATCTGGCAAGGGCGGCAA
>Ga0187765_10000117_pt1 | contig 27310 bp, 22 predicted proteins | sample 0216_QUI02_MP05__3_FD_133018 | JGI IMG/M metagenome (GOLD analysis project Ga0187765, IMG submission 133018) | Tropical peat soil microbial communities from peatlands in Department of Meta, Colombia - 0216_QUI02_MP05_10_MG | ecosystem: Environmental > Terrestrial > Soil > Wetlands > Peat ...
ATCGAATAGAGCCGCGGCTGCAGCGGATCGAGCGATTCGATGAAGGCTTCCGGATCGGGCCGGATCCCGGGAAATTTCTGCAAAGCCGCCAGTACGTCGAGCGTCGCAGCGTCGCCGTCCGGGTCGGCGCCGCGCGCGAGCTCCTTGGCTTTCTGCCGGCGCTCGCCGCCGGTGATGTAGGAGATGAGTTCGAACAGCATATCGGGCGCGACGCCGAGCGATGAGCCGTCGCTCAGGACTTCGCGCAAGGAGCGGCCGGCAATCGGAAAATCGGGCGGCGCGCCGATCGCCGCGATGACGGCATCGACCAGCGCCGGATGGTTGGTCGGGACGATGCCGAGCGAGTCGCCGACGCAATAGCTGATCGCGGAATCGGCGAGGTCCAGCTCGATATGCCAGGTCTCTTTGCTCGAACCGCGTTTGTTCAACCGGGTGCGGGACAAAAAGACGACCTCGGCGGGACGGTCGCGCGATGGCGCCGTTACCGCGGCCGCGGCGGGCTCCGCCACGACCGGCAGCGGGAGCGGCGCCGGCGCGATGGCCGACGCGTTTGCCAGCGCGCTTGCGTTGAGCGCCTGGCCGCCTGCGACTGGAGATTTGGCCGCCGCCGGAATCGCGCCGAATTCGGCATAAAGCGTCTTGAGCATCCGGGTGGTTTCCTTGCCGCCCGGCACGCACAGGTTCAGCCGCTCCTCGTTCTTGCGGAAGATCGCGTTGGCGTAGTCCTCGCAATTGTAGCCGCATTGGCCGCAATCCTGCTGGCCCATCGCCGCCATCATTCGCCGCCGCAGCGGCCGGCTTTCGGCAAGCTGCATGCGCTCCGCGAGCGAGATGGCTGGATCGTGCCAGGGCGCCTCGCCATCGTCGCCGTCATTAAACGGGCCGCGCGGTTCTGCCACGCCGCTGCCACCGGACAAGAGCGACGCCCCCTCGGCCGCGCTGAGCGGATTGATGCCGCCGTCGAGCGACAACAGCCCCGTCAGAAAGCCGTTCAGCCAGGTGCGCTGCTCCGGCGAAAATGGCGCGGTTTCCGGAATCAAAGTCGGCAGCGGCGGCGGTGTCGTCTGCGTCATTCGCTCGCCTGCGCCGCGAACAAAGCTTTCAACGCCTCGATCTCGTGCCGGCGCGTGAAGCTGGCGAAGCTTTCGCCCGGTCCGGCGCGATTGGCGAGATAGGCCTTGAGCATCCGTTCGATGGTCGCCGGCGCATCGTCGGCTTTGATGTCGCGATAGATTTCGCGGCCGCATTGCGCCTGCGGGCCGAAGCCGCCGCCGACATGGATGTGATAGGCCTCGGATTGATCCTCCTCGTCGGAGCCCTGCGTCTTGGTCCCGAGGAGCCCGATATCGCCGATGTAATGTTGCGCGCAGGAATTGGGGCAGCCAGTGAGGTGAATGTTGAGCGGGGAATCGAGCGCCACACGGCTCTCGCACCACTGGGCGATGGCTTCGGCGTGGCGCTTGGTGTCGGACATGGCCAGGCGGCACCCGGCATTGCCGGTGCAGGCGACGAGCCCGGCGCGGATCGAAGTCGCTTTGGTCGAAAGCGATAGCGCCGCGATCGCGGCTTCGGCTTCGGCAAGGCGCGCCTGCGGGATCCCGGAGAGCAACAGGTTCTGCCAGACGGTGAGCCGAATATCGCCGTCGCCGTATTCGTTCGCGATTCTGGCGATGCCGCGCATCTGCTCGGCGGTGAGCTTGCCAACCGGCAATACGACGCCGAGCCAGAAAAAGCCGTCCTGCTTTTGGCGATGCGCACCGATATGCGCGAAGCGGTCGAAAGTGGGCCGTGTGTTGACGGCATCGGCGGGCGCGCGCGTAAGTTTACGGCCGAGCCGCTCTTCGATCGCGGCGACGAATTTTTCAAAGCCCCACGCATCGAGCACGTATTTCAAGCGCGCCTTGGCGCGATTGGTGCGGTCGCCATGATCGATAAACACTCGCACCACGGCGTCAGCCACCATCGTTGCTTCGGCCGGCTTGACGATCACGCCGGTATCGCCGGCGAAGCTGCGATGGCCGGTGATGCCGCCGAGCATCAGCCGGAACCAAACGCCCGGCTCGATGCCGTGACCGTCGTTTATGCGCACCGCCTGGAAGCCGATGTCATTGGTGTCTTCGAGGACGGCAATGACGCCGCCGCCGTCGAAGCCGACATTGAATTTGCGCGGGATGCCGTAGAGCGAACGGTCGTTGAGAATGTGAAAATGCCATTCGCGTGCATAGGGTCGGGTATCGATCAATTCCTGCGGATCGATGCCGGCGGTCGGCGTGCCGGTGACGTTGCGGATATTGTCGGCACCGGAGCCGCGCGAGCACAGGCCCAGATCCTGGATCGCCTCGACCATGGCGACCGCGTTCTGCGGCTCGACTTCGCGCATCTGCAGGTTGGCGCGCGTCGTTACATGGGCATAGCCGCCGGCATAGCGCGCGGCGAGATCGGCGACGCCGGCGAATTGCCCATGATTGAGAATGCCGTTCGGAATGCGAAGCCGGCACATATAGGAATTTTGCGTTGGCGCGCAGTAAAACAGGCCAAAAAAACGCCAGCGGAAATTGTCGTCGGCTTTCGGCGCCTCGTTTTTGGCCGCCTGATCCTTCAGCCGCGCATAAGCGTCGAACGGATGCAGCTCGCGCTTGAATTTCTCCGGATCGGAGAGCTTGCCGCCGGCTTTGAGGACGCGGTCTTGCGCGCGCAACGCCGCGGCGTCAGGCCCGATCGGCTCAGCCGCCAGCCCCGCGGCGCCATTTGGCGCCGAGGAGCCAGCCGGCAAGGCGGCGCTGCCGTTCGCCGGACGCAAGGTCCTGGCGATCTGCAGTCCGGTCATCAGGCCTTCAAGGTAGCGCTTCTGCTCTGGTTCGAAGTCGCCCGGCATTGCCTGTTCCAGCGGTCGTTGACCTCCGTCTAAGCGCAACCGTTTCAAGTTGAATCGATTGGCGCTCTGGATTTTTGATTGAGCAAGATCTTTTCGGAAAACCGGTTTCCACTTTTCCGGATCGTGCTCCTAATCGCTTCGCATCACGCGCAGGCGACCGATCGCTTTATTCCGCAGGCACGCCGGTCGGCGTCGGCGCCAGGACCCTGACGACGTTACGCGGCTTGTAGGTGGCGTAAATAGCCAAGCCGGTGAACAGAAAGCCGCCGACCAGATTGCCGAGCGTCACCGGAATCTGATTCCACAGCCACCAATCCGCAACCGTTACTTTGGCGCCCATCATCATCCCGGTCGGAACGATGAACATGTTGACCACCGAATGTTCGAAGCCCTGCGCGAAGAATATAAAGACCGGCATCCAGGCGCAGGCGATCTTGCCGATCACCGAATTCGTGGTCATTGCCAGCACGATGGCGAGGCAAACCATCCAGTTGCACAGCATCGCCTTGACAAAGACAGTGACCATGCCGGCGAAGCCGAGCGCCGAATAACCGATCGTTTTTGCCTCGGCGACTTGCACGATGCGGGCGGCAACGCCGGCCGGCGCCGCGGTGCCCATATTGGTGAGAGCAATCGCGATCAACGCGCCATAGGCGACGCTGCCGATCAGATTGCCGATGAAGACCCAGCCCCAATTGACGAGGACGGCCGATGCGCTGGCGTCGCGATTGAGCCACGGCAACGGCACCAGCGCGAAGCTGCCGGTCACGAGTTCGAGGCCGAGCAGCACGATGCTGATCAGCCCGACTGGAAAGATCAGCGCGCCGACCAGCGGCGTGTTGGTTTGCACCGCCCCGGTAAAGGCCAGACTCGTCGCGACGCCGAGAATGGCCCCGGACAGCATGCCGCGGATCAACAAATCGCGCGGGGCGAGCGCAAGCTTGCGCTTGCCGGTTTCGACCATCGCCGCCGCCACGTCGGCCGGTCGCACATAATCGACTGTGTCCATCGTTCGCTCCTGCAGGCAGCGCCGGCGCGCCGCGCGCCGCGCTCCGTTTGCACCTCATCCGCAAGATGCGTGCCAGCCGCGCCGGGTGCGGCAAAATGAAGTTTTCCAAGTTTCTGCAGTACCTTAGATGTCGCGCCGATCGCGCGATCGCACCACGGTTGCTGGTTTAGGCTGCATCCCGCCTGCATCCTGTGCACTGCACAAAATGCAGGCAGTTGAGCTAAAAAGACCCTTTGCGGGAGGCGGTTATGGACCGGCGGCGACGACGCTTTCCGCTGCCTGGCAATCTTTGCCGACGTCTGCGCTTACCGGAAATACCAGCGACTTGATGACGACCGCGACGGCGCCCGATGTATCGAGGATCGCGCCGATATCGATGTAATCGAAATCTTTCAATTCAAGGCCATCGATCGAAACGATCGGAGCGGCAAGTTTGATTTCTTCGCAAAAATGAATCCCGATCAGCCCGCCGACATCGCTGTCGCCAACGAGCACGACCGGATGGCCATGGGCGAGGATCGGCGCCAAGCCGTCGCGAATGCCGCGGCACAAATCATCGAGCCGCTGGAATGTCGCCGAGCCGCGCCATGGCACAAAGACCGCAACCGGATTCTTGCCGCCGTCGAGTTCACGGCGCTTGAGCGCTGCGCCTATCGCGCTCGCCACGGCGGCGGGCTCGATGTTGTCCCCGTCCAGCGGTAATGCCGGTGCGATCACTGGCACGCTCCGCAGCGGCAACGTTTCCAGCGGCGAGACGAAGATCGTGCTGCCGGACACCTGCACCGTATACTGCGCCGCGCCGATGACGGTGGCACGAATGCGGGCCTCGGGACGCGCCAGCTGCAGCCCCTCGCTGAGGCGTCCGCGCAATTCGCGGGCGAGCTCGACACCAAGATCGCCGTAAGATTTTGCCTCGCCGCCATAAATGTATTCGGACACGCCGCCGGAAAAACTCACGTCCGAAACCTCGCCGCGAAAGCTGAGCGGATCGAGCCGCAACAAATCGGCGCCGCCAGCTTTCGGCGCGCTGCCACGCATCGCCTCGAACAGCGTATCGGCCATCCTGGCGGCGAGTGCGCGAGCGGCGTCCTCGCCAAGCACGACACCGGGCTCAAGCTTAAGCCCGAGCTCCGCGCCAAACTGGCGGCCCGCCTCTTCGATCCGCACGATACGCCGCGCCTCGTCCAAAACCACAAGGCGAGCGCCGACATCGAGCGCGGTGACATCGACGACTTTGCCGTCGGCGCAGACTGCGATTTTTGCGGTGCCGCCGCCGACATCGATATTCATCACCGGCGCGCCGTTGCGGATCGAGCGCGCCGCCGCGCCCGAGCCATAGGCGGCCATCACCGATTCCAGACTGTCGCCGGCGGAGACCGCGACCAGACGGCCGGCTTGGCGCGCAAACAATTCACCGATGCGGCGCGCGTTGCGTCGCCGCACCGCGACGCCGGTGAGAATTAGCGCGCCGGCATCGATCTCGTCGGGATCGACCTTGGCGTCGCGGTATTGCCGCTCGATGAACGCGCCGAGCGCATCGGCATCGATGGTGTCTGCCGCCGCATAGGGCGTCAGCAGGATGTCCGACTGATAAAAGCTTTCGCGCTCGGTGACCACGTAGCGGCTGTCGAGCCGCTCCAACACAATGCGCGAGAATACGAGATGCGAGGTCGACGAGCCGATATCGACACCGACCGAAAGCACGCAGAGCTCGTCCTCCTCGCCGAAGGTGCGCCCGGTATTGGAGAAAAAGATGCGGCCGCCGATTTCGTTGCTCATCATTCCTTCGGCAACAATCCGCGGTAATCGCGTTCGTAGTATTCCGGCCGCATCCGGTTTTCGGCGCCTTCCTGCCGCATGCGCTCGGCATATTCCTGGCGCAGAAATGGGTCCTCCATATAATACGGGATCGCGGTGCCGCCTTCGGGAATATCCATCGCCGTGTAATCGGTATGTTTCTCGCCCGGCGGCCCTGGCTCGCGGCCGGGATTGTGCGGACCGAACCAAGCGGTCAAGCGGAACGGCTCTTTGGACGCGCCGAAATGCTGGTGAAACCAGCGTGCGCCGCCCGGCGCCGCCGACACCATGCCGACCGGCTCATAATCGACGCGTTTGACCTGGTCGGCCTTGCCGTCCTGCCACGGCGTCAGCCCGAGCTGCTCCGGCCAAGTATAAGTGTAACCCTTGCCTTTGATGCAGATCAGCACCGCCGCCGAGGTGTGCGCATGCGCCTTGGAATAATGGCCGTTCTCGTGTTGGCCAATCCAGAGATAAAAACTATTTCCGGTCATGAACGGTTCGACGCGGCGCCAGCCCGGTGAGCGGCGGTTGTCGAGCGGCAGATCGCAATTGACGATATCGGGAATGAAATTGGTCCGGCGCATCGCCAGGCCGCGCACCGGATCGGGCTCGATGTCGTCCTTGTATTTGTAAAAGTCGTCGCCGCCGGAAAAGCGGTCGCGAAATTGATAAGGACAGTTGAAGATCGCATCGACACTGTTGATCAAGTTCATCAGATTGGGCGCGGTGGTCCCGGCAAGCAGCAGTGCCGGCGCCGAACTGGCATTGACGATGCGGTGCATCGCATTCACCGGAATCGAAAATAGCGATCCTTTTTGCCATTCGAAAGCGTGCCGCTTGGTGTCGCCTTCGAGCCAGACCTCGGTCGAGCCGCGGCCCTCAACGACCAGATAAATTTCCTCGTAGAGATGCTTTTCAATATTCAGCGCGCCGGCGCCCGGCACTTCTACGACGTAACATCCCCATTTGCCCTCGGTGCCGTGCAGTTGAATATAGCTGCCGCGGCCGCCCAGCCGCCGCCACGGCTGCAGCGGCAGATTCTGTACTTTGCTCACGCCGATGTCGCGATAAACCGGAATGCCTTCGCATTCCATGAACAGATCATAGGGCGTCTTTGGCCGGCTGAACTTGCCGAATCCGGCGCGCTTGAATCCGGACGGTTCGTGCCAATGAATCTGTCCGGCGATCTCATGCATGACGGTACTCTTGCAGTCTCCGCTCCGTTCTTTTGTGAGCAATGATGGCTAAGCGACATGCCGCGGTGATGGTCACCAAAGCGGCGGATCTGTCGCTCGATTGCCTAGGCGCGCGCCCCATGTACAATGCACCATAAGCCGTTGCAACGGGCGTAAATTCCGCAGGGTTGCTCGCCGGAAAGCCACGATTATGCCAATGAACAAACCGCATCTTGAGTTCCACAAGATCGATATGAAACAAGGCTGGGTGACGCCGCCGGGTTACCCGGCTGGAATCGAGCAAAAAGTTTTAGCCACCGATCTCGACGAGGGCCGCAAAATGGGCAGCCGGACGCGGCTGTTGCGGTTTGCTCCCGGCGTCTACACCACGGCGCCCTTCGTGCACGACCATTGGGAAGAAGTCTATTTGGTATCCGGGGATTTGATTGTCGGCAATGACGCTTCTGGGCGGGGTGGGGAATCGTTCGAAGCGCCGACCTATGCCTGCAGGCCGCCCGGCGTCCATCATGGACCGTTCAAGTCGGACCGCGGCTGCTTGCTCTACGAGATTCATTATTACGACGAGAGCAGGACATAAGCGTGAGTCTCGATCGGCAGGATACAAGGAGCGGCGTGGACAACCGCGGCACGCCGGCAATGCGGCCGTATCTTGCGGCGACGCAGAACTTCGCCGCGGGCGGCGCCACCGCGCGAGGCTTCCTCGAACAATCGCTCGAACTTATGGAAGCGTGGGAGCCCCATATCGGTGCATTCGTCTGCACCAATTTGCCGGCCGCGCGCGCGGCGGCAGATCGCGCGAGTGAACGCTGGCGCGCCGGGCGGCCGTTGTCGCCGATCGACGGCATGCCGGTCGGCATCAAAGACGTGATCGAAACTTTCGATATGCCGACGCAAATGGGTTCGCCGCTGTTCCTCGGCTGGCGGTCGGAAAAAGACGCCGCGAGCGTCCGCGCGCTGCGCGACGCCGGCGCCGTGGTCGTCGGCAAGACGGTGACCACCGAATTCGCCGCCTCCGAGCCACGTGGCACGCGTAATCCGTGGAACACGGCGCATACGCCGGGCGGTTCGTCGAGCGGCTCAGCGGCCGCCGTCGCCGTCGGCGCAGTCAGCGCCGCGCTCGGCACACAGGTCATCGGTTCGGTCCTGCGCCCGGCGAGCTTTTGCGGCGCAATCGGTTTCAAACCCAGCGTCGGCGCGATCAACCGCGAAGGCAGCCACGACTATCAAAGCCAGAGCTGCACCGGGATTCTCGCCGCTTCCTTGGCGGACGCCTGGCAGGTCGCGCACGAAATCGTTGCCCGGGTGGGCGGCGAAGCCGGCACACCGGGCCTGCAAGGTCCTGATACATTGCCTCCCGGCGAGAAGCCGCGGCGGATCGCGGTGCTCGAGACCGCCGGTTGGGATGCCGCCTCGGTCGGTGCCAAGCAGCGGTTCGGCGAATGTGTCACGCGGCTCAAATCCGCCGGCATCGAAATCCGCACGCGCAACAATGACGACAAAGTTGCGGCGCTGGAGACCGATCTGGTCAACGCCATGGAGCTGTCGCATCGCTGCAATGGCTGGGAGACGCGCTGGTTCATTCGCACCATGCGCGAACGCGATGCGGCCGCGTTGAGCCGCAATATCCTCGAGCGCGCGCAGCGCTACGAGGATATGACGCTGACCGATCATCGCGCCGATCTCAAGGAGCGCGCCCGGGTGCGCGCGGTGCATGCCGAGCTTGCCGCCAATTGCGATGTCTGCATCACGCTATCCGCCCCTAGCCACGCGCCCGAGGGACTCGGCTCGACCGGCAACCCGGAATTCAACGTGCCGGCTTCGCTGCTCGGGGTTCCGGCGGTGTCGCTGCCGCTGTTCGAACTCAACGACATGCCGCTCGGCTTGCAAGTCATCGGTTACCTCGATCGCGATGCCGATCTCTTCCGCGCCGCGGCCTGGCTGATGTCTTCGCTGCCGCAGCGCTAAAATCCATGAACGATTCGGATGAACTTCCGCGCGTGCTCGAGCGCTATCGCGGCGAGGACCACGGGCGAGATTATGCCGATCTGCACGACCATGTGCTGGCGCTGCACCGTGCCGGGCTTTTGGTTGTTGTCGACGAGCCGATCAACAAAGATAATGAAATGCATCCGCTGGTGCGCTGGCAGTATCGCGGCGGCATCGCCGAGAGCGATCGCCGGGCGTTTTTGTTCACGCAAGCAACCGACGGCAGGGGCGCACGTTACGATATCGCCGTCCTAGTCGCCGGGCTCGCCGCCAATCCGCAAGTGTATCGCATCGGCTTTAACAAACCGCTTGAGGACATCGGCCCGGCCTGGGTCGAGGCGCTGGCCACGCCGGTCGAGCCGCGTGTCGTCACCGACGCGCCTTGCCAGGAGATCTGCGTCATCGGCGATGCGCTCGACGCCGCGGGCGCGGCGCTCGACGGCTTGCCGGTGCCGATTTCGACCCCCGGCTTCGACAATGCGCCTTATCTCTCCGCCGGACATTACATCACCAAAGATCCGGAAACTGGCCGCCAGAATGTTGGCAATTACCGCGGCCAGATCAAAGCGCCGCGCCGGCTCGGCATGAATCCTTCCGTCGAACTGCGCGCCGGCATTTATGCGCATTGGCTCAAACACGAGGCGCGCGGCGAGCCGATGCCATGCGCCGTCGTGGTCGGCTGTCCGCCGCTTGTGTCCTATGCAGCGGTGCAGAAACTGCCGGAGGATCTCGATGAGCTTGCGGTCGCCGGCCGGCTTGCCGGCGCGCCGATCAATGCGGTGCGCGGCAAGACCGTCGATCTGTTGGTGCCGGCCGAATCCGAGATCGTCATCGAGGGCTTGATCGACACCGAATTTCTCGAGCCCGAAGCGCCGTTCGGCGAGTCGCACGGCTACGTCAACCTGCAGGAATACAATGCCTTCATGAACGTCACCGCGATCACGCGAAGGCGCAACGCAATTCTGACCTCGTTCATCAGCCAAGTGACGCCGAGCGAATCCAGCGTGATCCGCCGTGTCGCGATGGAGCCGCTCTATCTGCATCATCTGCGCACCGTGCTCGGCATCAATGCGGTCAAGCGGGTGGCGATGCACGAGCCGCTGACCAGCCTTTATGCGGTGATCGGCATCCAATTCGCGCGCGGCGCAGCGGCGACCGAGATCTGGCGGGCGCTCAACGGCGCCTCGACCCTGCATCGCTTTGCCGGCAAATGGATCATTGCCGTCGATGAGGACATCGATCCGCACAACGCCGATGCGCTGTTCTGGGCGATGTCATATCGCTGCCAGCCGCAGCACGACCTCCTCGTCGTGCCGCACAAACATCCGGGCCATGGTCCGCGCGGCCCGCGCGATGGCGGCGAAACCGCCGCCGTGCTCATCGATGCGACGCTTAAAGGCACCTATGCGCCAATCGCGCTGCCCAAGCGCGAATTCATGGAACGGGCAAAGCTGATCTGGGAGCGGCTCGGTCTGCCGCCGCTCAAGCCGGAAAGCCCGTGGTATGGCTACGATCTCGGTTATTGGCCGGCCGAACTCGAGCGCCAGGCGCGCATGGCCGCGGCGAGCGATTATTTCACGCTCGGCCGCGACGCTGGCAATCAGCGCCGCAGCGATGTGGCAATGAACACGCCGGTAGAGCGAAACGGCGAGAACTAGCGAAATTGTAGTGTGGGCAAAATCGTCTGTCCCCCGTCGTTGCGCGTTGGCATCGCGCGTAAACGATTTTGCTTAACGCGTCGCGCGCATCGCCGACGCGATGACCATCTGCGGCGAAACCCTCAGCTCCGCTCGTCGACGATTTGCGCGCGCAGCACGCCAATGCCGGTAATCTCGACTTCAAGCGTGTCGCCCGGTTTCATCCACAGCGGCGGCTTGCGGCTATGGCCGACGCCCTCTGGCGTGCCGGTGGAAATGACGTCGCCCGGCGCGAGCGCGGTAAAGTCCGAGCAGAACGCGATGATCTGCGCAATCGAATAAATCAAAAGATCGGTTGGCGAGCGCTGGACCTCTTTGCCGTTCAGCCGCGTCGTCAACGTCAGCCGGCCGGGATCGGGAATTTCATCACTGGTGACGAGCCAAGGCCCGAGCGGTCCGGTGCCGGGGAAATTCTTGCCCGAGGTCACAGAGAATTTCTGATAGTCGCGGACGCTGCCGTCAACGAAACAGGTGTAGCCGGCGACGTGTTCAAGCGCGCGTTCGGCCGGAATGTGGCGGCCGCCCTTGCCGATCACCAGCGCAAGCTCGCCTTCGAAGTCGAAATGGTCCGAGACTTTGGGGCGGACCAGTTCGCCGCCATGGCCGACCAGCGTATCGGCAAAGCGAATGAACATGCTTGGCTGTTTCGGCAATTCGCGCGCCATTTCCGCCGCGTGCGAGCGATAATTGATGCCGGCGCAGAGAATCTTGCCGGGTTGCAGGATCACCGGGAGAAATTTTATGTCCTCGAGATTGCGATCGGGCGTGTCGCGCTGCACGACATCGCGCATGGTTTCCAGCGCGCCGGCTGCCAAAGCGGCGCGAAGATTGGGTTGCGCAACTTTGTTGTTGAGCGTGACTACGCCGCCGTCGCGCAGCGCTCCGAACCACTCTTTACCGTCGGCAGCGAAGCTTAAAAGTTTCATGTCCGACTTCCTTTTCCTGTGGCAATGGTTGGGCCAAATATTCCGCGCACGACGCAAGGCATTTGTGTCACACTAAACGGCCATCCCGAGGCGGCCTTTTGACCGCCGGGAAGCACGAAAGTTAGGGGGCGGAAGACATGGACATCAAGGTGGGTCGAAAGGCTGTCGCCGAGGCGACGGAGAAGCTCAAGAACTGGGGCCGCTGGGGCAAGGACGACCAGATCGGCACGCTCAATCATGTAACGCCGGCCGATATCGTCAAGGCCGCGAGCTTAATCCGCACCGGCAAGGTATTCGCGCTCGGCATTCCTCTCGACACGCACGGACCGCAGACGGGGCTATTCGGCGGCCGCTTCAATCCGATCCATCAGATGCTTGCCACCGGCACCGATGCCATCGCCGAGCGGCAGGATTGGAACAAGATCCGCTATGCCGACGATACGCTGATGCTCTGCGTGCAGGGCGCCACGCATTGGGATGCGCTCGGGCATATTTTCTACGAGGACAAAGCCTATAACGGCTATGACGCCAAACTGATCGATTCCAAGGGCCTCAACGTTCTCGGCATCGAGCATTCCAAGAACAAGATGGTCGGGCGCGGCGTGCTGATCGACATCGCGCGCTACCGCGGCGTCAAGTGGATGGCCGACGGCGAGAGCATTTCTAATGACGAACTCGACAAGTGCGCCAAGGATCAGAACGTCGCGATCGGCCGCGGCGATTTCGTCATTATTCGCACCGGCCAGATGGAGCGCTGTCTCGCCGAAAAGAACTGGGGCGGATACGCCGGCGGCGACGCGCCCGGCGTTAAGTTCGAAAATTGCTATTGGTCCCAAGAAAAACAAATCGCGGCGATCTGCACCGATACCTGGGGCGTCGAGGTGCGCCCGAACGAGACCAAGGAAGCCAATCAGCCGTGGCACTGGGTGGTGATACCGGCCATGGGACTTTGCATGGGCGAGATTTTTTATCTCAAGGAACTCGCCGACGACTGCGCCGAGGATGGCGTCTACGAATTTTTCTTTTGCGGCCCGCCGCTCATCATCACCGGCGGAAGCGGCTCGCCGATCAATCCGCAGGCGATTAAATAAGAAGACGACAGAGCACAGATGACGGACGACTGATAAGGTCATTTCCTGTCATCTGTCGTTCGTCGTCTGTCGTCTAATTCCGGAGGAATTCACATGGCCCGCCACCTCAAGCGTGGAATGGACGCAAGTGCGATCAAGGCGGCCGATGCCAAGGTTCGCGAGACCGTCGAGCAAATCCTCGCCGATATCGACGCGCGCAAGGACGCGGCGGTACGCGATTTGTCGAGCAAATTCGACAATTGGTCGCCGCCCTCGTTCAAGCTCACGCCGCAGGAAATCGAGCGGGCGATCGGGGAGCTGCGCAAGCGCGATCTCGACGACATCAAATTTGCCCAGGCACAGGTGCGCAACTTCGCCCAGAAGCAGAAAGAGACCTTAAGCGATCTCGAAGTGGAGACGCTGCCGGGCGTCATCCTTGGCCACCGGCACATTCCGGTGAATTCGATCGGCTGCTACGTGCCGGGCGGACGCTATCCGATGGTAGCCTCCGCGCACATGTCCATCGTCACCGCGCGCGTTGCCGGCGTGAAGCACATCATCGCCTGCGCGCCGCCATTTAAGGGCGGGCCGCACCCGGCGATTGTCGCGGCCATGCATTTCGGCGGCGCCGACGAGATTTTCGTGCTCGGCGGCGTCCAGGCGGTCGCCGCCATGGCGCTTGGCACCGAAAGCATTCGCGGCGTCGACATGATCGTCGGCCCGGGTAACGCCTATGTCGCCGAGGCCAAGCGGCAATTGTTCGGCCGCGTCGGCATCGATCTCCTTGCCGGGCCGACCGAGACGCTGATCATCGCCGACGACACGGTCGACGGCGAAATCTGCGCGACCGATCTGCTCGGCCAGGCCGAGCACGGCCCGACCTCACCGGCGATCCTGATCACCAATTCGGAAAAGCTGGCGCGCGAGACTATGAAAGAGGTCGACCGATTATTGGCGATCCTGCCGACGGCCGACACCGCCGGCAAGGCCTGGGCCGATTACGGCGAAGTCATCGTCTGCGACGACGAAGCGGAAATGGTGCGCGAGGCCGATCGTGTCGCTTCAGAGCACGTCCAGGTAATGACGCGCGATCCCGATTATTTTCTCAACAACATGAAAAATTACGGCTCGCTGTTCCTGGGACCGCGCACCAACGTTGCCTATGGGGATAAGGTCATCGGCACCAATCACACGCTGCCGACCAAGAAGGCGGCGCGCTATACCGGCGGGTTATGGGTCGGCAAGTTTTTGAAAACCTGCACCTATCAAAAAGTGCTGACCGACGAGGCGAGCGCGATGATCGGCGAATATTGTTCGCGGCTATGCATGCTCGAAGGCTTTGTTGCCCACGCCGAGCAGGCCAATGTGCGGGTCCGCCGCTATGGCGGCCGTAACGTGCCCTATGCGCAGGCGACGGAGTGAATCACCTCCCCGCGTGCGGGGAGAAGGAGTAGCAAGGCGGACGACCGTGCCACTCGACCTCGCCAAAACTGCTTCCTTCCGTCTCGACGGCAAGCGCGCGCTGGTTACCGGCGCCGGCCGCGGCATCGGGCTTGCAGCGGCCTCGGCGCTGGCCGCAGCCGGGGCGCAAGTGACGCTCGCCGCGCGCACGAAGACTGAGATTGAGGAGGCCGGCGCGGCGATCCGCGCGCGCGGCGAAGCAGCCGACACGCTGGTTTTGGATGTGACCGATGTCGAAGCGGCGCGCCAAGCGCTTGCGCAAGCGCCGCCGTTTCAGATCCTGGTCAATAATGCCGGCATGAACCGGCCGGCTTATCTGGCGGACGTAAAAGTCGAGGATTTCGACGCGATTTTTGCACTCAATGTCCGCGCCGCGTTCTTCGTGGCGCAGGCAGTCGCGCTTCGCTTGATCGCGGCCAAACTGCCAGGCTCGATCATCAATATTTCATCGCAGATGGGCCATGTCGGCGCCGCGCGCCGCACCGTCTATTGCGCCTCCAAACACGCGATGGAGGGTTTTACCAAGGCCATGGCGATCGAGCTCGCCCCGCACAATATCCGTGTCAACAGCCTCGGTCCGACTTTCCTGGAGACGCCGATGACCCGTCCGTTCTTCGAGAACAAGGCGTTCCGCGACGAAGTATTGTCGAAGATCAAGCTCGGCCGGCTCGGTCAGCTCGATGAGATCACCGGCGCCATCGTGTTTCTCGCCTCCGATGCCTCATCGCTGATGACCGGCTCGGCGCTCGTGCTCGATGGGGGCTGGACCGCGGAGTGATTGGGTTGGCGTAGCGCAGGAAGAGCCTCGTCATTGCGAGGAGCGAAAGCGACGAAGCAATCCGGTTCTTCTGCGCAGCTTCTGGATTGCTTCGCGGAGCTTGTCATCGGGCCGGCCACTTCGGGCCGGACCTGTTGGCTCGCAATGACGAGCCCCTTCAGTCCAAGATCGTTGCGCTCACGCGCTGATCGGATAGACGGCTTTCTCGCCTGAGAGCACGCGGGCGACGTCGCTGGCGCATTTCGACTGCAGTTCTTCCAGCGCCTCGACCGAATAAAACGCGGTATGCGGGGTGAGGATGACATTGTCGCGGCCGAGAAGCGGCGAGTCCTTCGGCAGAGGTTCGGTCGTCACCACATCGAGCGCGGCACCGCCGAGATGGCCGGAATCAAGCGCCGCGGCGAGCGCCGCCTCGTCGACCAATGGGCCGCGCGCCGTATTAATAAGACACGCACCCTTTTTCATCTTGGCGAAAGCGGCTGCGTTCATCAGCCCGCGCGTCGCCGGCAGCAATGGCGCGTGCACCGAGATGAAGTCGGAGCGGGCGAGGAGATCGTCAAAGCTCACGCCCTCGACTCCGGCCGCGGTGAGCGCGTCCTTCGCCACGTAAGGATCGTGCGCCAGCACTTTCAATCCGAAGGCTTTCGCCTTGGGCGCGAGTGTGCGCGGGATATTGCCGAAGCCGACGAGGCCGAGCACCTGGGTTTCGAGCCGCCGCAGCGGCACGAGTGGCGGCACTTCCCAGCGCCCGGATTGCACGAGCCTATTGGCAAACGTCACTTTGCGCGCCAGCGCGAGCAAAAGCGCCATGGCGTGGTCGGAGACTTCGCGCAGGCAGTAATCGGGGACGTAATTGACGGCAATGCCGAGTGCCTTCGCCGCCGGCAGATCGATATTATCGACACCGAGGCCGAAACGGCCGATCGCCTTGCAGCGCGTCAGCTGGCGCAGGAGCTCGCCGGGAAGCTTCGCGTAAGTAACGAGGATTGCGTCGGCCTCACGTGCCACCGCGAGGATATCCTCGGCGGATGGGCTCTTCGCCATGCGGTATTCGGGGTCAAGCCGCGCCAGCTTTTGTTTTGCCGGGTCGAGTGAAGGGAACGGGCTATCGGTGATGGCGATGATGGTGCGGGGCATGGGGACTCCAGAGGCCGTCATGCCCGGGTCAAGCCAGGCAATGACGATTAGAGAGCAAACACCTGCGGATTGACGCAGTTCGGCAATTTCCGGCCTTCCAGGAAAGCAAGAATATTGTCGACCACGATCTTGGCCATCTCCTCGCGCACTTCCGGCGTGGCGCTGCCGAGATGCGGCGTGAGCACGACATTGGACATCGCCTTCAAACGTTTGTCGACTTTCGGTTCGTGCTCGAAGACGTCGAGCCCGGCGCCGGCAATTTGTTTGCTCTGCAGCGCGCGCACCAGCGCCCCTTCGTCGACGATGGCGCCGCGGGCGGTGTTGATCAGGAACGCGGTCTTTTTCATCAGCCGCAGCTCGCGTGCGCCGATCTGATGACGGGTCTCGGCATTGAGCGGCGAGTGCAGCGATACGAAGTCGGAGTCGCGGAGCAATCGTTCGAGCGGCACGTAGGTCAAGCCGGCCTCGCGCTCCTCGCTCTCCGGTTTCCGCCGCGGCGTCCAGTACAGAACGCGCATGGAAAAACCATGCGCACGGCGCGCCACCGCTTTGCCGATCAACCCGCCGCCGCCGATGAGCCCGATGGTCTTGCCCCAGACAAAGGAGCCCATCAAATGCGCCGACTGCCCCCCTGGGAATTTGCCGGCGCGCACCGCACGGTCGCCTTCGAGCAGGCGCCGAGCCACCGCGAGCATCAGACCGAAATTAAGGTCCGCGGTGGCTTCGGTCGTAATCGGCGCGGTCACGGTGACGGGAATGCGCCGTTCCGTTGCCGACACGACGTCGATGTTCGATGGTGTAATCGATTGCGCGGCGATCAGGCGCAACTCGGGATTGGCGGTCACGACCGGGCGATCGATCCGATCGTGCAGGAGGCAAAACAAAATATCGGCTTGCCGCACCGTCTGGATCAGCGTGCGCTTGGGGATAATGCGGCTGGCATCGGGAAAGACTTTCACCGCCGCCACAGCGCGCAGCCGCTTGAGGGCGGTCTCCGACACCGGCTGGGTCACAAAAATCCGCGGCCGCCGCTGCGCTGTCCACATTAAAGCACGATTTGATTAACTGGAGTCACGATCTGTATGTTCTGTTTGCGCATGATCTTATCCGAAAACCGGTTTCCACTTTTCGGGATCATGCGCTAAGCAAGCCACCTCACCACACCGGCAACGCCGTCGACCGCAACCTGGGCGCCGTCGGGGATGCGCCGGGTGGCATCAAGCACGCCGAGCACCGCCGGGATGCCGCGCTCGCGCGCCAGCGAGGCAAGATGCGACGTGGAGCCACCAAGCTCGGCAACGACCCCGCCGACGCGCGGCAGGATGTGGCTTAGCGCGGGACCGGCGACGCGCGTCACCAAAATATCGCCAGGCGCCACGCGCGTGAGCTCGCATTCGCAATTCACCACCACGGCGCGCCCTGAGGCCCAGCCGATTCCGGCGGGATGACCGTTGAGCCCGGGATGTTTGAGCCAGATCTCGTCCGGCACCTGCGCCGGTTGGACATGTAGCGGCCGCGCCTGCAACAATTTGAAACCCTCGTCGTCCAGCGCCCATTCGATTTCGACCGGCATGCGCAGTACATGCTCGGCCTTGCGTAATAAGCGCCCGAGCGTCGTGGCCTCGCCGGCCTTGAGGCAAGGCGTGCGAGCGAGCGCCGCGGGCACCGCTTGCGGCGAAGTGCCTGCGTTCTCGAGGGAGTGGCTGCAGGTCTCGCGATGATGTTTCCGCCCGGCCTCGTTGGAGCGCACGAAGCCCTGCCGGCTGAGCACGACGCGGTCGGGCACGATCTCGCCTTGTGCGATCGTCGAACCCAATCCCCAGGTGGCGCTGATCAGCATCTGGCCGTCGGCGGTTTCGCTCAAACCTCCGCCGGAGGCGCGGGCGGCGACAAGCGGCTGCACCAAAACAGCCATCGCGGTCTGCGCCGGGTTTTGGTCATGCTGCGCCATCGATCGGCGCGCCGTCGTGGTCCATAGCGCCGCCCAGCAGGCCCGCAGTGCGGTGATGAATTCGCCCTGCGAGCTGATCCCGAGGAAGCTTTCGAACTGGCCGGCGAAGTTGCCGTCGGCGCGATCCTCGATCAGCGCCGAAGAGCGCACCGCGGCCGGCTTTTTCTCCGCTTGCCACGCGGCGAGGATCGCGTCGGCAAGTTCCGGCGCCAGCGCTTCCTGATAAAGCTTCAGGCGAATTTCCACCGCGAGGCGTCGCTGCGCCGGCGGATCGGCTTTCGCGTAGTGGCGCACAACCTCGCCAAGCCCGAGATGGGCGATCTGCCGCCGATAAGCGTCGGCCGTGATGGTGAAGCCGTCCGGCGTCGGCAGTCCGGCCTGCGCGAGCGCAGCCAGGTTCGCCGCCTTCGGACCGACGCAATGTGCGTCGGTGGCGTTACCGAGAGGGACGATAAAGGCGGTCATCCAAACCTCGCTCGGCCGTCGCGCCACGCACTTCCTCTCCTCGCGTGCGGGGAGAGGAAATCACCTCACATGATCGCCGTAACCCGGCAGCGGATCCACAACGGTGATCTGCTTGACCGGGAAATTCGAAACGATCTCGATGGAATCCTTGTGCACGATCAGCATTTCCTCGATGCGCACGCCGTAATGGAATTTTTTCCCGTGCTGCGTTTCGAGTGCAAAAGTCATGCCTTCTTTGATTTCGACGGGATGATCGAGCGACCAGATGCGCGAGATCACCGGCGGATCGTATTGCGCCAAGCCAAGCCCGTGGCCCCAAAGATTCGCGGCGGCCTGGTCTTCGTCCTCATAACCCCAGGTTTCCATCGCCGATGGCCATTTCAGCGCGATGTCGCGCGTGGTGGCGCCGGCTTTGACCGCGCCGATGGAATCGTAAAGCCATTTCAGCGCGATCTCGTAGGTTTCTTTCTGTTCCTTGGTCGGCTCCTTGCCGACGCAATAGGTGCGGTAATAGCAGGATTTGTAGCCGTTCCAGGTCAGCGCCGCCAAATCCATGAACACGATGTCGCCGGGCTGGATGATGCGATCGGAAAAATTGCGCCAGTTCGGCCAGGTATTCGGGCCCGACGAGACGATCACGTCTTCGACGTCCTCCATGCCGGGAATGTTGTAGAGATATTGCATCAGATGCGCCGTCACCTGATTTTCGGTGATGCCGGGGCGCAGGAACTTCATGCATTCCCAATGCGTGGCGTCGCCGATCGCGCCGACGATGCGGAAACATTCCTGCTCGTCCTCGTTCTTGACCGCGCGCGCTTCCATCATCGCGCTCATGCCGTCGGTCCAGGTGATATTGTTCTCTCTGAAAATGCTGATCATGTTGATGTCGATGAAATCGACGCCGAGCTTTTGGCCGGCGACGCCGTTCTCCCGCATCGCCTGCTGCACCGCTTTTGTGAATTTCGTCACCTGCTGGGTCGAAGCTGGACCCGCCGCGCCTTTGATCCAGGCAAAGGAATGGCGGACGTTTTCCTTAGGGATCCACGGCGAATGGCGTTCGATCTGAAAGCCGAGATCGCCTTGTTCGAACAGGATCGGCGCGCCGTCGCCGCAAAGCATGGCGTAGCGCAAGCCGGGCTTGAGCCGGTTCCAGCCGGGGGTCAGCGTGCCGGTGAGATAACGGACGTTTTCGTCGTACATGCACAGGAGCGCGCCGAGGCCGTGCTTTTTCATCATCGCGCGAGCCCGCTCGGTGCGGTATTTTCGCAACCGGTCCCAATTGACCCGTTGCTGCCAATCCATTCCGGCAATGCCGAAATTCGCTCCCATGTCGCCCTCCCAACAATGACGCATAACCCCGTTCACCTGTGTCGGAAAAATTCCATGCGCGCAAGCGGTTCGGTGTCGCTCCGCACGGCCCGATCGATGTCATAAGATGGTGCCGAGGCCCGTCCTCAACTGAAAGGCGATCACGATGATCAAGATGACACGCCGCAATCTCGCCCGCGCCGGTCTTGTGCAAGCCGGCGCGCTCGGGCTAGCAGCCACGCTCGCTGCGCCGGCGCTGGCACAAAGCGGCAAAATGCGCTGGCGCATGGTCACGTCTTGGCCGAAGCGTCTGCCGGGCCCCGGCATGTCGGCGGAACGCGTCGCCGAGCGCATCGGCACGCTCTCCGGCGGGCGGCTTGAAATCAGCGTCGCGGCGGCAGGCGAGGTGGTGCCGGCATTGGAAGTGCTCGACGCGGTCGGCTCCGGCGTCGCCGAGATGGGCCATACCGCCGCGTTTTATTGGCAGGGCAAGGAGCCGGCCGCGGCGTTCTTCACGACGGTGCCGTTCGGGCTTTTGCCCAACGAGCACGTCGCCTGGATCGATGCCGGTGGCGGCCAGGCGCTGTGGGATCAGGTCTATGCGCCATTCGGCGTCAAACCCTTCATGGCCGGCAATACCGGAACCTGTATGGGCGGCTGGTTCCGCCGCGAGATCAAAAGCCGCGACGACGTGCGCGGCCTCAATATCCGCTCGGTCGGGCTCGGCGGCGAAGTCTATCGCCGCCTCGGCGCCCTGCCGCAGACCACCGCGCCGGGCGAAATTCTGGTGGCGCTGCAGTCCGGCCTGATCGAGGGCGCGGAATTCGTCGGCCCGGGCTCCGACATCGCGCTCGGGCTCTATCGCTATGCGCCGTTCTATTACTATCCGGGTTTCAACAAGCCGAACGGCACCGGCGAGTGCATCGTCTCGCTCAAAGCCTGGCAGGGGCTTGATAGCGAGCTGCAGGCGATCGTCGCGCATGCTTGCGCGACGGAAGCGTCCTACGCGCTCGCCGAAATGGACCGGCTCAATGTCGAGGCGCTCAGCACGCTGACCGCGCAGGACAATGTCAGGCTGCGCGCGTTCCCCGCCGATTTGATCGGCGCTGCGCGTGGGCAAGCCAAGGACGTGCTCGGCGAACTTGCGGGCAAGAGCGCCGGCGCCGCCAAGGTGCACGCGTCTTACGTGGCGTTCCGCGACAAGGTCTCGTCGTGGTCGCGGATTTCCACCCAGGCGGTGCTGCAGGCAAGGGAGGGGTGAGCTTTCCCGCTTCCGCCCATAGCCGTTCGCAGAACGGCGTCGCTTCGCTCGCCTTTGCGCGGCGCGTGCTACGCGCCTTCGGCGCTAACCCTACGCACCTTCGGCGCTAACCCTACGCACCTTCGGCGCTAACCCTACGCACCTTCGGCGCTAACCCTACGCACCTAAGAAACGTCGGCCATCCGAAGCAATTCAAACTTCGCCGAGGATTTCTCCAACAGCCGGGCTTGTGCCAAGCGTCGAGGATCGTTCCGATAATTCTGACGGTCCGCATCGGATGGGTAGCTGATTATGTGGATCTCTACGGTGCCGTCCGGACTGCGAAGGCGGCGCTCCAAACGCCCGTTATATTCGGGCAATAGCGGCAAGACGGCATTCTCGTAAGCCTGGAAATCGTCGATACCGTCAGGAGGTATTCGGACCACGAGCACAAAGGTTGCGCGCTTCGTTTCATCGGCGGTCACGGTACCTCCATCGGTGGGTTAGGCGCCTTCGGCGCTCCCTACTTCTTGGGCTTCACCACTTTCTGGCGCTGCTCGCCGAGGCCCGCGATACCGAGGGTGACGACATCGCCGGCTTTGAGGAATGTCGGCGGCTTCATGCCGAGCCCGACGCCGGGCGGGGTGCCGGTGATGATCACGTCGCCCGGCTCCATGACGAAATATTGCGAGCAGGCCCAGACGACGGTGCGGCAATCGAAAATCATCTTCGAAGTGCTGCCGCGCTGGCGTTTCTCGCCATTGACGTTAAGCCACATGTCGAGGGCTTGTGGATCCTTGATCTCGTCCTTGGTGACAAGCCAGGGCCCAAGCGGGCCGAAGGTCTCGCAGCCTTTGCCCTTGGTCCATTGCCCGGCGCGCTCGATCTGAAACACGCGCTCGGACACATCGTTGGCGAGGCAATAGCCGGCGACCACATCGAGCGCTTCTTCCTTGCTCAGATAGCGGGCGCGGCTGCCGATCACGATGCCGAGCTCAACCTCCCAGTCGAGCTTTGACGAATCTTTCGGGATGATCGTGTCGTCGTTCGGCCCGCAAATGCAGGTCCGCGCCTTGTTGAAGATGACCGGCTCAGGCGGAATCGGCATGCCGGCTTCCGCGGCGTGGTCGGAATAGTTCAAGCCGATGGCGATGAAATTGCCGACTTTGCCGACGCAGGGGCCGATGCGCTGTTTGCCGCGAACGAGCGGCAGCTTTTCGGCTTTGAGTTTGCGCAGCTTGTTGAGGCTCGTTGGCGACAGCGCGTCGCCAGCGATATCGGGGACGACTTTGGACAGGTCGCGGATGCGGCCCTCGGCATCGATCATGCCGGGTTTCTCGCGTCCCGGTGCGCCATAACGAACGAGCTTCATGACAGTCTCCTTGGGTTCTTTTGTCGGGAAAATCAGAACGTGCCGGGGTAAACCCCGCCATCGATTAGAATGCTTTGGCCGGTGATATAGCCGGCCTGCGCCGAGCAAAGAAATGCGCACATGGTGCCGAGTTCGTCGGGTTGGCCGATGCGTTTTGCCGGAACGGTGCCGACGCGTTCTGCATAAGCCGCGTCGTAGCTGATGTTTTTCTTCTTGGCCGTGATTTCGATGTTAGAGCGGAAGCGATCGGTCTCGAACGTACCGGGCAGAAGGAAATTGATGGTGACGTTCGAAGCCGCGACGCTGCGCGCCACGCCGGCGAGAAATGCGGTCAGCCCGGCGCGGGCGCCTGACGACAGATCAAGGCCCACAAGCGGCATTTTCACCGAACCTGACGTGATGTTGACGATGCGGCCGAATTTCCGCGCCACCATCGGATCGATGACTTTTTGGATCAGTTCGATCGCCACCACCATGTTGGCAATCACGCCGTCGAGCATCTTCTGGCGGTCGAGCTCGCGGAAATCGCGAAATGGCGGTCCGGCATTGTTGTTGACCAGGATGTCCGGCTGCGGACAGGCAGCAAAGAGAGCCTTTTGGCCCTCGGCGGAAGCGACATCGGCGGTCACCGGGATTACTTTGCCGCCAGTCGCCTTCTTCAGTTCGGCGGCGACGGCGGATAGGCGCGCCTCGTCGCGGCCGTTGATGACGACCTCGCAACCGGCCTGCGCCAGCGCCTTGGCGCAAGCGAAGCCAAGGCCGCGGCTCGACGCGCAAACGATTGCCTTGCGGCCGGCAATTCCAAGGTCCATGCCTTACTCCCTGATGCATCTTCGGCATCTGGCGGGGGCCTTTGTTGTCCCGATTGGATGGCATCTAGTCAACGGCTGAATCCACCTTGCTTCTCCCGGATATTTCAATTGCCGAGCTTGTACTGATCGCCGCGCTCGCGGCGGTCTCGGCGGTCGCCGGCGGGGTTGCCGGCTATGGCACCGGCGCCTTGATGCCGCTCATCCTGGTGCCGCTCGTCGGCGCCGCGCCGGTGGTGCCGATCATCGCCATATCGGCGATGTTCACCAATACCGCGCGGGTCACGGCTTTCCGGCGCTTGCTCGACCGCCGGCGCGCCGCGATCGCACTCGTTGCGGCGCTGCCGACCTGCGTGCTCGGCGCCTGGCTTTATACGCTTCTGAGCGGACGCGGCGCCGCCCTGGTCATCGGCTCGACCTTGATCGCAACGGTGCCGCTGCGGCGGCTCGTCAAGCACCATGGCCATAAGCTCGGCGACAAAGCCTATGCCGCGGCCGCGGCGGGGTGGGGCGTCCTGGTCGGCGGCACGACAGGCGCGGGCGTGATCCTCTTGTCGCTTTTGATGGCCTCGGGGCTGGAGGGCGCAGCAGTGATCGCCACCGATGCCGCGGTGTCGCTCGGGATGGGAGTGATCAAGATTGGCGTGTTTGGCCTTGCCGGGGCGCTGACCAAGACCGTCATCGTGATCGCGCTGTTGATCGGGTTTGTTGCTTTCCCCAGCACGTTTTTGGCCAAGCTCATCATCGAGCGTCTGCCCGTTCATGTTCACACCGCGATGCTCGATGCGGTTGTCGTGATCGGCGGCGGCATGATGATCTTCGGCGCGCTGCGATAGAAGCCGCGCGCGCCGTCACGGCCATTTCACCAGCGGCGGCATCGACGAGAGGATCGACTCGACATTGCCGCCGGTGCGCAACCCAAAGATCGTGCCGCGATCATAGAGCAGGTTGAATTCGGCATAGCGGCCGCGGCGAACGAGCTGTTCCTCGCGCTCCGCCTCGCTCCACGGCTTTGCGAAATTCCGCCGCACCAATTGCGGATAGATACTGAGAAACGCCTCGCCGACCGCTTTGGTGAAGGCAAAGTCCGCGTCGAAATCGCCGCTGTCGAGCCAATCGTAAAAAATGCCGCCGATGCCGCGCATTTCGTTGCGGTGCTTGAGATAAAAATATTCGTCACACCATTTTTTGAACTTGTCGTAAGGCGCGACATGCTCATGCGCGTGGCACGCCGCCTTCATGGCCGCATGGAATGCAATGGCGTCCGGATCGTCCTGGCGGCGCCGGCGCTCGAGCACCGGCGTGAGGTCGGCGCCGCCGCCAAACCAGGATTTAGTCGTGATCACATAGCGGGTATTCATGTGCGCCGCCGGCACATGCGGATTGCACGGGTGCGCGATCACTGAAATGCCGGTCGCGTAAAAGCGCGGGTCGTCGGCGGCGCCGGGGATTTCCTTGCGGAATTCCGGGGCGAATTCGCCGAACACCGCCGAGACATGAACGCCGACCTTTTCGAACACGCGTCCGTTCATCATGGCCATCACCCCGCCACCGCCGGGTGCGCCGCTATGGTCGGTGCGCTGCCAGGGCGTACGGGTGAATTGCCCGGCCGCGCAATCGCGCAAAGGTGCGCCCGCCGGCAGCGTGCGTTCGAGATCTTCGAACGTCGCGACAAGCCGATCGCGCAGCGCTTCGAACCAGGACTTCGCGGTTTCTTTCCGCGCTTCCGTCTTGGCGCGATCGCTTTTAGTGCTATCCATTGTCCGGTTCGGCGTCCTCGCTGGCTGAAGCTGGCGTGAGAATGTCATAAAAACGGGCCAAGATATTGGGCTAACCGCAGTGGCGCGATAGGCGAGGGGATGCAAGCGCGGTTCACCTTAAAGCCTCTGAGCCGGCGCCGCCTGGTGGTTGGCGGCGGCGCGGCTTTGGCAACGATTGCCGCGCCAGGTCTGATGCGCATTGCCGCTGCCCAAAGCTGGCGGGGCGGCAATCCGTTCAGCCTCGGCGTCGCCTCCGGCGCGCCGCGGCCCGACGGCTTCGTGCTGTGGACGCGCCTTGCGACGGAGCCGCTCTCGACCAATCCGGAAACCCCGGGCGGCATGAGCGGGCCCGACGTGACGCTCCGCTATGAGATCGCGACCGATCCCGGCATGAGCAAAATCGTACGTCATGGGCTTGCGACCGCCGACCAGACATTCGCCTATTCGGTGCACCTTGACGTCGCCGGGCTGCAAGCCGGGCAGTCCTATTGGTACCGCTTTCTCTCCGGCGATGCAGTCAGCCCGACTGGACGCGCGATCACGCTTCCCACGGCCGGATCGGCGGTCGACAAGATGCGGTTTGGCTTTGTTTCCTGCTCGAATTACGAACACGGATATTTTTCCGCCTACCGCCACCTGACCGGCGAAAATCCGGAATTCGTGCTGTTCCTCGGCGATTACATCTACGAGACCGTCGAGCAAAACCGGCCGACCGTTCGCCGCCACAGTGATGGCATCGTGGCCGCGACGCTGCCGACCTATCGCAATCGCTACGCGCAATACCGGCTCGACGCTGACCTGCAAAACCTGCATGCGCAAGTGCCGGCCATCGTCACCTGGGATGATCACGAAGTTCAGAACGACTACGCCGATCAATGGTCGGAGACTTTCGACGACCCGGCACAATTTCTGCTCCGGCGCGCCGCCGCCTATCAGGCTTTTTACGAACACATGCCGGTGCGACCAATTCTGTCGCGGCCGAATGGCCCATTGATGCGGGTCTATGACCGCTTCACCTGCGGCGATCTCATCGAAATATCGCTCATCGACGGCCGCCAATACCGCTCGCGGCAAGCTTGCTACGCGCCGCCCACCAAGGGCGGCGGGCATTTGGAAACCAATGCCGGCTGTCCGGAGCGGCTTGACCCCGGCCGCACCATGCTCGGCTTTGGCCAGGAGGCCTGGCTCTATGGCGGGCTCGCGCACAGCAAAGCGCGCTGGAATTTGATCGCCCAGGATGTCCTGATGGCGCAGCTGCGCCGCAGACAGGACGGCATCGATGCGTTCTGGACCGACGATTGGAACGGCTATCCCGCCAATCGCGCGCGGCTCCTGCAGCACATTTATGATCGTAAAGTTTCCAATCCCGTGGTCATTTCCGGCGACATCCACTCGTTCTTCGCCAATGATCTGAAACTCGATTTTGACGATCAGTCTTCGCCCACGGTTGCCGCCGAATTCGTCGGCACCTCGATTTCCTCCTACGGCCCGCCATACGACCCGATTGCGCGGGTGTTGCCGGATAATCCGCATGTGCATTTTTTCGACAGTCGCCGCCGTGGCTATGTCCTGATCGATCTGACGATGGACGAGATGCAGGCGCAGATGCGCGTGGTCTCCGACGCGCACGATCCAAAGGCGACGATTGCTACATTCAAGACGTTCGCAGTCGAGGGCGGCCGGCCGGGTGTGGTCGAGGCTTAGGCCTCGAGGCTTGCAATTGACGCGGCCGGCATCTGCGACGCCGATTCATCGATCAGATTTGCATCGAAATTGCAGCAATTCCAGCGTCAACTCTTCACAGCACGGCAAGCGCCGGGGTGTTTATAGAACCTGCAGCTTACGGCTTCGATACTGAGAGAGCGCACAAGTGCACATTCTGGTTTTGGCCTCGCAAAAGGGCGGAACGGGAAAGACCACGCTGTCCGGCCATCTGGCGGTGGAGGCGCAGAATGCTGGCGTCGGCCCGGTCGCGCTGATCGACACGGATCCGCAGGGCAGCCTGTCGAATTGGTGGAACGCCCGCAAAGCGCCCGAACCATTGTTCGTAAAGGTCGCTCCTTTAGAACTCGAAAGGGCATTGGAGCATCTCAAGCTTTCCGGCATCAGGCTCGCGGTGATCGACACCCCGCCGGCCATCACGGAATCCATCTCCTACGTGATCAGCCACGCCGATCTTGTGATCCTGCCGACGCGTCCCAGTCCGCACGATCTACGCGCCGTGGGGCCCACGATCGACGTCGCCGGTCGGCACGGCAAGCCGGTGCTGTTCGTCGTCAACGCGGCCACGCTGCGCGCGCGCATCACTGGCGAAACGGCCGTGGCGCTGTCGCAGCATGGGACTGTAGCGCCCGTCACGATCCATCATCGCGTTGATTTCGCAGCGTCGATGGTGGATGGCCGTACGGTCGGCGAAGTAACGCCCCAATCCGCATCCGCCAAAGAAATCCAGGAGCTCTGGGTTTATGTG
>Ga0187765_10000118_pt1 | contig 27169 bp, 24 predicted proteins | sample 0216_QUI02_MP05__3_FD_133018 | JGI IMG/M metagenome (GOLD analysis project Ga0187765, IMG submission 133018) | Tropical peat soil microbial communities from peatlands in Department of Meta, Colombia - 0216_QUI02_MP05_10_MG | ecosystem: Environmental > Terrestrial > Soil > Wetlands > Peat ...
CCGGCGGCCTTCGCCGAGCTCACCCGCATCAATCAGGCGCTCGAGCGCCACTACCGCGACATGCAGGACCTCGAATTCACCATCGAGCAGGGCAAGCTCTGGATGCTGCAGACGCGCAGCGGCAAGCGCACCGCCAAAGCGGCGCTGCGTATCGCGGTCGAGCTCGCCAACGAGGGCCTGATCACGCGCGACGAAGCGGTGGCGCGCATCGAGCCGGCCTCGCTCGACCAGCTGCTGCATCCGACCATCGATCCGCTGGCGCACCGCAAGGTGATCGCCAACGGCTTGCCGGCCTCGCCCGGCGCCGCCTCGGGCGAGATCGTGTTTTCCTCCGACGAGGCCGCAACGCTGAAGGCCGATGGCCGCAAGGTCATCCTGGTGCGCGTGGAAACCTCGCCCGAGGACATCCACGGCATGCATGCCGCCGAAGGCATTCTCACCACGCGCGGCGGCATGACCTCGCACGCCGCCGTGGTCGCGCGCGGCATGGGCAAACCCTGCGTGTCCGGCGCCGGCGCGATCCGCGTCGATTACGCCACCCAAAGCATGACCGCCGGCGGCACCACGCTCAAGCGCGGCGAGATCGTCACCATCGACGGCTCCACCGGCCAGGTGCTCGCCGGCAAGGTGCGCATGATCGAGCCCGCGCTGTCCGGCGAGTTCGGCACGCTCATGAGCTGGGCCGACAAGGCGCGCGCGCTCGGCGTGCGCGCCAACGCCGACACCCCGGCCGACGCGCGGCTTGCGATCAAATTCGGCGCCGAAGGCATCGGGCTTTGCCGCACCGAGCACATGTTTTTCGACGAGGACCGCATCCGCGCCGTGCGCGAGATGATCCTGGCCGACAGCGAAGAGCACCGCCGCTCGGCCATCGCCAAATTGCTGCCCATGCAGCGTGCGGATTTCGTCGAGCTGTTCGACATCATGCGCGGTCTGCCGGTGACGATCCGCCTGCTCGACCCGCCGCTGCACGAGTTCCTGCCGCACGGCGAGGACGAAATCGCCGAAGTCGCCGCCAGCATGGGCGCCGATCCCAAGAAGCTTGCCAACCGCGCGCGCGAACTCGCCGAGTTCAATCCCATGCTCGGATTCCGCGGCTGCCGCATCGCCATCGCCTATCCCGAGATCGCCGAAATGCAGGCGCGCGCCATTTTCGAAGCCGCCATCGAGGCCGGCAAGCGCACCGGCAAGCCGGTAGTGCCCGAAGTGATGGTGCCGCTGATCGCCACCAAGGCCGAACTCGACATCGTCAAGGCGCGCATCGACGCCATGGCGGACGCGGTGAAGAAGGAAACCGGCGCCAGGCTCGCCTATCAGGTCGGCACCATGATCGAGCTGCCGCGCGCCGCGCTACTCGCCGACGAGATCGCCGAGAGCGCGGAATTCTTCTCCTTCGGCACCAACGACCTGACGCAGACCACGCTCGGCATCAGCCGCGATGATGCGGCGAGCTTCCTCAGCATCTACACCGCGCGCGGCATCCTGCCGACCGATCCGTTCGTGTCCATCGACCGCGAGGGCGTCGGCGCGCTGGTGCGCATCGGCGTCGAGCGCGGCCGCAAGACCCGCAAGAATCTCAAGGTCGGCATCTGCGGCGAGCATGGCGGCGATCCCGCCTCGGTTGCATTCTGCCACGAGGTCAAGCTCGACTACGTGTCGTGCTCGCCGTTCCGCGTGCCGATCGCGCGGCTCGCCGCCGCCCAGGCCGCGCTCGGAAAAAAGGCCGCCGGCCAGGCGTGATGTTTTTCCGCTCTATTCCGTCATCGTGAGCGCCTCAGGGTGACGGCGAAAGAACTGCATGCCGAGCATCGCCGTTCATCGGGTATGCCGCGCAAATTTCGCATGCTACCTTTGCCTCGAGGTACCGGGGGAAACCCGCGCCGACGCGGGCAGAGGGGGATAATGGCCGAAGAGACAAAGCCGGCCGCGGCAGCGGAGCCGCTGGCTATTACCGAAGAAGGCCTGCGCAAAGCGGAGGAATACGTCCAGCAGGAGGAGGGCGCCGCAAACCGGCTATCCGGCTGGGTCGGCATCCTGGTCACCGCGATCGCGGTCGCGATGACGCTGTTTCATCTCTACGCCGCCTACGACATCGTGCCGACGCAGCCGCTACGCTACACCCACGTCGCTTTCGTGCTGGTGCTGAGCTTCCTGCTGTTTCCGCTCGCGGAACGCTTTCGCAACCGCATCCAGATCTGGGACGTGATTCCGTGTTTCCTCGCCGTCGGCATCATGGCCTACGCCATCATCGAGGGCGATGATTTCACCGATCGCGCCGCGGTGCCGAACCAGTGGGACGTCATCCTCGGCCTCATCTTCATCGTGCTCGTGCTCGAGGCCGCGCGCCGCACCACCGGCTGGATCATGCCGTTCGTCTCGCTGCTGTTCGTCGCCTACGCCTATTTCGGTCCCTATCTTCCCGAGCCCTGGACCCATCGTGGCTACGGCTTTTCGCGCCTCGTCGGGCACCTGTTCATCACGCTCGAAGGAATTTTCGGCGTGCCGGTCGACGTGTCGGCGACGCTGATCATCATGTTCACGATCTATGGCGCGATCCTGCAGCACTCGGGCGCCGGAAAGTTCTTCATCGACTTCTCGCTCGCGGTCATGGGCGGCAAGCCGAACAGCGCTGGCCGCGCGGTGGTGGCCTCGTCGTTCCTGCTCGGCGGACCGTCGGGCTCCGGCGTCGCCACCACGGTGATGATCGGGACGGTCGCCTATCCGATGCTGAAGAAGGCGGGATTTGCACCCGACGCCGCCGGCGGCCTGCTCGCGGCCGGCGGCCTCGGCGCGATCATCTCGCCGCCGGTGCTCGGCGCCGCCGCCTTCCTGATCGCCGAGTTTCTGAAAATCAGCTACCTCGACGTGATCTGGATGGCGACTATCCCGACGCTGCTCTACTACCTCTCGCTCTTGTTCATGGTCGAGCTCGACGCCGCCCGCTTCGGCGCGCGCAATGTCGTCTTCACGCCGGAAATGACGCTGTGGGAGATGACCAGGCGCTACGGCTTCCATTTCGTGTCGTTGATCGCCGTCGTCGTCTTCATGGTGAGCGGCTATTCGCCCATGGTGTCGGTGTTCTATTCGACCGTGCTGGCCTTTGCGATGAGCGCGCTCGCGCCCGACACCACGCTCGGGCCGCGGCAGCTCCTGATCGCCATCTTGCTGATCGGCTGCGCCGGCGTCGTAGCCTTCCAGATTCCCGGCATCTCCGCCTCGCCGCCGGGCGAATTGTTCGCGTCCTGGTTCCCGCTGCTGATCCTGGTGGCGATGGCGGTGATCGCGATCATCGGCCTCTTCCCCGACGGTCAACAGCGGGTCATCGGATCGAAGAAGATGACGGCGGCGCTCGCCGACGGCTCGATCGGCGTGCTCAGCGCGGCCACGACCTGCGCGTCCGCCGGCGTGATCGTCGGCATCGTCACGCTGACCGGACTGGGCTTGAAGTTTTCCGCCATCGTTCTCGATTTCGCCGGCGGCAGCCTGCTGCTGACCACGATCTACACGGCGCTGGTGGTCTGGATCATCGGCCTCGCCGTGCCGGTCACCGCGTCCTACATCATCTGCGCGGTGATCGCCGCGCCCGCCCTGACCAAGCTCGGCGTGCCGGACTTTGCCGCGCACATGTTCATCTTCTACTACGCGGTGCTGTCCGAAGTGTCGCCGCCGACCGCGCTGTCGCCCTTCGCCGCCGCGGCCATCACCGGCGCCGATCCGTACCGCACCACCATGCAGGCGTGGAAATACACGCTGCCCGCCTTCCTCGTGCCGTTCGTGTTCGTGCTCGATCCGATCGGCGTCGGGTTGTTGATGAAAATTCCGAACGGCGGTTCGTGGGTCGACATCCTGCTCATCACCGGCATCACCGCCGCCGGACTTGCCGCGCTCTCCGCCGCCGCCCAGAGCTGGGCGCTGCGGCGGAACACCGCGCTCGAAAACGTGCTGTTCCTGCTGGCCGGCCTGCTGCTGGTATTTCCCAGTCTGATCGAGGCGCTGGCGGAAAAGCTTACCGGCCTCGACGTGCCTTATCCCGCCCCGTTCGGTCTGGCGATTGGGGTGGCTTTGCTGCTAAAACAAATGTTCTTGCCGGCTTCGGCCACGCCCGCCACCGGCTGACAAAGAAACATCAACGACTGGGAGATCCGATCGATGTCACCGAAATTGAGCAAATTCGCCGGCGGTGCGCTCGTGGCATTTGCCGCGTTCGCGGCCGCCGCCGCCCTGGCGCAGCAGAAGACCTTCTCGATCGCGACCGGCGGCACCGGCGGCGTCTATTATCCGATCGGCGGCGGATTGGCGAACCTCCTGTCGAAGACCATTCCGGGCGTGCATGCCACCGCCGAGGTGACCGGCGGCTCGGTCGACAATCTGAAGCTCATCAACTCCGGCGGCAGCGAGCTGGCCTTCTCGATGGCCGACGCCGCGCTTGATGCGTTCAACGGCGAAGACAAGTTCAAGGGCACCAAGGTGGCCGTGCGTACGCTGATGGTGCTTTATCCCAATCAGATGCACGTCGTGACCATCGAAGGCACCGGCATCGAGAAACTCGCCGATCTCAAGGGCAAGCGCGTGTCCACCGGCTCCGGCGGCAGCGCGACCGAAGTCATGGCCTTCCGCGTGATCGAAGCGGCCGGCCTCGACAAGGACAAGGACATCAAGCGCGAGCGGCTCGGCGTCGCCGAATCCGTCAATGCGCTGAAGGATCGCAAGATCGACGCCTTCTTCTGGGTCGGCGGCCTGCCCACCGCGGCGGTGACCGATCTCGGCGCGACGCCCGGCGTGAAGATCAAGCTGATCGATCACACCGAAGTGCTCGACGCCATGAACAAGAAATACGGCAACCTCTACGCCGCGAGCGTGATCAAGGCCGGCACCTACCCGGGCCAGGACAAGGACAACAAGAACACCGTGGTGTGGAACATCCTCGTGTCCAACGCCAGCATGCCCGACGACATGGCCTACAAGATCGTGCAGACCATCATCGATCACAAAGCCGATCTGGTCGCCGTTCATCAGGAAGCAAAAAGCTTCTCGATCGAAAACCAGGTCAAGACCAACTCGCCGATCCCGTGGCACCCGGGCGCGGTGAAATACTTCACCGAAAAAGGCGTGAAGATGTGATTTTTCTTTCACCTCTCCCCGCTTGCGGGGAGAGGTCGACCGCCGGAGCGGAGCATCGCGAAGCGAGGGCGGGCGGGTGAGGGGGCGCTTCCACACATTGACAATTTCGAGACGCCCCCTCACCCGGCTCGCCGCCTTGCGGCTCGCCACCCTCTCCCCGCACGCGGGGAGAGGGAAATGATCCGCTGGTGGTATGGCCTGATGGCCGGAGGCGGTTTCGCCTTCGGCCTTTTTGCCAACAGGCGGCCGCTCGGCGAGGGGATCCTCGTTCACCCGCTGGTGCTGTTCTTCGTCGTCGTTGCGCTTGCGCTCCTGACGCTGAGAGCGGTCTACGCCCGCCCGGTGCCCGAGCTCATATCCGACCGCGCGCTGATGTACGGCTGCTGCGTCGGGCTCTTCTGCTTCCTGGTCGGCAATTTTATCGCCGTCTTCGCGCTCGGCGCGCGCTGATTCACATCGCGATATCGAGCGCGACGTCGAGATTGGGGGCCGAATGGGTGAGCGCGCCCGAGGACGCGTAATCCACGCCGGTCGCCGCGATTGCCGCGATCTGGTCGAGCGTGATTCCGCCCGACGCCTCGATGACGAGCCGGCCGGCCACCATCGCCACCGCCTTCTTCAGCGCCGCCACGGAAAAATTGTCGAGCAGCACCACGTCGGACAGCCCGCAGTCGAGCACTTCTTTCAGCTGTTCGAGCGAGTCGACCTCGATCTCGATCTTCACAAGATGTCCCGCGCTCTCGCGGGCGCGCGCGAGCACCGCGCGGATCGAGCCCGCTACCGCTATATGGTTGTCCTTGATCAGGACCGCGTCGTCGAGCCCGAAACGGTGGTTGAAGCCGCCGCCGCAGCGCACCGCGTATTTTTCCAGCGCGCGCAGGCCCGGCGTGGTCTTGCGCGTGCAGCAGATGCGCATCTTGCGCTTGCCTATCCTGCGCACGTAAGCGGCGGTCGCGGTCGCGATGCCCGACAGGTGCCCGAGGAAATTCAGCGCCGTGCGCTCCGCTCCCATGATCGCGCGCGCATTGCCGGAAATCGTCATCAGCGCAGTTTTCGCCGCCACCCTGTCGCCGTCGCGCGCCTTCGCCTTGATGTCGACCGCGGGCGAAAGTTTCGCAAAACACGCCGCCACCAGCGGCAAGCCCGCGATCGTGCCGGCCTTGCGCGCGATCACCACCGCGCGCGCCTTGGTGTTCTCCGGAATGGTCGCGATCGAGGTGACGTCGCCCGCGCGGCCCAAATCCTCCGCCAACGCGCGCGTCACCGCCGCGTCGATTTCGAGCGGGGAGAGGAAGGCGTCGGGGCAGAGCAGGGACATCAGAAGACTCACGGGGTCTTACCCTCCCCTGGAGTGGGAGGGTCGGCGAAGAATTGAGCGCAGCAAAATGCAAGCCGGGGTGGGGTGAACGGCATTGCGGTTGCGCTGCTCACCCCGCGCCTCGCTGACGATCGGCGTCGATCCTCCCCATCCGGATGAGGGTGAAGACTGGCCTGTCTTCCCGCAGGGGTCATAGGTTCCAACTCTCGTCGTTGGAGTTAGCTCTTCAAATACACCATGCGCTCGACCGCGCGGCGCGCCTTGGCGGCGATCGCGGGATCGATCGTCACTTCTTCCTGCATGTCAAGCAGGCTGTCGAGGATTTTCGGCAGCGTGATGCGCTTCATGTGCGGGCAGAGATTGCACGGCCGCACGAATTCGACCTCGGGCAGTTCGGCGTGCACGTTGTCGGCCATCGAGCATTCGGTGACCATCACCACGCGCCGCGGCTTGCGCTTGCGCACCCAGTCGATCATGCCCGCGGTGGAGCCGGTGTAATCGGCCGCCGCCAGCACGTCCGGCGGGCATTCAGGATGCGCGATGATCTGCACCGACGGATCGTTCTCGCGCACGGCGCGCAGCTCGTCGGCGGTGAAGCGCTCGTGCACTTCGCAATGGCCCTTCCAGGCGATGATCTTCACCTTGCTCTGCGAGGCGACATATTTGGCAAGGTATTCGTCCGGCAGGAAAATGACGCGCTCGGCGCCAAGGCTCTCCACCACCTCGAGCGCGTTCGACGACGTGCAGCAGATGTCGCTCTCGGCCTTCACTTCCGCCGAGGTGTTCACATACGTGACCACCGGCACGCCGGGAAAGCGCTCGCGCAGCAGCCGCACGTCGTCGCCGGTGATCGAGGCGGCGAGCGAGCAGCCGGCCTTCAGATCCGGGATCAGCACGGTCTTGTCGGGATTGAGGATCTTCGCGGTCTCCGCCATGAAATGCACGCCGCATTGCACGATGATGTCGGCATCGACTTTCGTCGCCTCGCGCGCGAGCTGCAGCGAGTCGCCGACGAAATCGGACACGCAATTGTAGATTTCCGGCGTCTGGTAATTGTGCGCCAGGATCACCGCGTTGCGCTCCTGCTTGAGCGCATTGATGGCCCGCACATAGGGTGCAAAGAACGGCCACTCGTTCGGCGGCACCACCGCTTTCACGCGCTCGTAGAGATGCGCGGTCTCGCGCTCCACCTGCGCGTTCCATTCGAGCGACGGTTTCGGCAGCCGGCCGAATTTGCGCAACGTATCCGCGCGCCCGCCGGCTGCGGGCAGGGGGGCTTGGCGCTGTTGCGCCGGACCGAGCGTTTCCATGATGGGCAAGGCGGCCTCCGCTCTGATATGCTCTAGGAGAGCATAAGTAGGGACGAAAACTTCCGGCGATCAGCCGGCGAGCAATTCGCTCAAGGGGCTATTATCCTCACTTAGAGCAAATCTCATATAGCATGACGCCGGCCGTTTCGCCACCCCCTCATTTCCTCAAATCAGCCCCGACAAATACTCAACGCGTCGACCACAACCGCTTAAGATCAACGAACTATGCAGGAAGCAGATCGGACACATCACCAACATTTGCTTGGGTGATGAAAGCTGCGGGCCTATCTAGCAGCGACACGATTTGAGCCATGCCGCACGCTTGCGGCGGAGAATGAAATGACCGTCATACCTGCCCCATCGCTGCCGCTCGCGTCCTGGCGCACACCGGCAATCATCCTGATCTGCGCCTGCCTGATCGGCGTCATCGGCTTTGGCCCGCGCTCGGCGCTCGGCTTGTTCCTCAAGCCGATGACGATCGCGCATGGATGGGGCCGCGACGTGTTTTCGCTCGCGCTTGCCATTCAGATGCTGCTGTGGGGCGTCGGCCAACCGTTTGCCGGAGCCGTTGCCGACCGGTTCGGCGCGGTCCGCGTGCTGTGCGTGGGATCGCTGTTCTACGCGGTGGGCCTCGCGCTCATGGCCTATGCCTCGACACCGCTGCTGCTCTATCTCACCGCCGGCGTGCTGATCGGTTTTGGGCTTTCCGGCTGCGCGTTTCCGCTGGTCGTCGGCGCGCTCGGCAAGCTCATGCCGGAGCAATGGCGCTCGCTCGCATTCGGCCTCGGCACCGCCGCGGGCTCATTCGGACAGTTTTTGTTCTCGCCGATCTCCATCGGCTTGATGGATCATTTTGCCTGGCAAAGCACGCTCCTGACCTTCAGCGCGATCGTGCTGCTCATCATGCCGCTTTCGCTCGCGCTCGCGACACCCAAGACGTCATCCTCTCCGCAAGCCGTAGTACGCCAGCAATCGGTGACGCAGGCGCTCGCCGAGGCGTTCGGCCACCGCAGCTACGTGCTGCTCGTCATCGGCTTCTTCACCTGCGGTTTCCAGCTTTTCTTCATCACGGTTCACCTTCCGGCCTACCTCGTCGATCGCGGCCTCTCGGCCCACATCGGCGGCTGGACCATCGGCGTGATCGGCCTGTTCAACATCGTCGGCTCGATTTCCTCCGGCTGGCTCGCCGGCCGGATGCCGAAGCGCTACCTTCTGTCCGCGATCTACTTCGCCCGCTCGCTGGCGGTGACCGCCTTCATCCTGATGCCGGCGAGCGACACTTCCGCGCTCATATTCGGCGCCGTCATCGGCCTGTTGTGGCTTTCCACCGTGCCGCCGACCTCCGGCCTGGTCGCCGTCATGTTCGGCACGCGCTGGCTTTCCATGCTGTTCGGCTTTGCCTTCTTCAGCCATCAGGTCGGCGGCTTCCTCGGCGTCTGGCTCGGCGGTCTGCTGTATGAGAAAACCGGCTCCTATGAGATCGTCTGGTGGCTGTCCGTGTTCTTCGGCGTCGCCTCCGCGATCATCAACCTGCCGATCATCGAGAAGCCGGTCGCGCGCGCCGCCACTGCCGCGGCGTAACGGCAAAGTAACGGCAAATTTGTCATGCCCGGGCTTGTCCCGGGCATCCACGTCTTCCACAGTAGCGCCCGGAAGCCGTGGGAGAATTGCTGTGGCCAGCTTCAAGGCAATCGTGATCGAGAAGGCGGAGCATGGCCAGAAGGTCGCGCTCGACGATTTCGACGAGAAGGATTTGATGGACGGCGACGTCACCGTCCGCGTCGAATGGTCGACCATCAATTACAAGGACGGACTTGCCATCACCGGCAAGGCGCCGGTGGTGCGCCGCTTTCCGATGATCCCCGGCATCGATTTCGCCGGCACCGTCGAGTCGTCCGCGCATGCGAGCTGGAAAGCGGGCGACAAGGTCATCCTGAACGGCTGGGGTCTGGGCGAGACCCATCTCGGCGCCTACGCGCAAAAAGCGCGCGTCAAGGGCGACTGGCTCGTGCGCTTGCCCAGGAACTTGAGTGCGCGCGACGCCATGGCGATCGGCACGGCGGGTTATACCGCCATGCTCGCCGTCATGGCGCTCGAGCGGCACGGCCTCGATCCTCAGCGCGGCCCGATCGTGGTGACCGGCGCCGCCGGCGGCGTCGGCTCGGTTGCGGTCGCGCTGCTCGCCAAGCTCGGCTATCACGTGATCGCCTCGACCGGCCGCCCGCACGAGGCCGGTTACCTCAAGGATCTCGGCGCCGCCGAAGTGATCGACCGCAAGGAACTCTCCAGCCAGCCGAAACCGCTCGCCAAGGAACGCTGGGCCGGCGGGATTGATTCGGTCGGCTCCGCCACGCTCGCCAATATGCTCTCCATGACCCGCTACGGCGGGGCGGTGGCGGCCTGCGGGCTCGCCGGCGGCATGGATCTGCCGGGCAGCGTCGCCCCCTTCATCCTGCGGGGCGTGTCGCTCTTAGGCATTGATTCCGTTCAGTGTCCGTTAACGCTTCGCACCCAGGCCTGGACCCGCTTGGAATCCGATCTGAAACGCGACAAAATATCGACAATAACCGCCGAAATCGGCCTTTCGGAGGTCATTACGACGGCCCCACGCATCCTGGACGGGCAGGTACGGGGGCGAATTGTGGTCAAGATCGGGTAAACATATTCAGGATTTGTCGACGAAGTTCGGGCATGATCGCTTAAGCTCGTATGGTAAGCGAGCGGTAAACGTGGCGTTGTGCCGTAATGTGGAGTTGGGGCATGTCGGTCAAGTCGGGGACGTTTGCGCGGGGTGCCATTGTTGCAGCGAGTCTTGCGGGCGTCATGCCCGGGGTCGCCGGCGAGATGAACGCCGACGAAGCCAAGCGCTTCATCAGCGGCAAACTTTTCGCCTACCATTGCTTTGAAGGTACCAGCGGCGCCGGCCGCATCTTCTCCGACGGCTCGGTCGTCGGATCGATTCAGATCAGAGGCGAGGGCCCGGTGCGCTACGTCGCGCTCCCGGCGGGAACGCTGAAGGTCAAGGGCGACAATTATTGCGCCTCGCTGCGGGGCCTGCCGTTCGAACCCTGCTTCAACGTCGACAAGACCAGCCAATCGAGTTTCCGCGGCTCGATCTGGGGCTTCGGCTTTGCCTATTGCGACTTCACGCGCCGCAGCGCGCGCGTCGACCTCGCCGGCGCGCCGCTCCGGTTGAGCCCGCTCACCTCCCACTCGACGAACGCGCCACGGTCGATCGAAACCGCCGAACGCGCCAACCAGTAATATCCGACGATCAGCTTGACGGCGGCGCGCCGCTCGGCGCTGCGACGGCTGCGCCGCGCGCTGGGAACAGTAGCCGCTGATAGAGCCAGCCGATCCCGACCAGCACCAAGCCGAGCCCGATGAACGACAGCGCCCGGTAGACGCCTTCAAGATCGGACAAGTCCACGAAGAACACTTTTCCGACCGTGAGCGTCACAATAGCGGCGGAGGCAAGCCGCGCCGGTTGCGACTGTAGGAAAATTCCGGCGATCAGCAGCGCCACGCCGAACGCGAGCCAGACCACCGAATAGGTGTACTGCTCGGCATTGGTCACCGGCCCGGCGGTGAGGTCGGGGCCGTGATAGAAGCGCGTCACTTGCAGCGTCAGGTACGACAGCGCGAGGCCGACAGCCACGATCGCCGCAGTGACACGATAGCCGCGCGGCCGCCGGTTGCGCGTCGTGAGCGCGAGCGCAATCGCCAGCACCGCCGGCAGGCCGTATCCCAGCAGGATCAGGTTGAACACGCGGCCGCCGACCGGCTCGCCGGTCACCAGCGGATTCTCGGCGATCCACAGGCCGAACACCACTGCCAGCAGCGTCAGCCCCGCCAGCAGCAGCGCGGCGACATTGTGCACGACGCTGCCGGTGCGCCCGCGCACGTGTTCGAGTCCGATCGTCATGGCGAGCCCGACGCAGACATGCGCCGCGATCTCGGCGAGGCCTGCGTGGTCGCCGTAGACATCGCCGTCGTTCATCAGATGGCGGACTTCCAGGAACGCCAGCAGCACCGTGAACAGGATCGCGCCCGCGTCGACCACGCGCGACGAATGATCGTCGCCGCGCCGGCGCAGCAGCCAGCCGCCGAGCCAGAACGCCGCCGCCGGCACGCCATAGCCGTACAGCAGCCAGTTGAAGATCGGCGTGATGCCGACGTCGTCGCCGACGATGCGCGGTTCCCAGCCGACGCGCAGAACCACCAGCACCACCAGCGCCGCCGCGAGCCAGCGCAGCATCGGCAGCGGCCGCTTTTCGGCGATCCACGCCACGCCCGGCACCATCAGCGCCAGCCCGATGGTAAGCCAGCCCTTTTCCAGCGCGAAGGTGAGCGCGAGGCAGAGCGCCGCGACCGCGCCGGCGGCATAGAGCGCGGTCGAGGAGGCGAGCCCGGGCCGCAGGTCGCGTTTGGTCAGCTGTTCGGTCGCGTAGGAGAACAGCGCCGCCAGCGCGAGCGCGATGAAGGCGAACGGAATGGACCGCTCGTAATTCGCAATCCGGCAATAAAGCGCGACCAGGATGAACACCGGCGCGAACACGCCCGACGCGCTCCACAGGATCGGCACGCGCGCCGATAGCGAGCGGCCCTGCGCGAAAAATCCCGCGACCAGGAATAAAGCCCCGTAGGCGCCGCAGCCGCTGCGGGCCGGCGTCAGCAGCCATCTCGCACGCCCAATTCAGGATGACCAGCACGGCGAACAGCGCCGCAACCGGAACGGCGGCGCTCGCCGCCTCCGCTTGCCAAGCGACCGCAAGCGTTGCCAGCAGGAGGAGCGTGAAGATGGTGAGCGGCATCGTCTCGTGCCGCGTCGCGAGCACGAACAAGGCGGCGCCGATCAGATAGACCGCGACCGCGGTCGACGATACCCAGTCGATTTTCCCCGGCTCGGCCGACGGGCCGTAGAGCAGCCCGGAAACGATCAGCGCCGCCACCAGCGCAAAACCGACGACCGCGTGGAAGGCGTGCGCCCACAGCGCGTCCGACAGCATGCTGTCGATCTGGAACAGCATCCAGATAAAGCTGAATCCCACTGCGGTCAGCGCCAGCCAGCGCCACAGCCGCATGCGCGCGAGCGCGAACGCCGCCGCGCTCACCACCGCGATATAGACGTAGAGCGCCCAGTAATTCGGTTCCTTCGCGGACACGAGGATGGGCGTCACATAGCCGCCGACCAGGCCGAGACCGCCGAGCCACGGCCCATGCAGCAGCGCGGCGGCGAGCGTCGCCAGCGCGACGAGGCCGAGCAGCAGGAAGGCGGCGCCGGGCGACAGGAAGCCGTAGAGCTCATAGGCGGCCCACACCGTGGCGTAGGCGACCGAAGTGCCGGCCGCCGTCAGGATGCTCGGAATATTGGCCGCCGGCACGCCAGCCCGTCCGGAAATTTTTTCCTTTCTGCGCAACCATTCTCCGCCGGCGATCAAGCCGGCCGCCAGGAGTGCGCCGAGCAGGATTCGGACGCCGGGACCGATGAGGCCCGCCTCGATCGAGAATTTCACCAGGAAGAAGCCGCCGAGCGCGAGCGCAAGTCCGCCGACCCACACCACGCCGCGCGTGCCGAAGAACTCCTCGAAACCGGGCCTGTGTCCGGTCGGCGGCGGCGGTGGTTGCGGTGGCGGAGCGGCCGGCGGAACCGTCGTATCCGGCGGAATTGCGCCGCCGTCGACGTGCGAGTCCGCAGCCGCGATTGCCTCCGGCGTTTCGCCGCTGTCGCGGAACTGCGGCGGAATTTCCGCGATCTGCTCCTGAACCTCCGAGCGCGTTTGTGCCGATACGGGCGGGGCGCCCGGCAGCGGCGCGGCGGCTGACGGTGCGGCCACAGCGTGTGGCCCCGCTAGGCGCGCTTCGAGCGCGCCGAATCGTTCCTCGATCCTGCTCAGCCGGCCGGTCAGATTGACGACCTTGACCAGCGCCACGATGGCGATGATCGGAAACGCCAGCAGCAGCAGGACGAGAATCGGGATGAATTCCATGGCAGCCCCCCGGCCATGGCGATGCTAGGCCAGGGCGCGCGAGGACGGAAGTGCCAGAGCGCCTGATGCTTTCAGGCGGCGGCGCCGTCGATCGCCCGCGCTCGCGCCCGCAACAGCAATTGCTCAACCTCGCTGGCCGCGTTTATGGCGCCGTCGACGCCGTCGAATTCGCCGGCGAGCTTCCTTGCCGCGGTGCCGTAGGATTCCGTATCGAGCACGTCGCGCACGGCTTGGTGGATCATGTCGGCCGTGGCGTTCGCCGGCAATCCGCGGCCCGCGCCCCAGCCTTGAATCGCTGCCGCGTTCACCGGTTGATCGGAGGCAAGGCCGGGGATGACGACCATGGGCAGGCCGTAACGCAAGGCCCGCATCATCGTGCCGTGGCCGCCGTGCGTCACCACGAGTTTGGCGCGCCGCATGAGCTGATCGTGATCGGCGTTGGCAAAAACCACGACATTGTCCGCGGCCTTGAGCGCGGCCGGGTCGAGGCTGTCGCCCGCGGTCACGACGCCGTGCACCGGAAGCCCTTTCAGCGCGTCGATTGCGCTCTGGAATTTCGCCGCCGAGCCCTGCTCGGGCATCGTGCTGAAGCTCACCAGAACCAGCGGCGCGGGATCGTCGTCGCGCCAGGGCAGGGTCATGCCTTGCATATGACGCTCGCGTTCGAGCACCGGGCCGACATGGCGAACGTTTTCGGGATGGGCAAGACCGCCGTGCGGCGGATCGAGTGTCTTCAGCGTGGTCACCATGAGCCTGTCATGCGTCATCCAGAGCTCGTCGAGCTGCGCGGGCCACGCGCCGAAGCCCGCCTCGCTGCGCAGATTGATCAGAAGCGCGAGCATGTCCCGCCACTGTTCCAGCATGCGGTAGACGCAGGTGTGGCACACGACGATGGTCGGGCCGTCGAAGCTCGCCGTTTCAACGAGCGCGGCGGGAAACATGGCGTCGATGATGACGAGGTCCGGTCCGTGCGATTTCAGCAGCGCGCGAATTTCCTCCGCCACCGCCGGCGAGGTGAGATAGCTCGCGGCTTTCGGGATCCATTTGTTGGGATAGCGCGCGACCTGCTCGTAGGCGCGCTGAAGTTCGATGGCGCGAAAGCCCGCCCGCTCGACGCGCGCGATCATTTCCGGCCGGCCCGCGAACGAGACCGCATGGCCACGCTCCGTCAGCATCCGCGCGATGCCGAGGCTAGGAGGCAGATTGCCGCCGCCCGACCAGTTCAGCCATAGAATCCGTGCCATGGTCCTTCTCCGCGTGCGTGACGCTGTCGATCATCCGGCAGACGATCGCCTCGACCGCCAGCCGGCTGAGTTTCCGGTCCCGGCGCAACAGCTTCCAGACATAGATGTCCGTCGCCACCATCAGGATGTTGAACAGCTGCGCGCGCGCGTCGCCGCTTTCTCCTGCGAGCTGCGGCGCGAAGATCGTCCGCACCGCGTCGCGATGGTTCTCGCGCCCCTGATCGAGCGTCGATTTCAGAGCCGGCCGGCGAAGCTCGTCGTTCAGCCGCTGGATAATGAGATCGCCCATCGACTCGTAGAGGTCGTAGATCGCCTTCACCCCGGCCGCGACGTCGCCCGGCGGCGTAGGCTTGAGCGGCACGCCGCTGGCGGCGAGTTCCTCGAGTGCGGCATAGACCAGCTTGTCTTTCGTGCCGTAGGCGCGCAGCGCGGTCTGCACCGTGGTGCCGGCCCGCTCTGCGATGTCGGCGAGGGTGAAGTCCTCGATCGGCCGCTCGCAATAGAGCTGCATGGCGCTGGCGCGGATGCGCGCCTTGGTCGCCTCGGCCTTGGCCGCGCGCGCCGTCATGGCGTAATGGCGCTTGGACTTTTTCATATTAATACGACTAACATCAATTATATTTGGTGCCAATATGATTAACACGAAAATACAAGGCGGGCATGCCGCCGCCCTGCAGTGACGCTGCAGGCCTCTGTTGAAGTTGACGATTTTATCCTACGACGCCCGCCGCCCGAGCCGCAGTCCCGGCGCCGGCCGTTCCTGCATCACCTCATGGCGAAACCGGAACATCGCCGCCGGTCGGCCGCCGGTGGCCGTCGTGGTCTCGCCGGTCGGCTCGACCAGCGCGCCGGTCTCCACCAGCCGCCGGAAATTCTGCTTGTGCAGATGCCGCCCCGATATGGCCTCGACCGTGCGCTGCAGCTCGGTCAGCGTGAACTCCGGACTCATCAGCTCGAACACGACCGGACGATATTTCAGCTTCGCGCGCAGCCGTGCGATCGCCGTTGCGAGGATGCGGCGATGGTCGAAGCGCATCGGCTCGCCGAGCGCGGGCAGCTTGCCGCGCGCAAGCGCCGCTTCGCGGCCGTCGCGCCGCGCTTCCTCGACCAGGCCCGCTTCGTAAAGCAGCTCGTAGCGGTCGAGCACCTTCTCCTCGTCCCAGGGCGAACCGCCGACGCCGAAGCAGAGCCGCAATCGCGCCCGCCGTCCGCCGCCGAGCCGTGCCGCATCCTCACGCCCCGCGGCGCGTGCCCATTGCTCCAGCGGGGGAACGATCGCCTTGTCGAGGATGGCCGGCCGGCCGTCGCGCCAATCCTCCCACGGGAAGAACTGGTACCAGGGCTCGAATCCGGCGCCGGCCGCCCGCAGCGCCGCCGCATTGCCGGGAACCCGCGTGAGCGCGAGATAGCCGACCGACACCATATGCGGGCCGGCATCCCTCGGCCGCGCATGCCGCCCGCGGTCGCCGAACGTATAAAGCTGTTCCACATAGCCGACCGTGAGCCCGGTCTGGGCCTTCACCCACGCGCGCAGCCCGATTTCGAACGTGCGATGCGTCAGCGGATCGAACGGCCCGAACGGCAAGCCGGGCAGTTTTTCGCCGCTGCCGGCGTCGCCCGCAACCAGGATGAACGGCGTATCCGCTTCCACGGCCACGATCGCTGCGGTGAGCCCGATTTCGATCGGCGTGAGCGCAGCCTCGGCCATCGATTCACTCGAGATCGAGCCGGAACGGTTCGTTCTCGACGGCGGCCTGTCCGGCGCCGATCTTCGCGATCGCCTCGACCATGCGATTTTTCCGGCCGAGCACTTTGTCGGCGTGCTTGACCAGCATTGGGTTCGGCATGGCGGCCGGTGAGGCTTCGCGCAGCGCTTTGGCTATCGTCTCTTCGCTGCGATGCGGATTGAGCGCGCAGGCGGCGACGAACGCGCCTGCGGTCGAGCGGCTGATACCGGCGAGGCAGTGCATGACCAGCGGCGCGCCGCGATCCCACGCGTTGAGGAATGCGACCAGCCGCGCGACATGATCCTCGCTCGGCGGCGTGTAGCCGTCGAGCGGTTCGGTTATGTCGTCCATGCTCAGCACCAGGTGATTGCGCGGCTCGATATGCATCGGCCGCTGCATGCGGTTCGGGTCGCGCAGCATGGTCACGATATGGCGCGCACCGGTCGTCAGCACGACCTCGTGCAGCCGCGCCAGCGAACAAACGTGAATCATAGCCATGCGAATCTCGTACCCGCCAAAATGGCGCCCAGCAAGGCGCGCCTGTCTCATTCCTTAATAAGCCTGGCGAATTGCGCCAGATAGCGCTGCTCGGCCACTTCCGCCGGCCAGGGTGTAAGATAATCACGCTCCGTTGCCGGCGCGAGCGCGGGCCGCGTCCCGAAAAACCGCCGCGCTTCCGTCACCTCAAACCCGGCGAGCCGGGTGGCTTCGAGAAATGCCGCCCCGCGGTCGGCGGTCTTGATCAGGCGGTTGATGTCCTCCGGCAGCTTGGCCGGCAGACCGAACCGCACATGGATCGCGGTCAACAGCCGCCGCTCCACCAGCTTGTAGGCGTCCCCGATCACCGCCTTGAACGGCGAGATCATGTCGCCGATGACGTATTCCGGTGCGTCATGCAGCAGGATCGCGAGCCGCGCGCGCCGGTCGAGCCGCGGCACACGCGCGCGCGCGATTGTTTCCACCAGCAGCGTATGCTGCGCGACCGAGAAGATGTGCGCGCCGTGGGTCTGGCCGTTCCAGCGCGCGACGCGCGCCAGCCCATGCGCGATGTCCTCGATCTCTACGTCGAGCGCCGACGGGTCGAGCAGATCGAGCCGCCGGCCCGACAGCATCCGCTGCCACGCGCGCGGCGAAACGGCTTTTGCTTTGTGCCTTGGCGATATTTTCTTGGCGCGCACGTCACATGCATCCGCTGCGCCGCGCTTGGCCCTTCCCGCGCGGGCGTTCGCGAGCGGCGGGGAGGGCGGCAAGCGTCTCATGCTGCATTTGCATCGTCGTTATTTCTGTCTTGCGAGTTTCTGCACCGCCGCGTGCCGGTGGCATTTCACCAGATGGTCGTTGACCATGCCGACCGCCTGCATGAAGGCATAGACGATCGTGGGGCCGCAGAACTTAAAACCCCGCGCGGAAAGCTCCTTCGACATCGCCTTCGATATCGGCGTTTCGGCCGGCACCTGCGAAGTCGAACGGAAGTGGTTGACCTTCGGCTTGCCGTCGAGAAAATCCCACAGCAGCGCGGAGAAGCCCTCGCTTTTCTCCATGACGTCGAGCCATGCCCGCGCCGACAGCACCGCGCCCTCGATCTTCATCCGGTTGCGCACGATGCCTTCATCCTTCATCAGCGCCGCGATCTTGCGCTTGTCGTAGCGCGCGATCTTTTCCGGTTTGAAGCCATCGAACGCGCGGCGGAAATTTTCGCGTTTGCGCAAAATGGTGATCCACGACAGTCCGGCCTGAAACCCGTCGAGCACGAGCTTCTCGTACAGCGCCCGGTCGTCGTATTCCGGCACGCCCCATTCCTCGTCGTGATAGGCGAGGTAGAGCGCATCGTCCTTGCCCGGCCAAGGGCAGCGACTGAGGCCGTCGGCATGCCGCAGGGAAGTGCTCACGGCTTCTCCCCCGGCCACGAAAAGCGCGCCCATTGCGGCTTGCGCGCGCGAATGGTGATGCCGCCTGCAACCAAGGGCGTCCCGGCGGCCTGCGCGTCGGAAATGTAATCGAGCCGCAGCATCGCGAGCCCCATCGGTCCGGCGGCCGAACCCATGATGCCGACTTGTTTGTCTCCCGCCATCACCGGCACTCCTGCGGCCGGCGCAAAATCGTCGGCCGAGACCGGCACGATGCGCTTGCGCGCGCTGCTGCGGTGCTCGATGCGCGACACCACCTCCTGCCCGACGTAGCAACCCTTGTCGAAATCGACGCCGTTGAGCTGGTCCATGTCGGTCTCGTGCGGGAACGCATCGCCATAGGGAAAATCAAACCCGCCCCGCGGCACGCCGAGCGCGATGCGACGCGCCTCGTACAGGCTTGCGTCGACGAAGTCCGCGCCCAGCTCGGCCGCGGCCTGTTTCGCCAGATGCGGGGGCAGCATGATGCGCTGGCCGAGTTCGGCCAGCCGCGGGTCCTGATAGACCAGCCCGTAGTCGGACTTGCCGCCGCCGTCCCACACCGCCATCACGCCCAAGACCTCCGACAGATCCTCGGCGATCACCTTGGCGCGCAGCTTGTAGAAATTGAGCTTCGCGACCAATTCGCCGGCGAGCGCGCGCGGACAATCGAGGAACAATCCGCCGCCATCCTCCGCCGGCGCCTCCGTCACGATGCAATCGACGATGATTTTGCCCTGCGGCGTAAGCAGCGCCGCAAAGCACGGCTTCTCCGGCGTCACCTTGGTGATATCGGCTGTGAACAGGCCGTTGAGGAAGCCGCGCGCGTCGTCGCCGACGACCTTGACCGCGCCGCGGTCGGGGAGGAGCGCCGCCTTCATGCGAGACCTGTTGGGACCCTATTGCCAAGCATCGCCGCGAAACGTAAGGCGCTGACGGCAAGCCCTCAAGGGCGCGAAATGGAATACGTGCAGTTTCCGTGGCTGAGACCTACGATTTGATCCTCAAAGGCGGCACCGTCGTCAACCAAGACGGCGAGGGCGTCCGCGATGTGGCCGTCAGCGGCGGCCGTATCGCCGCCATCGGCAGGCTCGCCGAGGGCAGGGCGGCCGAAACCGTCGATTGCCGCGGGCTGCACGTGCTGCCCGGCGTGATCGACAGCCACGTGCATTTGCGCGAACCCGGCCTGACCCACAAGGAAGATTTCGAGACCGGCTCGCGCGGCGCTGTGCTGGGCGGCGTCACCGCGGTGTTCGAGATGCCGAATACCGATCCGCCCACCACCACGGCCGGAGCGCTCGCCGACAAGGTCAAGCGCGCGCATCATCGCATGCACTGCGACTTTGCGTTCTACGTCGGCGCCACGCGCGAGAACACCTGCGAGCTGGGCGAGCTTGAACTGTTGCCCGGCGCCTGCGGCGTGAAGGTGTTCATGGGCTCGTCCACCGGCTCGCTGCTGGTGGAGGATGACGACAGCGTGCGCAAAATCCTGAGCGCGATCCGGCGGCGCGCCGCATTCCATTCCGAGGACGAATATCGCCTGCGCGAGCGCATGGCTCTGCGCGTCGAAGGCGACCCGCGCTCGCATCCGGTCTGGCGCGACGCCACCGCGGCGCTGATGTGCACGCAACGGCTGATCGCGCTCGCGCGCGAGACCGGCAGGCGCGTGCACGTGCTGCATGTCACGACCAAAGAGGAGATCGACGTCCTGGCCGGGCACAAGGACGTCGCGTCGGCCGAAGCGACCCCGAGCCATCTCACCCTTGCCGCGCCCGATTGCTACGAGCGGCTCGGCGCGTTCGCCCAGTTGAACCCGCCGGTGCGCGATGCATCCCATCGCGAGGGGCTTTGGCGCGGCATCGCAAGCGGCGTTATCGACAGCATCGGCTCCGATCACTCCCCGCACACCCGCGCGGAAAAAAGCCATGCCTATCCCAAGACCCATTCCGGCATGACCGGCGTTCAGACGCTGGTGCCGGTCATGCTCGACCACGTCAATGCCGGCCGCCTGACGCTGCAACGGTTCGTCGATCTCACCAGCGCCGGCCCTTCGCGCTTGTTCAATATCGCACGCAAAGGCCGCATCGCCGCGGGCTACGATGCCGATTTGACCATCGTCGATCTCAAGCGCCGCGAGACCATCACCGACAAATGGATCGCCTCGCGCTCCGGCTGGACGCCCTACGACGGCATGAGCGTGACCGGCTGGCCGGTCGGCACTATCGTGCGCGGCCGTAAAGTCATGTGGCAGGGCGAACTCGTCACGCCCGCGCAAGGCGAACTCGTGCGATTCGCGGATACACTGGCGCGCGCTTGGTGACCGGCGCCAGTTACTGTCGCGACAGATCGATGGAAAATTCGCCGTTGTTGATGCGGTTGGCGAGTTTTGCGGCATAGGCCGCCGCGGCTTCCTCGCCATAGGTCGAAACCAATTCCGCGAAAGCGGCAAACAGGCAGGCTTGCGCCATGCAATCGTCCTCGACGCCGTCGAGCCGGGCTTCCGCCCAAGCTTCGTGCAGATAGCTCAACGCGACTCTCTTTTGATCCTGCTCCGCCACCGGCTCGCGCAATGGATTGGTATGCTTTGCGGTACTCATAAACAGCCCAAAAAAACGGCGCCCCAGGTGCCGTCGTCCCTGCCAGATCGAAATGGTAGCACCCCCAGCGGCCGTTGCGAGCGGCACCTTTAGGGAAGGTTAATTCGCCGGATTCAGTTGGCGTAGCGGGCGGTGATTTCGCGGGCGATCTTCGCGCCTTCCGCGAGGTAGCGGCGGATTGCAACTCCGGCTGCCGGGGTGCAGCTGCGATAGGTCTGCTGGAATCCGCGATAACCCCGGTTAAAGCTCACCATCAGCTTGTCGTGCCGCGGCCCGCTCGGCGCTTCGGCATCAAGCAGGGCCTGCATTTCGCTGCGCCATTTCTGCCCTTCCTTCGACCCGCAGATGCCCCGCAGATAGTGCAGGGCGCCGAGGATTTCCGACAGCCGTTGCAGGTCGCCGTCATAGGGCGCGGCCCCGACTTCGACCGCGCGCGCGGGCGCGCTCCCAACCGCGAGCGCCCAGACCAGCATTAAGGTCAATACCTGTTTGTGCATCGTTGTAACGTATGCGCCGCGTCCCCGGGCCGTGCAACCGACTGTCGTCCCGGAATGGGGCGGCGGTTGGGCGATCTAAAGCGCAATCCGGCGAAGTGGGAACCGGTTCGCCGTAAGATTGCGCGAAAAACCAAAGATTCTAGACCATGATCCGATTCAATCTAATCGGATCATGGTCTAGCCGAACATGCCGTCGGTCTTCCCTTGCCGCACCATCTCTTTGCAATAGGCGTAGAGCGCATCATACACGATCCACTCCGCTGCGTTCAGCGCATGGTCGTCCTTGTAGCCGAGCCGGCGAAATCCTTCGGCGATTGCTTCGAGCCCTGGCCCTTCGGGCTGGTTGTAGAGCGAATTGTCGGTATCGGCGCCATTGACGATCTTACCGAGAAGGACAAGCGCTGGATCGCCGGTGAGTTTGTATCTTTTCAGGATCGCTTCGAATGAACATTCCTTGCCGTGATGGCCGAGTTCCACGTTTTTCACGTCATACGGAATGGCGTCGAACCGCTTTGCCTCATCCATCACTGTCTCGGCCGGAGCGAAGATGAACTCCGCGTCCTTATCGACGAATTTCTTGATCAGCCATGGGCAGGCGACGCGATCCACTTTGACGTGCTCTCGGGTTATCCATTTCATGTGCGGTCTCCCTTGTTGAATGTGCCAGACTTATTTGAGGTTGACCGGAGCCAATTCCTCCGGCGGTTTGACATGGCGGAATGAGAACAGCAGGCCCAGGTCGTAGGCGATCTTGAGCGTGCCGCAGACGACGAGCGGCAGCCCCGGAAATGCCGTCGTCAACAGCATGCCCGCGAAAACCGGACCGACCGCCGATGCGAGACTGCGCGGCACCGCCGTCACGCTGGCGGCGGTCGCTCGCTCGGCCGGAGTCACCACGGCCATGACGTAGGACGTGCGCGTCGGCACATCCATTTGCGACAGCGCGGATCGCAGCAGCAGCAATCCAAGCGCCACGTACAGATTGGTCGAGAAGGCGGCAACGATGAGAAAGATGCTCGACGGGATGTGGGTGAAGACCATGGTGTTGACGAGGCCGATGTGCCTCGAAAGCCGGGCGGCGACCGGGTAGGAAAACGCGCTCAGCGTGCTTGACCAGAAGAAGAACACGCTCGCGGCCGAGACCGAGAGGTCGAACCGCTCGAACAGCCAAAGCGCCAGCAGCGACTGCACGACAAAGCCGCCGGCGAAAGCATCGAGGCTGAACAGGGCCGCGAGCCTATAGACCACGCCGCGCGAGGGGCCGAGCGGCGCGTGAGGAATCGGCTCGACCATGCGCGCATGGGGCAGGCGCTGATACAGCAGAATGCTCACGAGCCCGAGCAGGGCATAGGCGTAAAACATCAGCCTGAATGCGCTCAGTCTGCCGATCCCCATAGAGATCACGAAATCCGGCATCGCCGCCGCCAACGCGCCCGCGGCCATCGACAGGGCGCCGATCAAGCTGTAGCGCGCGAAGGTGCGCGTTCGCTGCTGGTCGGGGACGTCGCGCGCCAGCATGGCGTGCTCCAGCGGCACGAGAATGCCGAGGTCGCCGGTTGCCGGATTGATCGTGCCGACAAACGCAACGACCGCGATGAGCGCGACGTGCTCGGCATTGGGAAACGCCAACCCCGTGACGGCCATGAGCCCGGCACCCAGCAGCATGAGGGTGCGCAGGTCGTAACGCGGCGCGATGACGCCAATGGCCAATGTGAACAGCGCCGTGCCGAACAAAGACGCCGTCGCGACGACCCCGACCTGAATCGGGTCATATCCGATCGCGGTCAGATAGGCCGGCAGGATGATGATGGCGAAACCGTCGCCGAAGCCGCGAACGCCGCGCGCCACGTACAGCAAGAAGACATGCGACGGAGTTGTCATCGCGATCTCGTCACTCGCAGTCGAAAGGATGGCGTCGGCGTGCGGCGCATCGCATGTACCGCGCTTCCCGGAAGGCTGCGATGAAGGAGAATACCGTCTGCATGAATACCGGCCGCTTCGCCCGGACACGTGTTCGCGGTTGGCCGTCGATCAAGCCAGACAGAATGACATTCGACTTGGACATTGCTTGCTCCAAGCCGCCGCCGGATTAAAGGTTTGACGAGATTGCGACATTCGCCAACAGCCCTCGGCCCGGCGAGCGGGCTAAGTGCAGTGCTTGGGCGATATGCCTTGGGTAAAGCCGGGCGACTGCTGATCAAGCCCGACGCCTCCTAGTTGATACTGACCTCGGCAAAAGTCAAGTGCGGAAAATTTGGCGGTTGCTAGCCCTCGGCTTCCATCCGCTCGAACGCCGCGGCGATGATCTCGCGCAAGCCTTCGGTGGTCTTGAGCGGCGCAATTTCATCCGGTCGCAGCCAGTGCGCCTCGGCGAGCTCCTCGTTGAGCTTGGGCTCGCCGGAAAGCCACCGCGCGGCAAATGCCAGAATGATGAAATGCCGCTCCACTTTGCCTTCTGCATCGCGTGCGATCACTTCGCGATGTCCCGCCAGCGCCACCGGCGCGATGACGAGACTGGTTTCCTCGCGGATCTCGCGCACCAGCGCCTCGTGCAGCGTCTCCCCCGCCTCCACCACGCCGCCCGGCAGCGTGAACACGCCGCGCATCGGCGGCCGTGCCCGCCGCACGATCAGCACGCGGCCGTCGCGAAAGATGGCCGCGCTCACCGCCACGAACGGCCGGTCCGGATAATGACGAGATTCGGCGCTCAACTTCGCAGCAGCGCGTCGACCGCCGCCTGCGGCGCGCCGGCCTCGGATTTAGCGGCCCGCTCGAAGGCCACGCCGTTGATCACCATGCCCGCTTGCGCGACCAGCGGCTTGAGCCGCATGACCGCGTTGTGAGCCAGCGCGCCTACGGCGCTCGCGGAGTTGCTGGCCCTGATTCCGTCGCGGGTGGCGCACAGCATGGTATTCATGGCATCCGCCAGCGCATCGAGCGCTTGCCGCGTCGCCGGCTGCGCCGCCCGATAGGCCGCCAGCGCTACATCGCGGTTCTTGAAATTGGAACCTGCAAAATGCTCGCAGTAGTTTCGCGGCTGCCAGGTGAGGAATTCCTCCGCGATCGCAGGCACCGTGGAGAGCATTTCCAGCACCATGATGGCTTCATTGAAATGATTGAGATAATCCGTACATAGGCCGGTATCGGGATTGATCACCACCCCGCCGTCGGAGAGCGCGGCCGAGCGATGCGCCGCAACCACATGATCGGCGGCTCTGTCAGCGGCATGTGTCGGCTTCATCAGTCGCCCCGGGATGGACTGCCGCAGTCTTGTCGGTGTCGGTTAATGTGGTGCTAAAGGACCGCAGGGGCAGAGTAACTTATGTGCGGACGCTACGTCATCACCAGTCCCCCGGAGGCATTCCGGCAGCTCTTCGGCTACCCCGAACAGCCGAATTTTCCGCCCCGCTACAATGTCGCCCCGACCCAGCCCGTGCCGATCGTGCGTCTGGCCGAGGGCAGGCGCCAGTTCGCGCTGGTCCGCTGGGGCCTGATCCCGGCCTGGGTCAAGGACCCGCGCACGTTCTCGCTGCTGATCAACGCGCGCGGTGAATCGGTCATCGACAAGCCCGCCTTCCGCGCCGCCATGCGCCGCCGCCGTTGCCTGTTTCCCGCCGACGGTTTCTACGAATGGAAGCCGGATGGCGCGCGCAAGCGGCCCTATTTCGTGCGCATGAGATCCGGCGGGCCGATGGCCTTAGCCGGATTGTGGGAGACCTGGACCGGCCCCAACGGCGAGGAGCAGGAAAGCGCGGCCATCGTCACGACGTCGGCAAACCGCGCGTGCGCCGCGATCCACGACCGTATGCCGGTGATCGTCGATCCCAAAGCCTTCGATCTCTGGCTCGACTGCGCCAACGTCGATGCCAACACGGCCGCCGCGCTGATCGCGCCCGCGCCGGACAATTTGCTCGAAGTCTATGAGATTTCGCCGGACGTCAATCGCGTCGCCAATGATTCGCCGACGCTGTTGGAGCCGTTCACTGCGCCGGCGGAACCTCCGTCGCAACCGGACGTGAAGAAGCCGCAAGCAAAGCCGCGCCGCAAGAAGGACATCGGACAGGAGTCGCTGTTTTGACGTGAAGTCAGGACGCGCTCAATTTCCCCTCCCCACCACTCGCTTCGCTCGCGGGGGAGGGGAGAAAACGTGGCTGCGATCTCAGAGAACTTTACCAGGGTTCAGAATCCCCTTGGGGTCGAGCGTGCGTTTGAGCGTTCGCATCAGATCGATCGCCACCTTGTCCTTCACCAAAGGCAGCCGCTCGCGCTTGACGATGCCGACCCCGTGCTCGGCCGAGATCGAGCCGTGATATTTCGCCACCACTTCGAACACCACGTCGTGCACCGCCTCCTCGCGCTGCATGAATTCGGCTTGGTTCGCGCCGACCGGCTGCGTGACGTTGTAGTGGATATTGCCGTCACCCACGTGGCCGAAGGGCAGCGGCCGCGCGCCGGGGATGAGTTTCACCACGGCCGCATTCGCCTCCTTGATGAAGGCCGGGATTGCCGCCACCGGCACCGATACGTCGTGCTTGATCGAGCCGCCCTCGTGCCGCTGCAGCTCGCCGAACATTTCGCGCAATCGCCAGAATTCCTTGCCTTGCGCGAGATTGTCGGCGATCGTGGCGTCGAGCACGAGCCCGCGCTCGTGCCCTTCCGCCAGGATTTCCTCCAGCACCGCGCGCAAGCCGCTCCTGGCCTGCGAGGACAGTTCGACCAGCACGCTGTAGGGATGCTGCTCGCGCAGCGGATAGCGCATGTTCGGCCCGTGCTTGACCACGACTTCGACGCCCATGCGCGCCATCAGCTCGAAGCTGGTCACGCCGCCCGCCGTGCGCTCCTGCGCGATGCCGAGCAGTTCCACCGCGGCATCGGGCGACGGCACGCCGACCCAGGCGGTTTCGACCGAGCGCGGCCGCGGCACGAGCCTCAACACCGCCGCGGTGATGATGCCGAGCGTGCCTTCCGCGCCGATGAAAAGGTTTTTCAGGTCGTAGCCGGTGTTGTCCTTCTTCAGCTTGTTGAGGTTCTGCAGCACGCGGCCGTCCGCCAGCACCACCTCGATGCCGAGCACGTGCGCGCGCGCGATGCCGTAAGCCACCGCCGCCGTGCCGCCGGCGTTGGTCGAAAGATTGCCGCCGATCGTGCAGGTGCCCTCCGACGGCAAGAGTTGCGGATAGAGCCGGTCGACCTGCGCCGCCGCCTCGCGCGTGCGCATCAGCGTCACGCCCGCCTCGCAGGTGATGGTGTTCGACACCGGGTCGACCTCGCGGATCTTGTCGAGCCGGTTGAGCGAGAGGATGATTTCGCCGTGATAGGGAAGCTGCCCGCCCACCAGGCCGGTGTTGCCGCCCTGCGGCACGATCGCCGTGCCGGTTTCGTTGGCGAGCCGCAATATCTCCGAAACCTCCGCCACCGTGGCGGGTCGCAAAACCACCGACGTGCGGCCATGCCAGCGATGGCGCATCTCGACCAGATA
>Ga0187765_10000119_pt1 | contig 26705 bp, 26 predicted proteins | sample 0216_QUI02_MP05__3_FD_133018 | JGI IMG/M metagenome (GOLD analysis project Ga0187765, IMG submission 133018) | Tropical peat soil microbial communities from peatlands in Department of Meta, Colombia - 0216_QUI02_MP05_10_MG | ecosystem: Environmental > Terrestrial > Soil > Wetlands > Peat ...
CACCGCTTCCTCACCCGAGATATAGACGGTGCGATGACCGGAACGGGCCAGCGCCGCAGTGGCCTGAATCAGGAGGGTCGATTTACCGATTCCGGGATCACCGCCCACCAGGAGGACGGAGCCACGCACAAAGCCGCCGCCAGTTACGCGGTCGAATTCGGCGATGCTGGAGGGCAAGCGTGGCGCGTCATGGGCGTCGCCCGCAAGCGGCTCCAAGGCAAATAAACGCCCTTTGCCGGGTTTACGGCCTGGGCCGGCAGGCCGTTCGGCGCCTTCCTCGGTAAGCGTGTTCCATTCGCCGCAAGCTTCGCATTTGCCCTGCCAGCGGCTGAAAGCCGCGCCGCAGTTCTGGCAAATAAAGGTCAGGCTGCGCCTGGACATTGCGGAATAGCCTCAAAAGTTGCGCCTGGACGCTAGAGCGTCCAAAAGAACAATACAAGAACATTTTTTAAAAAGTCGCTAATTGTCAGTGGATTGGGGGCGCGGCCGGTCAGTCCGCCCGGAAGATCCGGTGGTAGCGGTTGCCCAGACTTGTCAGGACCTCGTAGCCGATTGTCCCGGCGGCGGTTGCCAGGTCGTCGACACCGATACCGCCGCCAATCAGCGTCACCAGGTCACCGCGGCGGACGGTGTGGTCGGGCAGAGCGGTGATGTCGATCGCCAGAAGATCCATGGAAACGCGCCCGGCAAGCGGGCAGCGTACTCCAGCGACGATTGCCTCGGCACCCGGCGCGGAATCTGTGGCGCTCGCCGCCCTCGGATAGCCGTCGGCATAGCCGACCGTGACGATAGCAACACGGGTCGCGTGCTTGGCGGTCCAGGCGGCGTTGTATCCGATGGTTTCGCCCTTCGGCACCGTGCGCACCTGCACGACGTGTGCATGTAGTTCGACGACCGGGCGCATCGGGTTGCTGTGTCCGGGCGTTGGATTGACGCCGAAAAGCGCGGCGCCCGGCCGTACTACGTCGCAATGCGCGCTGCTGCCGAGGAAGATGCCCGATGAGTTCGCGAGCGAACCGGGAATGCCGCGGTAAAGCAGGCGGACGTCGCGAAAGAGCTGGATCTGTTTTTCGTTGAGCGGATGCTCCGGCTGTTCCGAACAAACCAGGTGGCTCATCAGCAGGGTAATGCCGTGATTTTCTGCGCGAATGCGCGGCGCCAGCGCGGCTGCCTCATCGGCTGATATGCCAAGGCGGTTCATCCCGGTGTCGACGTGCAAGGCTGCTCCGCCGTGCCACTGGTTGGCGGCACAGAATGCATCCCACTCCGCGAGTTCAACGAGGCTCCCGATCACCGGCCGTGCATTGATATCGGCATAAGCGGTTGTCGTGCCTGGCAGCAGGCCATTGAGCACGTAAATCGCCGGTACGGCCACAACGTTACGCACGCGGCGGGCCTCCCCCAGGTCCGCGACAAAAAATGTCTTGCAGCCTGCGTCGGTAAGTGTACGGGCGACCTGTTCCAAACCGCAGCCGTAGCCGTCGGCTTTGATTACGGCCGCGCATTCGGATGGCATCGCGCGGCGGCCGAGTTCTTTCCAATTGGCTTCGATGGCGGACAGGTTGATGGTCAGAATTCCGCCGGCCTGGGCTGCAGAGGGACCTGTTTCGGTCGAGAGCCCCGCTGACGTGGCCGCGGGATGCAAGTCAGGCTGTAACGCGGTTTCGGACATGACGTCTGGGTTTAGCCGCCCCGGCGCCGCCAGTCCATGCACACCTGGTGGCCGTCTAGATGCGTTCCGGCAGGTGATTTTCGCGCGCCAAGGAGGAGAAGCGGGTGACCGCGGCGTCAAACTGCATTTCCACAGTTCCGGTCGGGCCGTGGCGCTGCTTGCCGATGATAATTTCTGCCTTGCCATGGACCTTATCAGCCTCGGCGAGCCATTCGGCGAACTTTTCGCGGTTGGATTCCAGCGGTTTGCGCATCTGGTGATAGTATTCCTCACGATAGACGAACAGAACCACATCGGCGTCTTGTTCGATCGAGCCGGACTCGCGCAAATCCGAAAGCTGCGGGCGTTTGTCGTCGCGGCTTTCCACCTGGCGCGACAATTGGGACAGGGCCAGGATCGGCACGTTGAGTTCTTTTGCCAAAGCCTTGAGCTTGGTGGTGATTTCCGTGATTTCCTGGACGCGGTTTTCCTGGCTGCGACGGGTGGAGCCCTGCAACAATTGCAGGTAGTCAATCACCAGCAGATCAAGACCCCGCTGACGTTTAAGCCTGCGGGCGCGGGCAGCGAGTTGTGCCACCGACAGGCCGCCGGTCTCATCCACATAGAGCGGGATGTGCTGTAGCTCGATCGAGTAGTCCTTGATCTTCTCGAAGTCGCTCTCGCTGATGCCGCCGCGCCGGATCTGGTTGGACGGGATTCCGGTCTGTTCGGCGATGATGCGGGTGGCGAGCTGTTCAGCCGACATTTCCAGCGAGAAGAAGCCGACGATGCCGCCATTGACGGTGACGGTGTGACCGTCCGGCTTGACCTCGCCGCGCCACGCCTTGGCAATGTTGTATCCGATGTTGGTGGCGAGGGCGGTTTTGCCCATGCCGGGACGTCCGGCCAGAATAATCAGGTCGGACTGCTGCAATCCGCCCATCATGCGGTCAAGGTCGTCGAGGCCAGTGGCAATTCCGGAAAGCTTCCCGTCGCGCTGGAAAGCGTGCGCTGCCATGTCGATGGCGGTCGTGAGCGCCTGGGCAAAGCGCTGGAAGCCGCCGTCGTAGCGACCAGTTTCGGCTAATTCATAAAGCCGCCGCTCGGCGTCCTCGATCTGGTTGCGCGGGGAGAAATCGACCGGCGCGTCAAAGGCGACGTTGACCATGTCCTCGCCGACCTGGATCAGCGCACGGCGGATCGAAAGGTCGTAGACCGTGTGGCCGTAATCCTCGGCATTGATGATCGTCGTCGCTTCGGCGGCAAGCCGGGCGAGATACTGGCTGACCGTGATCCCCCCGATGTCGATATTGGCATCGAGAAACGTCTTTAGCGTGACAGGCGTGGCCAGTTTGCCGGCGCGGATCAGATCGCGCGCAAGTTGATAGACCTTCTGGTGGATCGGTTCGAAGAAATGCTCGGGATTGAGGAAATCCGAAACCCGGTAGAAGGCTTCGTTGTTGACGAGGATAGCGCCCAAGAGCGCCTGTTCCGCCTCGATGTTATGCGGAGCGGAACGATAGAGCGGGGCAGGTTCTTCGACCTGCTTGCGGGCTGTCGAATCAGCGAGGGCCATGGATGTCGGTGCTTACCCGGAAATTGTGGCATAGCACGCGTTATGTGGCGGAAGCGGGTGTCACGCGCGGTTATCCCGCAATTCACATGCTCTATTGAGCGGTGGGAAAGACCGGTTTTTTCTTGACCCCGTTCGCGAACACGCCAACGGACTGCCGGTTACTCTCCGGCCAGGCGCAGCGGCGGGCGGCGGGCGCTCTCGGCGGCAGCAAGACGCTGCTCGTCATGGATAATATAATCTCGCGTAATCGGCACGACGCCTTGCCGCTTGGTGAGCTGGATCTGCATCACCATCATGTTCTGTTCGCGGAATGACATCTCGGAAGCTGCGAGATAAAATTCCCACATTCTCACAAAGCGCTGGTCGTAAATGCGCTCCGCCTCTTCGCGATGCGCCATGAAGCGCTCGCGCCAATGCCTGAGTGTCTCGGCATAGTGGAGGCGGAGAATTTCGATATCGGTGACGAGCAGTCCGGCCTTCTCAATTCTCGGCAGAACTTCAGACAATGCCGGGATGTACCCACCGGGGAATATATATTTCGCGATCCACGGATTGGTGGCGCCGGGCCCTTCCGATCGGCCTATCGAATGCAGCACCATCACGCCTTCTTCGGCAAGCAATTGGGCGCTCTTATGGAAGAACGTGTCGAAATGATTGACGCCGACATGCTCGAACATTCCGACCGAAACGATACGGTCAAATGGCCCGGTGACATCGCGATAGTCTTCGAGCCAGAAACGCGCGTGCCCGCTAAGCCCTTTTTCGGCCGCCCGCTCATTGGCGATCGCATGTTGCTCTTGTGACAGCGTAATGCCGGTGACGTCCGCGCCGCCAATTTCGGCGAGATAAAGACCGAGCCCGCCCCAGCCACATCCGATGTCGAGCACGCGCAAATCCTGCGCGCGTTTATTCGGTCCGAGCCTCAGCTTGGCGGCGAGGTGGCGCTTCTTCGCAAGCTGGGCGTCATCGAGTGATTGATCGGGCTGCTCGAAATACGCGCAGCTATATTGCCGGTCCGCATCCAGGAATAAAGAGTAGAGCCGGCCGTCGAGATCGTAATGATGAGCCACGTTGCGACGCGCGCGCGGGCGCGGATTGAACTGACTCAGACGGCGACGCAGGTAGCGCAGCAGCGCCTGTGGCCTTGCCCAGTAAGGTACTTCTGACTTTTGACCGAGAGCGATTGCGAGCACATCGGCGATTGAGCCTTGCTCAACCACAAACGTGCCGTTCATGTAAGATTCGCCGAACTTAAGCTCAGGGTCGAGGAGAATACCCCATTCAGCGCGACGCGAGGTAAAACGGACCGAAACCGGGCGGCCGGTCCCATCGCCGAATGTGAAAACCGTACCGCGCGAGGTCGTAACTCGAAATGTGCCCCGCCGGATAAACGTCTTAAGCAGGAACTGAAGCAACCGATCCATCGGCCGCCTCCATCACTCATTGTTCAACGCGCTACTACCTGAGGATTCCCCTTGCCCCCCATTCAACGTGAAGGGCGCAAAATTGTTTAGATCTAGGCATTTAATCAAAGTTCCAGGGCGCCAGCAATCCTGCAAAAGCGCCGCAGCGCCATTCGCCGGGTCACGGGTCACAATTCCGAAATAATGCGCTATCAAGACGCTGCTTTGTTGGGCTCGCTTGGGCAAATTGGGCAAGGTGCGGGGCGGAAGGGTTGGCCGGTCATGACAATGTTACGTTGCAGCATCGGGGCGGCGATCAGCGTGGCGGCGCTATGCCTCGCGGGCGCAGCCGACGCGCAGGAAAACCTGGATCAGGGCAAAACACCGGCCCAGTTATTCGCCTCGAATTGCTCGATTTGCCACAAATCGCCTCGGGGACTGGCAAAGGCGGGCGGAATTCTCGGTCTCGACAGTTTCCTGCGTGAACATTACACGGCGAGCAAGGAATCGGCTGGCGCGTTGGCCGCCTACCTCAAATCGATGGACACTGGCCCGGCCGCGCCGGCGCGTGCAGCGAAACGCGCCGCAAAGGGCGACGAGAAATCCAAACCCGATGAAATGAAGAAATCGGGTGTCAAAGCGGGCGAACAGAAAGGGACGGAGAAGAAACCGGACGCCGGCGCCGAACCCAAAACGTCCGAGTCAAAACCTGCCGAGGCCAAGCCTTCTGATGGAAAGCCTGCCGACATTGTCGCGCCGGAGCCGAAATCCGGCGAGACGAAGCCAAGCCCGCCCGCCGCCAGTGAAAAAAAGCCGGCAGAGGGCGGTAAGTCCGAAAAATCGGATTAGTCGTCGAGGACGACCTATTCTTCGACCGGCTTTTTCTTTTTGCCCTTTGCGGCCTTCGGCGCGGGTTCGGCGGAGTCCGCGGCGCTCGTACTCGTGGACGCATCGCCTTCCGCTTGCTGACGGTCCTTGAGCGCTTTCGCTTCCGGGTCGAACATTGCTTCAGCGGCGGCGGCCGCCGCAGCGGCTTCCTCTTCTGCTTCGGTCCGGCGCACGGTCACATCTTCGCCACGCGCAATACGCGCCGCTTCATCTTCACTGCGAGCGACTGTCACAGTAATGGATATTTCGACTTCCGAATGGAGGGCGAGCGGCACTTTGTACTGGCCAATCGTCTTGATCGGAGCATTCAGCACAATTTGTGAACGCCCGACATCGGCGCCACCAGCTTTGAGCAGGCTGGCAATGTCGCGGGTCGATACGGATCCGAACAATTGTCCGGTCTCACTCGCTTGCCGCAAGACAACATAGGTCTTGCCATCGAGCTGGCTGGCGAGCTTGCCCGCTTCACCCTTTAATTCGAGATTTCTGGCCTGAAGCTCAGCCTTCATCCCCTCGAAACGTTTTTTGTTGTCGGCGGTCGCGCGCAACGCCTTGCCGCGCGGCAGCAGAAAATTTCGGGCAAAGCCGTCTTTCACCCGCACGATTTCACCCATCTGGCCGAGCTTGCCGATGCGCTCTAAAAGAATCACTTCCATTGCTTTTACTCCTCGATCTGAACTTCGATTGTGGTTGGGTTGAACTTTACGAAACGGCGGGCGGTCCACGCTTGCGTGCCACGCGTCCGCGCAAGTCAAATGCAGCGTCGATGAGCCCGAGCAAGCAGAGCGCCAGCATTGGCCAACCGATCAGGAGCACGGCTGCATAGGCAAGGCCGAGCAAGAAGGGACGTACTTGCAAGCCGCGGGTAATGGCGTGCAGCACCGCAAAGCCAAGTACGCCGTAAGCAAGCAGCAAAGCTGCTGACGCGATACCGGCCACGATACCAAGTAATCCGTCGACGAAGCTCAACGCGACGGCGAAGGCCAGCGCCGCGGTGAGCAGCGGCGGAAATCTCAGGTCCGCAAGCTCCGGCCATGGACGCGTCAGCCGGCCGGAAAACTTTACGATGCGTGCTGCGAGCCAAAGATTAAAAAGATTTGTGATAGTCGCAAGAACGGCTGCCGCCAATGGTATTGCACTCACAAGAAATTCGATCAGCCGGTCAGCTCTGGCTGGCATGCCCGACGGCCCGTCAGCCGGCGCGGAGATTTCCGCGCGCAAGATCGCATTGAGCGCGGCGCGCAGCCCCGCACGAAAACTCTCAGCGTCCGTTCCGAAATTCGGAATGGCGACGATCACCACCAATGTGGCAAGAAACGCGGCCCACATCACAAGGCGGCCCGGTGGATACCATTCGAGCGAGCCTGCTTGCTGACCACCTGAGTCATGTACCGTGACGGGGCGTGCAAGCATTGCGAGGTAGCCGAGCCACCAGGCGGGAAGGCCCGCGCCGGCAAGAAATGCAAACAGGAAAACGATGCCGAAGACGGTACCCAGGGTGAGTGCGCCGGTCAGCGATGCAATGAGTGCAGCCCAATGGCTCCAGCCGAGGCCGGCAATCATGATCGGTAGCGGGGCGAGATAGAAGAGGGGAATGGACACCCAAACGCCCGACGTCACCGAAGCAAACAGCAAAGCTGCCGCAACGCCGGCACCGATCCCAACAAGTACGAACTGTATCGTCACAAGCTGTCCCGCTCCTCATTGAGCGGTTAGAGACGGAATGAGAACCCGCCCCAACCATCGGCTCCCGGATGGCTCCGGAAGCCTCGTTGTTAAATTACTGGATCACGTAGGGCAGCAACCCCAGAAACCTCGCGCGTTTGATCGCCTGCGCGAGTTCGCGTTGTTTCTTCGCCGACACTGCAGTGATACGGCTGGGCACGATCTTGCCGCGCTCCGATACGTAACGCTGCAAAAGCTTCACGTCCTTATAGTCGATCTTCGGCGCATTGGCGCCGGAGAAAGGACAAGTCTTGCGGCGGCGGAAGAAGGGACGGCGCGCGCCGCCGGATTGTGAACCGAATGCCATGGCTTATTCCTCCGCTGCCACGACATCGCCGATGTCGCTATCATCGCCGCCTTCGTCGCGGCGCGGCCGGCGGCCACCACGATCTCCACGATCTCCACGATCATCCCGATCCCGGTCAGACTTGCGCATCATCGCCGAAGGACCTTCCTCAAGTGCCTCGACGCGAATGGTCAGATAGCGCAGCACGTCTTCGTTGAGACGTTCCTGACGTTCAATCTCGTTGAGCGCGGCGGCGGGCGCATCAACGTTGAGCAACGTCATGTGCGCCTTGCGGTTTTTTCGAATGCGGTATGTGAGCGACTTCAAGCCCCAGTATTCGTTCTTGGTGACCTTGCCGCCCAACTGCCCGATCACCCCGGACAACTGCGTGGTCAATTCCTCGACCTGCTGCGCGCTGAGATCCTGGCGCGCGAGGTAGACGTGTTCGTACAACGGCATGAAATGCCTTTCCCTTGTTAACCCATGGCCGTGACCCTGGCGCCTAGCCCCTCGAGCCACTTCGGGAAAGGCTCGAATGCTCAGAAGGCGGAAGCACGGGACGCCGGGCACATCGGCCCTACCGGATATCCATGCGGAACATCTTGGACATCCAGCCGTCCGTTCAGCTCCCAACCAGGATCGACGGAACGCGCGGTTTATAGGGGCTTTTTGCGGAAATGCAAGGCAAAACAGAACTTTGGGCGTGAGTGCCCGTTGGGTCAGTCGTCCCGCGGCCCTACGCCACTTTTTTGCAGACGATCCGCGAGTTTGACCGCAAGATCGGCGCCTTCTTTGATCAGCCGGACGGTATCGGCATCCTGACTTTGGGCGCGTCGCATCATTTCAAGCGCTTCGAGCAATCGGTCGAGGTTTTGCGTGAGAAATTGCTGGCGAAACGCCGGGTCACTGCGCGCCCGCACGATATCGTCCTCGCTGACCAAAGTGCTCATTGTCCGGTCCGTGAATGATCCACACCTGCCATACATCGGAGAGCGTTTTCGCCCGGTTACTGGCGGTGGCGAAACTTGACAGATGCGCTAGCGGGGTGTCTTTCGGCCCGATTTCGATGTGAGCTTAAGATTTAGCGGGCAAAAAATGGCGGTTGCGTTCGTTTTTCCGGGGCAGGGCAGCCAGACGGTTGGAATGGGCAAGACGTTGGCTGCGAATTTCATGGCCGCGCGGCAGGTGTTTGAGGAAGTGGATTCCGCCCTGGGTGGAAAGCTCAGCACCATCATCTTCGAAGGGCCGGCCGATACACTCACGCTGACCGAAAACGCGCAACCGGCATTGATGGCGGTTTCACTTGCGGCCACACGCGTGCTGCAAGCCGAGGCAGGCCTTAATCTGGCTCGTGAAGCACAATTCGTCGCCGGTCACTCGCTCGGAGAATACTCCGCGCTAGCTGCGGCCGGTGCTTTCACGGTAGCCGACGCAGCGCGCCTTCTGCGCACGCGGGGACAGGCCATGCAAAAGGCGGTTCCGGTCGGTGTCGGCGCCATGGCGGCCCTGATCGGTCTTGAATTTGACGCAGCATCTGCAATTGCGGCTGAAGCTGCGCAAGGTGAAGTTTGCCAGGCGGCCAACGACAACGGCGCAGGGCAAGTGGTGGTCTCCGGCAGCAAATCGGCAGTCGAGCGCGCCGTGGAAATTGCCAAAACGAAAGGCGCAAAACGCGCAATGCTATTGCCCGTGTCTGCACCTTTCCATTGTGCATTGATGCAGCCAGCAGCCGATGTGATGGCTGACGCGCTGGCAAAGGTGTCGGTGCAGCGGCCGGTCGTGCCGGTGGTCGCCAATGTATTGGCCAGGCCGATCAGCGAGCCAACTGAAATTGTGAGGGCACTAGTCGCTCAGGTCACTGGTACAGTGCGCTGGCGCGAGTCGATTGATTTTATGGCAAAGGCAGGCGTCACGAAGTTTTTTGAAGTGGGCGCGGGTAAAGTATTGAGCGGACTCATCAAACGGCTCGCCGAGGGTGCTTCGGTCAGCGCCATCGGCAGCCCCGAAGATATCGCCGCCTTCAAGGCGGGGAGGAACGCATGATGTTCGACCTGAACGGCAAAACCGCATTGGTGACAGGTGCGAGCGGTGCGATCGGTGGTGCGATCGCGCGCGCGCTGCACGGGCAGGGCGCGACGGTCGCGATCTCCGGCACCCGCAAGGACGCGCTTGATGCGCTGGCCACCGCGCTCGGCAGTCGTGTCCACGTGTTGCCCTGCGATCTCTCCGACAAGGATGCCGTTGAGGCGTTGGTGCCGGCCGCGGAAGAGAAAATGGAGAAGCTCGATATATTGGTCGCGAATGCCGGCCTCAATCGCGACAACCTGTTCGTGCAGTTGCGTGACGAGGACTGGGACAAGGTGATTGCGGTTAACCTGACCGCGACGTTTCGCCTCGCACGTGCTGCCGTTTCGCGCATGATGCGCCGCCGCTGGGGCCGCGTGATCGGCATTTCGTCCGTGGTTGGCTTTACCGGCAATCCTGGACAAGGCAATTACACAGCTTCCAAAGCCGGCATGGTGGGCATGATCAAGTCGGTGGCCGCCGAATATGCCAAGCGCAACATTACGGCCAACTGTATTGCGCCCGGCCTGATTGCCTCCGCCATGACCGAGAAACTCAACGACAAGCAGCGCGAGACTATTCTTGCGCGTATCCCGGCCGCGAAGCTTGGTACACCGGAAGACGTTGCAGCCGCCGCGATTTACCTGGCATCGAATGAAGCGGCCTACGTCAACGGTCAGACCATCCACGTCAACGGCGGAATGGCCATGATCTAGCGTTAGGCCCCGAATAGTGGCGTCTGTTTTTCGGTAAGGATCGCGGGCAAGCAGGAGGTAGAAATGCAGGTTTTTCAGGGCTTGCTCGCCCCGCCGCCACGCGCTAGTCAACGTATTTGAAGTATGGTAACCGACTTTCGGCCCGGCTGGGGCGGCCAATAGCTGACGTCACGAGCGATGTTCCGCGATTGGGGATCGTCTCATCACCGTCGACCACGACGAGGCCATACCGCGATGGCTGCGATCTGATTTGGATTGCAGCCCAATTTAAAAAGCACGAGGTTGGAACGATGAGTGACATTGGCGAGCGGGTGAAAAAGATCGTCGTGGAGCACCTTGGCGTAGAGCCCGACAAGGTGACGGATCAGGCAAGCTTCATCGATGATCTTGGCGCCGACAGCCTCGACACCGTCGAGCTCGTGATGGCCTTCGAGGAAGAATTCGGCTGCGAAATCCCCGACGATGCCGCCGAAACCATCCTGACCGTGGGCGACGCGGTCAAATTTCTCGAAAAGAACGCAAAAAGCTGAGCAACCGCAATACGCGGGCGCTCTCCTTCGCTTATCATTGGCCAATGAGCTGTGCGCAGTATCGCGGCAGACACGGTTACGCAGTTTGCGCGAGCCTGACTGCGTGTGCGAATAATTCCGCTCGGAGCCGGCCATGAGACGTGTCGTCGTCACCGGATTGGGGATGCTCACGCCGCTTGGCTGCGGTGTTGAAGCGACTTGGGCGCGGCTGCTCAAGGGCGAGAGCGGCGCAAAAAAAATCGACAGATTTGAAGTATCGGACATCGCCAGCAAGATTGCATGTATGGTTCCGCGCGGCGACGGTTCCAACGCAACCTACAATCCCGACCAGTGGATGGAGCCGAAAGAACAACGCAAAGTTGACGAATTCATCGCCTTCGCAATGTGTGCAGCGCGCCAGGCTCTTGACGACGCGGGGTGGCATCCGAAAAGTTATGAGGAACAGACCACCACGGGCGTCCTGATTGGTTCCGGCATCGGCGGCGTTGAGGGCATCGCGGAGACTGCCATTGCGCTGCACGAGAAGGGGCCGCGCCGCGTGTCGCCGTTTTTCATCCCGGGCCGCATCATCAATCTTGCGTCAGGGTTCGTTTCGATCGCGCACGGACTGAAGGGGCCGAACCACGCGGTGGTCACCGCCTGTTCGACCGGCGCGCACGCGATCGGCGACGCGGCGCGCCTGGTGGCGTTGGGCGATGCGGATGTCATGGTGGCCGGGGGGGCTGAGTCTCCGGTCAACCGCATTTCGCTTGCGGGGTTCTCGGCGCTGCGCGCCCTCTCGACCAATTTCAATGACGATCCGACACGCGCGTCCCGTCCATACGACAAAGATCGCGATGGGTTCGTGATGGGAGAGGGCGCCGGCGTCGTGGTCCTGGAGGCGATCGAGCATGCCAAGGCACGCGGCGCCAAAATCTACGCCGAGGTGATCGGCTACGGGTTGTCGGGCGATGCCTACCACATTACAGCGCCAGCCCCGGACGGGGATGGTGCATTGCGTTGCATGAATGCAGCCATCCGACGCGCCGGAATATCGGCTGGCGATATCGATTACATCAATGCGCACGGCACATCGACGCCGCTTGGCGACGAGATCGAGCTCGGCGCGGTCCAGAAGCTCGTCGGCAATGCCGCCGGCCATATGTCTATGTCATCGACAAAGTCCTGCGTCGGCCACTTGCTCGGCGCGGCCGGCGCAATCGAGCCAATATTCTCCATCCTGGCGATTCGTGACGGGGTGGTGCCGCCGACCATCAATCTCGACAATCCCTCGGTCGACACGCCTATCGACCTGGTCCCCCACCAGGCACGCAGGCGCGATGTCGACACCGCACTGTCCAATTCATTCGGTTTTGGTGGAACCAATGCCTCGTTGATCTTCCGTCGATACGCGGCCTAGGAGCTTACCGCGGCGGTCCCCAAGCTTTCGCCATAATCTTTTTTAACGTGCGCAAGCGGTTGAAGATTCTCCTGCGCGGCGGGACGATGCAAAGAAGGCCGAGTGGCGATACAGAAAGCGGGAGCGAACTTTAGTGAATTCCAGTCTACCGCCGGGCGGTGATGCCAGCGCTCCGCCGGCCGGCAAACCCCCAGTGCCGCGGAGTCCGCGTGCGGCGCTCGAACCGGAGCGGGTGCCGATCCCGAGCCGGCGTTTGCGGCGCGTGCGACACCCGCTTGTGGTGATCGGGAATGCTGTCTTCACGCTGCTGGTCGTGGTTTCGGTCGCGGTTGGCGCGGCGCTGTTCTTCGGAAGGCAACGCTTTGAGGCGCCTGGTCCGCTTGCCGCCGACAAAGTGGTCAATATTCCGCGTGGCCTTGGCATCCGTGACATAGCCGATCTGTTGCAGCGCGAAGGCGTAATTGATCAACCATATATCTTCATGGGTGGCGTCATTGTGCTCAAGGCGCGCGGCGACCTCAAGTCTGGCGAATACCAGTTCACCAAGCGTGCGAGCCTTGCCGATGTCGTCGACACCATCGTTGAAAACAAGGTTGTGCAGCACGCCTTCACGGTTCCCGAGGGCTTGACGTCAGAACAGATCGTTGCGCGGCTTTTGGAAAACGACGCGCTTACCGGCCAGATCAAGGAAATCCCCCGCGAAGGAACGCTGCTGCCGGAAACCTACAAATTTACGCGTGGCATGACGCGCGAGCAGATCATTCAGCGCATGCAGCAGTCGCACCGTCACGTATTGCAGGAGGTCTGGGAACACCGCATGGCGGACTTGCCGGTCAAGACCCCGGAGCAACTCGTCACTCTGGCCTCGATCATCGAAAAAGAGACCGGCAAACCGGATGAACGCACCCGGGTCGCCGCCGTATTCGTCAACCGCCTCAAGGGCAAGATGCGGCTGCAGTCCGACCCAACGATCATCTATGGGCTGACCGGCGGCAAGGGCTCGCTTGGCCGGCCGATCCTCAAGAGTGAAATTGAACAGCCAACGCCGTACAATACCTATGTGATCGACGGTCTGCCGCCTGGCCCGATCGCCAATCCAGGCCGCGCATCATTGGAAGCCGCGGCAAATCCGGCGCGTACCAAGGAGCTCTACTTCGTTGCCGACGGAACGGGCGGGCACGTATTTGCCGACAACTACGCTGAGCACCAGAAGAACGTTGCGCGCCTGCGCGGCATCGAGCATGGCAACGGCGCAACGCCTGCGCCGGCCGCGCCCGCCAACGGCAGCCAAACTGGCGCACCGAACGATGCCAAACCCTAGATCATCGCGAGACTTGTGACGTTACGCTCTCGCGGCTAAGGTCGCCGCGCTTCGGACGGGCAGCAAAACGAGATCAATTTCATGGCTCTGTCGAGCATGACCGGGTTTGCCCGCGGCCAGGGCGTCGCGGGTGCTTACGCCTGGAGCTGGGAAATCAAATCGGTAAATGCGAAGGGCCTCGATTTGCGTTTCCGCCTGCCGCCGGGCTGGGACGCGGTCGAGGCACTGGCGCGCTTGCGCGCGACCGAAAAGCTGTCGCGTGGCACCGTCTACGCCAATCTCACTGTCGAACGTAAAGGTATTTTGCCAACCGTGAAGGTCAATGCGCCGGTGCTGGACGCGGTCCTTTCGACGCTGAAAGGGCTTTCCGGTAAAGTCGAAGCCGCGCCGCCGACACTCGACGGGATACTTTCACTGAAAGGCGTGATTGAGATCACCGAGGAAGATGAGCGCGAAGACGCTCACCGCGCTGGTGAAAGCGCAATCGTTGCTGGCTTCGAGCAGGCACTGTCCGCACTCATTGCCATGCGCTGCGCGGAAGGCGCTACGCTTGCCCGTCTGCTATCTGCCAAGCTTGATGAGATTGCGGCGCTTGCTGCACGCGCAGAGGCGGCGCCTGGTCGCAGGCCGGAGGCGATCAAGGCTCGGCTGGCAGATCAGGTGGCGATACTGCTGTCGGCCTCCGAACGTTTCGATTCAGACCGGCTCCACCAGGAGGCGATCATGCTCGCGGCCAAAGCCGATATCCGGGAGGAGCTTGATCGGCTTGCCTCGCACGTGACACAGGCCAAAAAGTTGCTGGCGGACGGCGGGTCAATCGGCCGCAAACTCGATTTTCTGGCGCAGGAATTGCACCGCGAATCGAATACGCTGACCGCCAAAGCAAACGACGTGGAGCTGACCAATATTGGCCTCGAGCTCAAGAGCGTGGTCGAACAGTTCCGCGAGCAGGTGCAAAATCTGGAGTGATGCGAGATGGTGCGTAAGCGGCAACCGGACACAGCCGTGACCAGGCGCGGCCTGATGCTGGTCCTGTCATCGCCCTCTGGCGCGGGCAAGACCACGCTGACGCGCAGATTACTCGATGAAGACAGGGGCGTCACGCTGTCGGTATCGGTGACGACGCGCAAGATGCGCCCCGGCGAAAAGGATGGCCGTGACTATTACTTCGTCGATCGCAGGCACTTTGATGCGATGGTAGAGAAAAATGAGCTGCTGGAATGGGCAGAGGTTTTTGACAATTACTACGGTACGCCGAAGAAGGCGGTGATGGATGCGCTTGCTGCCGGCCGCGATGTTTTATTCGATGTTGACTGGCAGGGCACTCAGCAGTTGCGCGATAAAGCGCCCAATGATCTCGTCAGCATATTTGTTCTGCCACCATCGATCCCCGAACTCGAGCGGCGGCTGCAGAAGCGCGCGCAGGACGACTACGAGACCATACATCGCCGAATGGCAAAGGCCGCTGACGAGATGAGCCACTGGCAGGAATACGACTATGTCGTGATCAATCACGATCTCGACCAGACTTTTGGCGACGTGCTTGCAATTCTAGCAGCCGAACGCGTCAAGCGTGACCGGCAAGTCGGCCTGTCTGATTTTGTCCGCAGCCTGCAGGCGAAGCTTTAGGCCGTCAGGACGACGCGGCCCACAATTTTCCCCGCACGCAGATCATCGAGCGTCTTCGACGCTTGACCGAGTGGCCGCTCCGCAATTGGCGGCGGGACAATGGCCTTGGTCCGGACCAGATCAATTAGTTCGCGCGCTTCCGCCAGCGTCCCCGTCATGGTGCCTTCGATTGTCATCGCCTTGAGCGGAAACATGGCGACCGCGGTCGAATAACCACCGCCAATCAGACCCGTGACGACTACTTTGCCGCCTTTCGCAAGTACGCCAGTCGCAAAGTTCAACGATGCATCGGAACCCGCGAAGTCGCAGGCGGCATAGATGCCGCCACTGGCCTTTAGTAGGGCTTTCCGCGCATTCGGGTCGGACGGATCGAAGGCCTCGCGGGCGCCGGCAGCAAGCGCCGCTCCGCGCTTTTTGGCATCGATATCGGCCACAAATGGTGCCGACCCATAGATGGCTTGCGCGAATGCCAGACCCATCAGACCGACGCCGCCAAGTCCGACCAGAAGAAGCGGTGCGCGCGGCGCGCGATCCGAAAGGCGCTTGAGCGCGGCGTAGGCAGTTAATCCCGAACACATCAGCGCGCCAGCATACGATGGGGAGAGCGGCGCGTAATCGATCAGATAGCGCGGATGAGGCACAAGTACATGCGTCGCAAAGCCGCCGTCCACTGCAGTTCCGAGATGACGCGGCGCCATGCAGATATTTTCATCACCCGCCTTGCATGCGGGGCATTGTCCACAACCGATCCACGGGTAGACCGCGACTTGCGCGCCGGCTTTGGCATCCGTATCGGGTCCCGTGTCCTCAATGACGCCGGCAATTTCGTGGCCGAGCGTAAAGGGCAAAGTCCGGCCCGCGCGTACGTCGAGCAATTTGCCGTCGCCTAACTTGAAAAAGCCGTCTTGCATGTGCAGATCGGAATGGCAGACGCCGCAGCGCGCGATCCGCACCAGAACCTCACTGCCTTGCGGGCGAGGTAAGTCAACCATCGTCTCGCACAGGGGCGCGCCGTAGGCGGTCAGTGATTGGCGCCGCATTTTCATTATACGCAGCCTATCACAGGCGGGCTTTTTCGTGGGCGGCGAAAACGCGCGCGAGCGCAACGAAGCCGTCGACAGGTATTTCCTCTGCCCGTGCGGTGGGCTCGATGTCCGCCCCGGCGAGCAAAGCGATGGCATCCACGCCAAGCGTCTTCAGGCTTTGCCGCAGCATCTTGCGGCGCTGGCCAAAGGCGGCCTCGGTGATACGCTGCAATGTGATCGGGTTGCAGGCGAGCGGCACCTGCCGCGGCGTCAGGCGTACCACCGAAGACGTCACCTTGGGCGGAGGAACGAAGGCAGAGGGCGCGACATCGAACAGAATTCTGGCTTCGGTCCGCCACCCCGCCAGCACCGACAATCGCCCGTAGGATTTGCTCCCCGGCGCGGCCACGATACGTTCGGCTACCTCACGCTGGAACATCAGCACCATTGAATCGTACCAGGGCGGCCAAGGCTCGGTTGTAAGCCATCCCACCAGCAGCGCGGTCGCAATGTTGTAGGGCAAGTTCGCCACGACGCGCGCCCGCTCCGGACCTAGTCGCTCGTCCAAATCGACGGTCAAGGCATCGCCGGCCACAATGTCAAGCCGGCCTGGATAGCGCGCGGCGATTTCCTCGAGCGCCGCTAACGCGCGCTGATCGCGTTCAATTGCGATAACGCGGCGGGCACCGAGTGCGAGCAACGCACGCGTCAGGCCGCCTGGGCCGGGGCCGATTTCAACGACGGTAATGTTCTCGAGCGGCTCTGCTGCGCGCGCGATGCGTGCGGTCAAATTGAGATCAAACAGGAAATTCTGGCCGAGGGATTTTTTGGGCGTGAGGCCATGTCGGCGTATGACGTCGCGGAGCGGCGGCAGGTCATCGATCTGCGCCATTTATTTCGCGGGCACCAGGGCCGGCGCCGTCGCCGACAGGCGCGCGGCGAGCGTGAGTGCTGCGATCAGACTTGAAGGATCGGCCGTTCCCTTGCCCGCGATATCGAAAGCGGTGCCGTGGTCCGGTGAAGTGCGTACGAACGGCAAGCCCAGCGTCACGTTTACGGCGTGGTCGAAAGCCAGCGTCTTGATCGGGATCAGTGCCTGGTCATGATACATGCACAGTGCGACATCGTAGGCAGTCCGCGCCCGCTCGTGAAACATGGTGTCGGCAGGCACCGGCCCTATCGCATCGATGCCTTCTTCTTGAAGGCTTTTCACCGCCGGGGCGACAATCGCCGCATCCTCCGCACCAAGCGCACCTTCTTCGCCGGCGTGCGGGTTGAGGCCCGCGATTGCAAGTCGCGGACGGGAAATCCCGAAGCGACGCGTCAGGTCGTGCGCTGCAATCCGTCCTGTCTCAACGATCAATTCGGACGTGAGCTGTGTTGCGACGTCCCTTAGCGGCAAGTGGATTGTCACCGGGACGACCGCGAGTTCGGGGGACCACAGCAACATGACCGGTCGTGCGGCATTTCCCGTCATTTCTTGCGCCAGTTTGGCCAGAAATTCGGTGTGTCCCGGCTCGGGGAAACCGGAGCGATAAAGCACATTCTTGGCTATGGGGTTTGTCACAATTGCCGCCGCATGTCCCGCGAGGACGTCGGTCACTGCGCGGCGGATAGAGGCGATGGCAGCGGGCGCACTCGATGCGTCCGGCATGCCGGGCATTGCGGTAATAGCCGTGTCCTGTGGCACAATCGGCAGCGCGCGTTGAAAGCACCCTATGGCCTGCGGCGGTGTCACGATGCTCACCGCAATATCGAAACCAAGTAGTTGTGCACGGCGTTTGATGAAGTCCGGCTGCCCAATCAGATAAAATGGTGGCAAACGGAGCTCGGCGCGGCGGCTCCAGAGATGAATCGTCAGATCGGGGCCGATTCCCGCAGGTTCGCCCAGCGTCAGCGCGAGAGGAAGGGCGGCGGACTCGCTCATTGTTTGTTCTTGTATTCGATCATTGCCGATTTCCGGACTTCATCCAGATATTTCTTGGATTCGGTCTCGAAACGTTTACTGAAAATCTGCTCTCGCAGTTCACGCTTGAGCGGAGATTCAGTCGTGCTCTCTTTCTTGTTGCAGACCGCGAACATCTGAAGGCCTTGCGCGGTCTCTTCGGGGGTCGTCAAACGGCCGATCTGCATGTTGCCAAGCAAATCCCGCAACTGCGGCGACAGGTCGGCGGAGCTGCGCGTAACTGGTTCCCGCACGGCGACATCACGCAAACCGCGCGCCATCGCAAGGCCTTCGTTGCAGGAAACAAAACGACTGCGGAGATTTTCGGCCTCGCTGCGCTTGGCTGCCATCGTGGCTTCATTCGATCCGCGCGCGACCACGATCATGACAGGATAGAGGGTGTAAACATATCCGACCGCGGCAGTTTCGCTTTCATTGCGGTCCTTGAGTGCACTGGCAATGTCGCTATCACCGACCTGAAGCGATGAGCTGTATTTTCCACGGATGAGCTGCTGCCACGTCAGCTCGGCACGAATGCGCGCCTTCACCGTGTTTGGAGATATGCCGGCGCGTTCCAGCACCTGGGCGAATTGTTCTGTCGTGATGTGTTGACGCGTTGCCATGCCGTTAAACGCGTCATTGACCTCGGCATCCGCAACCTCGAGTCCATAAACCTTCGCCCGTGAAATCTTCAGCCTGTCATCAATCAGGTCATTAATGATTTCCTGGCGCGTGGGCGGCTTGTGAGTGGAAATCGCCACCAGTTTCGTGCGCTGCTGGATGTCGTATTCAGTGATCGGCGAGCCATTGGCGATAACAACGACTTGCGCCTGCGCGATAGATGGCACAGCGAACGCAAGGACGATAGCAACGCCTGCCAACCATCGACGGCATGTCACGCTTATTTCCGGCATCGTAGTGTCCACTGTCTCAAGAGTTTTTCGGCGGCGGTGCAGCTATTGCGACGGCCGGCCAACGCCCTGGCTTACCGACGTGCCACCCAATGTGCGCAGGCTCAACTGCAGCATGATTGTATGGTTGGCGGAGACGTTTCCGCTATAAGTGTAGTTTGTAATGTAGTTCAGTCCGAGGATCAGGCAATCGTCGACATAGCCCAGTCCGATGCGGGTCTGGTCGAATTTCCCGGCCATGAGGTCGTACCGCGCGCCGCCCAGCAGCACCCAATTGGCGTCAAGCTTGACCTGCCCGGTTCCAAGTATGCCCTGTTGGCGGTCGAGGATACCCAACAGCGGCTGCGCAGCGTAGTCGCCATAGAGCAAGCTGCCGGACCAGCGGTCGAAATTGGCGCGCGCTTCCAGCTCGAGCCGCTGCGTGGTGAAGCGGTCGTTGTCGAACCGGAAGCGCGAGGTGAACATGTAAATGTTGTTTGGCTGGTACGACAGCCGCGCCACGTAGTCGGAATTCGTTGTGTCGAGACCGCTGTTGAGGCCGGTATTTGTCGCGCTCGCGAGAGCGAAGGAATTTTGGCCGAACAGACTGTATGATTGACCAAACAGCGCGTTGAACGAGCCGCCTTGGTTGAGTTGCGCGGTGTATTGCAGGCCGTAGTTCGCGCGGCCGCCGCCTTCAACACGATCCCAGCCGGAGAACTTGTCGACGCGGAACAAGTTGCTGTCGTCAAACACCAGGCTTTGCGCATCCTCGTTTTGCCACTTTCCGACCTGGGTTTCGTTTGGCCGGGCGATGATTTGCGCGATCGGCTCGATGGTCTGGGTGCCCCAGGATTCTACGCTGATAAACGGAAACCGGTACTCGAGGCCGACTGTCGGCATGCCCCGCACCAGATTGTTGTTTCCGGTTTCAATGAAATTGGACACGCCTGGGTCGTTGTTGATCTGAATCGATGCGGCATCAGCTCGCACGGAGGCAAAGGGAGTAAATACTTGTCCGAACTGATCGGTTATACTTCGCCGCCATTGTGCCTCGGCGGAAAAACGATTGTACACACCCGGGGCGCCGCGAAGCAGACAGCTGGCCGTTGTCTTAATCGCCGGATTTGCCGTTTGGGTGCAGGTGCCATCATTGAGCGCACTCTGGGTAATCGGATTAAAGTCGGCCGCGTTGCGAGACAGGCTGGTGAAGTTGACCTTGTAGCCAAGCTCGCCGCCCAGGATCGGATGGTCGAAGACATAGTTGTAGTCAATCACCGGATGGATGACCGGAATCTGGCTTTGCGAATCCGCTTCCGAAAAGCCGAGGTAGTAGATCGAGCGCGCGTCAAAATAGCTTCGGTTGCCTTTGCCCGTAAGGTAGAGCTGCGAGACGGCTTCGCTCGCCGGGTTCTGGAATGGATCGTAGGTACGGTACCGCGACAGGCGCGGGTTGTAGTCCTGGAGGAAGGTACGGTCGGAGAGCAACGTGCCGTCCCAGCCCCACACCCAATTATTGTTGAGTGCAAACAGGCCGGAGGACTCCAGGCTGCCGCGCCAGTCACGGAATCCCGGTGTCGTCGTGCCATCGCTGCGAATGAAATAATTTTTGTCGAGCTGGTAGATTCCTGCTGCGCGAATTGAATAAGCGCCGTTGATCAGCCGCTGGCGGAATTCGCCCTCCAGCAGCGGCCCCTGCTTCGTCGTGATCATCGGCGCCAAAGTTGCGTCATAGTCGGGCGCCAGTGCCCAATAGTATGGCACTTCGAACGCGGCGCCGTAGACCGAGCTCGAAGAGATCGCCGGCGTCAATACGCCGGTCTTGCGCTTGACAGTCGGATCCGGCGCCGAGAAATACGGGAACCAGGCAAGCGGCTGGCCAAAAAATTTGAGGCGCGCATCCTCGAAGTACATCATCTTCTCGCCCTGGTCGTGAATGATACGGGCAGCCTTTACCTGCCACAGCGGCGGCTTCTTCGGGTCGTCCTTGCATGGTGCGCACGCGGTATAGACGCCGTTATGAAAGACCGTGAAGTTGCCGCTGGATCGTTCGGCGCGCGCTGCCGCCATGCGGGTCTGCTCGGGGGCATCGAGCCGCAGGGAATCGACAAACCCGTCACGATAGTCATCGGACAGATCCATGATTTCGCCGTAGGTGACCTTGCCGTCCTGTTCGGTCAGGCGGACATTGCCTTCGGCGTGCAATCGCTTTGTTTTCTGATCGTAGATGACCCGGTCGGCCTCGAGCGTCGAGTCCCCGTAATAGATCTGGACGTTGCCTACCGCAGCTACACGGTTGTTGGCGTAGTCGTAATTGATCTCGGTCGCCTGTACGAGCATCTGCTTCTGACCGGATTTCTCGCGGTCGATGGCGATCTGAGATTTTTTCGGCGGCGGCGGCCGCTGAGGGAATTGCAATTCCTGCGCGGGGGCCGAGGCAGGCGTGACCAATCCGCCCCAGGCCAACAGGCTGAGGACGGCCGCAGCTATTGCGACGCCACGACGGTGTGGCCGCGGTGCTGATGGACGAGCGCTAACGAGCCCCGCCATCACCCGTCCTCCTGGTACAACAACGCAATAAACCCCGTCACGCCACCGACGAGCACAGGCAGCCAAGCCGCTGCCACAGGGTGCATCAGCTCAGCTTTGCTCAAATCCTCAGTCACTTTCGACAAAACGTAAAGCAGAAACCCAGCCGCCACGCCACTTAAAACCATTTTTTGGATCCCGCCAAAGCGGAAGAACCGTAAACTGACCGCTGCTGCAAGAAGAACCATCGCGGCTAGCAAAAATGGCCGTGCCAAAAGCTTCTGAAATTGCAATCTATAGCCTGAGGCGACCAGACCGGCATGTTCCGCAATCTGGATATACGTTGGAAGTTCCCAGAAAGGGACAGTTTCCGGTGTGGCAAAGCTTTCCCGGACTTGTTCTGGCGTCAGGCTTGTCTTGAGCAAGTATTCGGGCTGATCAACCGGCAGTACGCCGACCGCATAGACCCTGGCATTCCGCAGCCGCCACATACCAGGTTCGAGCACTGCAGCACGCGCCTCAATGCGTTGCTTGAAGCGACCTTCGGTGTCGAAGGTAAAGACCGATACGCCGTTGAGATTGATGCCCTGATCCCGGCTACTGACCGCGTTGATGATCGCCTGGCCGTCGTCTGTGCGCTGGCTGACCCAGGACGTGCCGCTGCTCCGGTTGGCAGCGGTTGCAGTTTGTCCGAACAGTTCGGACTCGAAACGCTTGGAGCGCTCCTGGAGGACTGCTGAGATTGGATTGTAGATTGCGGTCGCCAGGATGCCGAACGCGAAAGCGACGAGCAGGGCGGGTGTCACAAACTGCCATGCCGACAGACCGGCAGAGCGAGCTACAACCAGCTCAAGACGCCGCGACAGGTTGAGATAGCACGACATCGCGCCGATCAATACGCAAAACGGAAGAATACGCTCGACGACCTGCGGAACACGATAAAATGAAGTCTTGGCCACCAGTGCCGCCGAGACATTGGGGATATCGCCGGCGCGGCGCATCAGCTCAATGTAGTCAATCAATGCGACAAGCGCGAATATGCCGGCAAACACGACCAGTACTGCGGTCAGGAAGCGCAGTCCAAAATACCTCGCCAATGTTCCAAAAAAGATCGGCATGGCGTCACATCACGAAGTGGCGAAACGCCGGCTGATGCGCTCGGTAAGCGCTGTCAGCCAGTCGGTGATGAAGGCGGGAGGTTCCAGGATCAGTCCGCGACGAATAACGTACAATCCCAGACCGAATGCGGTGGCCATGGCGAGGTATTGCAGCGACAACAGCCACGGCACAGTGGCGCCGAACACGGTTGAAGCAAAGCCGATCAGCCGTAGAAGCGCGACGCCGCCGACGGCCCCGAGCATCGAGAGCGTGCGGCTTTGCCGTGTTGTGCGCGGGGCCCCGAGATAAGCATATGCGATGATCACAAAGGCCAGTGGATAAAGAGGTGCCATCAGCCGGTCGTGCAATTCGGCGCGAAACTGATCGGGCTGCTCGAGATAAAACGGATCTTTCGGATCAGGAAAAAGCAACTGCCAGAGGTAACGCTCGCGGATCGAATATTTCACGGCTTGCGCCCCGCCCGCGAATTGCGAGAGATCGAATGCGTATCGGTCGAAAGCCACCATGGCCGGATCGCGCTGGCCGGTCTCGTGGCGTTGCACAACCCCTTTCTGAAGGACGAGAAACGTTCCGCTATTGTTATCCAGCAGTTCGCCGACCTCGGACAGAACGGTGATGCGTTCTTTCGGATTGCGCCGGTCGTCGAGGAAAATGCCGGCGAGCTGACCATTCGGCCGCCGCTCGCGAATATGGATGGTGACGCCGCTTTCGATGGCAGTGAAGCGCCCGGGTTGGACGATGCTGCTCACAACATTCGCCCGCACTTCGGTCAACCAGTCGCGCAACATGCGCAGCCCCTTGGGCGCGAAATAGGCGCTGATTGCGCCGACAAGTAGCGAAACCACGAGCGCGGCGGCCACGAACGCGCGAAATAGAATCCACGGCGACATGCCGGCCGCGTTCATCACGATGATCTCGGAATCGTTGGACATTTTGTTGAGGACGTGGGCAACCGCGATCAGCAGCGCGATTGGCGCGATCACCAGCACGAGCAAAGGTATAATCAGCCCCGTAATGCCAATGAAAACGAGAATGGTCTGGCCCTGGCTGGTCATGATGTCGATGTCACGCAGCGCCTGGGTGACCCAGATCACCGCGGTCAAGCTGATGAGCACGACCAGGAACGCGCCCAACGTGGCGCGGAAGATGTATCGGTTGATCGATCCCATCCGCAGCATCGTCCCCTGATCCGGCACGAGCCGGACCCCGCGCGCGGCTTCCCCACCGGACGCGAAGCGTTTCCAGCTTAAAACCCAACCCCCGTCAGAATTACCTTGATCGCTCGACAAAGTGGCCGGGCAAAGGCAAAGCCGTTGAACATGCACAACAAAATGTAAATGTGCGACCGGGGACACGGGTCTCTCCCACGGTCTGGTCTGCCGTCCTGAGGCATTGAAGTACCGTCAATTTGAGAGGGTTTTTTGGAGATTTCAGGCCCGGACGCTTGGAAAAAGCCCTGAATCGTCACAATCGGGCCTTTGCAGAGGCCCGGGCGGCGCGTCATATGGGGTGCGCAACCCCGCCCCGCGGGACAGCCCCATCAGAAAAAAGGACTTCAATCGATGACCCATGCCCTCAAGCTCGGATTCGGCAATTTCGCCGCCCCAGGCAAAGCCGGTCCATCGGGCGTTCTGGTGGTGTTTTGTGACGATACTCTCAAATTTGGCCCCGCGACCCGCAAGGCGTTGGGATCGGCCACCGGACTGGTTGCCCGCGCTGCCAAGGCCGAGCGCTTTACCGGCAAGAAAAACACCGCGCTTGAGTTGACTGTTCCGGAAGGGCTCAAGGTCGCGCGGCTTGTCGTAATTGGGGCCGGCAAGGCTGGCGAGCTCAAGCCCAAAGATATCCTCAGGCTCGGCGGTCTCGCGATGGGTAAGTTGCCGAACGCCGCAAGCAATGCTGCGATATTCGCTGAGTTGCCAGGCGGCGCCATGAAACCGGATCAGGTCGCCGATCTTGCGCAAGGTGTACGCCTTCGCGCTTATTCGTTCGATCGTTACAAGACCAAGCGCAAAGAGGACGAGAAGCCGCCGGCGACGCGCAGCGTCACGATCGCAACTGGGGACGTTGCGGCTGCGCGCAAAGCCTACGATCCGCGGGCCGCGATTTCTGATGGGGTCTTGCTTGCGCGTGATCTGGTCAACGAGCCGGCCAATGTTCTCTATCCCGAGGAATTCGCGCGCAGGGCGAGTGTCCTCAAGAAAGTCCGCGTTTCTGTCGAAGTGCTCGATATCAAGGCCATGAAAAAACTCGGCATGAACGCGCTGCTCGGCGTCGGCCAAGGTTCGGCGCGCGACAGCCGCGTTGTGGTGATGCGTTGGAATGGCGGCAAAGCGGGCGACGCGCCGGTTGCATTCATTGGCAAAGGCGTCTGTTTCGATACCGGCGGAATATCAATTAAACCTGCTGCGGGCATGGAGGATATGAAAGGCGACATGGCCGGCGCGGCTTGTGTCGTCGGTCTCATGCATGCGCTTGCTGCGCGCAAGGCGCGCGTGAATGCCGTCGGCGTTATCGGAGTGGTCGAGAATATGCCGGATGGCAATGCGCAGCGCCCCGGAGACATCGTCAAATCGATGTCTGGCCAGACGATCGAAATCATCAATACCGACGCAGAGGGCCGGCTCGTGCTGGCCGACGTGATCTGGTACACGGCGCAGCGCTTTAAGCCGAAATTCATGGTGGATCTGGCGACATTGACCGGGGCGATCATTGTTGCGCTCGGTCAGGAATATGCCGGTATGTTCTGCAATAACGATCAGCTTGCGGAACGTTTGACGAAGGCGGGTACCGAGACTGGCGAGTTGGTGTGGCGCATGCCGCTTGCGCCGGAATACGACAAGATGATCGATTCCAAGTTCGCGGATATGAAAAACACTGGCGGAAGCCGGTGGGGCGGGGCGATCACCGCGGCGCAATTCATCAAAAGGTTCGTGGACGACAAGATCCCCTGGGCGCATCTTGATATTGCAGGGACCGGGTTTGATTCACGCCAGACTGATATCAATCGAAGCTGGGGCTCCGGCTGGGGCGTTCGTTTGCTCGACAGGCTGGTGGCTGATCATTACGAGCGGTAGCGCAAATTGGCGGCGAGCACCGGCACATGACCGAAGTTCTTTTCTATCACCTGCAAAGGCAGAAGCTCGAAAACGTGTTGCCTACTCTCCTCGAGAAATCGCTCGAGCGGGGGTGGAAAGTCGCCGTGCAAGGATCGTCCGAGGAACGCATTGATGCGCTCGATGCGCATTTGTGGACCTACCGCGACGACGGATTTCTGCCGCATGGCACCTGGCGTGAGGCGGAGGCGGTGCAACAACCGGTGTTGCTGACGCTCACCGACAGCAACCCGAATGCTGCGACGGTTCGTTTTCTAATTGATGGTGCGCCGATGCCGTCGGACCCACAGAGCTATCAGCGCATCGTCCTGCTGTTCGATGGCGAGGATGAAGATGCCGTGGCCGCGGCCCGCGAGCACTGGACCGCGGTCAAGGAAAAGGGTTTCGACGCGACCTACTGGCAGACGGACGAGCAGGGGCGCTGGGCGAAAAAAGCGTAGTGTGACTGGTCAGGCTCGGCGGGCCAACTAGGCCAATGAACGACCGGCCAATGGCCGATCTGACCGGTAACCCTTTGGGCCAGCAAGGCTTGCCGGCTGCCATGCTGATGACGCAAAATATAGTTTAAGGGACAACGAGATAAACCGGTCGGGGATTGGGATTTGCCGCGCCTTCGCGCCATTATCGGTGTTGCAATTGCCTGCGTCGCCGCGCTCGGCGCGGCTGGCTGCAAAAATGCTGCACATGTGTTTGAAGACCAGAATGAGGGCGGCTGGTTTGCCAAGCCGGTCAACATGCTGACCAAGCCCGATTGGGCCCGCCCGTCAAACAATACTGTCAACCTTGGCCCGCAAGGTCCGGTAGCGCCGGAAGATACGGTCAGCGCTGACGGACGTTGTGCAATGCCATCGGCCGCGCTCGCGCAGGCCCCCCAACCGGCTGCCGCGCAGCCG
>Ga0187765_10000120_pt1 | contig 26680 bp, 25 predicted proteins | sample 0216_QUI02_MP05__3_FD_133018 | JGI IMG/M metagenome (GOLD analysis project Ga0187765, IMG submission 133018) | Tropical peat soil microbial communities from peatlands in Department of Meta, Colombia - 0216_QUI02_MP05_10_MG | ecosystem: Environmental > Terrestrial > Soil > Wetlands > Peat ...
AGTGGAACGGGAAGGGCGCCCCGGGCTTCGACAGTCACGTCATTGACCTGTTCACAGGACCGGGCAGCCTGGAGGCCTGGGCGGACGCAGCGCCCACGAACAAGAACCTGGCGGCCTACACCAGCGCGACCATCCGAGCCGCCCGGGCCGGACATCCATGCTCGGCCCCGCTAACCGACCAGGCCATCACCATCGGCGGGGCACCCGCCCGGCTACTGGGCATGCACTGCCCGCCACGCAGCGACTTCCTCGTGGAGATCGCGGTCACCGTCCACCATGGCACCGCGTTTGTGTTCGCATCCCAGAACCCGACAGGGACCACGCCTGGCGACCGAACCGCGTTCCGCAAATTCCTGGCCGGCATCCGGCTTCAACGATAGGGGCTCGCTAACACAGGGACGGCGTACGCAGGTCGTGCCCTTCCGCAGGGCAACACGTCCTAGATCAGGCAGGGGGAGCGATGAGAACAGCAGCCAGGACGCTACAGCGGTCAAGGAGCCGAAGCGGCCAGAAACCGAGAAAGACCACTCCCGGCCCGGCTGGACCGGCCCAGAAGCGGCAGCTGGCGAAGTCAGTCTCCCGGGCCGGCCGCGAACAGTTCCAGTACCGGTGGAACCGGCTTCGCCGGACACCGCAGGAGGTGAACTGCGCGACCCCGCCGGACGGCCGGGCTGCAGGCTCCCTGAATATCCGACGGCCGCCGCTGGCCCGGCTTGGGCTCCTGGCACTGCTGGCGCTGGCCGTCGGCTGCTCGTCGTCGTCCACCACTGGGACGTCGGCGTCATCGGCGGCGCCGGCAGCCAGCACCGCCGCGGCGGCCCGCATTTTCCGGTCGCACTACTACGGCTACACCGAGACGCTGCCCACGGGCTGGTACTCCGTCGGGCAGGCGACACAGCGCTGGGATGGCACGGGCGCCCCCGGCGGCGAGGACAGCGTCGTTGACCTGTTCACCGGACCGGGCAGCCTGGAGGCCTGGGCGATCGCGGCACCAACGAAGGAGAGCCTGCAGGCTTACACCACAGCGACCATCCGGGCCGCCCACGCCGGACATCCATGCCCAGCGGCCCCGCAAACCAACCAGGCCATCACAATCGGCGGCGCACCCGCCCGGCTGCTAGGCATGCAATGCCCGGCAGGGAGCGGCTTCCTGGTCGAGACAGCGGTGACCATCCGCCACGGCACCGCCTATGTCTTCGCCTCCCAAAACCCGTCAGGAACGACGCCTACCGACCGCGCCGCCTTCCGCAAATTCCTGGCCGGCATCACGTTCCCGCGGTGAGATCTGGAGCGGCCCCATAAGCCGTGGCGTGCCCGATGCGCAGACGCATGACCCAGCGCCACTTGGCGATGCGACGGTCGCGGACGAATCCGAACTCTTCGAACAGGCTCTCTGGCCCAGTGTGCAGGTAGGCGCCTCGTTGCGGGTCACGTCCAACCACCTGCTCGGGGTAGGCCTCGACCAAGCCTCCGCCAGCATGCGATATCGCGGCCAGCGCCGCGGCAACTCCCGCCCGCGCCACGCCTTCGCGGCGGGATCCGGAGCCCGTGAACAGGCAGCCGATCCGCCAGTCAGGCAACTCGCCTAGACCCTTTTCATAGGCCTTGGAGTTCTTGATGGTGGCCACCTCGGCCGGTGGCCCGTACTGACACCAGCCCACGCACCGGCCATCGCGATAGACGAGCATCTGGTGGATGGTGCCGTTGTTCACGTGAGCGAGTTTGGCCTCGCGGTTGCCCGCCACGGTGCTGTCCTTGCTGATGCCCTCGGGATGAAAGCCAATGCACCAGCAGCCACCCCAGACACCGTTGTTCGCCTCAACCAGTGCGGCGAAGTCATCCCAGGTATCGGGCGTGAGCAGGCGCGTCGTGTACTGGGTCACAGCCGATGCCACAGTCCTACTCTCCTCCTACTCCCCCCGGGTGGGCCGCGTACCAATCTATGTAGACGCCCACTTGGGGTGACCGGAGGCTCAGGGCTGCACTCCAGCGCAAAAGGGCCACAGTGAGCCGAAGTTATGCGTCCTCCGCGCTCGCCGGGTCCGGGGCCTGGCCAATTCCGGCTCGAGCCTGACGGCTTACCGCCGCTTCGTAGGCATCGAGGGCCCTCTTGTACTGACGCTTTTTGGCCTCCGGCCAGATCTGGACGAACAGCACCACGATGACACCGGTCCACAGTGACCAGCCGAGGGCGTAGAGCAAGTCGGCCACCAGCAACAGGGGCTCCGTCGTCGCCGAGGTTTTGAGCAGGAACCCGCTGACATGAGCGGCCAGGCCCACCACAAAGCCGATCCCGAGGATCCAGTAAGAGGGCCGCTCCCCGGAAGCCGTCTGCCGCACCAGGGTCAGGTGCTCACCCACATAGCGGAGCAGATAGTCACGTTCCCGCTCACTGAGACCAAGCACGTCTTGTCCTTGAGCGCGCTCGTCAGCGGGCAGGTGTGAAGCCCCCTTCGCTTCCGGTTCTCCGGTCATGGTCGAACCTCCTGACAGCCAGTCCTGCGCCGCGGCTCTTCACTGCAAGCCCTTCGGGACCGGGCTGGACAATAGTCAGTAGGGCCGGCGCCCGGGACCGCGCCGCCCTGGTCGCGGGTAGAAGCCACGCAGCCCATCCAGGGTCGGCTGTCATACCCCGGGGAGTAGTACTATCCGTCCGCCCCAGGCGACCATGGCCCCATCGGGTGCACTCAACGATCCTGCCCCAAAGGCATAGCGGACGCACCGTGCCCGCGCGGAACCCGCCGGGGATGGAGTCCTGCGCTGACCGCCGCAACGGGACTCAGGCACCTGCCGCAGAAGCAGGTGAGGAAACGCCACCGGGACCCAGGATCCCGGCGAGCCGTGTACCCCGAAACAGGTTGCGTACCTGCGCAAAGCCAGATGAGGGGCGTACGAGCACTCAAGAAGCGGCCGGGCATGCATGAGGACCGCCACCTCGGGTAGCACCGCCGGTAGGTCCTCTGCCAGAGGTGATTCGCAGTGTGGTGGCAATACATCATCATCGCGGCGGTAATCCTGCTCGGGATCTACGGATTCCTGGTCTTCACCCGGTTTGAGACACGGAACCTGAGTCGCCGGACCAGTCGGACAGCCGCGGACCTGTACCCCCACTACGCCGACTCCCTACGCAAGCAGCGCCGGTACGCCAAACAGCACGGCGGGGAGTGGGTAGGCGACGACGGCGGCCAGTCTCGCGAGCCCAAAGACGGCCAGCCACAGAATCACGGCAAGGCTCCCCCAGGGGGGCCCGCCAGCGGTTCGGATTAGCGCTCAGAGAGGCCAAGCACGGGTGCGGGCTCGCCCGGTTTGCCGGGCGGACCATTGACCTGCCGGTGGCGGTGCCCGCGGCGGCCGCTCAGACGGCTTGTGGTCGACGCGCGGCACCCCGGGCGCCTACGCCCGGCTGACGTCAGTGATTCGATCGTTCTGGGTGGACACAGCTGCGACGATGCGATCCGGGTCACGGGATGACGTTGCCTGGTGTCGAGGCCTACCGTGGGCCTCACCTGTTTGCCGGGAGGTTCAGAGAGGTCCGCGCGGGTCGGGGCCATTGCGTGAATAGCCGGGCAAAGGAGCCCGCCCGAGCCGGACGTGGCCATCCCCCGCATGGTGAGCTGGAACCGAACAGTGGTGGTCTGCAGACCGCCGGCTTTCTCGCCAGGACGGCAGCCATTCTGGCTGGGCTCAGGTCCAGGGGTGGCCGCTGAATGCCCGGCGGTCGCCGGGAGAGTGGAGGTCGGCGATGCCGGACGACAGCATGCGGACCGTGGTGGTGGCCCTTGGGGCGGGCATTGGGGTCACGCTGGCCAAGATCGGGGCGGCGGTCTTCACTGGTTCGACCGCTATGGCCGCCGAGGCGGCGCATTCACTGGCCGATAACGCCAGCGACGTGTCCCTGTTCATTGCTCAGCGCCGCAGCAGCCGCCCCGCCGACGATCAGCATCCCCTGGGGTACGGGCGGGAAGCCTACTTCTGGGCGCTGATCGCGGGCCTCGGCGCGTTCGTCGCTGGTGCGGCGTTCTCCCTGCGGGACGGCATCGATGAGCTGACCCACCCCAGCGTCACCTCATCGTTCGCCGTGGCCTACATCGTGCTGGGCATCTCCACCGTGCTTGACCTGATCTCCATCCGCCAGTCGGCGGGCCAGATGAGCCGCCGGGCCCGCCGCTATCACCGGGAACTCATACAGGAGTCCAGGGTCACGTCCGACCCCATGCTGCGGTCCGTGTTCGTCGAGGACACGGTGTCGGTCGCCGGGGACGTGATCGCGCTTGCCGCGCTGGCCCTCAATCAGATCACCGGGTCGTCCATATACCAAGGCGTGGCCGCGGTGCTCATCGCGGTGGTGATGATCCGCGTCAGCCTCCGGCTCATCTCCCGCAGCCACGACTTCCTGGTCGGCACCTGGACGGTGGCCGGCGGCGGGCCGGAGGGCCGCGATGTCGCCGGCGTCACCCAGCCGCTCCGGCCGACTGAGGAGGAGAGAGTACGGGCCTTCCTCCTTGCCTACCCCGGGGTGACCGCCATCCGCCAGCTCCTGTTCACCTTCGTCGGCCCGGGCCGGCTATGGATTGTCGCCCGGGTTGACATCGACGATGGCCTGCACGGTGCCCAGGTCAAGGCACTGGTACGCGGCATCGAGTCGGGCATGAAGCACGAGGCGGAAGAGGTCTACCGGGTCGACGTCGTGGCCATCGGCGGAGCGCAGCCCGTGAACACATAGGTTCTTGGCGCGAAGCGTTCGCTCATGCTCCGTGACCTGATTGCCCATGGGCTGATTTCGGGCGCTGTAAGCAGGGATGCCAGCTCGTCCTATGCGGGCATCACACCGGCCGGGGGCGAAGGCCGTCGAGCGTGGTCAGGAGGATCGGCTCGAGGTAGTCGGGATCGCCGTGGATGGTGGCGATGGCGACGATCATGTCGAGGACTTGATCGAGGGTAAGGTCGCCGCGGACCTCGTGGGACCGCTGCGCGGCAGCGAGAAGCGGCCGGCCGGCCGCGGTCACCCGGGCGCGGTTGCTTTCGAACAGAGGATTGCTGTGGTCCGTGTGCTCGAGCAACTCGGCGGCAATGTGGCGCTTGCTGGTGGCGAAGGCGAAGAACCGGTGCAGCCAAGCCGCGAGAACCGCTCCGGGCGTATCGCCATCGACGGTCGTGGCGGCCTCGCAGATGGCGTTGACCTCGTCGATGAACAGGGCCTCAAGGAGGTCCCGGCGGCCGGGGAAGTTGCGGTACAGGGTGGCCATGCCGACGCCGGCGCGTCGCGAGATCTCGGCCATCGACACCTCAGCCTCAGGATCGGCGAACGCGGAACGGGCGGCCGCGAGGATCTTGTCGCGGTTGCGCTCGGCGTCGGCTCGTCTGGCCGGTGACGGGACCTGGCCCGTGGGCGTTGACATAAGTGGACAGGCTATCCGGTAGTCGCTACAGTGAAGTGGACAGGCTATCCGCCTGCTGACGGATCCGATCTTACCTGCCTGCCGCGACCAGGTCGCGGCTACCTAAGGAGACTCGCCATGGAGTACCGGCCTCTGGGACGCACCGGCATCTCGGTCAGCCAGCTGTGCCTGGGCGCGATGATGTTCGGCGCCTTCGGCAACCGCGATCACGAAGACGCGGCCAAGATCATCCACCGGGCGCTGGACGCCGGGATCAACTTCATCGACACCGCCGATGGCTACTCCGCCGGTGAGTCAGAAGAGATCGTGGGCCAGGCGCTGGCGGGCGGGCGGCGCGAGAACGTGGTGCTCGCCGTCAAGTTCGGCGTTCCTTTCGCCGATGAGGACCCCAACCATCGCGGAGCGTCCCGGCGGTGGATCACCGAAGCGGTCGAGGGATCGCTGCGCCGGCTGCAGACCGACTGGATCGACCTCTACCAGGTGGGCGTTCCCGATCGGAACACCGACATCGACGAGACCCTCGGCGCCCTGTCCGATCTCGTCCATGCCGGCAAGATCCGATACTTCGGCGCGTCGAAGGTTCCCGCCTCTGAGATCGTCGAGGCCCAGTGGACCGCCGAGCGCCGCGGCCACGGACGGTTTCGTACCGAGCAGCCCCCTTACTCTTTGCTGACCCGCGCCATCGAATACGACGTGCTGCCGACCTGCCTGCGCCACGGAATGGGCGTAATGACCTACAGCCCGCTGGCCGGGGGCTGGCTGTCGGGCAAGTACCGCAAGGGCCGGGAGGTCAGTGGGCCGGGCTCCGCCGCTCGCGCCCAGCGCTTCCCCGGGGCCTATGACTCCACCAACCCAGCCAATGCCGCAAAGCTCGACGCCGCCGACGCCTTCGGCGCGCTCGCCGACGAGGCCGGCCTGGCCCTCATCCAGATGGCGATCGCGTTCGCCACCCGTCACCCGGCGGTCACCTCCGCGATCATCGGCCCGCGCACCATGGAACACCTGGACAGCTACCTCGCCGCCGACGGGATCGACCTGCCCAGCGACCTGCTTGACCGCATCGACCAGATCGTCCCCCCCGGAGTCACGATCAACGTCGCCGACAACATGTGGAACATCGGCACGCCCGCGCTCGGTGCGGCGTTCCGCCGCCGGTAGCGCAACGAGCCCGCTGCCAGATCTCCGTTCGGGAGAATCTGGAGATATGAAATTCGGCCTCATGTACAACACCGGCTTCGTGGGCACCGACCCGGCGAATCTGAAGACGATCGCCCGCCACGCCGACGATCTGGGTTTCGAGTCGTTCTACGTGCCCGAGCACGTCACGCTCTACCCGGGCGCGCGGGTCGGCGAGGTCGAGTTCGCGCCTGATCTGCCGATCGCCGACCCTCTCGAGTGCCTGGCCTTCGTCGCCGCGTCGACGACGGCCATCCTGCTCGGCACGGGCGTGCTGCTGCTGCCCTTCCATCACCCGGTGGGGCTGGCCAAGCGCCTGGCCACGATCGACGTGCTCTCCAGCGGTCGCATGCGCCTGCTCACGGTCGGGGTCAGCAGCCTCCCGGGCGAGGCCGCCGCCGTCGGAGTCGATTACGCGACCCGGGGCCGCCGTGCCGACGAAGCGATCGACGTCCTGCGCGCTCTCTGGGCGGGCGACGCCACCGGCACGAGTTTCGACGGCGAGTTCTACTCGTTCGAGCACGTGACCAGTTACCCGAAGCCGCTGCGGATGCTGCCGATCCACGTCGGCGGCTCGAGCGCCGCCGCCGCCCGCCGCGCCGGCCGGCGAGGCGACGGGTTCTTCCCCGGCGGCCGGCTGGCCCCGGCCGAACGGCTCGCTCAGATCGAACTGATGCACACGACCGCTCGCGCCGAGGGCCGCGACCCGGACGTTCTCGAGTACACCCGCTGGGGCTCGATCGACATGGACCGCAGCGGCGCGGAGGCCTACGCCGCCCAGGGCGTCGACCGCCTCGTCCTCGGCACGAGCTCAACCGATCTGAACGAGCAGCTCCGCCAGCTCGAGGCCTTCGCCACCCTTCACGGCCTGCGGCGCTGAGCGACCTGTGCCGGAACGAGCCGACGCCGGCCACCGGGCAAGACCCACCTGTGGGTCATGGGGAGGGAGAGCCAAGAGCTGTGGACGGGCGTGCCACGATGGGGTGGCAAGATCAGTTTGCCAGGAGGGACGAGGTTGCCGGAGCGATCAGAGACCCCGTTGAAGATCCGTTCGGTGGCCGGCGCCCGACCAGTCACGAGCGGATGACGGGGCTGCCCTGGGATGTGTCGTACCACGACGGCCCTGCGCCCTGGCCGGGTGCTCGGGAGGCTACATCTGTTATCCGCAGCCGGCGCCCAACGAGTTCATGGCGACCGCTCAGCACAGTGCCGCCAGCTCGGCAGTCAAGGTTCTGGCGGCGGGCCGGCTGCCAATCTCAGCTGATTCGTGTATTTCCGGATCTGCCGGCCCGACGCACCCGCCGCATGAGCGTTGTCGTCGTCGTCACGGCCCCCGCCGTGCCCCGGGGCCGGTGGCGAACGTGTCGGCCGCGGCCTGAATCTGGGCGACGTACTCCCGCCACGTGGGTTCGTCAATGGTGCCCTGGTCCGGGCCGCCCTTCCCGTCGATGAGTTCCCGGACGATGTCCGCGTGGCCAGCGTGCTGGGCCGTTTCAGCGACCATCCGGATGAGCAGGACGCCCAGGGTCGTGTCCCGCCGGTCCTCGGGCCAGTGCGCCACCGACCCCGGTGCCTCCAGATCGAGCGACGCGATGACCCCGTCGGCATGGGCGCAGGCGCGCCGGTAGAGACCGATGATGTACTCGCTGGACTCATCGGGCGTGGCCCACATGTCGGCCCCCTGCCAGATCGAGCCATCCTCGATCCATGACATGGTCTCCGGGGCCGGGCGGCCGAACGATTCACCCAGGTATGCGTACTCGAGCCCGGCCAAGTGCTTCACCAGGCCGAGCAGATTCGTACCGGTTGGTGTCATCGGGCGGCGACGATCGTATTCGCTCAGGTTGTCGAGCTTGGACAGCAGCCCGGCCCGGCTGGCCTGGAGCTTGCTGTGCAGCTCCTCTTTCAGATCAGACACGGCACTCCTCTCACCTCGTCATCCAGGAATCCCCACCAGGTACAGCCAAGCACCGGCTACCGACAAGTCCGACGCCGGCCAAGCCACGCCCGTTCTGGCTGCCGCGCACCATTGCCGGGAGCCGCCGGGGGGCCGCCCGCCTGGGAAGCGATCGGCAATGGATCCGGCGTCATGCCGCCGGCCCGCGGGGACGCCGTGGCCGCAGGATGACGACCGCGACGGCACCGGCGGCCGCGGCCAGCGGGATGACCACGGTGAGGGGCAGGTACTGCCCGGCGATCCCCCACAGCGCGAATCCGGCGCCCTGGGTGAACATGATCCCGGCTCCGGCCAGGGCGAGCGCGCGGTTGCGCATGGCCGAGGGCGCGGTGTCGATGAGCAGGCCGTCGATCCCGGCGAACCAGGCGTTGCCCAGCCCCGCAACCACCAGCAGGCCTATGGCCAGGGCGAGGCCGGGGCTGGCCGCGAAGGCGGCCAGGGGGGCGAAGCACAGCAGGGCGGCGGGGACGATGATGCGCCGCTGCAGCCGGGACGTGAGCAGCCGGGCGGCGACGATGTCGGCGGCCACCGCCCCCAGCGGCATCCCCATCAGCAGGAAGCCCGCGGCCCGGGCGGGCTGGCCGATGTGGGCGGCATAGGGAGTCACGAGGGCTTCGGGCGCCACCACGCACGCGGCCACCAGCCAGCTGAACAGCAAGATGCGCCTGGTCGGGCCGTGAGCGAGCACCGCCCGCAGCCCGGTCAGGGAGTCGCGGGCCATCGATCCGCGGCCAGCGGCACGGCCGGGCCGGGCCGCGATGCCGAATCGCAGCACCAGTCCGGAAGCCACGAAGGACAGCGCGTCGGCGACGAGGGCGCCTTGAGGGGACACGACCGCCAGCAGCAGGCCGCCCACGCCGAACCCGGCGATCTGCGCCGACATGGCCACCATCCGCATCAGCGCCCGGCCCAGCACGTAGCGGGGACCGGGTGGCAGCACCTCGGGCAGCACGGCGGAACGGACACCCTGATAGACCGGGGCGATCAGCCCGGTGGCGAACAGCAGCGCCAGCAGCGCAGGCAGCGGCATGCCCGGGACGACCATGCAGCCGATCAGCGCGGCGCTGGCCAGGTCGCAGCCGACCAGGACCCGGCGTGCGGGCAGCCGATCCGCGGCCGCGCCCAGCAGCGCGCCGCCGATGAGATAGGGCACGAACGACAGCGCCATCACCGAGGCCGCCAGCGCCGGGGAACGTGTCTGCTGATACACCAGCACGGTCAGCGCGACCGCCGCCACCACGTTCCCCAGTATCGAGACGACGTTCGCGGCGAAGATGGCCCGGAATTCGGCGGCGCCGAGCACGTCGCGGTACCTGGCCCGGCCGGCGGGCGGGTCCCGGTGGGCGGCCGGACGGAGCTGGGCGGTGGAGGCGGACATGGCACCCACGCTGCCCGGCGCTACCATCTACTACCAGACATTCGGCATGGGCCGAATAAACCCGGGGATGGCACGGTGAGCCTGGTCCTGGTCTTCGGCCGAGACGACCCGGCGCGGGTCCGGTTCGCGGTCTCGCCGCTGTGGGAGACGATGGCGGCCCTGCGGGTGCTGCTCGAACCGCAGCGCCGCAGGTATCACCTGCCGTGGCTGGATGCGGTGCAGGCGGACCTGGACCGGCTCGACCTGTGGCCGCTGCTGGTGCTGTCGCCGCGCAGCGGCTGGACCCCCGACTTCCTCACCCCCGCTCCGGCCGGGCCCGGGACCGACATCAGCGGCCTGCTCGCCCAGGTTCGCGCGACCGCGCCGGAGCTGGTGGCGCGGGAGGTGAAACAGTCGCTGACCCAGCGGTCCGGGGAGCCGGCGCCCAAGGCCGCCTGGCGGCTGCTTGACGATCCGCTGGCCACCAGAACCATGCTCGCCGATCTGCTGGAGCGATGCTGGCAGCTGCTGATCGCGCCGCACTGGCCACGCCTGCGCGACCTGCTCCAGGCCGACATGCTCCACCGAACGCAGATCCTGGGTGACTACGGGCTCGAGCGTGTCCTCAGCGAGCTAGACCCCCGGGCCCGCTGGACCGGCGATGCCCTCGTCATCGACGCGTCCGCCGCCGGGCGGTACCAGCTCGCGGGGGCCGGGCTGCTTCTCATACCCAGCGTGTTCGTGTGGCCCGGCCTGGCCACCATCACCGACCCGCCAGCCAGACCGACGCTCATCTACCCAGCCCGGGGAATCGCCGAGCTATGGCAGCCGGCCCCCACCGATCACTCCAACGCGCTAGCCCACCTGCTCGGCCAGACCCGGGCCGCCCTGCTGGAATCACTCGCGGAACCAGCCTCCACCCACACCCTGGCCCGGCGGCACGACCTGGCCCCCAGCACCGTGTCCGAACACCTGACCGTCCTGCGTCACGCAGGACTGATCAGCCGGCGGCGGCATCGCCACACCGTCCTCTACCAGCAGACCCCACTCGGAACAGAACTAGCCAGCGGCGGCCGGGAACGCGGCCAGCGGTGACGATCTTCCCTGGCCGGCTGATCGCGCGCTGCTGTCACGGCCGAAAGTCAGGCCGGGCAGTTCTCGTGCACCCAGATTCCGCTGACGCGCCTGCGAGCATCCTGCGTGGGCGCGATGGGCCGTCCGCAGCGCCCACACCGCTGGCCGGCGGCACGCGCCGCACCGCCGTCCCCCACCGTAGGGGCGGCATCTTCCGGGCCGAGCCCGACCGGGCGGGAGGTGGTTACGGGAAGCCCGACGCCCCCGGGGCAGAAATGTTCCAGATGCACCTGACGTACCCGCTCGCCGATCTGTACCGGCTCCACCTGGCGCCTCAAGCCACTTCCACCTCCCGCGTCCCTAGCCAGCTTATGCGGAGCAGTGAAACATGTGCGAACCCGGCGCGGATCAGATTAGGTGCTCACGCTTTTCAACATCGGCGAGTACTTGCAGCTCCACGATTTGCTCGCGGGTCAGGTGCCGGGCCCGGCGCGGCCCGCGGCAGAGATAGACGGCGAAACCGGCCGGCGGCACCGGTCCCGCAAGGAACCCTACCCATGCGATCATTTACGTTCCCCCGTTAACCGGCCAGGCCATAATCAGCCGTAACTGGCTGCGCGCGGATTACTCTCGTTTCTTCCCCGTTATTATCGGCAAAGGTCACATCCCCCTGCTGAGACTGAAAATCACTTCTACATCTATACAGCTCGCCCCGCCCGGTTCCTCAAGAGCGGGCGGCACAAGCCGCCCACATCGTCGGCCGAGAACATGGTGACAATGCCGCGCCGGAGCGGCCGGCCACGGAGGCCTCATCCGCGGCTATGGTGCGTTCTTTCAGGCCAGCTGGGCAGCCAGCGCCTGGTAATCGAGCCAGCCCGATTCACGGCTGATACGGCCATCAGCGAACTCGAAGACGCGCAGGACCGGGACCTCGGCGTGCCGCCCCCGGCCATCCAGGCCAAACGGGTACCCGGTCGCCGTCAGCGACATCACCGACTCATCCACCACGTAGCCGTCCCCGTGCCAGCGGCGGACAGTATCGATCTTGTTGATGGTGACCTCGCAGAAGAGAACTGTATAAAAACCTTCGATATCCGGCTTTGCATACATCGGCCCGGTCGAGGTCCCCGGGTGCAAATCATATTCAACCTCATCCGCGAGAGTATCCAGGATCGCCGGGATGTCGCCGGCTACTTCGGCCTGCAAATGCCGATCGACAACACGATCCATCTCGGCGGCATCCATGCCGTGCTCCCCCCTGGCCAGACCGGCCAGCCCGGGGAAATCCTAACCCGGGCCCGCCCGCTGCGCCATAGGCCCTCGGACACCGGGCCTGCACCGACCACCCCCGATCCAGCCCACGGGCCACTCCGGCCCCTATGCGCTTCAAATTTACCGGCCCGTTCTTATACGCCGATTCAGGATTCAAGCCCAAGGGAGGCAGGAAAGCAAAGCGGCCGGCGCAATCGTGGATCAAGCGCACGAGCGCCGCGGCGGGCCGCAGCGAGCGGGCCAACCTGCAGGATATGAGCACTATCGATGATCGGCCTGACCCTGATGTGGCCGTGCCCACCCGGGTTGGCACCCTGGTTCAGTCCTGGCTCACGGCGCGCCGGTGGGGCCTTTGGAGCAGGCGGCGGACGGCTGCCCGTGAGAGCAGCAGGACGAGGATCAGCAGCGTCACCGAGAAGAAGCCGCCGAGGCTGACGCGGTCGCCGAAGACGAGGGCGACGGCCTCCAGCACGAGGAACTTGCTCCCGAACAGGACCACCCAGAGCAGGACCGCGGCCGCCACTTTGCCGGCCGGTGTTGAGGCCTGGCGGAACCGCGCCTTGACCCGGTTCTTGGCCACCACGACGATCTCGAGAACGACTTTCAGCAGGACCGCCGTGAGCAGGGAAAGGGTGAAGGTCTCGCTGATCACCTGGGGGAGGTATTCCACGAACAGGTTCAGGACGACCACGTATACGAAGACGTCAACGACCGCTGCCGCAACGTGTGGCTCCAGCTGGTCCGCAGCGTCCTGGTCCCGGAGCTGATCCGCAGCGTCCTGGTCTCGATCAGGCACATGAGCACTGTAGGCGGTGGAAATCACACCCACCGGCCGCGCCATCCGTGGGGCTAGCTGTGGCCACGGCTGCGCCACTGCGACTGACCGGCACGACAAGCGCGACCGGGCGCACTGACCCGGTCGCGCGGAACTGCCGCTGGGCACTACCGCTGGATGCGCTGCTGCCGGTAGTAGCGGCTGGATGGCGGGCTGAAGATGAGCACGGCCGCCGCGAGGGCGACCAGCCACAGGACGGTCCCGGCGATCAGGTCGGCCCGGGCGTACACCGCGGCGTGGCCGGCCAGCCCGCCGAGCAGGCTCAGGGTGGTCAGGGCGAACAGCGCCGCGAAGACGAGCCGGGCCCAGTCATATCCCCGGCCGTTCGCCCAGGCCAGCCAGACCCACAGAACGATGGCGATCGGTGCGCCGATTTCGTCGGCGGTCAGGTGGACAACCGCCACTTGCCACAGTGCCGGGTGGCTGTGCAGGATGGCCGCCCTGACGCTGCCCTCGGTGACCAGGATGGTGATCAGGGTGGCCAGCTCGATCGCCGCGCCGGCGTACATGAGCCGGACGGCGTTCAGCACGGTGCGCGGTGGCCGTGATGCCCCGGTGTGCGGGCGCGTCCCCGGCGGGCTGATCAGGTCAGCAGACATGTCTCCTCCAAGGTGGTCACGAAACGAACGGGATTGCTGCGGGCATGCGGCTTCATTCAGGCCTCCTATGACGGCTGACTGGTGGAAGGTTCCGGGGGGCTTTCCCCGGGCCGTGTTGCGATGTCGAACAGGTCCGCTATTTCGCGGGCATGGTGGCCGATGTCGAGGGCCGGGTGCCGGGCGAGCTGCATGGGCACCGCGTTGATCGCGGCCCGGATCGCCATCGCCATGACGCGGGAGTCGAAGCCGGCCCGGAACTCGCCGGTGCCCTGGAAGTAGGCCAGCAGCTGCTGGAGCGCGGCCACCCCTTCGTCCTGGACCGCGAAGTCGTAGAGCGGGCTGCCGTCGGCCGCGCGGGCGTTCAGCGCGATCTCGACGATCGCGACCACGTGGTTATGGTTCTCGCGCATGAAGCCCAAGTTGGACTCGATGTAGGCGCGCAGCTTGCCGGGGCCGGTCGGCTCGGCCTCGATCCGGGGGCCCATGTACGCGATGCCCCTGGCCACCAGCTCGGCGACCAGCGCCCTGATGAGCTCGTCCTTGCCGCCGAAGTGGTAGACGATCACACCCTTGCTGGTGCCGGCCTTCTCGGCGATGCGGGCCAGCGAGGCCTGCCCGTACCCCAGCTCGGCGATGGTGTCCATCGCGGCCGCCATGACCTGCGCCCGGCGTGCGGTCTCGGTGAAGGTCCGGCCCGGCTCTTGACCGATCGGATTGATTTCTGACCGCATGATCAAAACTTAACACGATCGGTCAAAACGGGCAATCGCCGGCCCGCCGTGGCAGTGATGAACGGGCGGCCGGGCCAGGCCGGGATCCCCTCCATGGGCCCGGGCCGTGGGTTTACTCGGCCCGGATGAGCGGGCCCGGACGCGACCGCGCGGCCAGCAGCGCCGGGACGACCGCGAGCGCGTTCGCCGCGACGAGCACCGCGCCTGCGAGCGCCACCAGCAGGAACGGCTGCACCACCGCCACCGGTACCACGCCGAAGTTCGTGGCGAACGCGCGCCAGACGAACTGGCCGGCGGCGACGCCCAGCGGCACCCCGGCCACGATCCCGATCACCGCTATGGTGCTCGCCTGCCAGCAGACCGCCGCGGCGACCTGATGGCGGACGAAGCCGAGCACCTTGAGCAGGCCGGTATCGCGGCGCCGCCGCGTCACGCTGACCAGCAGCAGATGAACCATGGTCGCGGCGCCGAACAGCGACAGCATGACGCCGAACAGCAGCGGGAAGTTGACCGCCTCGCCGAAGTTGACCAGTTCGGTCGGCGTGGCGGGCCGGGTGGCGTACTGGTGGTAGGCGCGGACGTGGCGGGCCAGCGCCGCCGCCCCGGCCGGCCCGGGGGCGGACCGGACCAGCACATCCCACACGACGCCCCGCCGGGCGGCGCGCTGGCAGGCCAGCTGGCCGGGCCCGGGCGGGCACTGCGCGTCGATCAGCGCGCCGACCGTCATCGCGGCCCCGGTGCCGAGCCCGCCGGTCCCGGAGCCGGCCGGGAACGAGGCCCGGCCGACGACCCGGAAGCTGGCCCGGTGCGGGGTCCCGGTGGCGTCGGTGACCGCCACCCGGACCAGGCCGCCCGGGCGCGCGCCGATGGCGTTCATGGTCGCCGTGCCCAGCGCGATCTCCCGGTCGTGTTCGGGCAGCCGGCCGTCCACGGCCGAGATCAGGGCGGGGCCACGGACCGCGGTCACGGCGAGCAGGCCCACCTGCCTGCCGTTGACGGCGATCTCCTCGGTGGTGGCCAGCGATATCCGCTGGATGGCGCGGTCCCGCCGCAGGCTGGTCAGCACCGGCCCGGTGATCGCGGCCCCGGAGCCCGACCCCAGGTTGCTGAAGGACACCTGGTACGGCAAGCCATACAGCGCGGGCGAGGACAGCAGGTGCGCCTGGCTCGCGCCGAACACGGCGGTCGCGCACAGCGCGGCGACGGCCAGCACGGTGCCGAGCAGCGCCGTTCCCACCGGCACCTGCTGGCCGCCGCGCCGCCGCTCGAGGGCGTTCCGGACCCCGATCAGCGCGCTGGGCGGCGCGCCCGCGGCGGCCACCGCGCTGACCAGCCGCGCCGGGCCCGCCTGCGGCGGGGGAACGGTGGGCAGCAGCCGGGCGGAGCGCACCGCTGGGACGGTCGCGAGCACGACGACCGCGGCCACCGTGACCAGCCCGCCGAGCGGGAGGACGAGCGGGTCGAAGACCAGCCCGCCCGGCGCGGCGGTGGCCAGCCGCGCCTCCCCCACCGGGGTCAGCGGGGACAGCAGTGCGGCCACGGCCACCGCCCCGGCGGCGCCGACGGCGCCGATGGCGGCCGCCCGGGCCATGGCCACCAGCACCAGATCCCGGAACCCCAGCCCCAGCGCCGACAGGGCATGATGGTCGGCCTGCTCGGTGGCCGATTGCCGCGCGATCGCCTGCCCGATGACCGCCAGGCCGGCCAGCGCGGCCAGGCCGGCCAGCACCAACCAGCCGACGGCCTGCGGCCTGATGTCCCGCTGCACCGCCGCAGCGTCGGTATCCAGCGGGTCGGTGCCGAGCACCTGCAGCGGGCGGAGCCGGCTGTCCACGGCGGGCAGGTCGGCCGGCCCGTGCCGGAGCCGCAGGAAGTAGACCGGGAGCAGCCCCACCCGCTGGTTCACCGCGGCAGCGAACGCCGCCGATGGGAACAGGTCATACCGCACCCCGTTCCCGGCCGGGAACTCGTTCTCGGTGGCCACGATGCCCACGATCCGCAACGTCAGCCGGGGGCCATGCCCGGTCCGCGGCTGACGTCCCTGGTTGACCCCGGCCATCTGCGCCGGGGTGAGTGTCGGCGCCTCGATCACCGAGCCGAGCCGGACGCCGTTGTCCCGGGCGAGGGTGTAGGAGGCCAGCGCCTCGTGCGGGTCGGACTGGTCGGGCATCCGCCCGGACAGCAGCTTCACCATCCGGGCCAGGCCGGGCGGGGCCACCTCGAAGACACCGAACGAGCCGTAGTCAATGGGCTTGCGGCAGGACGCGCAGCGCGGCGGGCCGGCGAAGGGCAGCAGCGCCGTCGTCACGTGCGCGACCTGGGGCAGCTTGGCCAGCTGCGGCAGCGGGTGCCCGGCGTACACGAGCATGTCGTAGCCGTGCCGGGCGACGAAGCCGGGGAACGCGGCCGCGGTCCGCCGCCCGGTGACCACGGCGGCCAGCACGAACCCGCCGACCACGGCGATCAGCAAACTGAGGGCAAGCCAGGACTTCCAGTACTGCCGCAGCCGGGCGCGGAGCACCATCGCCACAGCGCCCATGGCCTTCCTCCCCGTGCGGCTTCTGCTGCCAGTCTGGCGGAACGCCCGGGATCGGCAAGGTTGCCAGCCACCACCGGCAACTCGTGTTACCACCACCGCATCGCATGGGAGGCTCTGCTGGCGGCGCCCGGGCCCGTTACCCTCGAAGGGCGCCAAAGGTGCCGAACGAGGAGCCGATGCGATGATCAAGGAACTGGACGGCCTGCCCGCGGGGGTCATTGGGTTCGAAGTGAGCGGCACGGTGCGAGCCGAGGACTACCGGGACGTCATACTCCCGGCGCTGCAGCGCGCCGCGGCCGCTGGCGAGGTCAGATTCGTGGTCGTCATCCCCGAGTTCCACGGGATGTCCGGCGGTGCAGTGTGGGAAGACCTCAAGGTCGGAGTCGAGCATTTCCGGGCCTGGAAGCGCATCGCGCTGGTCACCGACATCGAGTGGATGACGTACATGACCACGCTGTTCGGCTGGATGACGCCCGGCGAGGTCCGGCACTTCCCGCTCGCGCAGCGCGACGAGGCAGTCGCCTGGGCCGCGGGATAACCCCGCCGATCACGGCACCCGCGGTGACCGCCGGTGGCTGCTAGACCATTACGTCGTGACGGCTAGACCGTTACCTGTGCGGGCAGTAACATCGCCACACCCGCTGGGAGCCAGCCGGCCCGGCACGGTGGGCTGGCCGCCGGCTTTGCCAGCCCACGTAGACCGCCCGGTCTTCCGGCACCCCATCACGTCGTGACTGGGAGGTTGCAGATGCCTGAGGTCGGCTACCCCACCGACCCGCCCCGAACCCAGGTCGTCGACGTGCTGCTGGTCGAGGACGACCCGGGGGACGTGCTGATGACCAGGGAAGCCTTCGCGCTGTCCCCGGTACCCAGCACCCTGCACGTGGTGGGCGATGGCGAGCAGGCCATGCGGTTCCTCCGCCGGACCCACGACTTCACCGGCGCGCCCAGGCCCGGCCTGATCCTGCTCGACCTCAACCTGCCGCGCCGGGGCGGCCTGGAGGTGCTGGCCGAGGTGAAGGCCGACCAGGACCTGCTCACCATCCCGGTGGTGGTACTGAGCACCTCGCAGGCCGAGACCGACATCCGGGCCAGCTACCAGCTGCACGCCAACGCCTACATCACCAAGCCGGTGAACTTCGATCTGTTCACCCAGGCCATCCGGCAGGTCGACGACTTCTTCCTCATGCTGGTGAAGCTGCCGAACTGAACGCGCCCGCTCCCCGGCGCGGGCCGCGCCTACTTGTCCTCGCGGGTCCAGCGCGGGCGCCGGAACAGCCGGCCCAGGACGTCGTGCAGGCTGTGCCCGGAGTCGGCCAGCGCGTCGACCCGGTACACCGGTGCCCCGTCGGGCGGCTGCAGCTGGCTGGCCTGCGCGTCGTCGAGACTGCTCTGGATGTGGCTCCGCGTGATCTGCTGCACGCTGTCGGCATCGATGAAGCGGATGCCGTCCTTGGTGGCGATCACGATCCCGTCGAAGACATCGACCTCGGGCACCTCCAGCACGTGCTCGAGGGTGCCGATCTGCGTGCCGGAGCTGCTCAGCACCGGCGTCCCGCGCGCCGCCGCCTGGTACGAAATGGCCTGATCGTCAGTCACGCTCGCACCCTATTCCCTTCCGGGCCGCCGGGCACCGGGAGGTCATGACCTTCTCCGGTGCCGGAGCTCCCGCAGGACGGTCCGGAAGGGGATGATCATGAACAGGGCGATGATGAAGTAGAGGACCACCGCGACCCCGGGACGCCACAGCCCGATGCCGATCACCACCGCGTAGGACGCCAGGCTGGGGTCGAGCTTCGAGGTGAGGGCCCGCACGTCCGCCTCGGAGTTGTCCTTCGTGACCAGCCGCTGCCAGAGCGCATAGTGCCAGACGATGGCGATGAAGCCGCTGATGGCCAGCAGGTTGAGCCCGTAGATCGTGACTGCGATCCGCTCGTCGCCCTCGTTGGACAGGTACTCCGCGAGCATGTGGGTGGGGAACGGCAGCACCGATATGAAGAACAGCAGCGAAAGGTTGAGGCGGAGCAGGATGGCGTCGGCCCGGTCGAGGTACTCGGTGATAACCGAGTGGTTGAGCCAGGCGTTCCCGATCGTCGCGAAGCTCACCAGGTAGGCGACGTAGGTGGGCCACTGCTCGGCGAGTTCATGGCCGACGTCCTTGCTGGTCACGGACGGTATCACCAGGTCCAGCACGAGCAGGGTGGCCGCGATGGCGAAGATGCCGTCGCTGAACGCCTCCATCCGGGTGGTGCGCAGGCTGATCCGCCGGCGGGTTTCGGCCGGCCCGGTGTCGCTCATGCGATCTCCCTGATCTCCTCGGTGAGGGCCTCCCAGGTCAGCCCGGAGTCCACCGGCCAGGCCGGCCACGGTGACGAACCAGTGGCCGCCCGCGGCGTCGGTGAGTTCCCAGTGGTGGTCGCCGAAACCCACCGGCAGGTAGCGCAGGCGGGCAGCGGTGAGGCCCCATTGCCGCAGCAGGATGCCTGCCAGTTCGTTCTGATCGATGTGGGCAGGCTGTTCCCTCACGTCTGGAAGGCCTACCACATCAGCAGATCGCCGATCACCGGCCGCACGCCGATCTCCTCACCGTCGCCCCACACACTGGGGGCCGGGGGCGGTGTCGCGCATCCCGCGTGGCGGGTGATCGCGTCAGGCGCCCTGCGTTTGCTGCATGGACTTCATGATCGCCTGGAGCTCCGGCAGCTGATCGGTGGGGCTGAACTGGATGAACTCGGAGCCGACCTCGGCCGCGGACGCGTGGCCGGGCGGCAGTGCGGCTTGAGCGCGGGCGTGACCCGGAGGGAGGATGTGGCGATGAGCTGGCAGGAGCTGCTCGCCTACTGCCTGGCCAAGCCGGGCGCGTGGCAGGACGAGCCGTGGGAGGGCGACGTCGTCGTGAAGGTCGGCAGCAAGATCTTCGCGTTCCTGGGGTCGCCGCAGGCCTTCGCGGTGGGGCTGAAATGCGGCCCGAGCCGCGAGCTGGCCGACGAATGGCTGCTGCGCTACCCCGGCGACGCCTCCGTCATGGCCTACATCGGGCGCTCCGGGTGGAACAGCCTGCGGGTGAGCGGCGCGATCCCCGACGATGAGCTGCTCGAGGCCATCGACGCCTCCTACGACGCCGTGGTGGCCAAGCTGCCGAAGAAGGACCGCCCGCCCGCGCCCTGACCGGTGTGGGCGAGGCCACGGTCCGCCGGAGCGGTTTGGCCGGCCGGAGTGGGTAGTTTGTCGGCATGGGGACAGATGCATACGCGGACGCCGCTGGCCTGGTCGCACGCTCGGCGGCGGCCTACGTATCCAGCGTGCCCACCGACCCGGCCGACGACGGCTTTTTCGGGCCCGCCAGCGTCACCTGGCGGCTGAGCGCCGACCTGTCCTCGATCGTGGCTGGCCTGCGGGCGCTGCTGGTCCAGGCGCTGCACCCGCTGGCCATGGCCGGGGTGGACCAGCACAGCGACTGGCGCCGTGACCCGGTCGGCAGGCTCGCCGCCACGTCGTCCTATCTCGCCACGGTCAGTTTCGGCGACCGGGCGGCGGCCGGGCGGGCGGCGGCCAGGGTCCGCCGGATCCACGAGCACGTCCGCGGCACCGACCCGGTGACCGGCCGCCCGTACGCGGCCAGCGACCCGGCCCTGCTCCTGTGGGTGCACGCGACGCTGGTCGAATCCACCATGGTCGCCTGCGAGCTGTTCGGGACGCCGGTGGCGCCCGCCGACGGCGACCGTTACGTCGCGGAGATGACGGTCGCAGCCGAACTGGTCGGCATCCCGGCCGCGCTGGTCCCGTCGGATCTCGCCGGCCTGCACGGGTACCTGTCCTCGGTGCGGCCCGAGCTGCGCTGCACCCCCGCGGCCGCCGATGCCGCGGCCTTCCTGCTCGACCCGCCCGGCCTCGACCCTGACATCGCGGAGATCTGGGGGGACATCCGCGACGGCGCAATCGCCGCCCTGCCGGGGTGGGCGCTGCAGATGTACGGGTACCGCGCGCCGGGGGATCTGACCCCGGCCCGCCGGGCCGAGATCCGGCAGGCGCTCGGCGTCCTCGACGTGGTGTTCCTGGGTGAGCCGGGCGTGCTGGAGGCACGCCAGCGGCTTACCCTCCGGATGCGCGCCGCGCAGCACGCATGAGGAAAACCCACGCCGCCGCGGTGGCCGGCGGTGCGCTCGCGGCCGTAGGCCTGGTCGTGGCGCGGCGGCGGCTGGGCCGGCTGCGGCTGCGGCGGGGGCTGGCCGCCCTGCAGCTGGCCGCGCGCGGCGGGGCGCGTTACACGCGCAGCGCGCCGCGGCTGTTCGCGTCCGCGGGCGACGGCCGGCAGCAGCTGCGCAACGACCTCGCGCTGCAGACCGCAGAGGACGTCGCCAACACGCTCGGGGCGATGAAGGGCGTCCTGATGAAGATCGGCCAGATGGCCAGCTACGTCGACGACGGCCTGTCCCCCGCCGCCCGCCGCGCTCTGTCCCGGCTGCAGGACAGCGTCCCGCCGATGAGCGCCGAGCTCGCGGCGGGCGTCGTCACCGAGGAACTGGGCCTGCCCCCGGAACGGGCGTTCGCGCGCTGGGACCCGCAGCCCATCGCCGCCGCGTCGATCGGGCAGGTGCACCGGGCGATCACGCGCGACGGCCGCGCGGTAGCGGTGAAGGTGCAGTATCCCGGCATCGCCGAGACCATGGCGGCCGACCTGGACAACGTGTCCCTGCTGCGCAGGCTGCTCCGCGTGACCGCGCCCAGCCAGGATGTGGACGCGCTCATCACCGAGCTGAGAGACCGCGTGCTGGAGGAGCTCGACTACCGCCAGGAGGCGGCCAACCAGCGGCTGCTGGCCGCCTACTACGACGGCCACCCGACGATCCACATCCCGCGGATCATCGACGAGCTGTCGAGCAGGCGGGTGGTGACCAGCGAGCTGTCCGACGGGGCCCGCTTCGCCGAGCTGGCCGGCTGGCCCCAGGAGGAACGCGACCTGGCCGCGGAAACGATCTACCGGTTCGTGTTCCGGAGCCTGTATGAGGCCCACGCGTTCAACGGCGACCCGCACCCGGGCAACTACCTGTTCCACGGCGGCGGGCGGGTCACCTTCCTCGACTTCGGCCTGGTCAAGCACTTCACGCCGGCCGAGCTGCAGCCGCTGATGCAGATGGCCCGCAGCTTGTGCGTGGACAACCAGCCCGAGGCGTTCCGCCGCGCCATGGAGGACGCCGGGTTCCTGGTCCCGCACGCGCCGCTGAGCACCGAGGTGATCGTCGACCACCTGGGCGTCTTCTACGCCACCATCCGCAAGCCGGGCCGCCTGACCATCACCCCGGATTACGCCTCGGCCGTGGTGCGCCGGTTCTTCGACCTGCGCAGCCCGGTGGCCGAGTACGTGAGCATCCCCCGGTCGTATGTGATCCTGCAGCGCATCAACCTCGGCCTGTTCGCGCTGCTCGGCGAGCTGTCTGCGACCGCCGACTGGCGGGCCATCGCCGAGGAGATCTGGCCGTTCGTCCAGGCCCCGCCGTCCACCCCGATGGGGGAAGCCGAGACGGCGTGGCGGGCGAGGCACCTGGCGGCCGCGCGGGAGTGAGGCGTGGCCCACTGGGTGCTGCACGTCGACCTCGACCAGTTCATCGCGGCCGTCGAGGTGCTGCGCCACCCGGAGCTGCGGGGACGGCCGGTCATCGTGGGCGGCGACGGCGACCCGGCCAAGCGCGGCGTGGTCAGCACGGCCTCGTATGAGGCCCGCGCCCGCGGGGTGCACTCGGGCCTGGCCCTGCGCACCGCCCGCCAGCGCTGCCCCGACGCGGTGTTCCTGCCGGTGGACGCCGAAGCCTACGAGGCCGCCTCGGCCGAGGTGATGGCGGTACTGGCCGGGTTCGACGCGGTGCTGGAGGTGGCCGGCTGGGACGAGGCGTTCCTGGCCGCCGACACCGATGACCCGGAGGCGCTGGCCCGCCGGATCGCGGATCGCATCCGCGCCGTGACGGGCCTGGAGAGCACGGTCGGCATCGGCGAAAACAAGCTCCAGGCCAAGCTGGCCGCCGGGCTGGGCAAGCCGGCCGGGATCTTCCGGCTCACCCACGAATCCTGGTTCCCGGTGCTCGGCGGCCGCCCCACCGACGCGCTGTGGGGGATCGGGGTCAAGACGGCCAGGCGGCTGGCTGGTCTGGGCATCCACACCGTCGCCGACCTGGCCGCCACCGAGCCGCGCGACCTGGCGGCGCACCTCGGCCAGGTGACTGGCCCGTGGCTGGTCCAGACCGCCCGCGGCCTCAGCCGCTCGCCGGTGACCGCCGAGCCCTATGTGCCGCGCTCACGCGGCCGGGAGGTCACCTTCCAGCGCGACATCACCGACTGGGAGCAGGTGCGCAGCGAGATAACCCGGCTGGCCCACCAGGTGGCCGGCGAGATCGCCGCCGAGCGGCGGCCCGCGCTGCGGGTCGTGGTCAAGGTCAGGTACGCGCCGTTCCTGACCTACACCCGGGGCCACCCGCTCCCGGCCGCCACGTCGGACGCCACCGAGATCGAGCGGGCGGCTCTTGCCGCGCTGGACCGGTTCCCGCAGCGTCGCCCGGTGCGGCTGCTGGGCGTGCGCGCCGAGCTCGCCCGCTGACGCCGCGACGGTCAGCCGTCCCCGAACTCCCCGGCCCGCTCCACCGGCGGTGCCTGATCGTGGAGGCGGCGCACCTCCAGGACCTGGGCGCCCAGCGCCTCGAGCCTGGTCAGCAGGCCGTACAGCGCGGCCTGATCCGGGATGACGCCGTGGACCATGGTCCCGACCGGTTCCACGTACGAGTTGAGCTGCTCGAAGTCGAGCAGGGCCTCGGGTGGGAGCGTCCCCGCCACGCGGATCTCATAGTGATGCGGGGAAGTCAACGTCAGGCCCCCAGCTCGCTTGAAGGCGGGTGTTGCTGCGCCTACCATGCCGCCGATCGGCGCGCCAAACGCCACCCATGGTGGGTGATTCGTCACCCGGGTGAAAAACTGCCAGGGTGATGCCGGCTCACCCGCCCGTCAGCCAGATTGGGCACCGATCTCAGTTCGAGCAGGGTCACGGGCCACGGCCGGGACTTCCGGTGCCTGTGGCGCAGACCGTTCGCCATGCGGAACAGGGGGATGCCGATGGCGGCGACCACCGCGATGGGCTCGACAAGACGTTCCAGTGCCCAGCCGACCGCCGACAGGTCCATTCTGAGATCCAAGATCACCGTACCCAGCCCGCCGGAGTGGGCCGTTCCGCGGCCGCGGCTCGACCAGCTCATAGCCAACGGCGTCGGCGGCCCGCTGACCGCGCTCATGGGGCCGCCAGGCACCGGCAAGACGCTGGCCATGGCCTCGTGGGCGGCGGCGAACCAGCGCCCGGTGGCGTGGGTCACCCTCGACGAGTTCGACAACCGGCCGCGGGTCCTGTGGAGCTATGTCATGACCGCCCTGCGGCGGGCCGGGGTCTCGGTCCCGCACACGTCGTGGTCGGCGGCGCACGTGGACACCGTGGACCACGAGTTCCTCGTCCGGCTCGCGTCGGCGCTCGCCACGGCGGAGCCGCCGGTCATCCTGGTCCTGGACGACCTCCATCTGCTGACCGACCGCACGGCCCTGCAGGGGCTGACCTATCTCATGCGGAACGCGCAGCCGGGCCTGCGGGTCATGGTGGCCTCGCGCATAGACCCGCTGCTGCCCCTGCACCGGTTCAGGCTCGCCGGGGAGCTGACCGAGATCCGGGCCGACCAGCTCGCGTTCACCGTCCCCGAGTCCGCGCTGCTCATTGCCCAGCACGGCGTTACCCTGCCGCCGGACTCATTAGAGTGCCTGACCAGCCGGGCCGAGGGCTGGGCCGCCGGGCTGCGGCTGGCGGCGATCTCGATGCACGAGCACCCCGACCCGGAGCAGTTCGTCAAGGAGCTGGTGGCGGAGGACAGCCCGGTGGTCGGCTACCTGGTGGAAGAGGTGCTGAACGCCCAGCCGCCCGAGATCCGGGACCTGCTGCTGAGGACCTCCATCCTGGACAGCTTCGACGCCGACATCGCCAGCGTGCTGAGCGATGGTCAGGCCGGGAGCGACCTGTCCGACCTGGTGCGGACGAACGCCTTCGTGCTGCCGGCCGGGTCCGGCTGGTATCGCTACCATTCGCTGTTCGCCGACGTCCTGCGGCTGAAGCTGCGTCACGAGTCGCCCGGCCTGGTGCCCGAACTGCACCGGCGGGCGGCCGGCTGGTACCGGTGCAACGGCTCACTCACCCAGGCGGTGCGGCACGCGGCAGCGGCGGGCGACTGGCCGCTGGCCGCCGGGCTAGTGGTCGGCGAGCTGGCGGTGGGCCAGCTAACCGAGGCACGGGGGGATCACCCGCTGGCCGATCAGTTCACGCAGATGCCCTCGGTGCGGACCTGGACCAGGCCGGAGCCGTTCCTGGTCACGGCGGCGCTGTCGCTGGCCGGGGACAATCCGGGCAGCGACTGGCTGCGCGCCGCGGAGGGCATGATCGGCGAGCTGCCGCCCGGGGAAGCCGTCCCGGCGCGGCTGGCGGCGGCGCAGATCCGGTTCGCCCTGTCCCGCCGGGCCGGGGACCTGGAGGCGCTGGCCGCCGCGGCGGCCGAGACCAGGCAGATGCTGGAGGCGGTGCCCACGGCGGTGCTGGCGCGGTGCGCCTGGACCAGCGCTCAGGCCCTGGCCGCCCGCGGCACCGTGGAACTGTGGTCCGGGCACCTGGGCGAGGCGGCCGCCGCGTTCGACCAGGCCATCGCCGCTGTCCTGGCTCCCGACAACACCCATGAGCGGGCCGCCTGCCTGGGGTACCTCGCGCTCACCGACGCCCTGCGCGGGCGGCTGAACCGCGCCGCGAGCATAGCGGCCCAGGCGTCGGTGACGCCCCAGGGTGACAGCGAGCGGATCACCGTGCCGATCAGCCCGGCCGCCCACGTCGCGCTGGCGGCCGTCCACGTGGAGCGGGGCGAGCTGCGCCAGGCCCACGGCGAGCTGAAACGGGCCGAAGCCGCGCTGCGGCTGCACCCGGACAAGATGGTCGGGACGGTCGCCTGCATGGTGGCGGCCCGCAAGGCCCTCGCCGAAGGCCACCCCCAGGGCGCCATCGAGATCGTCCGCAAGGCCCGGCGCGGCTGGCCGCTTCCGTACTGGCTGGAGCGCCGGCTGGCCATGCTCGAGGCACGCGCGTGCGCTGCGGCCGGTGACGCCACGTCCGCGCTGGACTCGGCGGGCCGGGCCGATGCGGCCTCGCTCGAGGCGGCGGTCACCCAGGCCCACGCCTGGCTGGCCGCGGGAGACCCGCGGGCGGCGAGGAAATCGCTCGCGGGCCACCGGGAACGGGCCGAGACCGTGCCCGATCACGTCCGGCTGGAAGCATGGCTGGTCACCGCGCGTATCAGCTACGCCAGCGGTGACCGTGCCGACGGCCGCCGGTCACTGCAGCGTGCGCTCCGGCTCGGCGAGCCGGAGCGGCTCCGGCTGCCGTTCGTCCTCGAGCGGGGCTGGCTGCGGCGGGTGCTGCGGGCCGATCCCGACCTGGCCCACGTCTACCGGGACCTGCTGGAGCCCGACCTGGTCAGCCCGGCCCGGGAAGCTGCCCCGCAGCCCGGCACCCGGCAGGGGGAGCCGGTGATGCTCGAACCGCTGAGCAGCCGCGAGCGTGAGGTGCTGCGGCACGCGGCCGACATGCTCGACACCACGGAGATCGCCGCCGTGCTGTTCATCTCGGTCAACACCGTCAAGAGCCACCTCAAGAGCATCTACCGCAAGCTCGCGGTGACCCAC
>Ga0187765_10000121_pt1 | contig 26662 bp, 25 predicted proteins | sample 0216_QUI02_MP05__3_FD_133018 | JGI IMG/M metagenome (GOLD analysis project Ga0187765, IMG submission 133018) | Tropical peat soil microbial communities from peatlands in Department of Meta, Colombia - 0216_QUI02_MP05_10_MG | ecosystem: Environmental > Terrestrial > Soil > Wetlands > Peat ...
TGCTATCGCGATCGCGATCGGCTCGCCGGAAATCATCGAGTGGTCGACGCTGATGCGCGTCGACATGCTCGCGACCAGTCTCGGAATGCTCGGGCTCACCGCTTTGGCCTGGAGCGATCGCAGCCGCTGCGCGCTGGCCTTGGCCGGAACGTGCTTCCTGCTCGCACTGAGCGCAAAGCAGAGCGCGCTCGCCCCAGCGCTTGCGGGCATCGGCGCTCTGCTGTGGGCGCGTCCGCGTGCCGGGCTCTTGCTGACGGGCGGCATGGTGGCGGCGGGCGTGCTCCTGGTCACGGGCGCCGAGTTTGCTACTGCCGGGGAATTTCTGCGGCATACCATCCTCTACGACGCCGCGCGGATCCATTGGGATCAGCTCATCCTGCTGTGGTTGCCGCTCTTGGTAAAATCGGCGGCCGTCATCGCCGTCGCCGCGGGAGTCTCTCAACTGATATTGCGCGCGGTCATTCGCGGAGACGCAAACCGCGCCGATCCAAGCGCTTGGCTGCGGCTTGCTCTCGCACTCAACTTCGGCCTCGGCCTGGCCTTCTCGCTCGGGACGGCGAAGGTGGGCGCGGGATCGGGCTATATGCTGCCGCTGCTCGCTCCCGCGGCGTCCCTCGCCGCGGTCGCCTTCGCGGAGTGCTCCCGCTATGCCCGAGTCCTCTTCGCCGTGTTCGCCGCGCAAATAGCGGTCGGACTTGCCACATATCCCTTCCTCACCCCATCGGAATTGAGCCAACGCGATCGGGTCGACCTTCAACTCATGCAAATCATGGATCGGGTCGACGGTCCCGTGCTGTCCGAGAATATGAGCCTCTTGATGCGCGCGGGGCGCCCGGTTCCGTGGGAGTTCGGCAGCATCACCGAACTGAGCCTACTTGGTATCTTCGACGAGAACCCCCTGGTGAAGCGCCTTCAAGAGCGGCAATTCAAGATGCTGATCGTTGAGACCTGGGAACCGCAGCGCTTTACGCCGGCGATCCGCGAGGCCGCTCAATCGAACTATTTTAAAACCGAGGAAATACCGCCTTACGAGATCTGGCGCCCGCGGTAGAGCCATAGATCGTTTGCCCGTTTATCAAAGCCTTGACAGGCGAACCCCGGCCGCTATGGTCCAGACCCCGTTCCCCGCGGCATGCCGCGATCCCCTGGGGCGATAGGCCATGGCAAAGACCAATAGCGTGCTGATCAGGATGGTGAGCTCGGCGAATACGGGCTTCTTTTACGTCACGCGCAAGAATCCGCGCACCAAGACCGAGAAGCTCGAATTGAAGAAGTTCGATCCGATCGCCCGCAAGCACGTGCTTTTCAAGGAAAGCAAAATCAAGTAGCCGCGCAAACCGCAGGCTAGTCGCTGGCCGCCATAAGCTCGCGAAGGCCCGCCGGTTCCGTTTCCTCGCTCAGGGCCACGCGGTTGCGGCCCATTCGCTTTGCCGCATAGAGAGCTTCGTCCGCGCGCTTCAGCAGCGCAGCGGCGCTGTCCTCCGGACCTTTGGTCGCGGCAACGCCGATGCTGACGGTTACGGGAAGGCCGCCCGGAGCTTCGGCGGATTTGATCGCCTCTTCCGCGATCGCGCAACGCAGCCGCTCCGCCACCGCCGCCGCAACCGCGAGCGAAGTCTCCGGCATCACCACCACGAATTCCTCGCCGCCGTAACGCGCCACCAGATCGAAGGCACGCAAGTGACCGTTCATGCGCCGCGAAACCTCGCACAACACGGCGTCGCCGGCGGGATGGCCGTGGGTGTCATTGATGCTCTTGAACCGGTCGAGATCGAGCACCAGCAGCGCTGGTCCGGCCGACCCCGCCGCCGCGCGCGCCATCAGGCCTTCCAAATGCGCCGACATGTACCGGCGATTGTAGAGTCCGGTGAGGCTGTCAGTCAGCGCCAATGACAGACTGCGCCGGTACGTCTCGCGCAACCGCTCTTGCATGCGCTTGCGGCGCACCTGCGTGCGCACGCGGGCGACCAACTCGTTGCGGTCGATCGGGCGGACGAGGTAGTCGGTGGCGCCGAGATCGAGGCCTTTGGCAAGGCGAGGCAGCTCTTCCTCCTCGCCAATCAGCAGGATCGGTACCGTGCGCGTTGCGGGCGCCGCGCGCAGGTCTGCCGCCAGGCGCAGTGAATCCTCGGCCTCGGAGAGGGCCAATACGAAGAGGTCCACATCGGGAGTGGCCTGGGCCACCACTTCGCCGCGGGTTTGCGCCAGCAGCACCGTGTGGGGAGACAGCATCTCTATCAGGCGGCGTCCGCTCAGCGGCCTCGGCTCGAAGGCGACAACACGCGCGGGCCGCGTATCCTCGACGGACGGCACGTCGCCGTCGGCGATTTCGGCCAAGCGCCCATAGGTCTCCTCGCGCAGCCGCCATTCATCGGTCATGCGCTTCAGCCGTACCAGCGAACGCACGCGCGCGAAGAGCGCGATATCGCTGACGGGCTTGGTGAGAAAATCGTCGGCACCGGCCTCGAGGCCACGCACCCGGTCTTGCACGTCCGACAGCGCCGTCACCATCACCACCGGAATCTCGGCGGTGAGTGGATCGGCCTTCAACCGGCGACATACTTCAAGCCCGTCCAGCTCCGGCATCATCACGTCGAGCAGGAGGATATCCGGCCGCTCGCGTTTCGCCGCCTCCAGCGCCGCGAAGCCGTCATAGGCTGTCACGACGTTGAAGTACTCGCTGGTAAGCTTCGCCTCTAATAGCTTGACGTTGATCTCGACGTCGTCGACCACCAGCACACGAGCAGACATGGGAGTTGCCCTAGCTGAGGAAGCGCTCGACCGTCAGCAGAAAGTTCGCCACTGAGATCGGTTTGGCAATGTACGCCTCGCATCCGCCTTCGCGGATCTTCTCCTCATCGCCCTTCATCGCGAAGGCGGTGACGGCGATGATCGGGATTGTCTTCAGATCGTCATCCTCCTTGATCCACTTGGTCACTTCCAGCCCCGAGACCTCGGGAAGCTGAATGTCCATAAGGATCAGGTCGGGATGGTGCTGGCGCGCCAGCTTAAGCGCTTCCATGCCGTCCTTAGTCTGCAGGGTATCGTAGCCGTGCGCCTCGAGCAGGTCGTGGAACAGCTTCATGTTGAGGTCGTTGTCTTCAACAATGAGCACACGCTTGTTCATCGGATGTTCTGACCCTCCCAAACTACCGCCCATACACGCTGAAAGCCCGACCGTCCCTATATTCTGCAATGTATTCTGCAACATAGCGAGAGCCATCCCGACCCCAGAAGCTGAGCCGGAGCAGGGGCGCGCCGCTGACACAACTAGCCAGCTTTAGCTTAAGATTTCGTAACTTTTCGTGACCTGGGCTTGTGATTAAAGGGGTTTTCTTGAACAGAGAACCGATTGTACACCGTATCGGCGTCGACCTCGGTGGGTCAAAGATCGAGGCTGCGGTGCTCGACCCATCGGGCGCCGTCGTGCGTCGCGAGCGGATCGATTCCCCGTCCGGCGACTACGACGCGACGCTCCGCGCGATCCGATCGCTGGTGCTGGCAATCGAAGCGGGCCTCCCGGGAAAATGCCCGGTTGGGGTCGGAATGCCCGGTGCGCTCTCGCCTGCGCACGGGCTGGTCAAGAACGCGAATTCGACATGGCTCACCGGCCGTCCTCTCGACCGCGACCTGGCGCAAATCTTGGACCGGCCGGTGCGCCTCGCCAACGACGCCGACTGCTTCGCGCTCTCCGAGGCAACCGATGGTGCTGGCAGCGGAGCACCGACGGTGTTCGGGGTAATCCTCGGCACGGGAGTAGGCGGCGGCATCGTGGTGCATGGAAGGCTGCTCTCAGGTCCCAATGCGATCGCAGGCGAATGGGGCCACTCGCCATTGCCGTGGCCCCGCGACGAAGAACGGCCGGGACCACTTTGTTACTGCACGAAGCACGGGTGTCTTGAGACCTTTCTCTCTGGACCCGGCTTTGCTCGAGATTATGCGCGGGAGAGCGGCGAGGCCGCGCCGCCGACCGAGATCGCGCGGCGGGCGGAGCAAGGCGACAGCGCCGCGCAAGCCGCCATGCAGCGCTATGAGGATCGCCTCGCGCGCGGGCTTGCGACGGTTATCAATCTGCTCGACCCGCATACGATCGTATTGGGCGGCGGCCTTGGACGCATTGAGCGGCTCTATCGCACGGTGCCGGCTACTTGGGGCCGGTATGTGTTTTCCGACACGGTCACGACACGGCTGATGCCACCTCGGCATGGCGATTCCAGCGGTGTGCGCGGCGCCGCTTGGCTCTGGCCCGCGGTACCGGAATGACCACGCTTTGTCGAGACTGCGGTGAATGGACCGAGAGTGACGGTGATCGACGCTGCCCCAGTTGCACTTCGCCCCGTCTGGTGCGTCACCCCGAGCTCGCGACCCTCGCCCTCGCGCATATCGATTGTGACGCCTTCTATGCGACAGTGGAGAAGCGGGACAATCCGGCGCTTCTCGACCGACCGGTAATCGTGGGCGGCGGCAAGCGAGGAGTGGTGCTCGCCTGCTGCTACGTGGCACGGTTAAGCGGCATCCGCTCGGCGATGCCGATGTTCAAGGCGCTTGAAGCGTGTCCCGAGGCGGTGGTGATCCGCCCGCGCATGGACAAATATCAAGCCGTGAGCCGTGAAGTGCGTGCGCTCATGGAGACCACCACACCGCTGGTGCAGCCGATTTCCATCGACGAGGCTTTCCTCGATCTATCGGGAACCGAACGCGTGCACCAGGGCCCGCCGGCTCGTACTTTGGCCATGCTGGCGCGACGGATCGAGCGCGAGATCGGCATTACCGTCTCGATCGGCCTCTCCTACAACAAGTTCCTCGCCAAGCTCGCCTCCGATCTCGACAAACCCCGGGGCTTCGCGTTGATCGGCCGCGCCGAGGCACGGGATTTCTTGGCGCCGCGGCCGGTGGGGCTGCTCTGGGGCGTCGGTGCCGCGATGCAGCGCCGGTTGGCCGAGGACGGCATCACAACTATCGGCCAATTGCGGGGGCGGGACGAGCGTGAGTTGGTGGCGCGCTATGGGGTGATCGGACGGCGCCTTATCCGCTTCGCCCGCGGCGAGGACGAGCGCGCGGTGGTGACGGACGCCCCCACCAAGAGCATCTCCGTCGAAACCACCTTCTCGCACGACCTCGCAAGCTTCGATGCGCTCATGGCAGAGCTGGAGCCGCTCACGCAGGAGCTGGCGGAACGCCTGGTCCGCCACGAACTCGCGGCCGGCGGTGTCACGCTCAAGCTCAAGACCAGCGCGTTCAAGATCGTGACGCGCAGCCGTGCGCTTTCCGACCCGACGCAACGCGCGGAAGTTCTCTTGCGCGCGGCCAAACCGCTTCTCGAGGAAGCCGCCAGCGGTGTCTCCTACCGCCTGATCGGGATCGGCAGCGACCGCCTCGCCGACCCCGCTCAGGCCGATCCGCCGGATTTGTTCGCGGCGCAAACGACACTGGACACGCGCAGGAAATAAACTAAGTGGGCTCGTCATGGCTTGTGTTGAGGCGGGCGTCCGAGACCCGGCGCGGAGCGGAGGTTGACCGTGGAGCACTTGACCATCGAGGCCAATGGCGTGTCCTTTCATGTCGCGCGTGCCGGCAAAGGTTCGGCGCTACTCCTGCTGCATGGTTGGCCGGAATTCTGGCTCGCCTGGGAACCGTTGATGCATCGTCTCGCCGATCGCTATACCTTAATCGCGCCTGATCTCCGCGGTTTCGGCGACAGCGACAAGCCCAAAGGTGCGTTCGGGCCGGACGGCCATGCGGCTGACATGCTCGCTCTCCTCGACGCGCTCGGCATCCGCCGGATCGGGGTCGTGGGTCACGATGTCGGTGGCGCCGTGATGCAGCCCCTGGCGCGCAAGGCGCCCGAGCGCATCGTCGGGCTTTTCTTCTTTGATTTCGTCTATCCGGGCATCGGGTCACGCATGGGCGTGCCAGACCGGCTGATCGAGATTTGGTACCAGTCCTTCCACCAGATGCAGATGGCACCAGCGGTCGTTGGGGCAACGCGTGAGAGCTGCCGAGCCTATATCGGCCATTTCCTTCGACACTGGGCGCATCGGAAGGACGCGCACGACGACGTCCTCGAGGCCTATGCCGACAATTTCCTGAAACCCGGCAATCTCGAGGGCGGCTTTGCCCATTACAAGGCCTCACACGCCGGGCGCATCGCAATGATGAAGGGCGAGGCGCCCACGCTTCCGCCAATTACGACGCCAACCTGCGTGCGCTGGCCAGAACACGACCCGCTCTTCCCCTCTTCCTGGGGCGATCGGCTGAAAGAGACCTTTCTCGATCTTGACCTCGGGTCCTTTCCGGGCGTCGGGCATTTTCCGCACCGAGAAGATCCAGACCGCGCTGCTCGGGAGGTCTCTGGATTTTTCTCACGCCTCGGCTGGCGTTAAGTCGTAAGCCTCTCTGCCGGCCCTAGCAGCCCGGCTTCGGGAGTGCCTCGATGCCCTGAAGCTCGGCGCGGACCACGTAATCCGTATAATCCAGCAGCATTTCCGCGGATACGCCGTCGTCGTAAAGGCGCATGCTGAGCTCGTAGTCCGGCTCCTCCGACTTAACGTCGGTCGGAAAGAAGGCAAGCCGCATGCGCCAAGACGGGTGCTGAAGCAGCGGGCTTGCGGGCCCCTTGACCTTGCTCGCGCCGAAATCCTTGCCGGGCGGCGCGCCTGGTGCCAATTCGGGACCGATTACCGCCGAGATCTGGCCCGCATTGTCGACGGTCGCACCGTCGAATACATAGCGCGAGATGAAATTATCTCCCACCTTGGCGCGGTCGATCAGCAAGATCGTATGAGCGGTCGGGAACAGCACGCCGGGATCAAGCGTCATGGTCTGGGGCTGCGGCTTTACGAATTCCACTTGGCCCCCCTTGCCGGTACCATCGAGATGCGCTTCTCCCTTCACCTCCTCTTCGACATCGCCATTTCGGAGCCGCCGTTCATTAAAGCGATAACGCAAGCCATCCTTCGACTCCCAGGAAACCAGGGTCGAGTCCAGATCCACGGGATCCGAATCGTCATAGTTAACGCGGAGGCGAAAGCGCTGCTGCACGGTCCAACCGTCGCAGGTCTCGCCCCATTCATAGGCCATGGCGCCACCGGCTCCGGTGACGCCGCTGCCGGACTTGGCGCTCTGCAAGGACATGGCATAGAGGGCGCGATGCGGCGAGATGTCCGCCGCCTTGGCCGGGGGCACCCAGGCTGCAAGCAGAGCCAATCCGCTGCCGCCGATCAGTGCAAGGCGAGCCCGGGCCCAGCGCCAGCAAATCCTGGCCATCGACGTGTCTCTCCGGTAGTCCACGGCTACACCGATACGGTAGTATCGCGGTTGCCGCAAGCCCCCGCCCATCTTATCCGATGCAATTCGAGCCGATGACAGCAAAACCGACGCTGCTGATTACCAGAAAATTGCCCGAGGCCGTCGAGGCGCGCGCGGCGCGCGACTATCGGGCAAAACTCAATATCGCCGACGACCCGCCGGACGGCCAGCGGCTCGTCCGCGAAGCCGAGGGTGCTGATGGCATCCTCTGTACCACCACGGATCGGCTCGACGCAGCCACTATCGGCCGCCTGCCCCAGAGCGTGCGCGTGATCGCGACCTTTTCGGTCGGCCACGAGCACATCGACCTCAATGCCGCCCGCACGCGCGGCCTCATCGTCTGCAACACGCCGGACGTGCTGACCGATGCGACGGCGGACATCGCGCTGTTGCTGATCCTTGGCGCGGCGCGGCGGGCCAGCGAAGGCGAGCAAATGATCCGCGGCGACCAATGGTTCGGCTGGGCCCCCACTCACATGCTCGGGATACACCTTGGCGGCAAGCGGCTCGGTATCCTCGGCATGGGCCGGATCGGCCGTGCCGTTGCCGCGCGAGCCCGGAGCTTCGGAATGGTCATCCACTATCACAATCGCGAACCCCTTGCCCCGAAACTCGCGCTGGGAGCGAAATATCACGCGACGCCCGAATCCCTGCTTGCGGTCTCGGATATTCTTTCGATTCATGCGCCGTTGACGCCAGAAACCCGCCACTTCCTGGATTCGCGCCGGATTGCGCTACTGCCGGCTCGGGCGATCGTGGTCAACACGGCGCGCGGCGGCGTGGTACACGACGACGACCTGATCGCCGCGCTCCGAACCGGCCGCGTCGCGGCCGCCGGCCTCGATGTGTTCGAGGGAGAGCCGAAAATCCACCCGGATTACCGCACGCTCCCCAATACCTTCCTTCTGCCGCATCTCGGCAGCGCCACCCGAGAGACGCGCGAAGCCATGGGTTTCCGCGCTCTCGACAACCTCGATGACCATTTCGCCGGGCGGCCGCCCAGAGATCGGATCGCCTAAGGACCAAATCGGCTGAATGGGAGGTCGGTCCCCGGCTCGGCAAATTCATCCTTCCTACTCAACTGCGGGCAGGAATTGCCGATCCTTGCTCTCCCGAATTCCATAAAATCCAAGCTATTAACGATTGGCACGCCGATTGCTGGTGAATGCCGGGAAGGAGTTCGGGCATGGCACTCACCGCACACTCTCCGGCAATGCCGGCACTCCACGACCTGCTCGGGGAGCATCTGAAGGAGGGCATCGCTGCCGGCGACCGGGACGCTTTGCTGACCTGGGCGCTCGACCGCCTTGCGGCTGCCGATCAGCGGGCGGCCGACCTCAAGGAGCGCCTGGCTTATCTCGAGAGCTTGAGTGTCACCGATGATTTGACACGCATGCTGAACCGGCGCGGGTTCCTCGCCGAGCTCACGCGCGCGCTCTCCTGGGCACGACGAGGCGGTTCGGGGGGTGTGTTGATGATTTGCGATCTCGACGGGTTCAAGGCCGTCAACGATGAGCACGGCCACGCCGCCGGCGACCACGTGCTGCGCGAGATCGCGGCGCGGCTGATGGCACAGCTCCGGCGCTGCGACGCTGCGGGCCGCCTCGGCGGCGACGAATTCGCATTCCTGCTCGTGGGCGCCACGCAAGCGGGCGCCAAGAGCAAGGCGCAAAGTTTCGCACGATCAATCGAGGCGCTCGACCTCAACTTTGCGGGAACGCCGATCGCGGTAAACGCCAGCTTCGGCTTCGTGCGCTACGACGGCAGCGAGGACGAGGAAGCGTTGCTGCATCGCGCCGACATGGCGATGTACGAAGCCAAGCGGCACCGCCACTCCGCCTTGCGCGCGGTCGTCTGAGACAAACGCGTCCCTCCCGTCGGTGCCTCCAGATCGGATTGACAATAGCGAAGCGATGGGGATTTTGGTGGTGATCGGTGCTTGACGCCGCGATCGAGATTGCTCGCAGGTGCTGTCTTGGGTTCCGCGCCTCCACCAACGCGCACGACGCCGCGTTCAAAGCTGCTGCTAGGCGCTGTTGCGGCGTTTCTGTTGCTGTCGCTCGGCGGCGGAGCCGCGCTTTGGATTGCATCTCGCGGATCCGACGCTTCGTTCGGCACGGGACCCGCGATCGGCGGCGCCTTCACCTTGACCGCGAGCGATGGCAGCACGGTCACCGACCAGACTTACCGCGGCAAGTGGCTGCTGATCTATTTCGGCTACACCTATTGCCCCGATGCTTGCCCAACCTCGCTCAATGAAATCTCGCAGGCAGTGGCAAAGCTGGGCGGCAAAGCCGATCAGGTACAGCCCCTGTTCATCACCATCGATCCCGAACGTGACACTCCAAAGGTGATGGCGGACTACGTTCGGGCCTTCGATGCCCATATCATTGGACTGACGGGCACGCCGACCCAGATCGCTGCCGTTGCGAAGGAGTTCCGCGTTTACTACCAGCGCCAAAAGACCGACGACGGCAGCTACCTCATGGACCACACGTCGCTAATTTACGTGATTAACCCGCGCGGCCAGTTCGTGCGGATGTTTCCCGGTGACATGACAGGCGATCGGATGGCGCGCTACCTCGAAGAACTGATGAGCGCCACCTCGTAGGATTTGCGGCAGTGGGTGTCAGGTGCTTACTCGCTGCCTGACGTCAGGCTAGCGACCTCCCACGGCGTTTCCGGCGTCTTGCCTGCGAGTTGCGTGCGCAACTGCGCAACCCCGGTCGCGGTGAACGGTCCCGCGACCACGCGGTAAACCGTGCGGCCGCCCACGGCGGCCGGCACCACGGCCACACCGGTTTCGCCAAGCCGCTTCTTGAGGCGCACGGCGTTCTCGCGTTCGGTAAAGCTGCCCAGCACGAGGAAACGTCGTGGTTCCTCATCAGCCACCTCGCTGGGGATTGCGGCTGGCGCCGACACGGCCTCGCTCGTTGCTGAGTTCCTGCCTGGCTCCGAGGCGGTCTCAATTGGCGCCGTCGGCGGTTGATTTTGCGCCGATTCCGGTAGCGGCGGCGCCGGTTCGAGGAGCAGACCCTTGTAGGAAGGGTTGAAATCACGACAGATCGGCTTGTCGTTCAGGAAGCGATGCAGCGCGCAGTCCTCGTCCATGACCGTCGAAATGCCGTGGTCTTCGAGGCTCTTACCGCTGGAGAGATAGCTCAGGCCGTCGGCGCCATAGGACGCGATGACGAGCGCCGGCGGCACCGCGCACCCCGACGCCAGCACTGGCAAAGCCAGCAAAACGTACTTTCTCATCCCCTGTCGCTCCCGCCGACTCGACGACTCGCGACTCGTTGAAGAATCATGATCGAATCGCTTGAATCGCGCAATAGAATCCCATATCGATGATGTGGGGAATGGCTGTGTCGAGGTCCGTGGAGGTCACTCAGATGCGCGCATCCATTACCAGCACCGCTCTTTCCATGATCCTGGCCGCGGCCATGATGACACCGACATGGGCCGCGGGACCGATGGCACATAGGTCCGAGGGCGTTCGCCCAACCCCACCGCATAATTTCCGGATCGTGCACCGGCACCCGAACCAGCTACCACGCGGGAATGTCGTGCCGCGATTGCAGACGTTTTCCGGCTACGTCCCCTATGCATACTTCCCCTACGGCTACCTCGGCGACGATGGTTACTATGGGGAAGCGGCGTCCGCGGCCACCCCGGACGTGATCGCGGCCGAGCCGCAGCCCGTCGCGGCGCCGGTTGCGGTCGCGCACTATCAGCCTCCAACCGTGGAAACCACGCCCGAGGGCGTTACCGTTGTGCGCGGCCCGGGCTCCCGGCGTCCAGCACCCTGAGGCTCGGCGCCAGAGACCCCCTACCCCGCTTTGCCCTTGGCGGGTGGTGGCATCACCACGCGGATGTGCAGCTCCTTGAGGCGATCCTCCGGCACCGGCGAAGGCGCCTGCATCAAGAGGTCTTGCGCCTGCTGATTCATCGGGAAAGCCACGATCTCCCGGATATTCGGCGTCTCGGCCAGCAACATGACGATGCGGTCGATTCCCGGCGCCGAGCCTCCATGCGGCGGCGCGCCGTACTTGAAGGCGTTCAGCATGCCGCCAAAACGCGTCTCGACATCCGCAGCCGAGTAGCCCGCGATCTCGAAGGCCTTGTACATGATGTCGGGACGATGGTTGCGGATCGCCCCCGAGGAAAGCTCCACGCCGTTGCAAACGATGTCGTATTGAAAGGCCTTGATGGTGAGGGGATCCTTGGTCAGTAGCGCCTCGAGCCCCCCCTGCGGCATCGAGAAGGGATTGTGGCTGAAGGTGATCTGCTTGGTCTCCTCGTCGCGTTCGAACATCGGAAAATCGATCACCCAGCAAAACCGGTACTCGCCCTCGATGACGAGCCCGAGCTCGCGGCCGATGCGCTGACGCGCAGCACCCGCGAGCTTGGCCGCAGGCGCTGCTTGATCACTGACGAAAAATACCGCGTCACCCTCGCCGACCCCCGCGATTTGACGCAGCCGATCGAGCCGCGGGGGGTCCAGGAATTTCGCGATCGGTCCCTTGGCGGCCCCGTCGGCGAAAACGATGTAGCCGAGCCCCGGCGCACCCTCGCCGCGCGCCCAATCGTTGAGCTTGTCGAAGAAGCTGCGCGGCCGTTGGGCGGCACCGGGCGCGGGAATGGCGCGCACGACCGCGCCCTTCTCGAGCGCCCCCGCGAACACCGCGAAACCCGAGCCGCGAAACACCTCGGCCACATCGCTCATGACGATGGGATTGCGCAGGTCCGGCTTGTCCGTTCCGTACTTGAGCATTGCCTCATCGTACGCGATGCGCGGGAAAGGAGGTTTGGTGACGGGCTTGCCCTGACCGAATTCCTCGAACACGCCGGCGAGCACGGGCTCCACCGCCGCGAACACGTCCTCCTGGGTCACGAACGACATTTCGAGGTCGAGCTGGTAGAACTCGCCGGGCGAACGATCCGCGCGGCCCGCCTCGTCACGGAAACAAGGCGCTATCTGGAAATAGCGGTCGAAGCCCGCGACCATCAGAAGCTGCTTGAACTGCTGCGGCGCCTGCGGCAGCGCATAGAATTCCCCGGGATGGAGGCGGCTCGGCACCAGATAATCGCGGGCACCTTCGGGTGAGCTCGCGGTCAAGATCGGCGTCTGAAACTCAATGAATCCCTGCTCGATCATGCGCCGCCGGATCGACGCGATCACCGCCGAACGCAGCACGATATTGCGATGCACCGCCTCGCGGCGCAGGTCGAGGAAGCGATACTTGAGGCGCATTTCCTCGGGGTATTCGGCATCCGCATTGACCGGAAACGGAAGTGGCTCCGCCTCTGAAAGCGTGCTGGCTTCGAGAATCTGGAGTTCGACCTCGCCGGTCGGAATCTTGGGATTAACGGTGTCGGCGGAGCGGCGAACAACCGGGCCGGTAAGGCTCACCACGCTCTCGAGCTTGAAGCGGTCGACCTCCGCAAAGAGCGGGCTCGACACATCAATCACGCACTGAGTGAGGCCGTAATGGTCGCGCAGGTCAACGAACATCAACTGGCCATGGTCGCGCTTTCGGTGCACCCAGCCCGAAAGCCGTACGGTCTGGCCAACATCGCCAAGGCGCAGCGCGCCGCAGGTGTGAGTGCGATAAGCGTGCATCGGGAGGCATCCCATGGGCGTAAGCGGAGCCGCCGGAGAACGCCCGGAAATGTCGGTCTTGTCAAGCGCGGCACGCGCTCCCGCCTTCCGTGCATCGGCATTTACGTGTATACGACCACTGGTATGACTTTGATCGCCGATACTTCCGAGCTTGCCGAATTTTGCGCGCGCCAGGCCGGGGCTGACTTCATCGCCGTCGACACCGAGTTTATGCGCGACCGCACCTATTGGCCGGAGCTCTGTCTCGTGCAGGTCGCGGGCCCGGTCGAGGCCGCGGCCATCGACCCGTTGTCGCCCGGTCTCGACCTTGCTCCGCTGCTGCAGCTCCTCGCCGACCCCGCCTTGCTCAAGGTGTTCCACGCGGCGCGGCAGGACATCGAAATCTTCTTCAAGATCGCGGGCGCGATCCCGATGCCGCTTTTCGACACGCAGGTCGCGGCGATGGTCTGCGGATTTGGCGACTCCGTGAGTTACGAGACGCTCGCCGGCAAGCTTGCCGGCGCACGCATCGACAAGTCGGCGCGCTTCACCGACTGGTCGCACCGCCCGCTCACGGAGCGACAGGCCAAATATGCGCTGTCCGATGTGGTGCCGTTGCGCAAGGTGTATGAGCGGCTTCATCAGACGCTCGACCGCAACGGACGCAGCGCTTGGCTCGCCGAGGAGATAGCGGTGCTGACGGACCCCGGCACTTACGCGCTCGACCCGCGGCAGGCCTGGCGGCGCTTCAAATTGCGCGGCGGCAATCGTCGCATGCTTGCAGTGTTGCGCGAGCTCGCGGCCTGGCGCGAATTGGCGGCGCAGCAGCGCAATCTGCCGCGCAACCGCTTGCTGCGCGACGAGCAGCTCCTGGAAATCGCGGCGCATCCCCCGGCGAGCCTTAGCGACCTCGCGCGCACGCGCGGCATCGGCAAGGGATTCGTCGATGGGAAGCTCGGCCTCGAAGTGCTGGAGACCGTGAAGCGCGCGCTCGAGCTGCCGGCGAGCGAGCATCCGGAGATGCCGCCTCGGCGCGAAACGCCACCGGGGATCGGACCGCTGGTTGATCTGCTGCGCGTGCTGCTGAAGCTGCGCGCCGAGGAGCACGGCGTCGCCTCGCGCCTCGTCGCCAGCGCCGAGGACCTCGAGCAGATCGCGGCCTCCGACGAGGCCGAGGTTCCAGCGCTGCACGGCTGGCGCCGCGATGTGTTCGGCGAAGACGCGCTGCGCCTCAAACACGCTAAACTGGCACTGACCGCCGCCGGGAACCAGATTCGCCTGGTCCGGATGGAGTAAGTTCTCACTCTCGACGGGAACCTGACGCCAACGCGGGGAGTCGCGAGATGATGCGTGCATTGCCTGCCCTCTGCTGTGTGTTGTCTCTCGCATTGGTCATCCCGCCGTTGGCGCACGCCGACGACGCAACCGATCAGATGCAGGAAGCGCGCAAGGCCTATGAAAAGGGCGACTACGCGACCGCCTTGGCGGCGCTCGATGCCGCGGCGACCCTCGTGCGGCAAAAGCGCGTCGAGCGCTGGCAGTCGCTGCTGCCGGACCCGCTCTCGGGTTGGCAGGCGGAGGATGCGCGGACGACGACCCTATCACCGGCGGTGCTCGGCGGCGGCACGACGATCTCGCGCAGCTACCACCGAGGCGCCGACAGCGTCGACGTCTCCCTGGTCTTGGATTCGCCGATCATGCAAGGCCTCGGGAACCTCATGACCAATCCGTTCTTCAGCAGCAACGACGTCAAGGTATTGGTGATCGACGGCCGCAAGGCCACGTACACCAAGAGCGACAATTCGTTTCAGGTGATGGTCTTGAACAAGGTCCTGGTGACCGTCAAAGGCGGCCCGACCGTGGGAGAGGACACGCTCAAGGCCTATCTGGCCGCGATCAAGTTTCCCGAGATCGAGAAGAACGCGCAGTAGGACTCCCTCCCTTGCGGCGCCTTGGTGTTTCCCGCTAGGGTCGCGTCAGAGATACAAACCCAAGAGGCATTCATGTCGCTCATTCCCGACATCGTCTCCTACAAGGACGAATTGACCAAGATTCGCCGCGACATCCACATGCATCCCGAGCTCTGCTTCGACGAGCACCGCACCTCGGCATTGGTAGCGGAGCAGCTCCAATCCTATGGCATTGAGGTGAGCCGCGGCATCGCCAAGACCGGCGTGGTCGGTTCGCTGAGGGTCGGTTCCGGCAAGCGGGCGATCGGGCTTCGCGCCGACATGGACGCTCTGCCCCTGCACGAAAAGAATGATTTCGAGCACCGCTCCCGCAACGAGGGCCGCATGCACGCCTGCGGTCACGACGGGCACACGACAATTCTGCTGGGCGCTGCGCGCTATCTCGCCAAGACCCGCAATTTCGACGGCACCGTGCACTTCATCTTTCAGCCGGCCGAAGAGGGTGGCGGTGGCGGCAAGGTCATGGTCGAGGAAGGCCTGTTCGAGCGCTTTCCAGTCGACGCGGTCTATGGGCTCCACAACACGCCGCGCTACCCCGTGGGCAAGTTCTTCACACGTCCGGGACCGGCGATGGCGGCGTCGGCGAGCTTCGACCTCTTCGTGAGCGGCCGCGGCGCCCATGCGGCCCGGCCCGAATCCGGCCTCGATCCCGTAGTGGCGGCGGCGCACATCATCACGGGGCTGCAGACCGTGGTAAGCCGCAACGTCAGCCCCTTCGATACCGCCGTCGTGAGCATCACCCAGGTCCACGCCGGCCATGCCTATAACATCATTCCCGAGGACGTGCGGATTTGCGGCAATTGTCGCGCCTACACGACCCCGGTCATGGACTGCATCGAGGACTCGATCCGCCGTATCGCCGAGAACACCGCCGCGGCCCACGGCTCCAAGACGAGGCTCGATTTCCGCCGCGGTTATCCGCCGCTCATCAATCATGCTCGCGAGACCGGAATCGCCTGCGACGCGGCCGCGCTGGTGGTGGGCGAGGCCAACGTCGACCGAAACGGCGCCCCGCGCATGGCATCCGAGGATTTTTCCTTCATGCTGGAGGCGCGGCCGGGTGCCTTCATCTTCCTCGGCAACGGCGATGCCGAGGGGAGCTGCGACGTGCACAACCCGCACTATGACTTCAACGACGAGATTTTGTCTGTGGGTGCCAGCTATTTCGCACGGCTCGTCGAAATGACGATGCCGAAGCAATCCCGATAGGCGGACCGACGCGGCTTATCCCTTGATGCCGCCCGCGGTCAGGCCCGAGGCGATGTACCGGCGCAACGCAAAGAAGATCGCGATCGGCGGCAACGAATAGAGGATCGAGATCGCCATCATATAATTCCACGGCGCATCGTCGTCGTCGAAGAACTGCTCCAGCGCCACGGCGACGGTCGTGTTGTCTTCGGACGAGAGCAGCATGTACTGGTAGAAATAGTCGTTCCACGCGAACAGAAGCGCGTAGGTGCCGACCGCTGCAAGCGCGGGCGCCATCAGCGGCAGATAGATCCGCAGATAGACCTGGACGACCGAGGCGCCGTCGATCCGCGCGGCGTCATCAAGCTCCAGCGGAATCAACTTTGCATAGTAGTGCAGGATCAGGATGGCGTAGGGCGTGGCGAAAGTCACCTCCGCCGCGATCACCGCCCAAGGGTTGTCCATCAGGCCGTAAATGTGCATGACGCGCAAGAACGGGATGATCAGGACCGACGACGGGATCACGTAAATCAAAAGCGCCGAGGTGGTGATCGTCCAGTCCCTGCCGAGGCGCATCCGGCCGATGGCGAAACTGGCGAGGGAACCGACCAGCACGGTCAAAGTCATCACCACGAGGCCGATCCAAATGCTGTTAGCGAATTCAGGCCAGATATCGCGGACATCCTCGACCTCGGCGGTCCAGAGATCCGTGAAGGCGGCCAGCGTCGGCTGCGATGGATATATTTCGTCCGTGAATTCGTTGTGGCCGCCCGGATCAAGCGCCACCAGAAACATGTTGTAGATGGGGACCAGCGTCCAAATCAGCAGCACCACCGCGAGCAAGACCGAACCCGTTTCTATGAGCAGGCGTTGCGCCCGATATTGCGTGCGTCCGCGAGGTCGCTCGGAGAACGAGACGGCGCTCATAACAGCATCTCTCTCGCCTTGAGCCTGCTCATCAGAAATACCGCGACCGGAATCAGCAACGCGAGAACCGAGAGATTGGCGGCGACCCCAAGCGGCGGGTTGGCGAAATCGAGCGCGTAGTGGTAGCCGAGCGTGGAAAGCACCTCGGAGGCAAAGGCGGGGCCGCCGCCCGATACGAAGTACACGGGCGAATAGTCGCCGAACGCCCAGATCGTCGCGATGAGCGTGCTGATCAAATAGACGTTCGCAAGCAGCGGCATTACGACGTGGGCGAACCGCTGATGACGCGAAGCGCCGTCGATGTCGGCCGCGTCCAGGAGGTCCTGCGGAATTGCCATCCGGCCGCCGAGAAAAACCAGCGTCCAAAGCGGCATCCATTTCCAGATGTGGGCGACGATGTTGCAGGCGAGCCCTGCCCAGCCGTCATGAAACCAGAACACGGGTTCGATCCCGAACAACGCCGATAATAGATTGTCGAGCAGACCCTGCGGATAGGCGACCAGCATCCAGTGGAACGAGAGGTAGGCCGGGACTGCCGGCAGCGTCCACGGCAGGATGAACACCACCAGCAGCATCTTGATCCACCGGCGGCGGCGCGCGAAGAAGCCCGACAACAGCAACGCCAGGACCATCTGCACGTTGACGGCGAGCCCCACGAAGAGAGCCGTGTTGATGGCTGCCCGGACATAGCGCGGATCGGCGAGCAACTCGCCGTAAAGCGCCGGATCGCTTCCCATCCAGAGCCCGTAGCCCATCGGGTAAATGACGAAGGCAACAAACAGGGCCGCGTAGGGAACCACGAAGGCGATCGACCAGGTGAAATCCGAGCCGTGCAAGTGTCGGCGCGAAGGCTGTGGGCGTGGGGCGCTCGCCGAAACCGGCCGGACGGCCACTGCCTCCTGCGTGACGCTCATGCTCGCCTCGTTAGCAGGACACGATTGGGCGGTTGCCCCGCGCCGCGCCCGAGCCTCAGCCCTTGACGCCCCCCATGGTGAGGCCCGCGGTCATGCGACGCCGGAACACGTAATAGATCGCGACCGGCGGGATGGCGTAAATGATCGCCGTCGCCATCATGTAGTTCCACGGCGCTTCGTCGCTGTTGAGGAATTGCGCCAGCGCCACCGCGACCGTCATGTTGCGCTTCGAGGACAGCAGCATGAACTGATACAGATATTCGTTCCATGCGAGCAGCAGCGCATAGGTCCCGACCGCGACCAGCGCCGGGGCCATCAGCGGCAGATAGATACGCAGATAAATCTGCAGCGGAGACGCGCCATCGATCCGCGCGGCTTCGTCGAGTTCGTGCGGGATGCTGGCGCCATACTGCTGGAAGATGAAGATCGCATAGGGCGTGGCGAAGGTTACTTCCGCCGCGATCACCGACCAGAGGTTATTCGTGAGGCCGTAGTTCTGCATGATCCGGTAAAACGGAATCGCCAGAAACGAGGCCGGGATCACGTAAGTCATGAGGGCCGCGTTGCTCAGGACCCATCCGTAGCGGATGCGCATCCGGCTGATCGAAAAGCTCGCCAGCGATCCAATCAGCAAGGTGATTACGACCGTCGCGACCCCGACGTAGAGGCTGTTGCCGAACTGGTGCCAGAAGTCGGTCAAATACCAATAACTTTGGGTGGCGACGACAGCGAAGCTCTCGAGCGAAGGATGTGCCGGCCAGATGTCGTTGCTGAAGACGTTGCCGTGCTTCTCGAGCGAAACCGCCACCATGTTGTAGATCGGCGCCAAGGTCCAAATGAGCACCAAGACGGCGACCATCAGGGCCGCGGCCTCCTTGAGGTTGCGTCGAAGCCGATAGCGCGGCAGCCGCCGCACGGACCGAGAACCGATCGCCTCCGCGGTCACAGATGCACCTCCGTGGTACGCAGCTTGCGCATCAGCAGGATGACCAGCGGGATCATCAACGGCAGTGCCGACATGACGGCCGCGACGCCGAGCTCCGGCCGCCCGATTTCAAAGGCATCGCGAATGCCGAGGGTCGCCAGCACGTGGGTCGACAGAGCCGGCCCGCCGCCGGACACGAAATAGACGCTGTTGAAATCGCCCAGCGTGAAGATCGTGGAGAGCAAGGTGCAGACGAGATAAAGATTGGCCAGCAACGGGAACGTGACGTGCACGAATTTGCGCACGCCCGTCGCCCCATCCACTTCCGCCGCCTCGTATAGTTCCTGCGCGATTGCCATTCGCCCGGCGAGCAGGATCACGGTCCAGAACGGCATCCACTTCCAGATATGAGACGCGATGACCGATCCGAGGGCGAGCCAGCGCGACGTCTCCACCCAGCCAGGGCCGTCGATGCCGAAGAGATTCCAGAGCACGTTGTTGAGGAGGCCCCACTGGCCATTCAGCATCCAATGGATCGAGATGAAGGTCGGCAGCGCCGGCACCGCCCAAGGCAGCACGTAGATCAGCAGCAGCGCCTTCACCCACCAGCCGCGACGCATGAAGAAGCCCGACAGCATGAGCGCGCCGAACATCTTCAGGTTCACGCCGATGCCGAGGTAGAGAATAGTGTTTACGACCGTGCGCTGATAGATCGGGTCCGCGTAGAGTTCGGAGTAGAGGTCCGGGTTATGCCCGAGCCACAAGCCGTAGACGACAGGGTAGGCGACGAAGACCAGGAACAGCGCGATATAGGGGACGATGAAGGCGATGGCCCATGCAAACTCCGAGCCGAGCAGGCCGGCGCGCCATGTTCGGCGACGCGTCGCTGGCGCCGACGTGCTTCCAATGGGAAGAGCCTGAACCGCCTGTAGTTGAGTTCCGTCCATTGGTTTCCTCTTAGGTCTGCACGATCGGATACTTGGAGAGGATCGCCTCGATCTTTTGAATCGCCGTTTCCGCCGCGTCCTTGGGCGAGACACCGTGCTGGATGATGTCCGCGTGTGCCACGCCCCAAATCTGCTGCGAATTCGCCTCGGCATATCCCGGATTGAAAACGGCGTAAGGAACGGTGGTCGGCGTCACCAGCCCCTCCTCCGTGTAAGTCTTCAAGTGCAGGTCCTTGGGATCGAGCCAGAACGGATCGGTCTTGATCAGCCCCGGCATCGCCGGCAGCCAGCGGCCGAGCCCGGCCTTGAGATAGGCATTCGCCACCTCAGGCTGCACCACGTATTTGATGAAGTCTCGGGCCACATCCACGTTCTTCGCTCCCTTCGGGATGAAGGCGCCTTCGACGAGGATCTGTTCCGCCATCTGCTTGCCCGCGTTGTCGAGCGGCAGGCTCATGGTCACGGCGTCGTTGTACTGATCCTTGTCGTGGAACATCGCAAGCTCCGTCGAGATCGTCCCATCCAAGTCGATGACGAACTGCTTTGCGTGAAACGCGTTGTTGTCGTCGGCATCGTTCCAGCTCAGCACCCCCGGAGGTATGTAGCCGTCCTTGAACGCGGTCGTGAGATAGGTCAGCGATTTGATGATGGCCTCTTTGACTTGCGGGTCGCCCAGATGCGCCTTGCCATCGGGCGTGATGAGGTCGCCGCCGCCGTTGGCGATCACGAAATGGTGGAACAGGACATTGCCGTCGTTCGGTCCGACAGTGGTGAGCTGCAAACCCAGCGAATAGATGCCGCGCGTCGTCTCACGCAGCTTCTTCTGCATGGGCTTGAAGAAATCCCAAAATGCATCCCAGGTCTTTGGCGCATCGGAAAGCTTGAGGCCGGCCTTTTCGACCATCGAGTTCCAGATATGGAAGGGCGTCGCATTGATCTTGTACGGCGCCATGTAAAAGCTGCGCTTCTTCGTGCCGCTGTTGTAATACTGGGAGGCCAGATAAGCCGTCGGGTGAAATTGCGATTTCAAGGGTTCGACGATGTCCGACACATCGACCAGCCTGTCGTTCCAGGCATTCTGCGGAATGACGTTCTGACTGCCGGCGTCGTGCGACATCACATCCGGCACATCGCCACTGGTGAGAGCCGCGACGATCTTCTGCATAAGCGGCCCGAACGGAATTAGGCTGACCTCGATCTTGTTGCCGCTCGCCTTCTCATAGGCCGCAACCATGGCGTTGAAGGCGGCATCCTCCTCGGGGACGAAACCCTGCGTCCACCAGACCGTCGCCGTCTTGGCCTGCGCATTGGCGATGTAGGGACGCGCGAAGGTCCCTGCCGCCGCCAACCCCAATGATCCCCGGAGCACAGAACGCCTGCTTAGCCTGCTGCCCAAGTGTCTCCTCCTTCGAATTCGCGGCTTCGAGGCCACGATTTTTCGTGATGGAGTACGCGCCGCCCGGCGAACGTCGGGAGGCGTCACCCCAACTGCTAGCATTGCGAATAATGTATACTGCTCATGCAAATTTGTCGCTGGTAAACTTCTGACAGCAGCGCTGACGCAATCCCGCTGCGCTACGCAAATTCGGCAGCGAAAACAGCGCGTTACGTCAGGGCTGACTGTCGAGCATCGAGCGACTCGGCGCTCGACCGGCTTCGATCCGGCGCTCGCCTTCAGGTCTGCGCGATCGGATATTTCGACAGGACCGCGTCGACCTTCTTGAGCGCGCTCTCAGCCGCCTCCTTGGGCGTCATGCCGTTGCGAATGATGTCCGCCTCGGCGACGCCCCAGATCTGCTGCGCGTTCACTTCCGCGTAGCCGGGATTGAAGCAGGGGTACAGCACGACGGTCGGACTCAATAATCCCTCGGTCACGTAGGCGACGCGGTGCGGATCCTTGGGGTCGAGCCAAAACGGATCGGTCTTCACGAGCTCCGATATCGCCGGAAGCCAGCGGCCGAGACCGGACTTCAGATATTCGTTCGCAACCTGCGGCTGAATCACATATTTCAGGAAATCCTTGGCCACCTCGAGATTCGGGGCCCCTTTGGGGACGAAGGCCCCGTCGACGGCCAATTGCGCCGGCATGGGCTTGCCTGAGTTGTCGAGGGGCAAGCTCAGGGTGGCGATAGCGTCGTAATCATCCTTGTCGTGAATCATCGCAAGCTCGGTCGAGATCGTGCCGTCGAGATCCATCAGTATTTGCTTGGCGTGGAAAGCGTTGTTGTCGTCGGCATCGTTCCAGCTCAGGGCTCCCGGCGGGACGTAGCCCCCCTTGAACGCGTCGGTGATGTAAGTGAGCGACTTGATGATGGCTTCCTTGATCTGCGGGTCATCGAGATGCGGCCGGCCATCCTTCGTGACAATGCCGTTGCCCCCGTTGGCGATGAGGAAATGATGGAACATGTTGTTGCCGTCCGCGGGTCCCGTCGTGGTCGGCTGCAAACCGAGGGCATAGATGCCGCGCGAGCTCTCGCGAAGCTTCTGCTGCATCGGTTTGAAGAAATCCCAAAACGCGTCCCACGTCTTCGGCGCATCCGAAAGCTTGAACCCGGCCTTCTCGACCATGGAGTTCCAGATATGGAACGGCAGCACCGCCGCTTTGAAGGGCGCGAGGTACAAGCCTCGCTTTTTGATGGTGTTGTTGTAGTACTGGCAGGCGAGATAGGTGGTGGGGTCAAGTTTCGGTTTTAGAGGTTCCACGATCTCGCTCAAGTCGACCAGCCTGTCGTGCCAAGCATTCTGCGGAATTACGGTCTGATTGGCGATGTCATGCGACATGACATCCGGCACGTCGCCGGTCGTCATCGCCGAGACGATTTTCTGCATCAGCGGTCCGAAGGGGATGAGCGTATATTCGATCTTGTTGCCGCTTGCCTTCTCATATGCGGCCACCATGAGGCGGAACGCCTCGTCCTCTTCGGGAACGAACCCTTGAGTCCACCAGACCGTCGCTGTCTTGGCCTGCGCATTGGCGATGAACGGCCGCGCGAGCGTCCCCGCCGTCGCCAACCCCAAAGATCCCCGTAGCACCGAACGCCGGCTGAGCTTGGCCATGGGCTTCCTCCCTTATAGGTCCCTGGCAAACAGTCACCGAGATAACATTTTCTTGGAGGGGGCACGCGTTGGATGTCACGCCCCATCCGTCGGCATTTCGTGAGAGTGTATAACGCTGCTGCCGGATTGTCGCGACAATACTTGCGAATTGGGCAGCACCGTTGTCGCAAGAAGCGCCGCTGGGAACGCCAAATCAAAATTTGATCCGCACGCCCCCGTAGACAGCGAGAGGGGCTCCGACGCTGATGAACCGTGGGTCCGACGGGTTGGCCACTCCAGGCAGAGGCGTCTTGGTCACGTCGCCGAAGATCCCGAATGTCGAATATCGACTGTTGAACAGGTTCTGGATCAAGGTGAAGAGTTCGACATTGTCGGTGACGTGGTACGAGGAGCGGAGATCTACCACGCAGAAGCCGCCGAGCCTCGGATTCTGATTTGATTCGTCGCCGAAGAAGAACTGACCGCTCTCGGCGACCAGATCGCCGCCGACCGTCCACTTCTCGCTGACCGCATAGTCGGCATCGAGCTTCAATCGATATCTCGGGATGCCGGGTAGCTGGTCGCCCGGCACCACCTGGATGTTGCCATTGGCGTCGACAAATGGATTGTTCGGCGAGCTCCGGCGATGCTTCGAACCCTCGGAATAGAATGTCTGGCTGATAGGGATTGTCTTGATTGTCGTTGATGTTGACGCTGCCCAAGCGCTGATTGAGCTCATTGGTGAGCGCCTCCGGTCCCAGCTTTGTCGTATCCGGTGCGGACAATATCTGCACGTTTGAGGGCATCTTGTCGCGATCTATACCGACGCCGGGAACCGGGGTTGTCCCAACGACCTCGGTGGTGGGCAGAGTGTTGACCGGGGCTTCGCCGAAAGGCAGGTCCTGCGCCGCCGCGGAAGCGGAGAGCAGCGCCAGCGCGATCGAGGCGATGATACGCCTGATCATGATAGGAAGCGCGGTCTCACGCCGCCGCGTCAGTCCTCAAGCCGGAACTGCACGGGCACATCGACCGTGCCGGCCACGGGCGTGTCGCCTTGCGTCGCCGGCACGAAACGCCAGCGCCTGACGGCGCGGAGCGCCGCTTGGTCGAGTAATTCGTGGCCGCTGCTGACGCGGACGTCCACGCTGAGCGGCGAGCCCGCCGGCGAGACTTCGACGCGAAGCACGACGCGACCTTGCCATCCACGCCGCTGCGCTTCGGCGGGATAATCGGGCTTGGCGTTGGTACCGAAGGCCGTGGTCGGACGCGGTGGCGTCGCCGCTGGCCCCGCTCCGGGCGGACGCATCGCCAACTCTTCGCTCGCGGTGGCCGGTGGCACGGCGGTTGGCGCCGGTGAGCGGCTGAGAGGATGCTGGTTGGGCGCGTGTGCAAGTGCGGGCTTCCGGGGCGGCACCGGAGGCGCAAACGTGACCGACGGCTGCGAGACCTCGGCGGGTTTGGGCGCGACTGCGATCGGAGCCGAGATGTCGGGCGGGGCAGCCGGTGGCTCGACGGCTTCGGTCTCCGCCAGTACCGGCTCGGGCGCAGTCATCGCAGGGACCGCTTGGACATCCCGGCCGGGCGCGGGACCTGGTTCGGGCGCCGGCGCTGGCTCGAACACGACCCGAATAATTGTCGGGCTATCTGGCCAAGGCTCAGGAGGTTTGACCGGCAACTCGGCGAAAATCGCGATCGCGACGAGGCCTGCGTAAAGCAGGCTCGCCGCAACAAGTGCCTTTGGCCGCAAGCCCACCACATCCGCGAGGGACTGGATAACCACCGCAGTCTTCGTTGGCGCGGCGGAGCCGGCGATCGGCGATTGTTGCAGGCCGCGCGACGCCGCCTGCGGGCCGTCGCGTCGACCCACTTCGACGAACTCTCTCGACCATTCGAAGGACCGCGCCGCGCCTTCCGACATTGCCGCGCTTCCTAGTGCCGCCTGTGTCCCCGTTCTCGCGCGAGGTCACCGATATCAATCGATGTGCTGAAAGCCTCATGCCTCAGCCGACAAATTGTCAACTGCGAAAGTTCTTACCGCCGACCCGGGAGGAGGCGGATGCGCGGCTTCAAGTCGAGAGCGCGAGCCAACGACGACAGGCGACGTTCGACGGCTTCGGCGCCCTGCATCGGCCCACGCGCAGGCAATCGCAGCACGAGCTCGCCGTTGGCGGTCACGATCGCACCGGCTGCCAGCAGCTTGGCGACACCGCCCGAGAGCGTGAACGCGAGCCGGAGCGCGAGGCCGGTTACGCGCGCCGCCGCCGCCGTCTCGGTGTCGATCAGCCGGGACACGGTGTCGCGGATCGCGGCTTCGGGACCGCCATAGCGCGCATGCAGCGCCGCGGCCAGGAACGCCCGCTCGCGGTGATCGAGCCCGGTCATGGGGCTGTAAAGCGCCGCACGAAAGGCTTGCTCCGCCCGATAGTCCGGATGCTCGCGCGATGCGATGTCGCCCAGCAGTGCCGCGGCATAGCGCAATCGCCGGAACGGATCATCACGGCCAAAGATCGGGCTGAGCCACTGCGCCACGCGCGTGCCGTCGGCCTGAAAGCGCGGCAAGGCGCCGGCGTGCTCGGCGCAGCCGGCCAGCAGCGGATCCTCCGCACGCAACCGCACCGGCAGCAGATCGAAGAGGTGACCCTCGCGCAGCCCCCAGGCCGAGAACACGAGCCGCTTCGGCCGCATCACCGCCAGCACCCGGCGCAGGATTTCGGCCGAGATCGGGACCACCTCCAGGCGCTTTCGCGAGACGGTGCCGATCTGCTCGAGTGAGCGCCGCGAAAGGCGCGCGACCAGTCCCAGGAAATCGTCGGCGTCCCGCCAGTTGAGGGTATAGCCGTGGATGACATGGATCGGATAGTGCGCCTGCTCCATGTGAATGCGCGCGAGCGCCCGCCACGCGCCGCCCACCGCATAGAAAGTCTGATCACGGCCTTTTTCGAGCCAAGGAAGCGTCGCCACGGCGCGGTCGATCGCCTCCGAGAGCCGGCGCTCGTCGCCCTGGAGGCCCTGCAGGCGGAAGGGACCGATCGGGAGCGTTCCGCCACGACCGGAGCGTCCAGAGCCGACCGATACCAATTCGACGCTTCCGCCGCCGAGGTCGCCCATGACGCCGCGGGCCCAAGGAATTGCGGAGATCACACCCAGCGCCGAGAGCCGCCCCTCTTCTTCGCCCGAGAGAATGCGCACGCGCGTGCGCACGCGCCGCTGCACCTCGCGCGCGAACGCGGCGCCGTCTTCGGCATCGCGAACGGCGGCGGTCGCAAGCGCATCGAGGCGCGAAACGCCGATCGCGCGCGTCAACGCGACGAACCGATCGAGATGGACAAAGGCGGATTGCACGCCCTCGGGACTGAGTCGGCCGGTCTCTTCCAGGCCCCTCCCGAGCCCGCACAGCACCTTCTCGTTGAGCAACGGTATCGGGGCTCGGCTCAGCCGCTCATAGACCACGAGACGGATCGAGTTCGAGCCAATGTCGATGACGGCGACGCGGCCGTTCCGACGCGCCCCCCCGCTCGCTCCCCCCTTGGGCATCGCTACTCCGCGGCCGAAGTCCGCTCGATGGTGGGACGCAGCGCCGGTCGCGGCTTGCGCAGCGCTCGGCCTCGGCCGGAAAGACTGGGATTGGTCATGAAGTAGGTGTGCGCGTTGAAGCCATCGGGGCTCGAGGGTTCGCGAATATAGGCGCCGCTCGCGTCGAGCTTCCAGCTCTGCTCGGTGTCCCGCAAGTTCGATACCATGATCTCGTCCAGCACTTGACGATGCACCGTTTCATTCTCGATCGGCACCAGTGCTTCGACGCGCCTGTCGAAATTGCGCGGCATCCAGTCCGCGGAGCTGATGAA
>Ga0187765_10000122_pt1 | contig 26611 bp, 25 predicted proteins | sample 0216_QUI02_MP05__3_FD_133018 | JGI IMG/M metagenome (GOLD analysis project Ga0187765, IMG submission 133018) | Tropical peat soil microbial communities from peatlands in Department of Meta, Colombia - 0216_QUI02_MP05_10_MG | ecosystem: Environmental > Terrestrial > Soil > Wetlands > Peat ...
CGCCGCGCAGACCTTCCGCAAAACCTGACAGCCAGTCCTCGCCGATGCCTTTCGGAATTGCGAGCGACAGCAAAAAGCCGAGCGGGCGCGCGCCCTTGGCAGCCAGATCCGACAAATTCACGCGCAGTGCCTTGCTGGCGACTGTATGCGCCGCATCGTCCGGGAAAAAATGTATGCCGCCGATGATCGCATCGGCCTTAAGCACAAGATCACATCCCGGCGGCGGCGTCAGAAAAGCGGCATCGTCGGACAAATCCAGCGCGCCCCGATGGCTCGCCAGCGGCTTGAAAAACCGCGCGATCAGATGATCTTCGGCTGACATGTCGTCAATTGCCATGGTCTCACCCGGCCGTGCGACCAAACTCGGAGGCGCGCAAGCGTCGCGCCAGCTGGTCAAGGACGGCATTGACCATGCCGGTTTCATCACGTTCGACAAACGCGGCTGCAACATCGGCATATTCTGCCACCACCACCCGCGCCGGCACATCGTTGCGGTGAATCAGTTCATAGGCGCCGGCGCGCAGGGCCGCGCGCAGCACAGTCTCGATGCGCTTGAGGGGCCAGCCTTTTGACAGTGCTTCGTCGATTAACGGATCAAGCTCACGCTGGTCGCGCACCACGCCTGACACGACGTCGCGAAAAAACGCCGCCTCGGCCGGCAGATATTGCGCTCCCTCCACCTCTCGGCCGATCCAGTGGCTTTCGAACTGCGCGAGGATTTCGTTGAGGCCTGTTCCTGCGAGATCCATCTGATAGAGCGCCTGCACTGCCGCGAGCCTGGCCGCGCCACGCTTGTTCGCCTTGCGCGCCTCGTTGTCGTCGCGTGCGGCGCCGGCGCTCATCAGCGCCAGACCAATGTGTGCTTGAGCGCAACCATGGTGAGTGCAGCACGGGCGGCGGCACCACCTTTGTCCCCTTCTTCAACGCGGGCGCGGGCATGCGCCTGTGCCTCGTTTTCAACGGTGAGAATACCATTGCCGATCGCGAGCCGCTCTCTTACCGCAAGATCCATCATTGCACGCGCGGATTCGCTCGATACGATCTCGAAATGATAGGTCTCCCCGCGGATCACGCAACCCAATGCAATAATCCCGTCGTACGGCGCGCGGCGGCGACGCGCAGCATCGATCGATATCGCAATAGCGGCGGGAATTTCGAGCGCGCCCGGAACAGTGACGCGATCATAGCGTGCGCCTGCATTATCCAGCACGCGCGTTGCGCCACGCAGCAATTCGTCGGAAATACTGTCATAAAAGCGCGCTTCCACGATCAGCATATGCAGGCTGTCGCGTTTTTTTGAAGTCCGTTTTTTAGCCATGACCCCGATTGCCCTCATCGACCGGCGTGGTAGCAAGCGTCCCCCGCCTGAACAAGTTTTACTTCATCTCCAACAGGCGCGCAGCGTATCGCGCCATTGTATCGATTTCGAGATTGACCTCGTCGCCCTTGCGCAACGCGCCAAATGTCGTCTCGCGCAACGTATGAGGTATGACAAGGACGGAAAATGTATCGCCCTCCACGGTATTGATCGTCAGAGAGACGCCGTCGAGTGCGATTGAACCCTTCGGCGCGATAAACCGGGCAAGGTCCGCCGGTGCGCGCAACACGAAGCGCGCCACTTCGGTCATGTCCTCGCGGGCATATACAGTTCCGATTCCGTCCACGTGGCCGGCCACGAAGTGCCCCCCGAGCTCGTCGCCAAATTTTAACGGGCGTTCAAGATTAATCTTTGTTCCCTGACGCCACCTACCAACGGTCGTGACACGCAAAGTCTCGTCAGCGGCGTCAACCGCAAACCAGGTGCGCTCATCGTCTTCGCCCGCATCAACCACCGTCAGACAAACACCCGAACAGGCGATCGAGGCTCCTCGCGCGATTTCGGCACGAGGATAACGGCAGAATATCGTGATGCGTTGCAAATTGCCGGCGCGCGGCTGCACCGACCGCACTTCACCCAGATCGGTGACGATACCGGTGAACATGGTCTACGTCCGTGCGAAACTCTCGATGACATCTGCGCCAAGTTTTTCGGTGCCGCGCCGTGTCATATTGCCGATCAGAGCGTCGAGCGGCATTCCTTCCAGCGGCCAGATACCGTCCGCGCCGATGGTTTTTTCGCCGCGCAGCAGCGTCGCTTCATCGATCAGACCTCCGGAAACAAAACTGGCCGCAACTTTCGGACCACCTTCGACCATCAAGCGCGTGATCCCTTCGTCCGCAAGTCTTTTCAGAACCTGATGAAGGTCCAACTCGCCATTGCTGTCCTCGACGCGAAAGACCTTGCATCCTTTTTGCTGGAGAATTTCTTCTGCGAGCGGCGATGCCTTGACCGATGTGAATACCCAGGTTGGAGTCTCGCGCACTGTTGCAGCAACGGACGTTGCCAGCGGCAGATGCAGCCGGGCGTCAAGAATAACACGCACCGGCGACCGGTCGAACATGCCAGGCAGGCGGCACGTTAGTTGCGGGTCGTCGGATAAAACCGTTCCTATACCGACCAGAATGGCATCGCTCGCCGCGCGCATCTGGAATACTCGCTCGCGCGCCTCTTCGCCTGTGATGGAAGCCTGCTTGCGTCCGGACAGACCGGCCTTTCCGTCCGCCGACACAGCGAGCTTCAGCATCACGTACGGCCGCCCCCGAGTGATGCGACTGATGTGGCCCGCATGCGCGTGTTTTGCCTCTTCCCCGCAAAGCCCGATATCGACAGTAATTCCTTTTTCACGCAGCCTTTCGTGACCTTTCCCCGCAACCTCCGGATTGGGATCTTCCATTGCCGAAACCACGCGCGCGATGCCCGCGCGTACAATTGCATCCGCGCATGGCGGTGTCTTTCCCTGGTGTGCACATGGTTCAAGCGTGACGTACATCGTGGCGCCTTGCGCATTTTTTTTTGCGCGACGCAAGGCTTCCACTTCGGCGTGTGGACGGCCGCTTCGCTGTGTCCATCCACGCGCCAGGATAGTGCCGTCTTTCACAATCACCGCGCCAACGGCAGGATTTGGCCATGTGTGGCCAAGATTGCGCCGTCCAAGCGCCAGCGCGAGCCGCATATAGCGCTCGTCGTCCGATGCTGCAGGCCCGGAAATCTGTGTAGCTTGCTCGTTCATTTGCGCGCGCTGGCCGCCGGCCTGCCGTCGTCCTCCCCCGACAACTCGTCGAGCGCGGCGCGGAAATCCTTGGCCTCTCGGAAATTACGATACACCGAGGCGAAACGCACATAAGCGACGTCATCGAGCTCACGAAGATGCTCCATCACGATTTCGCCGATCGCTTCGGAAGAAATTTCGCTTTCACCCTGGCTTTCCAGCTCGCGCACGATCTTGGACACCATCTGCTCTATGCGTTCAGGCTCGACCGGACGTTTTCGCAACGAAATCTGTACGGAACGCATGAGCTTGTCGCGGTCGAATGGCACGCGGCGGCCATTGCGCTTGATCACCGTCAGCTCGCGCAACTGCACGCGTTCGAATGTGGTGAACCTGAAATTACAGGTCAGACATACGCGCCGCCGGCGAATCACCGCCGAATCCTCCGTCGGCCGCGAATCCTTCACCTGCGTATCGAGGCTTCCACAACTCGGACAACGCATCGCCTTAGCTCTGGTAAATCGGGAAACGTGAAATCAATGCTTTCACTTTGTCACGCACGGCATTTTCGATCAGTGAATCTTCGTCGACGGCTTTCTGCGACAGCACATCGAGCACCTCAACGATCATCTCCCCGACCTGGCGGAATTCGGCGATACCGAAGCCGCGCGTGGTGCAAGCCGGGGTGCCAAGCCGGATGCCGGACGTCACCGTCGGCTTTTCCGGATCGAACGGGATGCCGTTCTTGTTGCAAGTAATGTGCGCACGCCCGAGGGCTGCTTCCGCCACTTTGCCGGTGAGGCGTTTCGGCCGTAGGTCGACAAGCATCAAATGAGTATCGGTGCCGCCCGAAACAATATCGAGACCATGCGACTTGAGCGTCTCGGCCAGCGCCTTGGCATTTTCAACGACGCTTTTGGCGTAACCTCGGAAGCTGGGACGCAGCGCTTCGCCGAAGGCTACGGCTTTGGCGGCGATCACATGCATCAGTGGCCCGCCCTGCATGCCGGGAAATACCGCCGAGTTCAGTTTTTTGGCGATCTCTTCATTATCTGACAGGATCACGCCACCGCGCGGACCGCGCAGCGTCTTGTGCGTTGTCGTCGTAACCACATGCGCATGCGGAAACGGTGAAGGATGAACGCCGGCGGCAACAAGGCCGGCAAAATGTGCCATGTCGACCATCAGCAGCGCGCCAATCTCGTCACAGATGGCGCGGAACGCACGGAAGTCAATAATACGCGGATAGGCTGAACCGCCCGCGACGATGAGTTTCGGCTTGTGCTCGCGGGCGAGGCGCGACACTTCGTCCATGTCGATGCGATGATCGTCGCGCCGCACGCCGTAGGAAACCGGCTTGAACCACTTGCCGGACATGTTGACTGGCGATCCGTGCGTGAGATGCCCACCCGCCGCAAGATTGAGCCCCATGAAGGTATCGCCGGGCTGAAGTAGCGCGAAAAACACTTCCGCGTTTGCAGATGCGCCGGAATGTGGCTGCACATTGGCAAACTTGCAGCCAAACAATTTCGTGACGCGCTCGATTGCCAGCCGTTCGGCGATATCCACGAATTGGCAGCCACCGTAGTAGCGTTTCCCCGGAAGACCCTCGGCGTATTTGTTGGTGAGCACCGACCCCTGCGCTTCCAGCACCGCGCGCGAGACGATGTTCTCCGAAGCGATCAGCTCGATTTCGTCGCGCTGGCGTCCAAGCTCTTGCTTGATCGCATCTGCAATTTGGGGATCGACCTCGCGCAGGCTGGCGGAAAAAAGAGCTTCCACCTCGCTGGAGGGCTGGGGGCTGGTCTTCGCCGACATCACGATCTCCTGGCGCCGGGAACGATCGGCGCCGATCAGCAGGCAAGCGCACAACACCGAAAAGTGGGAGCGGGTTTTCGGATCAGATCATGCGCCCAGATGAAATCCGGGATTGCGTTCGCCAATAGCATATCGCCCGCCACCCGCCAAGCATTGGGCTGTGAAGAGGCGCGGGCGCAATATCTAGGGGGCTACGGCCATGCACCGGGCCGTGCGAAAAAAGCCCCGACCGCTTTGCGGTCGGGGCTGAAGTAGTTCCACCCGTGGTCGAAATTAGAGACGGTAGAGGATCTGGTCGGTCCAGAACCGCTCGAGCCTGTGCAGCGACTTGTTGAGCGTGGAGAATTCTTCGGCGTTGATGCCGCCGACCTGCTCCACGGTGCGCACATGTTTTTGATAGAGCGACTCGATGATGTCACGCACCTCGCGGCCTTTTTCGGTCAGCTTGATGCGAACCGAGCGCCGGTCAACGCGCGACCGCTGGTGATCAAGGAATGCCATTTCCACCAGCTTCTTGAGGTTATATGAAACGTTGGAGCCGAGATAATAGCCGCGCGTACGCAGCTCACCGGCCGTCAGTTCCTTGTCCCCAATGTTGTAGAGCAGCAGAGCCTGCACCGAATTGATATCGGAGCGGCCGCGCCGATCGAACTCGTCCTTGATAACGTCGAGCAGCCGGCGATGCAGCCGTTCGACTAATGTCAAGGCCTCCAGATACTGTGGCCGAATGTGATCGAGCGACGCCTCTCGTCCGGCGGGCTCGACCGTCTTCGCGACGGCTTTCATGTTCAACGCCCCTTGCGATTTATATGTACGTCCCCGGTTGCAAGGCCCTGTTTCCCCGCTCCGGATGTGACGCACACTAAGAGGGGCAGTCTAAAATCGGCTTAAATAACACCATAAAGATTAGGTTTATTTGCAGCGGTGAACGATCCCTTGAATTCGCAATTGTCGCGAATTGCGAAACGGTTCGTTCACTCTAGAAGGCCGCATCAGCCGCGAATAAAACGTATGATGCCGGAGAAATCCCGAGCCGTCTCTCCGCTTTCTACATATTGTGTGTAAATCCGTGCCGCGTTGGCACCAAGTTGCGTTTTGGTTCCCGTTGCCTTCGCTGCATCTTGCGACAATTTCAGATCCTTAAGCATCATGGCTGCGGTAAAGCCCGCTTGATAGTCGCGATTGGCCGGTGACGTCGGGACCGGTCCGGGCACCGGACAATAACTTGTGAGTGACCAGCACTGTCCTGACGACTTTGAAGAAATGTCGAATAATTTCTGATGATCGAGACCAAGTTTCTCGGCGAGCACAAATGCCTCGGATACAGCGATCATCGACACGCCAAGGATCATGTTGTTGCAGATCTTTGCCGCCTGCCCGTTCCCCGCGCCCCCTGCGTGCACGATTGTCTTGCCCATCTTTTCCAGAATCGTCTGCGCGCGGGTAAAGGCCTGCGCACTTCCGCCGACCATGAACGTGAGCGTTGCTGCCGTTGCTCCACCGACGCCGCCTGAGACCGGGGCGTCGAGCATCAAAAGGCCCTTCTTCTCCGCGTGCGCCGCTACCACGCGTGCGGTTTCAACATCGATGGTCGAACAATCGATCAGGAGCGTTCCGGCATTCGCATTTTCGATGATTCCGGATGTCCCGAGATAGACCTCGCGCACTTCTTTGCCGGACGGGAGCATTGTGATCACCACGTCAGCGCGCGCTGCGACGTTTTTTGCAGTTTCAACGCTTGTCCCGCCGGCTTCTTTCAGCTTGGCGACAGATGCGGGGTTGACATCGACACCCTCCACCTGATGGCCAGCCTTCAGGAGATTCTGCGCCATCGGCAATCCCATATTGCCAAGGCCGATAAATCCGATACGCGACATCACGCCCTCCCGCTAATCTTGCCCAGCCCGTTATTGCGGATGCTCTTGTGCCGATTTCAAAGCGAGCCACAGGTAGAGTGCAAGTAACGCGCCCTCCAGCACGCCCGTCAGCCAGCCACCGCCGAATACCTGCGGGAAAAATATTTCTACCGCCAGCATGGATGCGACCGCGGTCAGCCAAATGACCGCGCCCCAGGCCGCCGCAAGCCAAAGGCCGACGGCAGCGACCAGGTCAATCACTGCAAAGAAAACAGTGGCCGTCTGCCACGCGATCGAATGGTTTTCGAAAGGCAATGACTCACCGATGCCGATGCCGCACACCTGCGCCCAGTGATAAAGGCCCTTGAACAACGATATGGCTGCCATGGCGCGAAGGAAAAGCACCAGCCGCCGCGTCCAGAGACCGACCGAACGCTCAGCGGTGCCTTCACGCACCGGCTCGAGCGTCCGCACGTCATTCGATGTGGCCGGGTTGCTCACGGTAGCACGAGCTCGGCGTCTCGAAGCGGAGCAAAATGACGCTCGACATCCGCCTCGCCGACATCGGCAAGTGTCGCGGGCTGCCAGCGCGGCCGGTTGTCCTTATCGACGATCACAGCCCGTACACCTTCATAGAAATCATGCCCGTGAATCACGCGCGACACTATGCGAAATTCCATGCGCATGCACGTCTCGAAGTCCCAGGTTTTTCCCCGCCGGACCTGCGCCAATGCAAGCTTGAGGCTGAGTGGAGATTTTGCACGCATCGTGGCAGAGGTTTTCCGCGCCCATTCCGCATCCCCGCTGCCGGAAGCCCCCTCGCGATCAAGCGCGGCAAGGATGTTCTCGACCATGTCGCCGGCGAACACGCGATCAATCGTTGCCTTGCGTTGCTTGATGGGTCCCTGTTCCGCCGGTTCTGAGAATGCCGCAAGGACCGCATCAACGGAAACAGTGCCGCTCAAACCTTCAAGCAACGCTGCAAAGCGCGCCGACGGCGCGCGATGCGTCGCAATTCCACTCCCGACCGCGTCGCCAATCCCGAAACGTTCGCCGGTCAGCGCGCAATAGGTGCCAAGCTCGCCCGGCATGCGCGGCAGGAACCAGGTTGCTCCGACATCGGGAAAAAATCCAATGCCGACCTCTGGCATCGCAAATGAAAAGCGATCACCGGCAACGCGATGGGACCCGTGGACAGATACGCCGACCCCACCACCCATCACAATACCGTCGATTAATGCGACGTAGGGTTTTCGGTAATTCTTTATCGCGGCATTGAGCGGATACTCATCGCGCCAGAACTGCAATGCGTCATCGTGCTGTCCTGCCTTGCCCAGATCATAGAGTGCGCGAATATCGCCGCCGGCGGAGAACGCACGGTCACCGGCCGCGGTCACTACGATCCGCGTCACGGCGTCATCATTCGCCCAGAGATCAAGCTGCGCGCGCAACGCCAGCACCATGGCGTGCGTCACTGCATTGAGTGCTTTCGGCCGGTTTAACGTGACGATACCAGCCGCGCCGCGACGTTCGAAAAGGATGTCGTCGGTCATCGCTGGCCCAATTTCCGCTCGTTCCCGCGCATAGCCGCCCGAAGGACGGCGTGCTTCGCACGCCTATGCAGGGAATTCAGGCGGATCGCGCCAGCGCTCACTTGCTGCCCTGGGTCCCCGCCCGCGCGGGGACAAGTCGTCGAAGGCATCACGCCCGCGCCGGCCAGACGCCCGCCTTTTCCAGCCGCTGCATCGCCTGATCGGTGAACTCGGCCTGCGGGGCGTCACCGCCGATCACGAACATCAGGATCGATTCTGTGTTCGGATCGCCCTTGGTCACGTTTTCGAAACGGCGGATCATGCCCGGAGGAAACGACACCACGTCGAGCGGCCCGAGATCGACATACTCAACCTCGCCCTTCTCATTCTCCCAGCTGGCGCGCCAGGTGCCGGTCATCGGGATGAAGGTCTCGTTGGTATCGTGATTGTGCATCTCGGGCCCGTGGCCGGGCTTGGCCTTGCAGTAGCCGAGATTGAAGCCTTCGCGGATCTTGATCGCCGCCATGCGCGCAGCGTGACCCCCGACCGGCGAGGTCGCGTTCTCGCCATGGCCCTGCGGCGGCTGAAAGCCAATGACATTGAACAGAGTGCGCTCGCAGCCCGGCATCTTGCTGTCGGGCAATCCGCCGTCGGAACCCTTGAGATCCTTGAAGCGTGCAATGCGCTTCATCATCTCGTCGCGCGCGAGATAGAGTCTCGGAAGCTGTTCCATGATATTTTCTCCCTGGCGTTCTCTAGTTGCCCAGCATAGCGCGGCTGATGATCAGCCGCATGATCTCGTTGGTGCCTTCCAGTATTTGATGGACGCGGACATCGCGCAAGACGCGTTCAATCGGATGATCGCGCAAATAGCCATAACCGCCATGCAACTGCAGGCAGCCATTCACCACCTCGAAACCCGTATCGGTAGCAAGACGCTTTGCCTGCGCGGCAAGACGGGTTGCCGCCGGGTCGCTCGCCCCGACCGCCAGCGCCGCGCGATGCAACAGCAGGCGCGCGGCTTCAAGTTCTGTCGCATAGTCTGCAATCCGGAATTGCAGCGCCTGAAAATCGGCAAGACGCGATCCGAATTGCTTCCGCTCCTTCATGTAGCTGACGGTGCGATCGAGACAGAATTGCGCCCCGCCGATCGAGCACGCACCAATATTCAGCCGGCCGCCATCGAGGCCAGCCATCGCGATACGAAAGCCCTGGCCTTCGGCGCCGATGCGGTTCGATGCCGGCACACGGCAATTCTCGAACATCACCATCGCGGTTGGTTGCGTTTTCCAGCCAAGCTTCTTCTCCCGGGCGCCAAACGAGAGACCGGCAGTGCCCTTCTCTACGACGATGCAGGAAATGCCACGAGGCCCGGCCTCGCCGGTGCGTGCCATCACCACATAGACGTCGGAAACGCCGCCGCCTGATATGAATGCCTTGGCGCCGTCGAGCACATAGTGATCGCCATCGCGCCGCGCGCGCGTGCTCAGGCTTGCCGCATCCGAGCCCGCGCCCGGTTCCGTCAAGCAGTAGCTTGCAAAATGCTGCATGGTGCACAGCTTCGGCAGAAATCTCTTGCGCACTTCGGCGCCGCCGAATGCGTCGATCATCCATGCCGCCATGTTATGAATCGAAATATAGGCGGCCGTCGACGTACAACCCTGTGCGAGTTCTTCGAAGATCAGCGCCGCGTCAAGACGGCTGAGCGCGGACCCGCCGACGTCCTCATTCACGTAGATACCGCCGAAGCCGAGCGCCGCCGCCTTGCGCAGCGCGTCGACTGGAAAAATCTCGCCCTCGTCCCAGTCGCGCGCATGCGGCATCATCTCGTCGCGGGCAAACTGCCGCGCCGTCGATTGAAAGGCGCGCTGTTCTTCGGTGAGGTCGAAATCCATTGACTAACTATTGTCCGCACTGATTGTCGGTTTCGACAATAGCAAACTCCGGCCGCGCCTCGCTCGGCCAAAAGACCGGCTGTTGCACCACCGCGAACCCTTGGTGCAACTCAGGTTGCCGGCTGGATCGACTTCGCGATCATCTCGCGCAGTTCTTTGCTGTCTTTGTGTCCATGGACCGCGACTGCGTGCTGCACGGCCGCCTCGATGAGTTCATTTTTATTGTCGGCGGCGATTGAGACCGTGCAATTGTTCTCGCTTGGATAGTTGCGGCAATCGACAGACATCCTTGCCATTGTTACCCCCTACGCAGTTGAATACCGGCCTGCCAATATCAGGCGACGTTCAATATGCCTCCAAACCCGTCGGGCATACAGCCCAGGCGGCCCCCGGAGAGCCCGCTCAGACTGCCGGGTAGCGGCATTTGATAGGACGGGCTAAAAAAGACGCCCTTGGAGACCCTGAAATGGCAATCAAATTCGGCCGCCCGATCGAAGCCCACACCCGTTTCGCGCCCGCCGAGGCACCGGACCGGCTCGACTTGGCCGTGCGCATGCGCCGCAACCGGCGCGCGGAGTGGGCGCGCCGCATGGTGCGCGAGCGCACACTCACGACCGACGACCTGATCTGGCCGTTGTTCGTGATGGACGGCAACAATGCCCGCACGCCCGTGCCGTCCATGCCCGGCGTCGAACGCCTTTCTGTCGACCAGGCGGTCCGCGAGGCCGAACGTGCGGCCAAGCTGACCATTCCCTGCATTGCTCTATTTCCCTACACCGATCCGGCGTTGCGCGACGAAACCGGCAGCGAGGCGCTCAACCCGGACAATCTCGTTTGCAGCGCCATTCGCGCGATCAAGAAGGAGGTACCGGAGGTTGGCATCCTGTGCGATGTCGCGCTCGATCCCTTCACCAGCCATGGCCATGACGGTTTGTTGCGCGACGGCGTCATACTCAATGACGAGACCGTCGCGGTGCTCACCAAGCAGGCACTGGTCCAGGCGGAAGCCGGCTGCGACATCATCGCCCCTTCCGACATGATGGACGGACGCGTCGCCGCAATCCGCAAGACGCTCGATGGCGCGGACTATACAGACGTCTCGATCATGTCCTACGCGGCCAAATACGCTTCAGCTTTCTATGGCCCGTTCCGCGACGCTGTTGGCTCCGCAAAGACACTTACCGGCGACAAACGCACTTATCAGATGGACCCCGGTAATTCCGACGAAGCGTTGCGCGAGGTCGCGCTCGACATCGAGGAAGGCGCCGACATGATCATGGTCAAGCCGGGCCTTCCGTATCTCGATATCGTCGCGCGCGTCAAAGATGCGTTTGGCATGCCGACTTTCGCCTACCAGGTGTCCGGCGAGTACGCGATGATCATGGCGGCGGCGCAGAACGGCTGGCTCGATGGTGAGCGCGCCATGATTGAAAGTCTCACCGCGTTCAAGCGCGCCGGCTGCGACGGCGTACTCACTTATTTCGCCCCGCGCGTGGCGGAAAAATTACGTTCCGAAAAATAGTCCCGAATGCCCGACCCACTCTCCGCTCATTCCCGCGCAAGCGGGAATCCAGAGCCACAAGCCCGGATTTCGCAATCTGCCGTGGGTCCCCGCTTTCCGCCTTCGCGCTCCGCGCTTCGGCGGACTTGGACCCGTCGAAGCTCGCGAAGCGAGCGTAGGCTGGGTCGCGGGGACGAGCGGTTATCTGGGTTGCGCACAAGAACTGGAATCTGAAAATGGGTGAATTCGCCATCGGCCAAGGCGTGCCGCGATTCGAAGATCCGCGGCTGGTGCGCGGCGGCGGACGCTACATCGACGATGTTGTGTATCCCGGCATGGCATTTGGCGTCGTGCTGCGTTCACCGCATGGCCACGCGAAAATTCTGTCGATCAAGACCGCCGCCGCCAGGGCCGCACCCGGCGTGCTTGCCGTGATCACCGCCGCCGACTGGAAAAAAGCCGGGCTCGCCGAATTGCCCACGCATAGCGGGCTCAAGCGCCGCGACGGCTCTCCGATGTTCAAGGCGGCCTACCCGGTGCTGGCCGAAGACCGCGTGCGCTGGGTCGGCGATCCCGTTGCGTTCGTCGTTGCGGAAACCACGGCGCAGGCGGCGGACGCTGCCGAAATGATCGAGGTCGACTACGAGCCTCTCCCCGCGGTCGTCTCAACGGCGAAGGCAACCGACCCCGGCGCCGCAAAGGTCTGGGACGCTTGTGCCGACAATATCGCTTTCGTCGAGCTGCTCGGCGACAAGGCCGCAACCGATGCCGCTTTCGCGAAAGCCGCACACGTTGTGAAGCACCGTTTCGTCATCAATCGCGTCACCGCGGCCGCGATGGAGCCGCGCGGCGCGGTCGGCGTCTATTTGCCGGCGGAAGACCGCTACATCATTCATTCGCCGGTGCAGCGCGCCCATCCCTATCGCAACGAGATTGCGAAGGTGATGAAAGTTCCCGAAAGCAAGGTGCGCGTGATCTGCATCGACGTCGGCGGCAGCTTCGGCATGAAGACGCCGGTGTTCAACGAGGCGCCGCTGACGATGTTCGCGTCAAAACTCACCGGATGCGCGGTCAAATGGATGAGCACGCGCACGGAGGCCTTCCTGAGTGACGCGCAGGCGCGCGATAATGTCACCGAAGCCGAACTTGCGCTCGACAAGGATGGCGCATTTCTCGGATTTCGCGTGAAGACGCTCGCGGCCATCGGCGCCTACCTGCAAAACAACATGCCCGCGTTCATTCTCAATGCCGGGACCCTTGCGGGCGTCTACCGCACACCCGCGATGCACGTCGACATCACCGGCGTGTTCACGAATACCAATCCGGTCCGGCCCTACCGCGGCAATGGCCGCCCCGAAGCCGGCTACGTCATTGAACGCATGGTCGACCTCGCGGCGGATGAACTCGGCCTCGATCCGACCGAACTGCGCCGGCGCAATTACATTTCGCCGCAGCAGATGCCGTTCAAGACCGGCCTTACGTTCACCTATGACTGCGGTGAATTTGAAAAGAACATGGATCTTGCGCTGGAGCTTGCCGATTTCAAAGGATTCAAAAAGCGGCGCGAAGAATCGCGCAAGCGCGGCAAGCTGCGCGGCTTCGGCATTTCCAACACCATCGAGCGCGCGGCCGCCGGCGGAACCGAAGGCGCCGAAGTGCGCTTCGATCGCGGCGGGAGCGTGACATTATTTTCGGGCTCAATGACCGCCGGCCAGGGACACGAAACTGTATTCAAACAGCTCGTGTGCGACCGGCTCGGACTGCATCCCGACGATGTCCGCTACGTGCAGGGTGACACCGACGAGGTGTTCTACGGCGAAGGAACCGGCGGCTCCCGCACCTCTACGATGTCCAGCGCGGCGTTCACGATGGCGACCGACAAGGTGATCGAGAAAGCCAAGGCGATCGCGGCGCATGCGCTCAAGGTTGACGCGGCTGACGTGAATTTTGCCGATGGTGTGTTCTCTTCGGCAAAGACCAACCAGACCATGACCATCAAGGAAGTTGCCATCGACGCGTCAAATCCGGCCAAGTTGCCGGCCTCTATGGAGCCCGGCCTGTTCGCTACGGCAACTTACAAGGCCGGCAAGCAAAACTTTCCAAATGGCTGCCACATCTGCGAGCTCGAAATCGACCGGGAGACCGGCGCGGTCGAGATCGTGCGCTATAGCGTGGTTGACGACGTCGGAACCGTGCTCAATCCGATGCTGCTGCACGGCCAGATCCATGGCGGCGTCGCGCAAGGCGCCGGCCAGGTGCTGATGGAAGACATTCATTTTGACGCCAGCGGCCAGCTGGTGACCGCCTCGTTCATGGACTACGCCATGCCGCACGCCCACAACCTGTCCGACATCGAGGTCGAGTCGAACCCGGTTCCGACCAAGACCAACCCGCTTGGCACCAAGGGCGCAGGCGAGGCCGGCAATGTCGGCGCGCTGCCGGCGGTTGCCAATGCGCTGGTCGATGCGCTCTCGGAGTTCGGCATCAGGCACATCGAAATGCCCGCCACGCCGGAGCGAATCTGGCGGGCCATGCAGAAATAGCTGCGCCGCATTGCACGGCCGCGCGAGGTGACGGGGCCGGGTTAGCCCATTAAACTGATGGACGATTCGCGCCCGGCTCTTTGTTTGTCGCGTTCCGGCATGGCACTTTCGCGGCTTTCAGGGGGACTCACATGCGCAACGTCGGACGCAAACTCGCGTTCGTGCTCGCTTCCAGCAATCACGGGGCGATGATCGTCAACCGCCTTGACTACCGCATGGCCGGTCCCGATAGCGGCATTGGCGTCGGCTTCCAGATTCTCGAACGCGCCGCCTTTGATCCGGTCGAGGTTGAACTTGCCGTGCAATTGCTTGAAGCGCGCAGGCGCTACTTCGGAGACGGCGCGGTCGCGATCGATTGTGGCGCCAATATCGGCGCCCACACGATCGAATGGGCGATTGCGATGACCGGCTGGGGCTCGGTGATCTCAATCGAGGCGCAGGAGCGCATCTACTATGCGCTCGCCGGCAATATCGCGCTCAACAACTGCTTCAACGCCATCGCGATGCATGCCGCAGTCTCTTCGGAATCCGGCGTCATGAAGATGCCCGCTCCCGACTACCTCAAGGCATCCAGCTTCGGCAGCCTCGAGCTGCGCCCGAGCGCGACAACCGAATTCATCGGCCAGGCCATCGACTATTCCGACGACAAGATGGTGCCGGTTCAGAGAATTACCTTGGACTCGCTGCAATTGTCCCGTGTGGATCTGCTCAAGATCGACGTCGAGGGCATGGAGATGGAGGCGCTGGAAGGCGCCCGGCAGTTGGTCGAGAAATGCCGTCCGATCATCCTGATTGAACAGATCAAGACGGTCCGGGAACGCCTGCGGGCCTGGATCCAGGAGCGGGGTTATGAAGTCATCGATGCCGGCATCAACCTGCTGGCGGTGCATCGAAGCGATCCGACGCTGAAAGAACTCCAGGCCAGACTGGCGGAAGTGCAACCGCAGACGTCGGCCGCCTGAGCCACGCCTAATCCATCGTCGCTCCCGCCTCGATCCGCACCGGCCCATAGCCGTCGGCGGCAAACGCGGCCATGATTTCCTCGGCATGCGCCGTATCACGCGTCTCGATCGTCACATCGAGCTTGGCGCCCTTGGCGGGCACATCCAGAAACAGCCGGCGATGATTGACCTCGAGGATATTGGCGCCGAGCGAGCCAATGCGCGTCGCGATGATGCCAAGGACGCCGGGCCGGTCGGGGATGGTCAAGCGAAACGAGACAATGCGGCTGTCACGCTCCAGCTCGCGCACCATGATCGAGGCAAGCACGCGCGGATCGATGTTGCCGCCGCACAAGATGAGACCGATCTTCCGGCCCTTGAATCGTTCGGGCTTCGCCAGCAGGGCGGCAAGTCCGGCGGCCCCCGCACCTTCCGCCATGGTTTTTTGCAGCGTCAGGTAGGCATTCACGGCGCGTTCCAGGTACGCCTCATCGAGCAGAATGATGTCGGCGACCAGTTCGCGGATAATAGGCAGCGTCAGCTTGCCGACATTCTTGACCGCAATGCCCTCGGCAAGCGTCGGACCGCCGATGGGCCGGTTTTCACCACGAAGCGCATTCCAGACTGAAGGATAAAGCGCGGCTTCGGCGCCCACGATCTCGATGGCCGGATTTTTCGCCCGCGCGGCAATGGCATTGCCCGCAATGAGTCCACCCCCGCCGATCGGGATCACCAGGGTATCGAGCCGCGGCATGTCTTCGAGCATTTCGAGCGCGATCGTGCCCTGGCCCGCGATGATGGCCGGGTCGTCATAGGGGTGAACGAGCACCAGGTTGCGCTGGGCCTGCATCTGCGCGCAACGCGCTTCTGCCTCCGCCACGGTGTCCCCGTGCAGCACGACCTCCGCGCCGTATGAGCGCGTCGCGGCCACTTTCACGAACGGCGTCGTCACCGGCATGACAATTGACGCCGGGATTCCGAGCCGCGCGGCATGGTAGGCGACCGACTGGGCATGATTGCCGGCCGACATCGCGATAACGCCGCGCTTGCGTTCGGCTTCGTTCAGCGACGTGAGCTTTACGAGCGCGCCACGATCCTTGAACGAATTCGTAACCTGCAGATTTTCGTATTTGACATAAACTTCCGCCCCGGTCAGCGCCGACAGTTTCGGCGCGGGCAGCATGGGGGTGCGCAACACCACATCTGCAACGACGCGGTGGGCTGCTTCGATATCGGCAAGCGTTACTTTCAATGTGATGCTCCCGCACAGGGCTTGCCCACCATGCCGCAAGCGAGCGCAAGCTTCCAGCGATTGATGAGTGAAACGACAGGGTTTCGGGATCCGCTTTCAGGGATAGAGCAGACATAGCCATCTGCACTGCAGAATCTCGCTCATGACCCAAAGCGGACATCCGACCGAGACTTAACGAAGGCCCACTTTATGCCAGCCCTCCAAATATTTGACCATTGAGGCGGACGTATACGGGACGTTTTTTTCTATCCAAGCAATCGAAATATCGGGTTGATAGCTCTTAAGCCGCTCGAGTTCTGCACGCGCCTCATCGAGCCGACCAGCTTGAGCCAAAGCGGAAATAAGCAATCGTCGTGCCGCGTTAAATGTGGGTCGATACCGCAAAGCGCTGAATGCGCTGCTAATTGCTTCTTCATAGCGCCCGGCAAGATAGTGGGCCGCTGCCATTCCTCCATAAAAAATCACCTGCTGCGGATCGTGCGGGCTCATACGAACGGCGGTTTGGGAGTGCGCGATGGCTTTGTCCGATTGTCCGTCGAATGACAACGTCCAACCTAGATAGCCGTGAGCGGCCGCAAAATTTGGATTCAGATCGAGAGCTCTCTGGAAATGAGCAATTGATTCGTCGGTGCGCCGTTCAATGAATGAGACAAATCCTAAAGCGATGTAAGCCCAAGGGTCGTTACGATCGAGCTCGGCTGCTCTCGTCGCAAACACCGTCGCGTCCTTCACTTGAGGTTCGATGTATCCCAGATAGCCAAGCAATAACATCGCAAAAGCGAGCATGCTGTGTGCCGGTGCATACTCGGGATATAATTTGACCGCTCGCCGGAGAATAGAAATTGCAAGTTCGCCATCCGTCTTGTTTAGCCTCCAAAAAACAGAAGTTGCTTGCATCAATAGGTCCCAAGCACGCAAATCTCCTGGGGTTCGGTTATGCGAACGGAGGCTCTCCGCCTCCAAAAGACGCGGCTCGATCGCCGCGACCACGCTGGTGGTGATTTTGTCCTGAAGGGCAAACACGTCGTCGAGATCGCCGTCATAACGATCCGCCCAGATATGGTTGCCCGTAGAAGCCTCGATGAGCTGCGCGGTTATACGAACACGTTGTCCTGATCTTCTTATGCTGCCTTCGAGCACATAGCGCACGCCCAACTCGCGGCCTACTTGCTTTATGGCGACTGTCTTTCCCTTGTAAACAAAGGACGAATTGCGCGCGATAACGAAAAACCAGCGCAGTTTCGAGAGCGCTGTGATGATGTCTTCGGAAACGCCATCGGCGAAGTATTCCTGCTCAACATCGCCGCTCAGATTGGCGAACGGTAGAACAGCTATAGATGGCTTATCGGGGAGTGTGAGTGCCTTTTGCGTTGATTCCACTGAAACGTCAGCCAGTCGTATGCGAAATACTCTCACCGACTTCGTAATGTTCTTGAGATGTTGTTCTCCTAAGTCTTCAAAGCTTACGTCCAGCTTGCCGGCTGTATCTTCTTGCGCACGAGACGATATGCAAACTTCTCCGGGGAACGCCAAACCCTCCAAGCGCGCTGCGACGTTCACAGCATCACCGAACGTATCTCCCGCATCGCTGATGATGTCTCCCTGATGAACGCCTACTCGGAATTCAATGCGCTTCGCCTCCGGGACCAAAGCATTGCGCTCGGCCATACCTCTCTGCACTTCAACCGCGCAGCGTACGGCATCAACCACACTTGCAAACTCCACTAGCAGCCCGTCGCCGGTGGTCTTTACGATCCGACCCCCGAACTCGGTGATTTTTGGATCGATCAACTCTCTTCTATGGGTCTTTAATCGCGCGAGCGTGCCCTCTTCGTCAGCCTCCATGAGCCGTGAATAGCCGGCCACATCTGCTGCAAGAATGGCTGCTAAACGTCGTTCTACGCGTTCGGTCGGCAAGAGGGACCCCTCCGGACGAGAGAGACTACACGCTCCGAAAATGATGAGAAGCCGGGTCTGCGCGCTTTAGAAAAACGTCCTTGGCACCGACGTGTCCGCATCTGGCCCTTGTCGGACTTTGGCACTGCAACTGTTCGCTTTCGAGGATCGAGCAGACGCCCGCTTGACGATTGGCCTCTTGCGCGGCGCCGGTTTATTCTCCATCTCGATGAAGCCGGCCGGAGGGCCGGGAGGCCAAAGCGACCATGTCGATCGACATTAAACCGCACGCCTACGACCCGGCGACCCAACCCGAATTGTTCGATGGCGTTTTGTCGCGCCGGGTGGCCGCCTTCATCATCGATTTCTTGATTCTAGCGATCCCGGTGGTCCTCGTGGCGATGTTCATTTTCGCGTTTGGCATAGTGACGCTGGGGCTCGGCTTTGCGCTCTACTGGCTGCTGCCGCCGGGGACGGTGATCTGGGCGCTCCTGTATTTCGGCGGCACCCTCGGCGGACCGAATTCAGCCACCGTCGGCATGCGCGTGATGGATCTGGAAATGCGAACCTGGTACGGCGCGCCGGCCTATTTCGTCCTTGGCGCCGTGCACGCGATCGCCTTCTGGTTCACTGTGTCGTTCTTCACGCCATTCGTTCTTCTGGTTGCCTTCTTCAACGAGCGCAGGCGGCTGCTTCACGATATCCTGCTGGGAACAGTGGTCATCAATAACGCGGCGCGGGCGTCGATGTTGCGTGCCTCCACACCGGCGGCCAAGTCCGGCTAATGGCCGGATAACAGCCGGACTAGGGCTTTGACGAGAACCCTCAGGCGCGCGATGCTACCGGTGGAATCGGCTGGTTTCGAAATGGCGGCCTGATTAGTGACCCAACATTCGCGCGATACGCCGCAGTTTTATCTGACCGCACCGTCGCCCTGCCCTTATCTCGAGGGCCAGGAAGAGCGGAAGGTTTTCACCCATTTGGTGGGTGAGCGGGCGGGTGAACTCAACGATCTTCTCACCCATGGCGGTTTTCGGCGCAGTCAGTCGATTGCCTATCGTCCGGCCTGCGAGAGTTGCCGCGCGTGTGTGTCGGTCCGTGTGTCGACCGCCGACTTCGCGCCATCGCGCAATATGCGAAGAATCTCCGAGCGAAACGCCGATATCGTCGGCGACATGCGCTCGCCCGCGCCAACATCCGAGCAATATTCGGTATTCCGTGCCTATCTGGACGCGCGGCATCGCGACGGCGGCATGGCTGACATGACTGTGCTCGATTACGCGATGATGATCGAGGACAGTCATGTCGACACGCGGCTGATCGAATATCGCCGCCGCGGTCCGGATACCGGCATCAACGGACGCGGTGTCGGCCATATGCTGGCGGTCGCCCTTACCGACGTGCTCAGCGACGGGCTATCGATGGTCTATTCGTTCTTTGACCCGGATGAAGGCGATCGCTCGCTCGGAACCTTCATGATCCTCGACCATATCGACCGCGCCCACCGCATGGGTCTCCCTTATGTCTATCTTGGCTACTGGGTGCCAGGTTCACGCAAGATGGATTACAAGGGCCGCTTTCTGCCGCAGGAACGCCTGATGCCCTCGGGCTGGAGCCGGGTCGAGCGCTAAAGCCCCGGCAAGGGCACACCGAGGGTGTGCAAGATCAGCACCGCATTCAGCGCCAGGATGATCAAGGTGCCGACAATGGCGACGACATTGGTCAATGGCTTGTTGACGAAAGTGCCCATGATGTCGCGGCGGCGGGTGAACAGCACCAGCGCGATCATCGGTAACGGCAACGCAATGCTTAAAACCACCTGACTGACGACCAGTGCGTTGGTCGCGTTGACGCCCATCGAGACCACGAAAAACGCGGGAACCATTGTAATAACCCGCCGCAACCAGATCGGAATACGAAAGCCGATAAAGCCCTGCATGATCATCTGCCCGGCCATCGTGCCGACAACAGAGCTCGAGATCCCGGAAGCGATCAGCGACAGGAGGAAAATGCCGGCCGCACCGATGCCGAGCAAGGGAGCAAGCGTATGGTAGGCCGTTTCGATTTCTGCGACATCGCTGTAACCCGCGTGAAATGCGCTCGATGCCATCATGACCATCGCCATGTTGACGAGGCCCGCGACGGCCAGAGCAATCAATACCTCCCAATTTGAAATGCGAACGACGGCGTGTTTCTCCTTATTGTTGCGCGCCGGGATGCGCGCCTGTGTCAGGCCGGAATGCAGATAGACTGCGTGCGGCATCACTGTCGCGCCGATAATGCCGACCGCCAGCAGAAGCGCTTCGCCGTCCGCGATTTGCGGCGTCACGGTATGGATTGCCGCGGATCCCCAGTCGACCGGCGCAATGAAGATTTCGACCAGGTAACAAAGCGCAATCACGGCCACCAGGCTGCTGATGATCAGTTCGACAGGCCTGAAGCCGCGGCTTTCGAACATCAGAATCCCGTAAGTGACGATTGCGGTAATCACCATCCCCGTCAGCAGCGGCATCTTGAACAGCAGTGCAAGGCCGATCGCGCCGCCGAGAAACTCGGCGAGATCGGTGGCCATGGCGGCAATTTCGCTCACCACCCACATCACGAATGTGATCGGACGTGGAAATTGTTCGCGGCACATTTCCGCGAGATTGCGTCCGGTGACAATGCCGAGCTTCGCCGACAGCGCCTGAAACATCATCGCGATCAGGTTGGCGAGCAATACGACCCAAAGTAATTCGTAGCCGTATTTGGCGCCCGCCTGGATGTTGGTCGCGAAATTTCCGGGGTCCATGTAGGCGATCGAGGCGATCACCGCCGGCCCGGCAAACGCGAGATAGTCGCCAATGCTTCGCCGCCGTCCGCCCAGCACTGCCCGCGCGGTCGCAGCGGTGCGTTCGCTCCACGACCCCCGTCCGCCCGCTCTTCTTGGCACTCCGACAAGCCCCCAGGTTCTTCGAAATTCCCCCTCACAGTACCTTGTTGCGAATAATTTGCAATTGCATTTAGTTCGGAACCTTACTTCCAGCGTTGGGTTGGCGATGGCCTAATGGGCCGAAGCGAGGGGCCGCTGCACATGGTTGAGAACCCGGGATGGCGGTGGGGCCTTTTGGCCGCGGCGCCTTTGGCACTTGCAGCTACGCCCGCACTTGCCGCCCAAGGGCAGAAAGGGCCGCCGGGCGGAGGCCAGGCGAGAAACTTTTCTTCGGCGACACGGCCGCTGCGCTTCTGGAAAAATCGGAACGCTCTTTGCTCTTTGTTGCAAGCTAAGTCGCCAGCCAGAGCCTTAGTCGGCGTCGTCAGCCTCGCCGGTTTTCCCGGCGCTCGGCAAGGTTCGGAATTTATTATTCTTCGGGAAGCCCTTTGGCGCGATGCGGCCGGCGTCTGAACGGTTCCCGCGCCAGTCCTTCAATTCCTTGATCGGCAACGTGAAACTTCGCCCCGCGGCGTCGTTCCACGACAAGCCATCATCCGCCTTGAAGGTGGTCACGTCCGAAAGTCCCTTTTCCTTATAGCGCTGGAGCCGAACGCCGCGGCCACGGCCCATTTCCGGGACCTGGTCGAGCGCGAAAATCACCATCTTGCGATTTTCGCCGATCGTGGCCGCGAGTTCTCCGTCGACCGTGGTCATCGCGCGCGCCTTGTCTGGCACCTTCAGGTTAAGAACCTGCTTCCCTTTACGCGTGGTGCCGAGGCACTCATCTTCGGCCACCACGAAGCCATTACCTTGACGGCTCGCCACCAGGAATTTGCGGCCGCCCTGGAATGCGAGGGCCGCAACGACGTCGGCATCCTGTTCGATATCGAAATACAGCCGCACCGGCTCGCCATGTCCGCGCCCGCCGGGCAGTTTCGAAGCGTCGATCGTGTAAAACTTGCCATTGCTGGCAAAGATCAGAATTTTGGCAGTGGTCTCGGTGGGGAATGCGAATTTCAACGCGTCGCCGGTTTTAAACGTAACGCCGGACAGATCGCTGACGTGGCCGCGCAACGCGCGGATCCAGCCTTTGTCCGATACCACAACTGTGATCGGCTCGCGGACCACCATGGCCTCTTCGATGGCGGCCTCGTCGTGCGCCGGCGCAATGCCGAAGGTGGTGCGGCGCTTGCCGATATCGGTTTTCGGCCCAAATTTTTCTTTCAATTCCTTGATTTGACCGGAAATGGTCTTCCATTGTTGCGCCGGCGAGCCGATCAGCGCTTTCAGCTTGGTGCGTTCCTCGCGCAACGCCTTGTCCTCTGCGCGGATTTCCATCTCTTCGAGCTTGCGCAAATTACGCAGCCGCATGTTGAGAATGGCTTCGGCCTGCACGTCGCTCAGCTTGAACGTCTTCATCAAGACGGGTTTGGGTTCATCCTCCTTGCGGATGATCTTGATCACCTTGTCGAGGTTGAGATAGGCGATCAGGTACCCGCCCAGTACCTCGAGGCGGTGCTCGATCGCCGCCAGCCGATGCTTTGAACGCCGCAGCAACACTTCGCGCCGATGGTCGAGCCACTCGCGCAACGCTTCCGCCAGGCCAAGCACTTGCGGGATGCGTCCTTTCACCAGGACGTTCATGTTGAGCGGAATGCGATTTTCCAGCTCGGTGAGTTTGAAAAGCGACTCCATCAGCAGTTCGGCATCAACCGAACGGGATCGCGGCTCGATGACCAGCCGAATGTCTTCCGCCGATTCATCGCGCACGTCGGCGACCAGCGGGAGTTTTTTCTCGTTGATCAGTTCTGCGAGCTTTTCGACCAGACGGGATTTCTGGACCAGCCAGGGAATTTCGCTGATGACAATTACATAGGTGCCGCGACCAGTGTCTTCCTGTTTCCAGCGCGCGCGAACGCGGAAAGATCCGCGCCCGGTATTGTAGGCCTCGGCGATCGTCTCCGGCGGATCGACGATTACACCGCCGGTCGGGAAATCCGGACCCTTGACGTATTTGAGAAGCGTTTTGCTTCGCGCCTTCGGGTTATCGATCAGGAACAGCGCCGCGTCGCATAATTCGGCCGCGTTATGCGGCGGAATCGACGTTGCCATGCCGACGGCAATGCCTTGCGAGCCATTGGCCAGCAAATTTGGAAAGGCAGCCGGCAGCACGACCGGCTCTTCATTCGTGCCGTCATAGGTTGCACGGAAATCGACGGTGTCCTCGTCAATGCCGTCAATCAGCAGCCGCGCGACTTCGGTGAGCCGCGCCTCGGTGTAACGCATGGCGGCGGCGTTATCGCCGTCCACGTTGCCGAAATTGCCCTGCCCGTCCACCAGCGGGTAACGCTGGGCGAAGTCCTGAGCGAGCCGCACCAGCGCGTCGTAAATCGCCTGGTCGCCGTGCGGATGGAAGTTGCCCATCACGTCGCCCACAACCTTGGCCGACTTCTTGAAGGCCGCCCCGGGGTCAAGCCGCAACAGCCGCATCCCGTAAAGGATGCGGCGATGCACCGGCTTGAGGCCGTCACGCGCATCCGGCAGCGCGCGGTTCATGATTGTGGACAGTGCGTATGCGAGATAGCGCTCTTCCAGCGCCTCGCGCAGCGCAACCTCTTCAACGGCGCCTTTTTCCGGGGGAATCAGTCGCTTTCCCATGATCGATAGCTAATCGGTTGTCCGCCGCCGAACAAGCGATGAACGTCGTCGCCGTTTAATCTTCCAGATTTTTAGGCACTATTGATGAACCCGACCCCCTCGACTGTGTTATCTTGCATGCGACTGCGCTGGGAATTGGTTTCTACTTGCATGGAGGAAGCAATGCGCCGGATTGTTCTCGCAACTGCCGCGACGCTGGCCCTGCTCGTGGCGGGCTCATTCGCCCCGAATCGCGCCGAAGCCATGACGGTAACGACACCGTCCGGGCTCATGGCCGCAATTGACGGCACCAATTTGGCCGAGAACATCGCCTATGTCTGCCGCAGGGTGTGGCGCTGCGGGCCCTATGGCTGCGGCTGGCGCCGCGCCTGCTGGTGGACGGGTGGCGGCCCGTACTACGGCTACTATGGCGGCCCCTATTATTACGGACGCCCGTACTATCGCCGCCGTTACTGGTGGTAACCTAGGCCACGCTCGGCAGTGCCCGGTTAAGCGCAGCAATGAAATGCGCTCGCTCGTCGCCGAGCGCCAGGCCGCGCGGCTCGAGCGCGTGCCGGGTCAGGAAATAGCCGGTCAATGCAAACCCGTCGGCGAGATCGCGCGCGGCGGGTGGTGCCGGCTCTCCGCGCAGGAAGGCCGGCCGGCGCCGCATCTTGTCGGCCCATGGCTCGGCGGCGGTGCGCGACACAGCGCGGCCGGATTTTGGCGACACATATCCGAGATCAACTGAGCCGCCCGTCGCCGCACACCGTTCGAGATCGAGGCCGAAGCCGAGCTCGGAGAGAAGACGCAATTCAAAGCGCACGACCATCGGTGCCGCGACAATGGCATCGTTGAGATGCGCGAGGATCTCGTCGAGCGCCTCGTAGAGACCCGCATGAGGGTCGCGCTCCGGCAACAGCCGCATCAGCGCGGCCAGGTGGCTCACACCATAAATCGCGTGCGGAGCCGAAAAGAAGCTGGCCGCCCGCAAATGCACCCCTTCGATGGTGTAATTGCCCAGATGCTCGTCGAGGCGCGCGCGCCAAACCGCACTGACGGTATTGCCTGGCTGCAGCACAGGTTTGAGGCGCGATCCAGTGCCGCCGCGCACAAGACCCAGATGGCGGCCGTGCTCATGCGTGATCAGCTCGAGGACGGCATTCGCCTCCCCATGGCGCTTGACGCCGAGCACTATGCCTTCATCGGTCCATTGCATTGCAACTACGGTTCCATCTTTCGAGACGCGCCCGGAGCCTGTCATCGGGCCGCGCTTCGCGCGGACCCATTGGGGAGCTCCTCAGGATGAGGCTGATGAATAGCCCTCATGGTGAGGAGCGCGGCAAGGCCGCGCGTCTCGAACCATGAGGGCGAGTCCCCGGCGACGTCAATCCTTCGGAAACTCCAGCCCCATCGCGCGGTAGCGTTCAGGATCCTCGCCCCAGCCTTCGCGCACCTTGACGAAAAGGAACAGATGCACATTGACGTCGACGATGCCGGCGATCTCCTTGCGCGCAGCTTCTCCGATTGCCTTGATCGTCTGTCCGCCCTTCCCGAGCACAATCTTGCGCTGGCTTTCGCGCTCCACGTAGATGGTCTGTTCGATGCGGATATCGCCGCCACGTAATTCTTTCCAGACTTCGGTTTCGACCGTCGAGTGGTAGGGCAATTCCTGGTGGAGTCGCTCGAATAATTTTTCGCGCGTGATCTCCGCGGCAAGCTGGCGCACCGGCGCATCAGACATCTGATCGGGAGGATAAAGCCACGGACCCCTCGCGACATGCTGTGCAAGCCAGCGCCTGAGGTCCGGCACGCCGTCCCCTGTCAGGGCCGAAACCATGAATGTCGCCTCGAACTTCGTTTTTTCGTTGGCGGCCTTTGCGAGGTTGAGCAGCGCTTCTTTCGCGACCAGATCGATCTTGTTGAGGATGAGCAGCTTCGGCCGCTTCACCTCGGCGAGCCGGCCAAGGATATCGTCCGCCTCCTCGTCGAGTCCCTTTCGGGCATCGATCAGGACGCCAACCAGATCGGCCTCGTGTGCCCCACTCCAGGCCGTTGTTACCATCGCGCGGTCAAGCCGGCGGCGCGGCGAAAAGATTCCGGGCGTATCGACGAAAATCAATTGCGATTGCCCTTCGACCGCAATGCCGCGGATCAGCGCGCGGGTCGTTTGCACCTTGTGCGAAACAATCGTGACCTTGGAGCCGACCAGCGCGTTGAGCAGCGTTGATTTGCCGGCGTTCGGCGCGCCGATCAACGCGATAAAGCCGCAGCTCGTGCCGTTGCCTTGCAAAGGCGTGTCAGCCATCAAGTTTATCCGCCGCCACGCCGACACGCGTGAGCATGGCGGCAGCAGCGGCCTGTTCGGCGGCGCGCTTCGAACTTCCGAGACCTTCGGCCGGCGGGCGGTCCGGCAGCACAACGGCAACGCGGAATTCCGGATCATGATGCGGACCGGTACGCGCCAGCTCGCGGTAGGCCGGCGTCGGGAGCCCGCGCGCCTGCGCCCATTCCTGCAACATCGTTTTTGGATCGCGCAGCGGCCCAAGCGGCTTGAGCATGCGTTCTTTCCAAAATCGTACAATTAAATCGTCCGCCGCCTGGTAACCACCATCGATGAATACGGCGCCGACGAGTGCCTCGCAAACATCTGCGAGAATAGTCGTGCGCCGCCGCCCACCGGCATGAGACTCCGAATTGCCGAGCTTGAGAGCGGGACCGAGATCCATCGCGCGCG